>Ga0194134_10002401_pt1 | contig 22255 bp, 22 predicted proteins | sample TA2KigOff0mmetaG_FD_148602 | JGI IMG/M metagenome (GOLD analysis project Ga0194134, IMG submission 148602) | Freshwater microbial communities from Lake Tanganyika, Tanzania - TA2015056 Kigoma Offshore 0m | ecosystem: Environmental > Aquatic > Freshwater > Lake | place: Tanzania: Lake Tanganyika... | reverse complement strand
ACGCCAGCGCCCGAGATGACGACGCGAAGAGTTGGGTTCATGGTTGAAAGTGGCCGGGCGCCGGGCGTTCAGGCCGATCCGATCGGAGCCTGGCTAGTTCGACAGTGGGAGCTGCCATTCCCGGATGATGCGTAGTGGAGCACAGAAGTGGCTCCACAAATCTGAACAGCTGAGATAAAGCAGACTCCGGACAAACTGTCGGGTCCAGTAGGACCCGCGAAAAGGAGTTTTGCGATGAACAAGAAGGCATCAGGGCGGCGCAGCCGCCGATCTCACAGTCCTGCCTTTAAGGCCAAGGTGGCGCTGGCGGCGCTGCGGGAGGACAAGACCATGGCCGAGTTGTACAAGGAGTTCGAGCTGCACCCCACGCAGATCAACGATTGGAAGAGGCAACTGCTGGACCGTGCGGCCGACGTGTTCGGCAATGGCGCGGCGCCTGAGCCGGTGGATCTGGCGCCGCTGCACGCCAAGATCGGGCAACTGGCGTTGGAGAACGATTTTTTAGAAGGCGCGCTCACCAAGGCGGGGTTGCTGAGCGCAAAGCGATGATCGACCGTGAACATCCACTGAGCGTGGCGCGCCAGGCCAAACTGCTCGACATCAGCCGAGGCGCGGTCTACTACCGGCCGCGACCTACCAGCGATGCCGACTTGGCGCTCATGCGCCGTATCGACGAATTGCACTTGGAGCGCCCCTTCATGGGAGCCCGTATGCTGCGGCGGATGTTGCTGCGTGAGGGCGTCCGTGTGGGGCGGCGGCACCTGGGCACGTTGATGCTGCGCATGGGCATTGAGGCCCTGTGCCCGCAGCCAGGCACCAGCCAGCGCAATCCCCAGCACAAGGTCTACCCCTATCTGCTGCGCAAAGTGGCTGTCGGCCGTGCCAATCAGGTCTGGGCGCTGGATACGACCTATATCCGCATGGCCAGGGGGTACGTCTACCTGACCGCCCTGGTCGATGTCGCCAGCCGCCGGGTACTGACCCATAAGGTGGCCATTACGCTGGAGGCCTGCCACGCCCGCGAGAGAAGCGGTTTCGCAAATTCGGACACTGGGATAAAGGGTGACGGCCTTGCTCAACTGGGCGAAGATTTCGCCCATACGAGGATGTGGACAGGGCCTAGAGAATCCCAAGATCTGCCTGGGCCTGGGCGAGCTTCTTCGCGGCCTCTTGGAGCTGAGGCGTCAAAGTCGCTAGCTGATTGGCGGCGCGCTGTCGAAATTGCTGCAGTTCCCCGGGGCCTGCTGCCAAGACCCGCTCCAGCGAGATGCGCTTGGCCGCGAACCTCGAACGTACCGCATCTCTGTCACTGGTAGAGACTGCTGCGGCCGGATTGAACTGGAACTGCCGTTCGCAACTGCGCCGCCAGTCAACGACTGCTCGCGCCAAACTCTCGCCAAACCCGCGAACCTGCATGACCTGGCTTTTAGTAACGTCAGCGGCGGTCTCGATGCCAAACGAACGGAGCGCAGCCTTGCGCGCTTGACCGACGCCGGGGATGCTCGCCCGGTCGATGGAGCACGTGTTCAGAAACTTCTCCTTCTGCCGCTCCTGCGCCGTGGCATGGAGCCGGTTCAGCTCTTCTTGCTCCATTCTTGGAAGGGCCTCGAGCTCGTCCTTCAGCTTGGACAGCTCCGATCGGCGGGCATTGAAGCCTACTGGGCCAGTCTCCTTATTGGTTCGCTCTACCAGACGGTCGTACTCCTGCTTAGCGGCGTCCAAAACTCTCTGTCTAGCTGCCCGCTCATCGCTCCGCGTTGATGAGCCGGCATCTCCTGCTATTGCCCATCCCGCCCATCCCACCAGTAGGCCAATAAGCCACGCGCCAGGGGCAGCAATAACGATGGCCAAAGCGATGACTATCGCAACAACCTTGTAGAACGTTGCCGTACTGTTGTGCCACAAACAGCCAATCAGATCCCCTCTTGCGGCGTCGCGTCCCGCATCGTCACTCCGCTAAGTCTCATTTTGAGAGTCCATAGCCGACACTGGCCGGCGACGAGCCAGCAACTGGTCGATGTTCATCGCCCCACTGAGTGGCCGAGCGTAGAACCGATCGATCATCTCAGGGCTGGTTCGAGCATTGCGTGCCAGCACCAAGGTGTTGATGGTACCGCCATAGAGCAGTCGGTACATGATGCTGGTGTGACGCAGTGAGTACATGGACCGAGGCTCACCCGTGGTGCCATGCCCCAGCCCAGACAGTGCCAACAGGATTTCAAACTGACGCTGGAACTGCTTGAGGGCGTAGTCGCGTTGCTTCGCTCCGTACTCGGGCAGAAACACATAGTGCTGATCCCCACAGGCCACACCCGATCGCTGATGCCGATCCCGTAGCCGCTCATAAACGCCAACGGCCTGGGTCATCGTGGTGATGGGATCGCTGTGCCCCTTGGTGGGCGGAAGACGCAACCGCAGATAGCGATACCGACCCTGCACCCGATCCACTTGCCCGTGCTGCAGCACCTTGATGTCAGTGGGGCGAACAAAACTGTTGACCATGAACTTGATCACCGAGGCCAGATCCGCAGTCATGTCCACATGCCGCATGAGATCGCCACGACGCGGCTCCTCTGCGGCCACATCCACGATCTGTGTGGCCACCGCACCCCCGCTGTCGCGATACTTGCGAACTTCGAATCGGTGACCCGCCAGTCTGCGTGCCCAACGAACCAACCGCAGATACTCCCTGGGCATGAACCAGCCACGGGGATTGTCACGCACCGAGACCACAGGCATCTCGGGCACCGCCGTGATCACGCCCTGTCGGGCCGCATGCTGCAGCAGTTTGCGAACCAGACGCACATAGGCACTGATGGTGGACGAGGTGAGATCGTCTTCGCTGATCTGATTGAGAAACTCGCTGACCTGCTGGTAGTTGATTTCGGTGATGTCCCAGCCCGAGAAGAACGGTGTGATCTTCTTGTCGAAGCGGTAGACCATGTTGTCGTAGGTGATCTGCGTGAGTTCACCGCGACCCAGTTTGGCCCGTTCACTGGCCAGCAAACTGTTGAGGAGCGTGTCGTAGGCCGAGGCAGATCGCGTTGTCGTAGGTGATCTGCGTGAGTTCACCGCGACCCAGTTTGGCCCGTTCACTGGCCAGCAAACTGTTGAGGAGCGTGTCGTAGGCCGAGGCAGATCGCGTGGCCGTGGGTCCTTGCCTGATCCGCTGTTTGATGTCGCTGAAGTATTGCTTGGCAAAGGCGATGGCGGTGATGCGATCTTCGGTGCGTGTGCTGCGTCGGTAGGTGCGGCCTCGTTCCCAGTAGCGAACCCACCAGAAGGGGCTGGCTCGGTGCTGGTAGATGTAGAGCACTGAGGGGTAGCCGCGAATGCGTTCACGGTAGGTGGCCGTGGTGCGATGTGGTTCGCGGGGCGGTCGGGCAGCGGCTCGGCGTCGTCGTGGGCCTGGTCGGCTTTGGGGCTTGGGTTTTCGGCCGTCAGGGAGCGGCGGGGCAGTGGTGTCGGGTGGTCGCTGTGAGGCAGATCTCATCAGGTGGGCGTGCTCAGCATCACATCGATGTTATGACACACGGACTCAGCGGGCGACCAAAATCAAACAGTCATGATCGGGAGCACAAGCAGTTTTTGCCCAGGATTTTGTAGTACGCCATGCAGCGTACTACAAACGCCCCACCGACCGCTTGGAATCAGCGGTTTAAGCGTTTGCTTTTACAGAAGTTTTTGGTGGGCGGCACAGGGTTCGAACCTGTGACCCCTGCCGTGTGAAGAGCATTCCAAGGCCCGCATTGGGTTTCATTCAGCGTTTAACGTAGCTCGATATATAGTACGAGCAATGATCAAGTCTTTCAGATGCAAATCCACCGCAGCGATCTTCTCGGGCAGAAGTGTCGCTCGCTGGGTCAACATTCGGGTCGTTGCTGAGCGCAAGTTGCAGATGCTAAACCGTGCAAACCGGCTTGATGATCTGCGGGTGCCACCTAACAACCGGCTTGAGGCCTTGCGAGGCGACCGGGATGGCCAGTTCAGCATCCGTATCAATGATCAGTAGCGCATCTGCTTTGGGTTCGAGGCCGGCAACGCATTCGATGTCGAAATCGTGGACTACCACTGAACAGAGGATTCCAATGAAGGCTATCAAAAATGGCATGCGCCCCATCCATCCTGGGGAAGTATTGCGCGAAGAGTTTCTGATTCCGATGAAGCTTACCGCTCACGCGTTGGCGATCGCGTTGCATGTACCGGCGCCGCGTATCAACGACATCGTCAGGGAGCGACGCGCGGTTTCCGCCGATACTGCGATGCGACTGGCGCGATTCTTCAACATGAGCCCAGAGTTCTGGATGGGGCTCCAGGCTGACTATGAAATGGCGCTCGCCCGCGACCAACTCGCGGAAGAATTGAAATCGATCCGGCCCTTCAGGCCCGCGCTGGCCGCTTAAACCTGTACCTTGCGCGGGTGTCCAGTAGCATAAAGAGCGCGCTTCGAGTGCTACCACTGTGCTAACAATCTGGTATGAGAATAGCAATGGAAGTCGCGATTCGAAAGATGGGTAATTCTCAAGGGGTTCTGATACCCAAGCCCCTTCTTGCGCAGGTCGGCCTTGAGGGAACTGCTGATCTGCAAGTACGCAACGGTGTCATTGAGATACGACCTGTACGCCGTAATCCTCGAGAAGGCTGGGCAGAAGATGCTCGGGGTCTTGCCAGTTCAGGTGCTAGTGAGTTGGTCTGGCCTGAGGTTTCCAACGAAGTCGATGACGACTGGGTTTGGTGATGAAGACAGGCGAAATCTGGTTGGCACAACTCGACCCGACAGTCGGCAGTGAGATCCAGAAAACACGCCCTTGCATGCTCAATAATGGGCGCGACTTTGCTCCGACAGACCCAGAATCCTCACTCTTGCTGCGATGTGCTGTCCTGCCTGCGCTGGCCTCAACGGCCCCGAGTTTGAACTCCAGCGCGTGCCGCGCTTTCGCGCAAGGGCATCATGTCGGGTCATCGCCTTGCTCGTCGGTTTCCATAACCCGGTGTACTCCGGCGGATTTTTAAACACTACCCAGAGCAACAGGCGCGGGACCATGTCCTTAATGCGGCATGCCTCTTCCGCTGGCAAGGGCAGAGTAAGGGTCAGCTAGCGCTGCTGGGTCCACCGGGCCGCAGTCAAGGGCTAAGCGCTAGGGTACGACTAGTTCCACCACTTTCCCGCGAGCACCAGCCCGCGAGGTTCAAACGCAGCAGCCCCCTCCAGGGTTTCGCCCATCACGTCGGCATACTTGGTCGGGCGACGCGTCACCTGGAAGACGCTCGCGTCGGTGGCGACCCCCGGTTCGAGCGAACCTAGTTCTGGCTGGCGCAGCGCGCGGGCGGGATTGATCGTGGCGCAGGCGATCACGTCGGACAATGACATCCCGAGCGCGTAGAACTTGGCGAGGGTATGCAGCAGATGGTAGGCGGGACCATTGATCGAAAGCGCATGTACGTCTGACGAGATCACGTCGGGCTTGAAGCCGGCGTCGAGCATCGCGCGCGAGGTCGCGAAGCCGAGCGAGCCACCTCCGTGCCCGATGTCGAAGATTACGCCGCGATCGCGTGCCTCCAGAATCTCCTGCCTAACGCCCCCGCCGGGTGCCGACGGCGCATTCGGAAATGGTCGAAAGCAATGGGTGAGGATGTCGCCTGCCCGAAGGCGCGAGACGACGTCGCGCCGTGATGGGGGCGGGAAGTCCAGGTGCGCCATGACCGGCAGCCCCACCTCTTCGGCGACCTCCAGCGCCATGTCCAGCGGTGCGATGCCGGCTGTGCCGCTTGCTACCCGGCCGACCCTCACCTTGATGCCGACGATCAGGTCGGCGTGCTCGCGCACGACACGCACGCACTCGCGTAGATCGAGCAGGCGGATGTCCTCGCTCTCGCCCACCATTACCGCCCGCGAAAACCCGAAGATTCCAGCGAAGGACAGGTTTAACAGCGGCAGGATCTTCAGCGGAAGCGAGGGCTCGATCACATGTGCGCGGAAGCCAGCAAAATTAGCTGGACCGGACGAGCCCGCGTCGACTAGCACCGCAGTGGCGCCGCGGCGTGCCAGATCGATCGGATCCACGCCCAGCGAGGTACCGCCCCAGTAGACGTGCGTATGCAAGTCGATGAGACCGGGCGTGACGATGCAACCCGTCACGTCCTGCACCCGCGCGCTTGGCGCAGGTACCAACGTAGGGCCGATTTCACGCAGCCTACCATCGCGAAACAGCAGGTCGAGCGAAGCGTCGATCTGTCGCGCGGGGTCGATCACGCGGCCGCCGCGAAGTATCAGTTCGTTTGTCTGGCTACTCATCGAAAGATCCGTTTACGTGGCGGTGTCAGGACGGCGTATCCCAGAGCACATCGTCAGCCAGTGCGCGCGCCACTTCGTCGCTGACCGCCTCAAATAGGGCTTCGCCCTTTTCAGCGCTGGCGGCGCCCGGCATGCCGATGAAGCCGAGCGGAGATCGTGTTTCCACGCGCTGCCATCGGTATATGCCGGGGTGCGCGCCGGGAATGGCGCCCAGCCCTGTTCCAGGGGAAACATTCCAGGTCGGGTCAATCAGGCCAACCGTATCAGGTTGGAGGGCCTGGATCATTGAGGTCTCTGCTTCGCAAGCATGTTGTACGGTGTCCTGTTGTTGCAGGATGCGTCGCATCGGTTCAGCCGCGATCTTCCAATACGTGCCGCCGGCAAGCGGCAAGCCGGTCTCAATAGTCAGTTCGGTAATAATGGTCTCCAATGCGGCAATGTTCCCGCCATGGCCGTTGAGCACGAAAATACGCCGAAACCCATGTCGGGCCACCGACTTGACGGTGCATCCGATCACAGCCGCCATCGTCGCGTAGTCGAGCGTGATGGTGCCACCCAACGACATGTGGTGTTCTGACATGCCGAACGGGATCGCCGGCGTCACCAGGCCGCGCCATGGCGCGGGCATCTTCTGTGCGGTTCGCAGGCACACCTCGAGCGCGAGCCGCCAGTCCACCAGGGTGGGCAGGTGATGTCCGTGCTGCTCGGTGGCACCGAGCGGAATCATCACGACCGACCGCTCCAACGCGGCGGCGTTCAATTCGGGTGCCGACAATAGGTCCCATCGGACCTCGTGGCGAAGGGGGGTATGGCGATCCATGGTTGCGCTCAATCGTGGCGTTCGGCTACGGCTGCAATCGTACGCGCCCAGCCGCACATTGCCTTGTCCGCTCCCGGCTTGCCGCACAGCAAGACGCCAAGCGGCAGGCCATTTGCCGCCTTCCCCGCGGGCATTGACACGATTGGTCCTCCGATCGCGGTCCATGGCGAAATGAAGCGCGGGTCACCGGTCCATTGCAGCGACTCGGGCGCCGGTCCAGGCGTTGCTGGCCAGACAAAGACATCGAGATCCGGCGTTGCGCTAACGAACGTTGCACGCGTTTCATCGATTTCGGCACGCTCATCTAGGTACTGCGAATCCCCAATCGCCAGGCCGAGCCTGATTGCTTCGCGGAGCTTCGCTCCGACCTTACCAGCGGCCTCTGACTGCAATGCCGCAAGCGACCGGCCAGCTTCATAAAGCATCGTAGTGCGCTGGACCTCGAAGAGCCGCGCGAAGTCGATCGGGCTCGGAAAACGCTCGACGTGAAGCCCTGCGTGCTCGAGTTTCATGACCGTACGATCTAATTCAGCCTGCATGTCATTGGTCATGTGCGACAGGTGCGGATCCAGCGGCATACCCAGGCGTGGCGTCCCTTGCTCGGTTGGCCCAGCAGTGGCGGCGAGGAAGGCGGGTTCGATCGCCTCGTAGGCGAAGACGGCGTCGTCGACCCTCCAACCGAAGAGTCCGGGTGTGTCGTAAGAGGGAGCGAGCGGCGTAATGCCAAAGGTCGACATGCTACGCGTGCTGGGCTTGAACGCGGCGGTGCCGCAATAGGCTGCAGGTCGGTTTACCGACGCAACCGTCTGCGTACCGATGGCGAAGGGTGCCATGCCCGAGGCCACTGCAGCGGCCGATCCGGAACTCGAACCACCGGGGGTATGGCCGAGGTGGTGGGGATTGCGAGCGGGCGAGGGGTCAAAGTAGGCGAATTCGGTTGTGTGCACTTTGCCCATTACCACTGCGCCAGCTGTCTTCAGGGCGAGCACGACCTCCGCATCGTGGGTGCAAGGCGGCCGTCTGGCGCGCGATGCGCTGTTGGCGAGTGTGGGCAATCCCGCCACGTCGGCAATATCCTTGATTGCGACTGGGATGCCGTGCAGTGCCCCGCGAAGGCGTCCGTCACGCACTTCTTCGGTGCGCTCCCGTGCCAGTTGCCTCGCTCGCTCAAGATCGGTTTGCGCCCACGCGCGAACGACTCCGTCGACGGCGGCGATGCGCGCGGCATAGCGCTCCAGCAGCTCGGTTGGTGTCAGGCGGCCAGAGGCGATGGCCGCCAGCATGTCGCACAAGCGTCCCGGATCCTGTGCATAACGCACGGTTTGCGTGCGGCTGGATACGGAGCTGCCGCGAGTCCCATTAAGAGGCTTCAAGTATCGCTCCTTTGACGCGGCGCACAAGCGAGGTTCGACTAGATAGCAGTTGGGCTTTCGCAGTAGACTATAAACTGACGTCAACTATCTAAAAGGAGAGACGATGGATCGCCGAATGTTTTTGAAGTCTACGGCGGGAACGGGGGCAATGGCTGCGGCCGGCAGCCTTTCTGCACCGGCAATCGCCCAGGGGTCGAGCAGAGTCCTCAAGTTCGTGCCGCAATCGAACCTGGCTAACTTTGATCCCGTCTGGGGCACCCAGTACGTGGTGCGCAACGCATCCCAGCTGGTCTGGGACACGCTGTACGGGATGGACAGCAAACTCGTAGCCAAACGCCAGATGGTCGAGGGCGAGGAGGTTTCGGCCGATGGCCTTACCTGGACCTTCAAGCTGCGTCCAGGCCTGAAATTCCATGACGGCGCGCCGGTGCTTTCGCGTGACGTTGTCGCCTCCATCAACCGCTGGTCGCAGCGCGACCCGATGGGATTGATGCTGCGCGCGATTCAGAAAGAGCTGACGGCCGTCGACGATCGGACTTTCAGGTGGGTGCTGTCGCGGCCGTATCCGAAGATGCTGCTTGCACTTGGGAAGGTCGGCACTCCATGCTGCTTCATCATGCCCGAGCGCATCGCTATCACCGACCCCTTTAAGCAGGTCACCGAATACGTCGGCTCCGGCCCGATGCGTTTCGTTCGCGCGGATTGGAAACCGGGCGCGCTCGCTGCGTTCGAGAAGTTCAGCGACTATGTGCCGCGTAACGAGCCCGCCGAGTGGTGGTCCGGTGGCAAGGTCGTCAACTTCGACCGGATCGAATGGGTCATCATGCCGGATCCAGCCACTGCGTCCGCTGCGCTGCAAAGCGGCGAGATCGACTGGTGGGAAAGCCCGGTGCCCGACCTTGTTCCGCTGCTACGCCGCAATCGCAATGTACGGCTAGACATCGCCGATCCGCTCGGGAACATCGGCGCGTTTCGCCTGAACCATCTGCACCCGCCGTTCAACGACGTTCGTGTGCGGCGTGCAGTCCAGATGGCGTTAAGCCAGGAAGACTACATGCGTGCGGTGGTTGGCTCGGACGACAAGCTCTGGAAGACGATTCCGAGTTTCTTTACCCCCGGTACGGCGCTTTACACCGAGGCGGGTGGCGACAATCTGAGGGGCAAGCGCGACCTGGACAAGGCGCGCGCACTGCTCAAGGAGGCGGGGTACTCTGGACAGCCAGTGACCTGCCTAGTCGCGCAAGACCAGCCGGCGCTTAAGGCGATGGGCGAGGTCACCGCCGACCTGCTCAAGCGCTTGGGCATGAACGTCGACTTCGTCGCCACCGACTGGGGCACGGTCGGCCAGCGGCGTGCATCGCGCAACCCCCCAGGGCAGGGCGGCTGGGGCATGTTCCATACCTGGCACGCCGGTGCCGACTGCGCCACGCCGGTGGGTAACATCGCAATCCGGACCGCTGGCGAGAAGGCGTGGTTCGGTTGGCCGGACAACCCGGCCATCGAGAAGGATATCGCGTCCTGGTACGACGCGAAGACGCTTGATGAGGAGAAGTCAATTATCGAGCGGGTCAACCGGGGTGGCATGGAGCACGTCACCTACATCCCCACGGGCTTCTATCTAGCCTTCCAGGCCTGGCGCGCTTCAGTCAGCGGCATCAACAGCGGTCCGCTTCCTTGGTTCTGGAACGTCAAGAAGGCTTGATGCGTTGCACCCGTGATCCCGGCCTGCGGCCTTGGGGCCTGCAGGCCGGGATCGTTTTGGAATACCCCAGATGCTTGGTTACCTTCTACGCCGGGTGCTGTCCACGATTCCAGTAATGGCGCTGGTTGCGCTGTTTGTATTCTCGCTGCTGTACGTTGCGCCGGGCGATCCAGCAGCGGTCATCGCCGGCGAGCAGGCCTCGCCCGAGGACGTCGAGAAGATACGTATGGCCCTCGGACTGGACCGCCCATTCGTCGTCCGCTTTTTTGAGTGGTCGTTCGCTGTACTAAGCGGCGACCTTGGCGTCTCGATGTTCACTGGCCTTCCGGTGACGGAACTCATTGGGCAGCGCATTGAGCCCACTCTGTCGCTGATGCTCGTTACGATCACGCTGTCTGCATTGGTGGCGGTGCCGCTCGGTGTGATCGCGGCGTGGAAGGCGGGCAGTTGGTGGGATCGGATGTTCATGGCGCTTGCAGTATTGGGCTTCTCGGTACCGGTCTTCGTGGTTGGTTACCTGCTCGCCTACTGGTTCGCACTTGAATTCGACTGGTTCCCCGTGCAGGGCTACACGCCTATTGCCAAGGGTTTTTGGCCATGGCTTCAAAACCTCATTCTGCCGTCGATCGCGCTGGGCTTTGTCTACATCGCACTCATCGCCCGCATCACGCGTGCCACGATGCTCGAGGCGCTAAGCCAGGACTACGTGCGCACGGCGCGCGCCAAGGGCGTCGCCGAAGGCGCCATCTTGTATTTGCATGCACTCAAGAATGCGGCGGTGCCGATCGCAACGGTCATAGGCATTGGCGTGGCGCTGCTGATCGGCGGTGCGGTTGTCACCGAGAGCGTCTTCGCGATCCCCGGGCTGGGGCGGCTGACCATCGATGCGATCGTGCGACGCGACTATCCGATGATCCAGGGTATTGTGCTGATGTTCTCGTTCGTCTACGTCCTGGTTAATCTTGCCGTGGACTTAGTCTACGTCGCGCTTGATCCGAGGATCCGATATTGAGTACGCCAGCTTCGATGATCAGCCGGGCGGAACAACCGCGCACCGAGTTCCTCGCCGCTTCGCCGCTGCCGGACGTGCTACCGCCCGTGCAGGTACGTACCGGTGTGGCTGGTTTTGTATACCGCCACCCCACGATGGTGATCGGCATGGTGCTACTCGCGATAATCGTGTTCGTGGCAATCTTCGCGCCCTGGCTCGGCACAGTGGATCCGACGGCGCTCGCGCCCGCTAAGCGCACCCGGGAGCCTTCGGCTGAATTCTGGTTTGGCTCCGACGCGTTCGGCCGGGATGTGTACTCGCGGGTACTTTATGGCGCGCGCGTGTCGCTCCTGGTCGGGTTTGCGGTCGCGATCCTCGCCTCGGTCATCGGGCTTTTCCTCGGAACCGTTTCTGGTTTTGTCCGGTCGCTCGATGGCCTGATTATGCGGGTGATGGACGGGTTGATGTCCATCCCGCCGATCCTGCTCGCGATCGCGCTGATGGCGCTTACCCGCGCCAGTGTGCAGAACGTGATCCTCGCGATCACCATCGCCGAAATTCCCAGAGTGGCGCGGCTGGTGCGTGGCGTTGTGCTGAGCCTGCGAGAGCAGCCCTATGTAGACGCCGCCATTGCCGCTGGGACGCCCACGGCGTTCATCATCTTGCGACACATCCTACCGAACACCGTCGCTCCGCTCACCGTCCAGGCTACGTACATTTGCGGCAGCGCAATGATCGTCGAGAGCATCCTATCTTTCATCGGTGCAGGTACGCCACCGATCATCCCGTCATGGGGCAATATCATGGCCGACGGCCGGACGCTTTGGCAGGTCAAGCCCTACATCATCCTGTTCCCAGCGATTTTCCTGTCGCTGACGGTGCTAGCGGTCAACCTGTTGGGCGACAGCCTGCGGGATGCGCTAGACCCGCGTATGGCGAAAAGGGTCTAAGGCGATGCCCGTCCTTGAGATCGAAAACCTGCAGACGCATTTTCGCACCGCAGACGGCATCAACCGTGCGGTGGACGGACTGACCCTTAAGATAGAACCAGGGCAGACCCTGGCGGTCGTCGGTGAGTCGGGCTGCGGCAAGTCGGTTACCGCGATGTCTGTGCTGCGGCTACTACCAGATCCGCCGGGCCGCATCGCGGGATCCATCAGGTTTATGGGCCGCGATCTGCTCGCCATGTCCGAGGCTCAGATGCGCGAGATTCGCGGCAATGAGATCGCGATGATCTTCCAGGAGCCGATGACCTCGCTCAACCCGGTGCTCACCGTGGGCTGGCAGATCAGCGAGGCGATACTGCTGCACCAGAATCTGGACAAGGCGGCGGCGCGGTCGCGTGCGGTGGAGATGTTGGCGCTGGTCGGCATCCCCGAGCCGGAGCGACGCGTTAACGATTACCCGCACCAGCTTTCGGGCGGCATGCGCCAGCGGGTGATGATTGCGACGGCCCTCGCGTGCCACCCCAAGCTCCTGATTGCCGACGAACCCACCACCGCCCTTGACGTCACGGTGCAGGCGCAGATCCTCGACCTGATGCGCGACCTCAAGCAGCGCGTGGGTGCAGCGATCATGCTCATCACCCACGACCTGGGGGTGGTAGCCGAAGTTGCCGAGCACGTAGTGGTGATGTACGCGGGACGGAAGGTGGAGGAGGCGCCGGTACGGGAACTTTTCGGTAATCCCCGCCACCCCTATACACGCGGTTTGCTGGGCGCGGTACCGCGGCTGGGATCGTCGCTGAACGAGGCGGCTTCGCAGACCCGACTGGCCGAGATCCCGGGGTTGGTAATGAGCCTGAAGAAACGCATCGAAGGCTGCGTATTCGCTGGGCGCTGTGCGCAGGCGACCGACGTGTGTAAGCGAGTTTCGCCAGCACTGCGTCTGGCTGCCGACCAGCACATCGTCGCCTGCCATTATGTAGAGGTCGAGGAGGTTCGCGCATGAACCGGGCGCCCCTGCTGGAGGTGAGGAACCTGACCAAGCACTTCCCGATCCAAGGAGGTATCCTTGGTCGCAGTACCGCGAAGGTGCACGCCGTCAACCGGATATCCTTCGCCATCGACCGGGGCGAGACGGTAGCGATCGTTGGCGAGTCGGGTTGCGGCAAGTCGACAGTTGGCAAGGCGATCCTGCGCCTCTTCGACCTGACAGACGGAGAGGTGCTGCTCGACGGCCAGCGCATCGATAACCTACCGACCCGGACACTGCGCCCCCTGCGGCGCAAGGTGCAGGTCGTGTTCCAGGATCCTTTCTCCAGCCTGAACCCGCGCCTGCGCGTGCGCGACATTCTGGCCGAACCGATCCGCAACTTCGGGCTGGCCACGTCGGCGCGGGACCTGGAAAAGCGCCTGGCGGCGCTGATGGAGAAGGTTCGGTTGCCAGTCGATTCGCTGGGTCGCTGGCCACACGAGTTCTCCGGCGGCCAGCGCCAGCGGATCGGCATCGCGAGAGCCCTCGCGGCCGAACCCGATCTGATCATCTGCGACGAGGCGGTGTCGGCCCTAGACGTCTCGGTCAAGGCACAGATCGTAAACCTGCTGCAGGACTTGCAGCGCGACCTTGGCCTCGCGCTACTGTTTATCAGTCACGATCTCGCTATCGTCGAGCACATCGCGCAGCGTATTGTCGTGATGTACCTGGGCCGGATTGTCGAGCAGGCGGACAAGCGGGCGCTGTTCCTCAGTCCCAGTCATCCTTACACCGAGGCGTTGCTGTCGGCAGTACCCGTACCCGATCCGACGGTGGTTTCTCGCCGCATCATCCTCAATGGTGACGTGCCCAGCCCGGTCAAGCTGCCGCCGGGTTGCTTTTTCCACACGCGTTGCCCCCATGCCGTAGCGCGCTGCCGGGCTGAAGCGCCCGAGCTGCTGGAGATCGCCCCGCGCCAGTTCTCGGCCTGTCACCTACGCCCCGCGATGGCGCTACACGCGGCATGAACTGGAAGACTGCATTCCGTTCGATCTACTACGAGGGCGCGCCGGAACCGGACGACATCGTACTGTTACCCGAGCGCACAGGGATGTTGATAATCGACGTGCAGAACACCTATCTGGAGCGGCCCGATCCGGCTGAGTTACAGGATGAGGAGCGCCGCCGCTACGACCGGTGGACCCCATTCCACCAGCGTATGCATGGCCTCGTTGTGCCGCGCACTGCCAAGCTGCTCGCCGCTTTTCGCCAGCACGGCTACCACCGCCTCTTCGCCCGGATCGGCTGCCATCGCCGTGACGGGCTAGACCGCTCGCTGTCGCAAAAAATGCCGGGCTGGAACAATGTGCTGTTGCCTAAGGACGAGTGGAGCGCGCAGATCGTGCCGGCGCTTGCTCCCGAGGGCGACGAAATCGTTGTCACCAAGACCACTGACTCGGCGCTGACCGGCACCAACTTGCGCCTCATCCTGCACAACCTGGGTATTGACACTGTGGTGTGTTGCGGGATCTTCACCGACCAATGCGTTGCCTCGACGGTCCGCTCGCTCGCCGACGAAAGCTTCCGCGTGCTGGTGGTCGAGGACTGTTGCGCGGCTGGCTCCAATGAGCTGCACCACGCGGAACTCGTAATCATGAATATGATCTACTGCCATGTGGTCTCGAGCGATGAGCTTCTGGCAATGATGGCACGGCGGCACGCGCTGTGAAGATCGGCGTATTAGGTTGCGGTAACATGGGAGGTGGAATGGCGCGCCACCTCCACTCCAGCGGCGTGCTGGTGCACTGTCACGACATCGATCCCGCGCGTACAGCAGCGCTCGCGATGCTGGGTATTCCCATCGCGGGGTCGGCACAGGAGCTGGCGCGCTCGGTCGAACTGCTGATCCTGTCTTTACCGGATGCCGCTACGGTCAGGCACGCCCTGTCGGGCATCGGTCAGGCGCTTCGCCCTGGCTCCATCATCGTGGATACCTCCACGTCTGACCCGACTGTGACCCGCGATCTCGCCCGCGAGGCGGGCGATCTGGGCCAGTACTTCCTAGATGCTCCGGTGAGCGGTGGCCCGGCCGCCGCGTCGACCGGTAGGATGACCATGTTGGTCGGCGGTGACGCGGCGGTACTCGAGCGCGCCCGACCAGTGCTCGAGCGGCTTGCCGCGAAGATCGTCCACGTGGGTGGCTCGGGGGCTGGTCATGCGGCTAAGATCGTTAACAACATGCTGTGTGCTGCCAACCTGGTGCTGGTGGCAGAGGGTCTGCGCCTGGCTGCGGCGGCGGGAATCTCCCCCGAGGGTCTGCTCGACGGCGTGAACGCGGGCTCGGGCCGAAGCGGCGTGAGCGAGGTCAATTTCCCGCGTTGGATCCTATCGGGCACCTTCGACAGCGGCTTCACAATGGGGCTAATGCGAAAGGACGTACGGCTTGCCCTGGGGTTAGCCGAATCACTCGGGGTCGAACTGCCCGGATTTTCGCCGATCGCGCGAGTCTGGTCCGAAAGTGCTAGCCACTTGGCCGATAGTGAGGACTTCAATGCGATTACGGCCTCACGAAAGCCGGCTTGAGACCTTCCGCAAGGCGATGAACGAACTGGGGCTGGGCGACCGGCCACAGAGTCTGATCGACGGTGAACTCGTTGATGGCGCGGGTGCGATTATCACGCTGGTCGACCCCTGTACCGCTGGGGTGCTGACCGAGTATTGCGACGCCAATGCACAGCTGGCGCAGTCCGCCTGCGAGGCTGCCCGCTCGGCCCAGCTGCGCTGGGTGGCCGAACGCTCAGCGCACGCCCGGGGCCAGCTGATGCAGGACATTGCCGCAACGGTGCGCGCGCATGCCGAGCCGCTAGCGCAGCTAGAGGCTGTCGTCGCAGGCAAGCCGATCCGCGATTGCCGGATCGAGGTCGCAAAGGTCGCCGAAATGTTCGCGTACTACGCGGGCTGGGCGGACAAACTACATGGCGACGTCATCCCGGTACCTTCGGGACACCTCAACTACACGCTGCGAGAGCCTCTGGGAGTGGTGTTTCAGGTGACGCCGTGGAACGCACCAGTATTTACCGGCGGCTGGCAGATCGCGCCGGCACTTGCTACCGGCAATGGGGTCGTGATCAAACCGAGTGAGCTTACGCCGGTGAGCACCGTTGCGCTGGTGCGGGTCGCTGAAAAGGCGGGCCTGCCCCGTGGGTTGGTCAACGTACTGGCGGGCCTGGGACCGACCGCGGGCGAGGCAGCTATCGCGCATCGCGCTGTGCGCAAGGTGGTATTCGTTGGTTCGCCGCAGACTGGCCGACGCGTGGCGATGGCCGCTGCGCAGGCTCTCAAGCCGGTCGTGTTGGAACTGGGCGGCAAGTCTGCCAATATCGTTTTCGACGACGCCAACCTTGACCACGCTTGCCTTGGTGCGCAAGCGGCGATCTTCTCCAACGCCGGGCAGAGCTGCGTCGCAGGCGCGCGGCTGTTGGTGCATCGTAAAGTGCACGACGCGCTGCTCGATCGCATGCAGCGTAGCATGGCGAATTTCAAGCTGGGCGATCCGCTGGACGAGGCCACCGAGATTGGGCCAGTGAGTAATGCGCGTCAGTACGCCCACGTGACTGGTCTCATTGAGGAGTCGCGGTCCCAGGGGGCCACTTTGATCGCGCCTGGTAGAGCTGGGCTGCATGGAGTAGAGACTGGTTATTTCGTACCGCCTACCATCCTTGCGGGTTTGAATAACCGCGTGCGCGCGGCCCAGACCGAGATCTTTGGGCCAGTTGCCGTCGTAATCCCGTTCGAGGGCGAACACGAGGCGATAGAGTTGGCCAACGACACCGAGTTCGGCCTGGCGGGTGCGGTGTGGACCCACGATGTGGGCCGTGCACACCGAGTTGCTGCTGCGGTTCGAGCTGGCACATTTTGGATCAACAGTTACAAGGCGATCCATGTGTCATCGCCGTTTGGGGGGTCGCTAAGCTCGGGTTTCGGTCGTTCGAGCGGTACCGACGCGCTGTTTGAATACACCGCACCCAAGAGCGTCTGGGTCGACACTGCCCAGACCCCGCGTATAGCCTTCGGGCGGTTACCCTCTGCCACCGCTGATGGCTGATCCCAACATCACGCTGCTACCTAATCCGAGCCTTGATCGTAACCGACCCTATGGTCAGCGCGAACGATCGATCCTTTGCATGGCAGAGGCAAACCGGGCCTGGGCCGCGATTGCTACCTGGCCGGGCTATCGTGCAACCCCGCTGCATGCGCTACCGGCAATTGCCGCGCGTCTGGAAGTCGGCGCCCTCTTTATCAAGGATGAAAGCCATCGGTTCGAGCTTTCCAGTTTCAAGGCGCTTGGGGGCGCGTATGCGGTCGAGTGCCTTGCTCGCGAGCGCGGCGTGCAGGGACTGACGGTCACCTGCGCCACGGATGGCAACCACGGTCGCGCGGTGGCTTGGGGCGCCAGGCGGGTTGGCGCTCGCGCGGTGATATATGTGCACGAAACCGTGAGCCCGGGGCGCGCCGCTGCGATCGCTGGCTTCGGCGCCGAGGTACGGCGCGAGGGGCGGACCTATGACGAATCGGTTCGAATCTGTGCCGAGGCCGCATCGCGGGAGGGTTGGCAAATCGTATCCGATACATCGTGGCCGGGTTATGAGGACGTACCGAGGCAGGTGATGCAGGGCTATGCAGTGCTCGCGGCCGAGATCTTGCAGGACGAGCCCGCACCGACGCATGTGTTCGTACCAGGTGGCGTTGGCGGGCTGGCTGCGGGCGTGCTGTCGTGGTTCTGGGAGAAACAAGGCGGCACGCGGCCAGTGATGGTGGTGGTCGAACCTGAGCGCGCAGCTTGCCTTTTCGAAAGCGCGCGGGCGGGCGAGCTGCGCACCTTCCCAGGCGATCTCGACACCATTATGGCTGGGCTCGCCTGCGGGGAACCCTCCCTGCTTGCCTGGGAGCTGTTGGGGTCGGGTACCGACGCCTTCATGACGGTGACCGACTCCGCGGTGGCCGCCACCATGCGCGACATGGCAAAAGCGAGCATCGTCAGCGGCGAATCAGGCGCCGCCGCGCTTGCGGCGTTCGAGCGTGCGGCGGTTGATCCGGCGATGCGCGCATTGCTTCGCCTCGGCACCGGCTCACGCGTTGTGTGCCTGTCTACGGAAGGGGCAACCGACCCTGACATTTATTTTCAGATCGTGGGCCAAACCGCCAAGGACGTCCTTTTGGGAGCAAGCGCATGAGCCGCATCCTTACCGTCGCCGCTGCACAGCTGGGGCCGATCGCGCGCGCGCACTCGCGGGCCCAGGTGGTCGTACGCATGCTGTCGCTGATGGAACAGGCGCGCGGCAATGGTGTCGACCTCATCGTATTTCCGGAACTGGCTCTCACTACCTTCTTTCCGCGCTGGTATCTGGAAGATCAGGCTGCGATCGATGCTTTCTTCGAACGCGCGATGCCTTCGGACGAGACCCGCCCCCTTTTCGAAGCCGCAGCCCGCCTCAGAATGGGTTTCTACCTAGGCTATGCCGAGCTCACACCCGACGGGCGGCACTTCAACACCTCCATCCTAGTGGACCGCAGCGGTCGCATCGTCGGTAAGTACCGTAAGATTCATTTGCCTGGGCATGCCGAACACGAGCCGTGGCGTTCGTTCCAGCACCTCGAAAAGCGTTACTTCGAGGTCGGTGACCTGGGCTGGGGTGTTTGGCGGACCCTGGGAGGCAATTTCGGGATGGCTATCTGCAACGACCGGCGCTGGCCGGAAACCTATCGGGTGATGGGGCTACAGGACGTCGAGATGGTGCTAATCGGCTACAACACGCCGTGGCATAACCCACCTGCGCCAGACCACGATCGGTTGTCTGAGTTCCACAACCAACTCTCAATGCAGGGCGGGGCGTACGCCAACGCGACCTGGGTAGTCGGTACCGCCAAGTGCGGGGAGGAGGAGGGCTGCAAGTTGGTCGGCAACTCCTCGATCATCGCTCCGACGGGCGAGGTCGTGGCGCGCGCGCTCACCGAGGATGACGAACTTGTGATCGCCCGTTGCGACCTCGACCTGGGCCTGTCCTACAAGAAGAGCACCTTCAACTTCGCCCGGCACCGGCAGCCTAATCAATACCGGATGATCGTTGAGCGAACTGGAGCAGAGCCGCCCGCTGAGTGATCAGGCCGCGAGAAGCCCGCTATGCTGCATGAAAGCATGGCCGTCTTCGACAGCAAAGTGCTTTCACCTCTGCAACAGTGCCCTGCGCTGGCGCTCACCTGCTACCCCTAAATAAAGCCAGAACGAGGCAAGAACAGTCCGATACGGAAGACGTAGTCGGACATGAAAAAGCATTTCATGCAAGAGCAGATCATCGGCTTTTTGAGGCAAGCCGAGGCTGCAATATCGATGAAGGATCTGTGCCGGCAGCACGGTCTTTCGGACGCGGCGGTTTACACGCAGCGCGCGCGCGGGTCATGAGGGCCCACTTGTTGGGCGAGTCAATCTCGGCGATGAAGTGCTGTATGTCTTCGTGCCAGCCCGTGAAATCGCGGGCCAGTTCGGCCGCTGAGCCCTGATGGCTCCAGGACTCCACCTGCCAGTCGGCGCGCTCCAGCGCACCGACAAAGTTCATGAGCGTGCCACCCCGAAGCGGGTAGTGAACAATATGGCCACCTGGCCCCACCCAGTTCGAGCCCACCATGCGCGCCATGTGTGCGGGCAGCCGCTCCATGGGGACGACTGCGCGCCACGCGACCACGCCGCCCAGCGCCTCGGCCACGCCCAGCGCATGAAGCACTCTTGTGCCGTTAGCCGATAGCTGAACCCCCGCGCCCACTTCCCTCAGCTCGGTGGCCTGTTCGTAGACATCAACATCGATGCCCAGTTTGAGTAGCGCAGCCGCAGCGCAGAGGCCGCCGACGCCAGCGCCCGAGATGACGACGCGAAGAGTTGGGTTCATGGTTGAAAGTGGCCAGGCGCCGGGCGTTCAGGCCGATCCGATCGGAGCCTGGCTAGTTCGACAGGACAGCCTTCGCTGTCCCGGGGGACCATTCGGACCTGAATTTTCAGAGTCTAGCCCAGGAACTTCCGTCATGACTTCTCCGACCCCCTCCCGTGTCACCGCTTTGCCGTTTGGTGCCGGCGTCCTCGCAATCGCCCTCGCCGCGCTCCTTGCGGGCTGCCTGGTCACAGGTTCTGTCGAAGCTGCAACGGTTCGCGGCTTCAGCAGCTGCGCTGACTGGCTGGAGGAGCGCAAGAAAGAGGATTCGGATATGGAGGAGTCCTGCAAAATTCATCCCGCCACACCCAACCGCATAAATCCGGCCTGATGTCGCGCACACCAACCACCGTGCTGAACACTGCGCGGTTCTTTCCTGTCAGCGGTATCGGCCGTCCATCGAATATCACTGATCAGCCGCCGCAGAATCTGGACGAAATAAAACGCCTTGATGACGCCGGCGGCCACCGCCCGCAGCAGCCAACGCAGGTTGTATCCGGCCGCGCTCAACACCGCGTTAATCGCATCGCCCATCGCCCCTTTCAACCAACAACGACTCATTCGGTGGTCGGACTTCAAGTGCCCGATTACCGGTTCGATCGCTTGTCTGCGCTTCAACCAGCGCCGCTGTTGCTGGGTCAACGATTTGGCCTTCCCTCGATGGATGATCTCAACGCCGGGGTTATCCGCATCGACTCCGCGGTATCCAAGATCGACGAACACCTGCTTAGGCTGTTTGCCCGTGTCTTCCAACAGAATCGTGGTCTGTTCGAGCTGTGCTGCGAGAATGTGGCCGTCATACGGGTTACCCGGAAACGTTCGTGCGCCAACCACCAAACCGCTCCGGTGCGTGATGGCGAAGCTCGTCTTCACACCAAACTCATAGGGCTGTTTGGCCTTTCCTTTGCCGATGCACTCAACCTCAGGCGCGTGCATGGCGTAGAGCTTGTTCTTGTCTTTGGGTTGCTGCGTACGCAGCCTCTCCGCACGCTCAACAACCCTATTCAATCGGATCACGGCCGCTTGCTGGGGATCCAGATTGACCATCTTGCGGCGTACCTCCCGCATCACAATCCCCAGCACCGTCCGCTGGCGTTTCAGTGTGCGACGAAGGCGCTTGAATTGTTTGGCATGCGCGTAGCCACCAGCGCGCCGCCGCAGGCTCTTACCTTCATCAGCGAGCGTCTGCTTCAGCGATATTCCGGCGGCCTTGGCCGCTTTCACCACCTGGTAGCGCGCGATCTCGAGCAAGCGCGAGTCAGTGGGGAATGCCACCGCCTTCTCCTGCACAGTCGTATCAACAATCACGCGCTCAAACTCAGCCGGCTTGATTGCCTTGCTGCTCACCGCCGCATCGATCGTGGCTTTCAGAATCTCTTCGACTCCTGCCTCGCCAATCGCTGTGCGAAAACGCCCGATCTGGGTGGCATCACAAGGGAAGCGGGGCTCGAAATACTCCATGCCGCTGAAATATTGGAAGTACACGTCCTGCGACCAGCGCTCGACCAGCGATTCGTCACTCTCGTTGTAGGCGTGCTTCAGATAAAGCAACGCAACCATCAGACGAATGGGCAAACGAGGGCGGCCTGCGTTCGATACTCCGCTGCCCGCTGTCTGCACTGTCGGTCCGAACAGGCTCACCACATCTTTCGAGACTCCACGCCGATTCCTGTGCGCGAGAAGAGGCGACAACTGCCCCTCAATCCGATCCCACGGCATGCGACGCGCGAGAACTGCGAGAGGGTGTCGGAGATCGATCATCTGATCCAATCTGGCGCGGAAAAAATCAGTCGTATTCATCCGAAACCTCTGCGCAGAATCTCCGAGCAATTGCATCAAATTACACCAGTTTCTGGGAGATTTCGCCACCACTCAATCGCTCGCAAAGCCAGTATTGATGCGGGTTTCCGGAATATTGCAGGGCCGACGACTTATCCCATGTCGGTCCTCCTGGTTTCAATGCACTTTGCCCGACCTGAACCAATTTGCCTGGCGTACACCATCAGCCAAAGCACGGCTATAGATCACTGACCTCGGCTAGCCCGGGCGTACCCGTTGGCCGCGCTTACCGTTGTGTCCCGATTGCTATTTTTCTTCGGCGGCTCGGAGAAAACCTGTAAAACCTGCGAAACCTGCTCAACGCGCCAAGACTCTGCCCCACCGCCCCCCCCCCGCTGCGT
>Ga0194134_10002389_pt1 | contig 22317 bp, 7 predicted proteins | sample TA2KigOff0mmetaG_FD_148602 | JGI IMG/M metagenome (GOLD analysis project Ga0194134, IMG submission 148602) | Freshwater microbial communities from Lake Tanganyika, Tanzania - TA2015056 Kigoma Offshore 0m | ecosystem: Environmental > Aquatic > Freshwater > Lake | place: Tanzania: Lake Tanganyika... | reverse complement strand
ATGCCGAAGACGAAGATGACGAAGACGCGGTCGAAGAGGATGCGGACGAGGATGACGGCGAGGAAGACGACATTGATGCCAAGACCATGATGCAGGACGAGGACGAGGACGAAGACGAAGAGGAAGAGGAAGAGGAAGAGGAAGAGGAAGAGGAAGAGGGAGAGAGTTCCGAACTTGAGGAAATGAAATCTCGTCGTCTAAGAAACATGGGCTACAAAACAGCCGATGTTGGCGCTCGTGGTTACCTGTGCGCAATTGACCGTAAGGTTTACCCAGGTGGTCAGCCAGTTTGTGACGACTGCGTCGGCGGATGCATGGCCGAAAAGGGTATGCCAGGTCTGCTTCATGTTGAAGGTATTGCGGAAGACATGTTTGACGGCAAGGTTTTGGACTCTGGCTATTCAGCAGAAGCCGACATGTTTGTCGTTGACGTTGAGGCCAAGGATGGTCGCGCCGTTGAGGTGTTCGTTGACGGAACCAGTGCAGAAGTATTGGGCTGGCACAAGTTGGACGGAAGTGCGTTTGAGCAGAAGTCGCTTGTTGACGAGATGATGCTCATCGACTTCAACGACGCCGCCGAAATCGCAGTCAAGTCGATTGAGGGCAACGTTGTGGCTGTTGAGCCAGATGTGTTCGAAGGGTTTGACGCATACGCAGTTGAAATCGACGGCATTGACGGTAAGTCATATGACGTGTTCGTTTCTCTTGATGGCGAAGTCCTTGGCTACGACAAGTACGAGGAAGAGGATGCACAAGACATCGAAGCAGAGGCTGCAGAAATTGCATTGAAGCGCGCCTTCACAGACGAACAGCGAACAAGCATGGCCAAGGAGGGAACTGCCCTTCCAGATGGCTCTTATCCAATTGGCAACAAGGAGGACTTGTCGAACGCGATTCAGGCTTTTGGTCGCGCCAAGGATAAGTCTGCCGCCAAGCGCCACATCATCAAGCGCGCAAAGGCGCTGGGTGCTGAGGCAATGATTCCAGCAAACTGGGTTGCTGGGGCCAAAGCCGATACGGGCCAGTCCGTGGGGGCTGACGGAGAAGCAGTTGACTCGGAGTTCATGTCACAATTGCTTGAATTTGAGTTGCTCAATGCCGAGGTTGAAGAAAACCAAACCCCAGAATCGTAATCCGATTCCAGAAAAAGGCGCCTGCCATGCAGGAACGTAAAGTATTAATTGCGCGCGTCATAAAGAGCGCTCGGGTTTTGCCTACATCGAAAGATACGCCGCAAGAGCGCATATCGAAATTTGTAGAGGCACAGAAGCAGGTTGTCGCGTACCCGTTTTCGCCAGAACTTTCGGTGAAGGCACTCGGGCAAGCACTCAAAAACAACAAGGACCCTTCTGCCGACAACAAGGAAAAACGCAAAAAGGCAGAATCCAATTTCACTCGTATCGGTGTTGCTGTTTTTGACCCAGATGCGACACCCAAAAAGGGCCAATACTTTGAGATAAGACCTCGCAAAGTAAATCAAGACGGACAACTTGGCGATGTGCCGAATGTTGGTTGGCTTGACCCACGAAAGACGGTCAAACCAGAAGATTTGGTTAACCAGGGCAAGAAGTTTCTAGCGTCGAAAAAGGGACCATCTGTAAGAAAGGTTCCAGCCAAGAAAAACCCGCGCACTGGACAAATGGAAGTTAAGGCGCTGGGCAGAACAATCGGCAGGGCCGCTGGGAACATCGGGCAAGCAGCCGCAAGGGCGGCTGGGGTTCTCGTTGATGCTGACGGCAAGTTCAGATGCCCGCCAGGAGTTCCAGCGGCCAATCAATTTACGGATGAAGTTGGAAGCAACTGTTTTGATTTTTCCCCATTGGTAGCCCGAGCGTTGGTGAAAATCGCTGAAAAGTTTGGACATCAAATGATGGAAAAACTTAGCAAAGTTAATAACGCAACCCCCTTTGAGCGGAATGACGATTATCAACTTGTCCTGCGTAGTAGTGGCGGAAGACTCCGTGGCACAGTCCTTGGTCCAGAGAAAGAAAGACTTCGCGGAACACTTCTTGGTCCTGATGGAAAACCAATACCGCCGACACCACCACCGCCGCCAGCAACACCAATTGAGCCTTTTGATTTGATTGAGCGCGAACTTGAGATAGCAGAAAGAGACCTTGCAAGAATTGCTGGTTCTGGAGAAATAATTGACCCAGACACCTATGAAGAAAAATTTGAAGAAGCGTTTCGCGCCGCATACCCAGAATTGACTGACGAAGAAATCAAGTCGCTTGCCAAAATCGCATCAGAGCGTGAGCGCATGAGAGATAAATTACGCGCAGAGCAGAGAAGCGCACTGGACCTAATAAGGTCGCTTGGAATAGACGTTGACGAAAGTGACCCAGTGTCAGTTCAAAGAGGAATAGCGCTGGCGTTGTTGAAAATGAAAGAGATGGGCTGGGATATCGACCTTGACTCATATTTTGGTGAAGGATTTTCCGAAAATCCAGAGCGAGCATTACTCGCATACAGGAACACCATCGCAAATATGGCTTTGGATGGGACGCTTGATGCGGTAAGGCAGGGGATAATTCACGGGATGAGCCCAGCCGATTTAGAGGTACTGCAAAGAAAATACGGGTCAAAATTTGAAGAAATGTTGGTGCAGGGGATAGTTGATGGCTCCAACCCTTCTGAAATTTTCCCTGATGACGAAAAAGCACAACAGTTGCTTGCCATGGGTCAAAGGTCTCTCGCCAAGGCTCAACAATTTGAGACTGGCACCCTTTTGCAATTGATAAATGCAAGGCAAGAGAACCCCGAACTTACGCAAGATATAAAAAGTATTGTTCATGTTGCTTACGACCCCAGTGACCCGTTTTTTGGGGGGATGAGTATTGACGAAAAGGGCAATTTGCAGTTTCAGATGAATCTCGGCGGAATGTTACTGCTACACCCAGCCGCGTCGTTGTCGGATTCGGATTCATTCCTGTATGAACCAACTGGGACCGCTGGAACAGAAATAGAAAAATTGAAAAGAATAGGCGAAGTTGTAAGCGCGGAAAATAGGCACCGCCTGCTTGATTCATACATGGGGGGCCTAACGACATTTGCAGAACAAATATCTAAAATCCGCAACGGCGAAGGCTACATGACGCAGAGTCTCAACGATTCATTTGGTGGTATGGCGCTTGGCCAATTCGTTGCTTTTCATGAACTGACGCATGGGCGCCAACTTTCCATGGCAAGGGAGATAATCAAGTCAAGAAACCCTGGAATGTCAAACAGTGAGGCTATGGCACTGTTGGGTCAAATGATTTTTCAGGGCAGAAAATTCACGGATTCAAGAGGTGTTGACTTCGATTACGGAACAATGATTACCGACCCGCAAGTGATGCTCACCGCATGTGCGAACATGAGGGAAATAGTTCATCACTTAATCGACAATAAAGTCGGAGGTACATACGGTCCCTCGCATTACTATTCCACGTTTTACTTAAACGAGGTCATGAGCAAAGCCAATAATTATTCTGACGTGAGCGACCTAAGAGACAGTCTCGTTATGCGGAAGCGAGAATTGGAGGCCGCAGGAAAAAACGAAGAAGACGCAGAATACAAGGGTCTGATTATGGCTATAGGGCGTATTGACGGTGTCCTAGCAAGTGCCACCGATGACGAAGACGCCCTATTAAAGATGCGCAGACAAGTAAACGAAATGGCTCAAGTTACATATTTGGAAATGCAGGCAGACCTTTCGGCTGCAGTGAAATTCGGGCTCATAAAAGAAACTCCAGAAATAAAGGCATTCCTGGCTCCGCTATCGCTTGGCCAAGACCTCCCAGAAATAAAAAAGAATATTGTGCCGCCGCCGCCGCCAGCACCGCCTGGCCCACCACCAACGAGGCGAGATAAGTTGAGGGAATTGGCAGGGATAGGTAAACGAGCAAGAAAAATTTCGATGATGGACTTGCGAGACATGGTTGAGGGAATCGCTGACATAGATGAAGCCACTGATAAAACTGGTGGTCTTTCTGCTCACGACAGGACTCTCATGTCGGCAGGTATGGCGTCAGCCGCAAAATTTGATAGTAGGGGCTCTGCATCCAGATGGGGCAAACAAGTCAGAGACGCTGTGTTGCGCGACATGACAGAAAAACATCGTGAGGTGTTGGAATCTGAATGGCGTGAACTTTTCGATGTTAAAAACCCAATAGCAGAAGACGGAACAAACCAGTCCATATTGGACCATAGGCTGATTATGGGTGGTGTTGACGACTCCTGGCTCTCAAATGAAATAGAAAATGGCTTCATTCCATTGGTAGAAGTTGTTGGTGAATCCAAACTTCCGAATTCTGTGGCTGCTGAAATAGTTATACCTGGTGGCGCCATTAGCGAATTTGGCGAGGAAATGAAGGGGAGAAGAATAGAAATCAGAACACATTTCACTGGGGTCATCAAATCCGACGACAACCTTGGTTCCTCAGATTCCATTACAAATCCAATTGACAATCAAAGATTGATTGTCGCCGTACCAGAGGGGTATTCGGGCCTTCCCGACTACACGCCAGGAACAGACAAAAGCGAAATTGGCTCGATAATTCTTCCCCCTGGGGAAATAGAAATTGTTGGTGTTAGGGATGACGGTGTCGCAATTGGCCGCGTAACGTCGCAGCGAAGCGCCGACGATATTATCGACGCAAAACGCCAAGAACTTAAAGCATTTGACGACAAAAAAACTGACATTGGCGAAAAAATAACAGTCAGAAAAGCCATAAATAGGCTTGAAAGACAACAAGAGACCCGCAGACTTTCTGCGCTTCGTTCCGCTGGTAATACCGCTCGCGCATTACCAGATGAAGATAGAACAAAACTTCCATCAGCAAAGTCGAGCAAAACACGCGACGTACTTGAGCGCCTCAATGCCGTTGGAATTAAATTTGGCATCAGCAGCAAAAAAGACAGGGAGAGAAAACGCAAGGAGCGATTGTCCAGGGTTGGCGGAGATAATGCGCGTGTCGGGATGAGCGTTAGAACAGACACGTATGAATTCGAAAGTCCAGAAGAGTCGCAGGTGAGGGTTTCGAAAAGCATCGATAGGGCTGTAGAACTAATTAAAGAGGGCAAACTTCCTGGACTGGCGCCAGAAGTTGCAGAAATCATGAAGGACAAATCCCCAGAAGAAATTAGAGCCATTCTTGTTACTTCCGCACGTTCGTTTGTCGATGGACTTGATAAGAGACCGCGATTTAGGGTGCGTGGAACAAGGGTCCGAGACGTAAAGGACGCCAGAGAAATACCGTTACTTGGATTCTTGAAAACTGGTGTTTACAAAACCACCTATGATGCTGACGCAACTGGTGTCGCGGCGGCATCCGATGTGGGAAGGAGGGCGGAGTATGAGATTCTGCTTGGTTTACCAGAGGGGGCCGATGAATCCCTGAGGCCAGCACATGGCTTCATGACGCATAGAGACCAAATTGAGTTTGAGGACGAGTGGGCAAAAGCACAGATTGACGCTGCTGAAAAACGGTCGCCAAACGCCGTTTCGTTTAGAGACCCAAGCGTTATCCCGCCAGCATCTGGCTCCAATAACAAACTCAAGGATGCTGACGGCAAACTGAGGGCTGTTGACTCATTGCCATATCAGTATGGTGACAGCGAAATAGTGTTGAGAACCGACGCGGCCAATCGTTCTGTCGGAACAATGGGTGACTCGCTAAATGGCTTTAGGACCCCATTCCAACTTGATGGCTCATCCACCGATGATGAATTATTGGAGTCTTTTATTCTCAATAGGGGTTCTGCGGCTGACAAGGGCGATATTACCGCTTCAGAACAAAGACGAATTGCAAACCTGTTGAATGCCGCAGTCGGCAAAAATCACGCACACACCACCGACTGGACGGAAGATGGTGGGGTTCCACAAAGGGATTATGTAGAAGCAGTTGTTGCTGGTTCTTTTGATATGAGCGACGTGGAAGAAATAAAAATTTCCAAGGGCTTCCAAGATGCAGAAATAATGCCGTTTGCAAAAGTTGACGCTCAAAATGTCGGGGGTGATGAGGTGGTTGAATTATTGCAAGACGTACTCCCACAAAAAGATATAGATGAGGTTAAAAAACTTATTTCATCTCCACAAACAGACCCAGACAAAAAGCGCCTTGCTGAGGACATTAAGCAATTAATCGCGGCGAGACTCCAGTTGGTAAGAGAAAGAAGTGGCAGAAGGCAAGTGCGCGCACGAGTTGCACAACATTCATCGGATGGCAATGTTCCCAAGGTTACTTTCTTGAATCCTGATGGAATAAACATTGATGACCCCAGGACCTTCAAGAGAACAATGGACGCCGTCGGTATGGGCGAAGAGCACGAAATAGACGACATCGTCAAATATGCAACCGCAAAAGCCATCCGTGAAAGACTTTCTGGCTCTGGCATTTCTGTTGACGACGATGCATCATTCGCTGCCCTGAAGCCAAAACCAGTTATATCTGTTGCCAATAATAAACCAGCACTTCGCTCCAGTGGCGCCGCGACACCAAAAACAAGAACGCAAATACTTTCCGAACTGACAAGTTCGGGGAATAAGCCAGACTATGCCCCAATAGGTTCTCGTTCACTACAGATGATGGACGAGGCAAAAAAGAGGCGAGAAGAACTATCCCAAATACTTGATTCGGCAAGAATGATAACCCCCAATTTTGAAGAAGATGAATTGAGCGAAGTTCTCAACATGGCCGACAAGACTTTTGCTTGGGCAGATGAGGAACTTATTGCATCCTTAAGACAATTACGAAATCGCCCTGGTCTCTCAGATGCTGGTAGAAAGAAAATTGACCGCGCATTACAAGAACTACAACAAAGAAAAAAGGAATTTGTTGCAGCGGGTGAACGAGGATTTGTTCCAGGGATTCGCAGAAGCGGCGCCGACAAAAGCCGACGCCTCGCAAGGCGTTCTGAATCTGCCGCTCGCAGAATGGAATCTGGTGACCCAGCACAAATAGCCCGAGGTTTGAGAGACATTCGCAGCGCAAGAATGAGCGCCGAGGGGAGGGAGAACACCACCCGAATCGCCCAAAACCAAGTTATCCGAGGGAGTGGTTCAAGGTCTGCTTTCAGGACAAGGGGTGTTGGCGCCTCACTTCGTTCTTCTGGTGCCACAAGAAGTGTGGATGACAAACTTTCCGAAGGGCCAAGAAACCTTCAGTATGGAACAGACTCACAAAATTTGCCGCGCGTGGCGACGGCGGATGAATTGGAAAAGCGATTTGGGAATTCCACAAAGGCTCACAGAAAATATTTTCGTCAATACGGCGTAAAACTCGTGGGCAACATACCCGATGACCCAGTTGAAAGAGAAACTTACTACGCGTCTTTGCAAGCGTTGGATGATTTATTTAAAAACGTAGACCATAAACAACTGTTGAAAGGACTCAAATTTAAGGTAAGAGTTAATTCTTTTGTAACAAAGGGTGGCGAGGGACCATTTGGAGAATTTTCAAGGGTAAAAAGAATATTTGCAGATTATGGAAAAGATAAAATCCAAATGAGCATCTCAACTGACAGAATTACCAAAAACGCAAAAGAACTTCACGACGATTCGCTCAGGTATCGTTTTGTTGACCCGATGACAAACCAAATGTTGTCTTCCTTTGTGAACAGACTTTACATAAGTCCAGAAAGACTTAAAGGCTCAAATGGCTCCCAAGAAGAAATAGCAAGAAGGCTTGCGTATGCATGTGCAGTTCACGAATTTGGACACTTCCTTGATTTTGCAGCGGTCAGAAAGGAAGATAGGACAAGAATGAGGTCCCTTCTTGGTGAAGGAGTATTTGGTGAAAGGGACTTGGCAACCGAAGAACTCGGCGCCTATAGAACAGCGCGTTTAGTTGAGCAATTGAATCAGATGCCGTCTGTGTCTTCGTACGGAGTATCAAGCCCACAGGAAAAACTCGCAGAGGCGTTCACCGCCTGGTTCTTGTTTTCCAAACGACCAGATATAGCGATTAATGGCGACCTTTCGCTAAGCGATAAAGAAAGGTCGCAACCAATATCAGGAACAATTGGCGGATTTGCCAAACCAGTTGTTGAACTCTTGCTGGAAGAATTGGGACCAAGAGTCAAATCCGCTAAACAAAACAAAAACGATGATGATGATGATGATGATTTGCCACCACTTGTCGCCATGTACGCCCTGTTTCCGTTTATGATTGAAGATGGTGGAAAAGCGTGAAGTCAATACTTGTTGGAAAACTTGAAAAAACGAAGGTTTATTACGTCGTTGACTCAATACACAAAAATGCTGACTGCATTCTGGTCGGCCAACTAGGCGATACCAAGGTGACAAATTTCTGGGAATTTATTGACTGGAATAAAAACATTCAAAAAATAACGAATACTAATTTTCACGATTACCTCTGGAATGGACATCAGTCCAAATCGGGTCCGCACTGGTATTCTGTTTTTGTCGAGAAATCTTTGCCAGTCGACCAAAATCTTCTTGATGGCACAGTTGTCAATGAGGATGTCTTGAGAAGGCGCCCCAAAGTACTCGAATACGAGAACAGAGCAATTGACTTCATGGTTTCACTTCAATCACAGGTCCCATCATCGAAGACGATGCAACACTGGGCGACAAGAAGAGTAAATAGGAAAAGAAAAAAGCGTGGCAAGAATTATGAATGAGCGTTACGAATTCAAAGCGCCACAAGATGTCATTTTTGACCTTCCACAGGAAAGAATCACTGGAGATATTCTTCGCGGTTATGGCCCAAGAAGAGGAAACTTGGAAAGACTTTTGCGCTACTGGCGACCAATCATGCGCAAGCCAGGGGGCTTTAGACGTTGTCGTATTATCCTGGCCGACCATCCAGAACTGTATCCGTTAAACAACATTTGCGCTTGGCTACACCATGAAACTACAGGACTTTGGCCAAACGAAGGTTGCCATCACCCTGGCATGAAAAATTGCAAAGGAAAATTAAAGAAAAGAAACTGGACAAATAGGGAGTTTTTGTCTCGACTAAAAAGGCCAATTCGTGCTCCTGGAAAACTTGCGCGAAGCGCGGGCAAGGACAAGCCGCTTGGGAAGTCTGCCAACTATTTGGAAGTAGACGAGTTTTATTCAGAAAAAGTTTGGCGAGCCACGATTGATGAGGAAGCGCCAATTATTACTGGCGGAGACCAAAAGTACGCCATGACTGTTCTTAAGGAATTCATGGATGCAGAGCCAGATTTCGTAAAGTATCTTCGTGACGACAACAACTGGGAAATAGAGGGCGAAGATGATGCTGGCATGCCAGCAAAGGCTGCTTATATTGCCCAGAAATGTTGTGGTGGATGATGAGAACAGATAGACGAGCGGTTTCGCAAATTAGGAAAATAATTGAGAAAAGTGCTTGCTGCCCTGATTCGGACATTGTAAAAACACGCGTTGTTTTTGTTCATGGAGAAACAGCCCCACAAGATGTAATGCGTTCATACGGCGCATATCGCCAAGAAATCATTTCTTTCAAAGCGCTAATCAAGCGAGGCGGCAGGGGTAGAGACTTTGAGTTCAAGAGAATTGGTTTAGTTGCCTCCAACAACCCAGTACTTCAAGGTGTTCAGGCGGTTGGCTCCGTCCTTACTCCTGGAAACTTGAGCGTGATAAGAAGCCCAATTCGCTCCGCAATCGCAAGAACATTGACCCCAGGCGTTCCTGGAATGCCTGGAAGAAATCAATGGAGAGATGGTGTGTCCAGATGTCCAGAGGGTTATCAATATGGCGGAAGATTTACGGATAATAGATTCTCCACGTGTGGCCAAAAACTTTTTGCACTACCTGGACCACTGGGAGCGGCGATTGGTCTCATCAGAAGACTTGCACGTGCGGCAAATCCACCAGTTTCAAACGTTTCTTCAACTGTTCTTGGCGCTGGTGATGCGCCAGACAATCTCATTCAATCTCGCGCACCGCAGATTCCAAAGGTGACAATGTCCAATCCACAAAAGGCATTGGCGGAAGTTAAAAAGTTGGTGAAGCCATTGGGCTCTGTCGATAATCCAGCAGCACGAATGGTTCGTCGCGATGGATTTGTTCTTGAGCCAGTTGTGCCGCCATCAGTTTTGAGAACCATTCCAGACAACAGGGACATGGAGGGCGCAACTTACATGTTGAGCGTCGCAAGCCCTGACCTGATTGGCAAGGACGAACTCGGTCTTTTGTCAAATACTGGAGTGACAAGTCTTAAATACGTTCTGCCTGGCGGTTCTGTTCTTACGTTGGAAAAACGTCGTCAACTGACCGTTGGCGAAAGAAGAAAACTTGGAAGAACTGTAAATGCGGCAATGGATGCTGACAACTCTCGCGACCCATCGGCGCGTCTAAAAATGGTCGCACAAGAGACTGGTGAAGGTATCGGATATTCAGAATCGTTTGTCGGTGTTTCGCGACCAAACGAAATTGGCGAAGACGGCAAGCAGCGCTGGGCAACCCGTGCATTCAAGAAGCGTGTTGCAAAAGCACAAACTGAAGAAAAGCCAGAAGAACAACAGCGCCAGCCAGATTCCGTTTCCCCAATTGGTAAGGACATCACGACACTTGCTGGAGCGGTGGCCCATATTCAGCGCGGCGGCTCACTGGTCAACATATCCCCAGACATCTTGCAGCAAGCACTTGCCAAGGTTTCCGAAATCAAGAAAGACAAGATAAACGACAATCAAACAATGCTGACACTGCCCAATGGTGACCAGTATGTTCAAAAGGCGGCAAAGTCGGATTTCGAGGCAGTAACTCAACGATTTGTGTCGCAAGTTCAGCAACACATGGGCGTCGAATCACCCAACATCGTATTGGTCGGTACTGGTAATAAACGTTCGTATTTGGTGGAGGACGCTGCAACCGCCTTGAAAGGTGCAAAAATTGATACAGAGGCTGGGTTTGCCCAGGCGCCGTGGTCAGACGTAATGCGATTGATGGTCGCAGACCTGTTGACGGATATGGGCAACAGAAACAGCGGCTCAATTGAAATAGCCGACTACAACGGAAAAAAGAAGTTGATTCCAATATCTAATGACGGTGCAGGGTTGGTTGAATTATCTAATATTTCCATTCGTGAAAGAACACAGGCCCAACTCCGAGACTTAGTCCAGCCTTCCGAATCGCAGTTGTACATCAAGTATTTCAAAGAGTTGAAGGCACGACAGCGCGCTCAGCAATTGCAATTTCTTGCTACACTTATTCAGCGCGCACGAGCGTTTAATTTGAGTAGTTTTAAATCAAGGCTTTACACAGATGGTAAACTTAACTCTGGCGAGAAAATTCACTTGAATATTCTTGAAACCTTGTACACAACCAGACTTGAAAAACTCGTACAGCAAGACTCAGCGCTACAAGACGTGATTTCGGGAAGACAATGAGACAATACGCGGTACTAAAGAATGTGGTTCGCGACGTTAATTTTGGCGTCGTCGTAAAGTCCGATGGAAACCTTAAGTTTTTTGGTTGGTCCCAAAAAGCAGTGGAGTGGGCAAACTGGGCAAATTCCAACAATGCCGACCTAAGTCAACTTCCGCCGAATATCTCTGTGGGTGAATTCAGGGGTATGTCCGACGAGACAATGAAGAGCATTATTCTGAATTCCCAAGATGCCGTCGCTGCTGGTTCGGCAACAATCAGCACCAAGACCTTGGCCTTTGATTTGGGGCGCGAGCACAACCCAAATGCGTCAAAATTCCCCTCTTTTATTGATTCGCCAATTTCTGGAGACTGGGTCTCAAAGCATAAGTCAATAAATTTCAAGGCGCATAACTTCAGAAAAGAAGTTGTACAGAATGAACTTGCCCTAAGGGTCCGCATTCACGAATTGGCTTTCAATAACGAGACTAAACAATTTGTTTCAAAGCCCAATAAAATTACCGCAACCCACACTCGTTCAGAAATTCAAAAAAAGATGTCACGCGGTGCGGAGCGAAAATTCGGTAAGCAAATTGTTGAATACACGAACAAAGAAATCCTGAAAAACTACGTTGCCCCAACAATCAAGAGAGATACGCTGGGTAAATCCACCAAGGAAATTCTTGATACCTATACAAAGGCAAGGCTCGGACGAGCGATTGGACGCGCTGCTGGTAACGCGATTCGCGGAGCAGCGTCAAGCAGGACAGCAAGAGGTGTTGCACGAAGATTTATTTCTGGTACTCTCGACCCACGCAAGAGAAGAGACCATGACGGAGACGGGTTGATTTTTGACGGTACATGGCGGGAAATGCCAGACCCCAATAGATTTGTTTCTGCGCCGCGTGCCAGCGAAACCTCAACGGGCATGTTGATGGAGGGTACTCCTGGTCTTCGACGCCGCGGCGGAATGAACCTTCCAGGTGGTGGCGGTGTTGGAATTAGAAGTACTGACCCAGAAGAAAATAGGAGAGTAGAAGACAGCCTAAGAGCCCAAGATGAACTGCGACAACAATTTACGGCAGAAGTAGAAAAAATAGTCAATACACTAAGGGATGCTGGTCTTACTATCGAAAAACCAAAGCGTGGAAAGCGCGAACGAAGACTTTCTGACGGCACTTCCCTAAGAAGTTCTGGTGCAACCGCGAACGAGCCGCCACGTGCCGCCGCTGCGGTTCAGATGGCGTTTGACACGCGAAATAGTCGCAAAGCATCAAAGATGACGTATGACCCGCAGACGAATTCTGTTGAAGTCACATATAAAGACGGAAGAATGAAAAGATTTGACAATGTCCCATACGATGAAGCAAGACGCGCTGGGGCCGATGACGCAATAGACAGACTCATTACAGACATGGAAACTGGCCGCATAGGCAAGGAATCCAAAGAGCCAATTATGGGCATTCGTTCATCTGGCAGAAGACCCAAACCAGACGTTGACATGACAGATATGACGCCAGAAGAAAGAGAAGCGAATAGACCTAGTAGCGTTTCAGAAGATGAGTATCGTCGCCGAATTCGACGTGATGTCGACCGAAGTTTGCGCAGGGCCGACGAAGAGGGTTTGCGTTCGTCTGGGAAATATACACGCGGGAACATGTCGCGCCTCACCCCTCAAAGCCAAAGTCGCGTTGACAACGCAAAAGAAATGCTTGATTCTGGAAGAGTTGACAACGTCAGGCAACTGACGACCCAGGTCGAAGGTCTTGATTTACGTATTTCCAGAAATCAAAATTATCTTGATTCGCTAAGGGACACGCTTCGCAGGTTGGGCCCTGGTGACAAGCGCCGCCCAGATACAGAAAAAGATTTTGAACGCGCCGAGCAAGAACTTGGCGTTGATATGGCGATTCGCGACCTAACTCAGCAAAGACTCAAGAAAATCGACAGGGGCCCAAAGCCAGGTGGTTTGCGCTCTAGTGGTAATCGAAATACTGCAGAAAAACTCCCTGACGAAGGCGGAGAACCTGGTCGCTATGACGACATGCCGAGCGTTGAGGACGCTGTTAAAAAACTTACCTCTGGCGACAGAATGTCAGCAGACGAACTCGAATATCTGGAGGAGGTGACGGACAGAATCCTCGATGACCCAGACACACCAGAAAATATTCGGGATTCAATGTTGGATTTGAAAAATCAAATTGCTGCACGAAGAAAGAATGGCGGCAATACGCTTCGCTCCAGTGGTGGAGGGGGAAGACGACGCGCAACCACGCCAACCCCAGTGGACGTTGAAGCATATCTCAAAGACTGGTTGGAAAATCGAAATCGCAATCGGCCATATATGCCTGGACAAGATACTGGCCAAAAAACACCTGTCGATGATATCCCAGACCTGTCCGACGAAGCGATTCGTGACGAAATCGACAGAATTGAAAATCGTCCTCGCGTATATGACGGCAACGTTACTGCTGCTCGCATGGACGGCGAGCGCAAGGCGGCGCTGGAAAGAGAATTGCAAAGAAGACGGAGAGGCGGAGGCAGAAGAAAGCCAACTCAAAACACTAAGCGCCCGTTCTCGAGCGAACCAAAACCAGAGACCAACAGACCACTTTCGACGGGCAGTAACCAGCGCGTTAGTAACTGGTTGAATTCACCCGAAGGTAGAAGGAGTGTTCAGACCCTTAGGTCATCTGGGGCAGGCCGTGAGGAATTTGGGTCGACCGCAACTGGTGGTTTCAAATACCCCAATGCGTCGCAAAGAAAGCGAATATTCAACAGCAAGGAAGACGTCGACGATTTCATACAGGACCTCAAAGACGATTACGAGGCTCGCCGAAGACGATTGGAACAAGAACTTGGCTTTGAAGATGGCTACTACATGGACGACGAAGAACTTATTGAAAAGTTCATGGACGACTACGGAATGTCGAGAGGCGAAGCGCGCCAAGAAATGCGCAAATACAGACGTAATTACGACCTTCTAGAAAAAGAACAGGAAATTCACGAGCGTCGTCTCGATGAACTTGATGCAGAGAAATCAAGGCTTCCACACCAGCAGGAAATTGACGACCCGATTGAACTCGACACAAATGGTTTCCCCAAAAATCCAGAACAGACGGAACGTTTTAACGAACTGATGGAGGAGGGGAATCCAGTCTTCAAGGCCCGCAAGAGGCCAACACGAAAACCCAAGGAAACAGAAGACAAACGAGACCCAGAAGTTGAAGACCTCATTTCCAACATTATGTCGTCCACCGCTGGTCCAAGCGAAGGGTCAAAGCGTTCACTCCGCTCTTCTGGCGCTGGCCCAGAAACCCAGGATAGACCAGAAATAACATCAATTACGAAATTGATTGAGAATGACTACGACAGCATGCTGCAGGGTGGGGCCGACATGGATTCTGGCATGAGAGAAGTCGCTAGAACGGTTGGACTTAACGAAAAACAAACTGAAAAGTTGTCCAAGATTGCTTACACCTTGGACAGACAAAGGGACGAACTTCCGCAAACCGCAAGTGACCAAAAGAGGCTCGTTGACGGAATCATGGAGGAAAGATTTGGCAATCAACCACTGAATGACGACCAAAAAGCGTCAGTGCGGGAGGCTCTGTCGGCATTTATTGCCTACGCCGCGAAGAACGCAAAAGCAGAAGCCAACGGAAAAGCGAAGCCACGCCGCGACAGCGAGCCAGATGACATTCAGTCGATGATTAGAAGATTGCAGAGCGGGCAGCAACTGAGTGATGACGAACTCGACATGCTTGATGAACTGAAAAACATCGTCAGAGGGAAACGGAATGTAACCGAAGACGAACTTGATGCAATGGCTGACCTGGAAAAGGAAATACAAAGGGCACGACGCGCACCACGTCGCCAATTCGAACCAGCACAGCAGGCTCTCTTTTCACGAGGAAACGTAAGAACGGATGTGCCGCTAAGTTCCCGTAGGTCTCTTGCAAGAACCGAGCGTGCCGCTAAACCACGAGGGACAACGCTCCGTAGCGCTGGTGGAGATAAAACAAAAACACCAAGAACACCAGCACCAAAGAGTGGCGCTCCGCGCGGTGTTGGTGCTGGTCCTGGTGGCAAGGCTGGCCACGCAAGAATGACAAGAACGTATGGTCGTGACAAGAAGGGCAGTGACGGAAAGGTATTTGACTCCCTCACACCAGAACAGAAGGATGCCGTTAAGAAGACTCTTGTCGAAGAGGTCAAGCCAGCATTGGATAAGAAACTAAAGGGTTTCTTCAGTAAGTATTGGAAAGCCAGAAGCGAAAGAGGCTCTAAGAAACAAAGCCTTTTGGCTGTCCGTAGAAGAGCAAAGGGTGACGCTCGCGGAAGATACGACAAAGTCGCAGAAGACACCCCACTTGAGTCGGCAGATATTTACGAGATGCTTTATCGACTTGACGGACAAGTGTCCGAAGGTCTACTTGAAAAGTTTGAAGTGTCCGATAAGGACTCGCGAGAATTAAAACTCACCGAAGATGGTGAGGCCAAGGTGAGCGCGGCCAAGAATGGATACACAGTTCAGCAAAGAGCCTTGGATGACGCTCAGACAATCATGAACATGATTGAAGACGGGGACTTCTCCGCTCTTGAGCACTTGCATCCTGCCACCAAGAAGAAGATTGCTGACGTAATCAAAAAGAACGGCGGCGAGGTTCCAAAAGGTTGGATTGATTCAGAGTCATCAGTCGCTGGTTGGGCTGGCGGAGAAGGACGAACAAAGGCCCCAGACGCAATCGACCTAGAGAAAGAACGTGGAATAGGGAAAAAGAAAAAAGAAAAGCGACTCTCCCTGTTCCAAAGACTGCGCCGCGTCGACCCAGAAAGAGAACGAAAAGTTGAATTGCGCGCTGCAAGAAGACAGGGCCGACTCCGCGAGGGTATTGAACTTGACCCTGACCTACAGTTGAAGCGACGTATTCTTCGTGGCCGCGCCATGAAGAGAACTTTTATGTCGAGGTTTAGGAAGAACCGCGACCCAGAAACGCTTGCAACAGACATGAGGGAAAGGCGAGAAGAGGTTGCAGTTCTTAAAACAAATGCTACGGATGGAAAGGTTGAGGTTACTGACGGTTATGTCGACCTTTTGCACGCTCTTGACCAAGGCTTGATTGGGATTAATGAAAAGAAGAGAAAGGGAGCAAGCGAAGAAGAAGTTGAAAGCGAACATAAAGCGTTGTTGCGCAGACTGTGGGAAAACTCGGGCTTTTCAGAAACGCCAATCCAACTGAAAGAAGATGAGGTTAAGTTACTCCTTGATGCTGGTTGGCAACCCATCATGCGTGGCACTGGCCACGAAAAAGTCAATAGCGAAACCTATGTTGAGCAATTCATCACCTCGGAAGGACGATTTATCCCAGGTCAGGGTGGCTCCGCGTTCGGAATCGGCGAATACTTCTCGTACCCAGGCGAATGGGGTAGTTACCATGGCGCGAATCCAACCGACAGACACACGCTCGTGGCACTCCTGCCCCCAACATCAACAATTGTCAAGCAGAGTGAAATTGCACGTGAACATGCAAATCTCGGCGCCATCACAACAAAAATTTCGGACGCATTCAAAATAATCGGTGGTCGAGATGCGACCAAAGCCATGGAGCCAGAAGAACTGGTCGCCGAAATAGACAAAGCGGTCCCAGACCTGTCATCCGACGCATCGCGAACTGGTCAGATAATTAAGCAATTACGCGACAGGCTTGAGGCATTGTCAAAACTGCCCAAAACAAACGACGAAGAACGCGGTGCAGTTCAAGCACAAAAGGAAAAGATTTTGAATTCGCTTGACTATCTACAGCGTTTTTCCAAGCAACGCTCGCCAGAAATGATTGCACCGCTTATCGGTGTTGACGCCATTGACACAAACGAGAATGACTCCTCCATTAAGGACCCAATTCTCCTTCACAACAGAACGTCTGTTGCGGTTCTTCAGGTACCGACAACCTACGACCAGGGCTTGGCATTGGTTTCTGGCCCCAATGGCGAACGAAGGCCCAAGGCGTGGCTTAAGTGGAAGCGGAAGAGTGTTGAAACACCAGAAAGAGAAGCACCAAGAAGAAGGTCGCCACGTCGCGCAAGACGAGCACAGCCGCCAGCACCCCAGCCAGCAGCAACCCCAAATCCGCCGACGCCAACCCCAAGTACGCCAACGCCATCCCCAAGTACACCAACGCCACCCACTCCGTCACCAGACGGCAAGGGCGCAAAAGCACCAGTTGATGTTTCGTCATGGACTTCAAGCAGACCACAGTCGACTGGCTCAAATCCAGCCACACTGCTTACTGCGCCAGACGGAACCCAGTACTACACCAAACTGCCAAAAGGAACCCCAGACGACAAGGACAGAATGGAAACAGAAGCCCTTGCATCAGAACTTTATAAGTTGGCTGGGATTCAAAGCGCCGATGTTCAAATGGGGACCCGCAATGGTCAGCCAGTGACCATTTCAAGAATGGTGCAATCGCGTATGCCAAATTCGCAGGGTGACCAAGACGAAGCACTTAAGGGTTTTGTTGTGGATGCGTGGCTCGCAAACTGGGACGCGCCGCTTAACGACAATATCAAGATTGATAGCAATGGCAACGCAGTGAGACTCGATGTTGGCGGCTCACTTGATTTCAGGGCGCAAGGCGCACGAAAAGGTAAGGCATGGGGCAACACGGTTGGTGAAATTGAATCAATGAAAAAAGGTGGAACATACGATTTCAAAAAGATTACGGATGCTGCAATCAAGCAGCAAGCCAAAGCACTGGGTAACGTAACTGACACAGATATTAGGGCAACAGTTTCCAGAATTGTCTCTGACCCAGCAAGGGCAAAGGCACTTGCTGATACGCTTATTGCACGACGAGATGACATAGTCAAGAGGTATGCATAGTCATGGATTACTCACAGGGTATTAAAGCGATGGAGTTGGCAGAAAAAGAATTGCTGGAATTAATGGACTATCCCCCATTCAGCGAAATCGACGGCGGTGACGAAGTCGAACCCGACTGGGGTTTCCCGTCAATCAGTGAACGTGGTGAGGATTTGGCGGAGGCAATCCGCGATGCCATTGACCTCGTACGGACCGAGCAAAAGCGTCTAGAAAAAGCGGGCAAACGAATGTATGACATGGATGGCGCCATACTCGCTAAAGCATTTGCAGATGTAGAGAAAGAATTTGCCGATGACCTTGACGAAGCACGCTTGTACCGAAAGCGTTTTCCAAAAACCAGAATTTCTGCCCTGATGCAGGCGTGGAAGCCAAAACAACAAAAGTAGGTTTGGCTCATGGCCGATGAGCAGTCCGATACAAATTCTCGTGTTTTTGCCATTCGCGCATCACAGTGGATTGGTTGTTCTGGAGCGCACAAACACGAGGGTAAGTGGATGCCGTGCGAAACGCATGAAGAACTTCTAAAAATTTCTGGTGAGGCAGAGCCAAAAAAGAAAACTGCTTTTGAAGATTTGTACAAAAGATACAACACGCGAAAAGCAAAAGGGAAAAAGAAAAAGCGCGGTTGGGAAAATTTAAGAGAATTAAGACCGCTTGGCGGGTTTGCAACACTTGAGGGCGGCGGCATAGTTTCTGCCCCAATAAATTCAACAATTTACTCTGGTGGCGTTAAGTCATACATTCCTGGCGTAACTCCAAGAGATAATGACCCAGACGTTTTCACAGACATCGAATCGGCGCGCAAAAGAAGCAGGATGCTGGGGTGCATTGGGGTGAGAAGAATGCCTTCTGCAAGCGGAAGAACAGTTTGGATGCCGTGTACAACGAATACCGATTATGCGCGCCTTGCTGGAACGACATTTCTTGGCAGAAGAGGTCAGCAAGAAGCACAGCGCAGAATGATTAGAACGATTGTCAGAAACGAATTCCGTAACGAAGAGCGAAACAGAAGAATTAGAAAGAAGTCACTGTTCGAGGAGTTGGTCCAAGACAAGAGTCTACTTGGAAGAGCCATAGGCAGAATAAATTCACCTGGTTCTTTGTCAAGAAGACTAAGAAGAGGAATGTCTGCTGGCGGCAGAATTGAAGGAGTACTTGACCCCCGCGTGAGAAGAGACCTTGATGGCGACGGTCTCATTTTTGATGGCACGTGGAGAGAAATGCCAGACCCAACCAGGGCGACAACCGCAGCGTCGAGAGTGCTACGAAGTTCTGGTGATGCGACACCACCAGAAATGAAATGGTGGAAATCTAAAACAGACAACACCTGGCTGACGCCAAACAGAATTGGCAAAGGGGGGAAACTCAAAGCCTCCGAAATACTCAACTTTGACAGAGTGCGCTTGCGAAAAGACAGAGACGAACAAGCCGAAGTTCTCGGTGTATCACGAGAAGTCATAGACGCCATGCACCAGCCAGGCGCATCATTGGACCCAGAGGATGCAGACAAACTCTCCCTAAGAGCACTTGAATTGCACCCAGCGCTCATTTGGGGCGCATCATGGCTAGAGCCAGATAGGAAAAAGAAAACCAAAATACGAAGAACCAAAAGTTCACGCGGCAAGTACGGCTCGCTTGACGGAAGACAGGTTCGCGCCAAAAAACGTGGCGCTGGGGAATTGGACGACAGGGACAAGCGCGTTCTTGAAATGCGCGCAAACGGCGCAACAATGCAGGAAATAGCGGATGAACTCAAAGTAACAAAACAAAGGGCTGACCAAATTTACAAGAGGGCGGTTAAAAGAAATACGCAAGCAGACATCAGTAGAGATGGCAGCATCCTTCGCAGTCAGGGGACAAATCTTGCGCGCGGTGACGGGATGATTCGCCGAGACGAACGTGGAAAGCCAATTCGTCAGGCAGACAGAAGAAAAGAAACCCTTGAGCAGACAATAGCCAAACTCAAAGAAATGGGTTTTTCTGATGAAGAGATAAATCTGCTTATGACTGGTGACCGAAACACACCTGTCGATACGACCACAAGAGATGTTGATACCTCAGAGGCAAGAAGGCTTCGGTCTTCTGGTCGAGTCAATTCGCCAGTTGGTCTAAGGTCTGGCGGCTTCAGTATTAGTCAGATGGAAATAACGCCGCCCAAAGAGTGGCCAGAATCGTCAAAAACACACATGCTCAACTGGGCAAATGGAAGACCATCTTTCAATATCCCATACTCAATAAGCCAAAAACACAAGCGTGATGGAAGTCTTTCCGACAGAGAATGGAAGACGCTACTTAGGTTCTACAAGCAATGGGGCCCAGAAAATACATCTGGGAGAAGATTGCGTTCTGGTGGCGGTGGAAACATCACTGATACATACACCAATGTTGGTGCAAGAAGAATGGCACAAATCATTCTTGACAGAGTAAAGCCGCAGTCCAGAAATAAGCCAGTAGGTAAAAGACGGCACTTCCACATAATTGGTCCAGGCGGAATGGGAAAGACCACGCTGCGCGAGTTTCTAACGAAAGAAGGGGTAATACCTGGCGACGACGAAGCGGCGCTTGTTGACCCCGATTTCATCAAAATGGGAATTGTTGGGTATGAGGGTGGAAAAGGTTCAGAACTTGTTCATAGGGAGTCGGCACATTCGGCAACACATACGGTGAATGACGCGCGAAAAGAGGGCATGGACATAATCACTGAAGGAACTGGATACAGACTGCACGACTACAAAACGACAAGTGACAATACCTATGAGAAGGTGTTTCACATTCCGTACCTGCCATACGATGAAGCAGAAAGGCGAGTCCGCGTAAGAAATGCACAAGGAAAAAGACAATTGCCAGTTAGTCAAATAAGGGCCAAGGGTGCTGGCCTGTATGGATTCATAACCGACCACCTGAGAAGAGGCGAAGCGCAAACAATGTATATCTGGGACATGGACGTTCCAGAAGGGGCTGCGCCAAGGGTCATCGCAAAAATAGAAGATGGTGTTTTTCAGGCTTTTGACGAACCAAAATTCAAGGCTTGGGCCGTGCAGCACGGTGGTAGGGGTGGGGATTCCGATATCTCCTGGTTCAGGAGAAACTTCCCTTCTAAATAAAACATCTATTTACACACATTGATTTGCCCATATTTACACAAGAGTTACACTACGCAACAATTATTTTCTGTATCTTTGATACCTAAGGGCTGGGTGCTTACCTGAGCCATGAAGCAACAAGTCCAAATACTCACAAGAAAGCAAGTCAATCACATGTCTACTCAAGACACCAGCAGATTGAACGAACTGCAGACAGCACTTCGTTCAAAGATGGCGGACAATAAGGCAATCGCCGATTCGTTCCGCGTCGAAGACGGCACCGTTGTCGTCTCTTCGGCACAAAAGAATGCGTTCGACAAGAACATGTCCGACATTCGCGAAATCAAGTCGCTCATCAGCGGCCTTGAGGCAATGAGCGAAGTCGAGTCGTGGGGCGGTTCGCAGGCCAAGGAGTCGGTTGCTCAGGCAGCCGCCGCACAGGCCCAGCAGTTCGGCACGGTCGAGACGCGCAGCATCGGCGAAGCGTTCCTCGCGTCGCCAGAGTTCAAGTCGTTGCAGAATGGCCGCGCGGGCGCCAACATGGCCGCTCCGTTCCAGTACAACGGTGGAATCCAAGTCAAGGACGTGTACACCACGCTCCCGACTGGCACTCTTGGCAACAACGCCAACGCAGTGTTCGGCACCGTGCAGCGTGACCCGATGATTGTTCCGCCGAAGCGCACCAAGAGAGTCCGTGACCTCTTCCCAGCGCGTTCGACGACCTCGACAGTCATCGAGTACTTCATCATGTCAGGCTTCACCAACAACGCCGCGATGGTCGCGGAGCGCGTTGGTAACCAGTTCGGCATCAAGCCGCAGTCCAGCATGTCCTTCACGGGCGCGCAGACTTCGGTCAAGACGATGGCCCACTGGGAAGCAGCACACCGCAACGTTCTCGCCGATGAGCCGCAATTGCGTGGCATCATCGACAACGAACTGATGTACGGTTTGCGCCTGCAGGAAGATGCGCAGATTCTGTTGGGCGACGGCACGGGCGAGAACCTTCTCGGCGTGTTGAAGACCCCAGGAAT
>Ga0194134_10002385_pt1 | contig 22359 bp, 17 predicted proteins | sample TA2KigOff0mmetaG_FD_148602 | JGI IMG/M metagenome (GOLD analysis project Ga0194134, IMG submission 148602) | Freshwater microbial communities from Lake Tanganyika, Tanzania - TA2015056 Kigoma Offshore 0m | ecosystem: Environmental > Aquatic > Freshwater > Lake | place: Tanzania: Lake Tanganyika... | reverse complement strand
CGGGTCTGTCTGCACTCTTCTGGGCACCACTTTCCGATATCTTGGTTCCAGTCGCAAAATGCAGGTCACAAGCCTGAGGCTAACTGCAAGCGATGTTCTTAGGCAATTTTACAATGTGGCGACTAGACTGTTAAGCCAAACCGCATTCGTCAGGGTCCTCCAGAATTCGCTTGTCGAGTAGCTTTTTGGCCGCTTCGACGAAACCTTGCTCACAATGTTTCGGTCCCAGAGCTTGAGGAAACGCTGGATGTCCTTGACGAATCGGTCGCTGGCCCGCACCAGGTCGCCGTAGATGTCGATCTGGGCTTCCTGAAAGAGTCCCGCCGAGTCTTGCCGGTACGAGAGGGGCAGCCATTCGCCGGTATCGGGCGGGATTTCGATCTCGACGTCCGGGTCACGCATCAGATCTCCGTTCTCGTACCAGTTGCCAGTCGAGATGAAAAGCCTGTCCTTCGGTAAGATTAGAAAATTTTCGAAAAGTGCTGGGGCAAGTGGGGCAGATGCCAACGGGGCCGGAAAAACCGCAGGAAAAACGTCCCGGCTGTTTGATGGCAGTGGGGCAAGGGGTGGGACAGCAGAAAATCCACGCGCGAGCGTTTAACTTTTCAGAAACGCTCTCCGACCATCGCTCGGCTGTTTCGCGTTTCAACGTGCGTTGCAACAGGGTTTGAGACAACGGGGCATTTTGTGACGTCGCAACTTGTCGGAACACGGAGAAGAACATACAAGGCAGGCCACCGCGAGAGTGGCGAAACTGGCAGACGCGCTGGATTTAGGATCCCTCCAAGGTTGAACCGAGAGAGGGTTTGATCCGCAGCATAAAAACATAATGAAAGAGGCCTCGAAAGCCGTCTCCGACGGTTTTCCAGGCCTTCCGAAGATGACGCGGGGAATAAAAAAAGCTGCCCCCTTTCGGTTGCAGCTGGATGCCCCGTGGGGCAGTGCCTGCGAATGTTTTGTCTTTGTTGCGGAAAGACTTGCGGGCACGGATCGGTTAGACTTCCGTCAGTGTACTGCGGACCTTCTTCATTGTCAACCTATCGCGAGCAAAATCATGGCCAGGGTTCTAGGACTTGATATCGGCACAAATTCCATCGGCTGGGCGATTGTTGAAGTCGATGTTGAAAATCATCCAACTGCGCTGATTGCAATGGGAACCCGCGTTTTTCCGGAAGGCGTTGATCGTGATACTTCTGGCGCTGAGAAATCAAAGAACGAAAGTCGCCGGATTGCTCGTGGTATGCGACGACAAATTGCTCGTAGGGCACGGCGTCGAAAGGCCATGCGTCGAGCGTTGGTTGAAGCAGAACTGTTCCCAGCAACGTCCGAGGAGCAGATTGTCCTTATGCAAATGGACCCATATCAACTTCGGAATGATGCGTTGGTCAGACAGTTACACACATTTGAAATCGGTCGAATCCTCTTGCACATGGCGCAACGGCGAGGTTTTTTGTCCAACCGAAAGACTGACCGCGGCAAGTCCGCAGAAAACAAGGGGCTCTTGAAGGAGATTAGTGAACTCGCCGCTCAGATCGGGGAGAAGACACTCGGCCAGTTTTTTCATGAACAACGTGAATCGAATCCCCAAGAAAGAGTCAGAGGCAACCACACGCGACGGCAAATGTACATGGATGAACTTCAGCGCATCTGGGATTTTCAGAGCCAGTTCTATCCAGATTTGCTCACTGACGCCCTGCGGTTCGGTCATCGAGGCGAAACCAATTATCCGCGTGAGCCCGAACCCTCCCCGTGCAAGGCACTTCCGGTTCCTTTCGGGGAAAAGTCCTGCGGCTTGAAAACCGCTACTACCACACGGTTTACGTCGACCGCGTGCGGATGTACGTTCCGGGCCGATCTCCCGAGCCGCAGCGCAAGACGAAAGTCCGGCGGTCTCGGCTCCGGATTCGGGCAGACTACGCCCCGATTCGGAACGTCATTGCGATTGCCCGACAGTTCGAGTCATACCTGAAGGAACCGGGCATCTACACCTACCGGCAGGCGGCTGAGCACTTCAGCACATCAAAGGTGACGGTGGGTTATCACCTGGCCTTACTGACTCGATTGCCAGCCGATTTTGTGGCGTGGCTGGAAGCCTGCACCGAGGATTTGCCGATGGCATTCTTCAGTCTACGGAGGCTTCGGCCCGTGACCATGCTGTCAGAGCCGGAGAGGAAGGGAGCGCTGCTGGAGCTGACCCGGACACTCGTCCGGGAAATGGAGGGCCAGCCTTCGGAGGCCGTGCCCGAGCTGCTGTGGATGCTGGACGAAGAGCTTCACCAGATGCCGAGACGCCTCCTGCGGTCGATCATGCTGGACTGACCAGAAAATCTCAGGGAGAAGAGCACTGCCCCTGGAGAGGATCGTCGCCGTCACTTACTGTTGTGTCTCCCGTTGCCACTGGCGGACTTCGTCCGCCAGTGGCTTGCCGTAGGTGAGTTCGATGAACTTCAGCCGGACTTCTTCTTCGGAGTCTTTCGGGTGACGCCTGCGAATGGCGTCAAATGCCATGCGTCGCACCTGCCCCGACCAAGCGCAGGCACGTCGCAATCGCTCCTGCGGAGTCATCTGACGCAAACACTCCAACTGGACCGCGAGGGCCTCGTCAGACGTGTCGGAAATGTCAGATGGCATCGTCATCAGTATGGCTTAATTCGACTCGGGTTCTCGCCGACTGATGGCTGTCCCTGTCGACTTCGTAGCGGCCGAGGCCACATGGAACAACCGTTACATTCGGACCGTAGATCATGGGGCCGTCCATGTGCGGGCGGAGTTGGCATTCCCAGCGACTACCACCGGGGTGCAAAAATGAGATCAGCCCTCATTTTCCCACGATTGGCTGAGTCTACCACAATGAAGAACCTGTTTCAGCCCCTGTTGTTGTTGATCGCCGGAGCGACCCAGCAAGAGCTGGCGCGGCAGGTCCGCTACCTCAAGGTCGAGAACGAAATCCTGCGGAGCAAGCTGCCAGCCAGACTGACCGTGACCGAGAAGGAAAAGAACCGGCTGGCGAAGTTTGCCGCCAAGCTCGGATCGGCGATCAACGAGCTGGTGTCGATTGTGCATCCGGACACACTCCGTCGTTGGATTCGGGCGCTGAACCAGACGGTGAAGAAGACGGTCGCGAAGCGGGGCCGTCCCAAGACGGATGCCGAGGTTCGTGAACTGATCCTGAAACTCGCCCGCGAGAACGATTGGGGTTACACCCGGATCATGGGGGAGTTGAAGAAACTCGGGATCACACCGCCGTCACGCAACACGATCAAGAACATCCTCAAGGAACACGGTCTCGATCCCGGCCCGAAGCGTGGCGAGGGAACCTGGGACGAGTTCCTGACCCAGCACGCCAAGACGCTCTGGCAGTGTGACTTCTTCGCCAAGAGTGCTTTGACCATGAAAGGATTTCGGGGTTTGTACGTGCTGGTGTTTCTGCACGTGGAAACACGGCGCGTATGGATTTCCCCTTCGACGTTCCATCCCGATGAAACGTGGGTAAAACAGCAGGCGGTCGCGTTCCTCGAACATGCGAAGCAGATTGAACTGCCGCCCAAACTGCTGATGCACGACCGGGACACGAAGTTTACGAAAGCGTTTGATGCGATCTTCGACGCGGCCGGGGCGGAAGGAAAACAGACGGCGTTTCGGTCCCCGAACACCAACGCTTACGTCGAGCGGTTCATCCAGACATTGCAGCAGGAAGTCCTGGATCACTTCGTCGTGTTCGGCGAGCAGCACATGGACCATCTGGTTTCGGAAACCGTCGAACATTATCACGAGGAAAGGCCGCACCAGTCGTTGGGGAACGAGCCTCCGGTGAATCGCCAGACGACGGAAACCCCAAGCGACACCGACGAGACCAAGCTGCGGATCGTCTGCCGCGAGCGACTGGGCGGGAGGCTCAAGCACTACGCTCTGAGGGCCGCATGAAGTTCAAGACAGGCTGAAGCCATTACGGCGTGGGCGTGTCAGCGAGTCATCGGCTGCGGCGTCTTCAGTGAACTGTTCCCGAACTGGATCCCAATGCAAAGGGCGATTCAAGTTTCGCGCGATGTTCGCCAAGTGGCAAATCGTCACGGTGCGATGTCCGGCTTCGACAGGAGCGTTGAGCGGCGATCCATCGCGGATCGCATCGAGCCAATTCTCCAGATGTGGGCGAGCGACATGTCCCCCGCCCGACCACTTGCTGGCGATGGCTGCATCTGGACCGTTCGTGACGAGGCCCGGCGGGTCGGTCTCGAAGTAGTTACGACGCATCTTCAATCGGCCCTTCTCGCCGTGAAAGACGATGAAGTCCGGCCCACTCTTTAGACTTCCGGCATGCGTTGAATCCCACGGAGTGAAGTGCAGCTCTATGCCGTCGGCGTACTTCATCGTCACCGGCCAGAAGCGACGATCGGAAGTTGAGGTTGCAGAGTCGCCCACAGGAGCTGGTGTCTTCGACTTCCAATGCGGCCATAAATCAGCGACGGAGTTCGGTTGGATCGCACGCACTTCAACCGGCCCGGTGTCGTCGCGACCGAGGGCGAGTTGCACCATGTCGACCGTGTGTGCTCCCCAGTTCGTCATCAGGTGGCCGGAGTAGTCTCGAAAAAGATCCCAGCCGCGCCACAAGAGATCGCCGACTTTGAAGTCTTCCTTCATCCACAAGTGCCGGTGATGCGGCCTAAGGGGAGCCGGACCGCAGAACAAGTCGAAGTCGACTCCGCCAAACGCTGGCTCTTGATCGAGCGACGGCATCGGCAACGGTCCCGGATAGTTCGGTAATTCGACTTTCGTGATCCGTCCCAGACCACCGTTGTGGATGAACTCGCAGGCGAAGCGATTGACTTCCATCGTCCGTTGCTGACTGCCGACTTGCAGGACCCGCCCCGTGCGCTTCACCGCGTCGGCGAGCAACCGGCCTTCGCGAATGGTCACGGTCAGGGGTTTTTCGAGATACACATCCAGTCCCGCTTGCAGTGCGAGAATCGCAGCCTGTGCGTGATGATGATCCGGCGTAGCGATGATGACGGCGTCGAGTTTGGCTTTCGCTCGATCGAGTAAGCGGCGGTAGTCCTGAAACGTCGCGCACTTCGCTGCGTCGGTGTGAGTGAAGTGAGCGAGCACTTTGGCGAACTCACCTTTCGGTTCCATCACGCTCGCGATCCGTAGCGACGCGCAATCGCAGATCGCTCCGACCGTCACTGACGGTGGCAGATTACCAATCAAGTACTTGCCGCGGACGCCAGTACCGATGACGCCAACACGGACGATGTTGTTGGCGGATCGTTCGGACTCAGCCTTCGCCGTGAATGTCCAGGCGGTGGCGATACCGACTGCTCCGAGAAACTCGCGACGAGAAAATGTCATAAGTCCAGCTCCTCTCTCGCGTATTTGACGCTGGCCGCAATGTTGGCATCTTCAAGTTCGACCTGCTTGTCGAGAGACAGCGAGCCGACTTCTTGCAGGCTCTTCGCCGGATGCTCGCGCACAAAACGAAGTGTTCGTGCGAGGTCGTTGCCAGACACCTGCGGCATCGTCGCCCAGAACTTGTCGGTGAGGCACGTCACCTTCAGCGGGTCGCGGGTGATGAGTTCCAGCATCATTCGGATGTCGGGCTTCGCGCGTTTGAGGATCGCCGCGATACGTTTCATGTCGAAGCTGCCCTGTCCGAGCGGGATGTCGGCCAGCAGGAAGCCTTGCTCGTACTCGCGCAAGGCCTGATCTTTGAGATGGACTGCGAAGGCATACGGAGCCAATGCCTCGATCGCACCATACGGATCGTCAAGCAAGGCAAAGCTGTTGCCGGTATCGACTGTTGCACCAATGAACTCGCAGCTGAGGTGCTTGTAAAGCCCGATCCGTTCGTCGATGCGCTGATCCTTATGGTTCTCGACGGCGAGCTTCACGCGATGCTTCGTAACAATCGGCACCGCGAGTTCGAGCATCCTCGACGCCTTCGCTTCGGACTCGCGGACTTCGGCGAGCGAATTGAACTGCTCGTACCGCCGCCCCGGCATCACGACCGTGCGAACAGCCTGCACTCCGACTTCCGAAGCGGTGCGAATCTCGGCTTCGAACCGAGCGAGATCCCCTTCGTCTTTCGGCGGATTGACGATGCCGTCGATGCAGAGCGAGTGCTCAGCCGCGAACTCTTTGAGCGACTTCACTCGCGCCACATCGAGGACTCCGAGCGATGTCTGCATGCCACCGGCACCAACACTCTGACAGTGCTTGAGAAAGTTGAGCGGCTCGAAGAGATCAAACTTCGGATCTCGCTGCTGCAACCACTTGCGGCGGATCGCGCAGTTGAAGGCCACCAATCCCAGGCGACTGCGTTGCTGCGCCTCTGTCGCCATAACGACCGACCCCATCGTCGCCACAGCAATCGCGCCCAAAGCCGAGCGTCGCGTCATCGTGGAACAGACTTTCTGGCTATCATACGTCATGAAATCACCTTTGTGCTTTTCGTCCCGGCCTCAGCCGCTGTCTATTCTCCTGATTCACCACGGCCGCCTGAAGGCGGGACTGCGAGCAGTTGCATTATTTCATCGGCATCAGTTTCACAATCTCCTCACGCGGGACGACGCCGACGCGAGTGGCCCATGACTCGAACAGGCGGGTCATCGACTGCACGCGGTCCGGGTGCTGAGCGGCGAGGTTCGTCGTCTCACCAGGATCGTTCGTCGTGTCGTAGAGTTCCCACTCGCCGATGCGCGGGCCGGTTGATGTGATGTTGCCGTCCTCGGTGCTCGCGCCATAGCCGCGTACCAATTTCCATTGGCCTTGCCGTACTGCTTCGTTGCCCATGCGCTCCCAGCAGAGCACTCGGTCAGGCGGCAGAGAACCATTGCCGCAGAATGCGGGCAGCAGGCTCAGTCCTTCGGCGGGCAGCACGTCATGGTCGCGGAATGATTTCGGTTGCTGCGTGCGAGCCGCGGCGAGGCATGTTGCGTGAATGTCGATGACATGCCCGATGTCGCGGACGATCCGGCCTCGTTGCTCGCGGGCAATTCCGTTCGGCCAATGCGCGATGAGCGGCGAAGCGATCCCGCCGTCGTTGACCGACACTTTGAAGCGACGAAACGGCGTGTTGCTCACCTGCCCCCACAACGGTCCGCGCACGGTGTCCGAGCCGTTGTCACTGAGGAACAGGATCAAGGTGTTGTCGAGTTGTCCGCGCTCGCGCAACCGTTTCACGACGCGCGAGAGGTTCTGATCGACGCGATCAATCATCGCCGCATAAGTCCGCATCCAACGGTCGCGAGTCTCCTTCTTCGCTTGCTGAGCTTCGGACGTGACCGTGTCATCCAACTGCGGCAGCCGCGCGGCTGCCGGCACGAGACCGAGTTGTTTGAGCCGATCAAAACGCCGCTGCCGAATCGCGGCAGGGCCATCTGCATACGTCTCGGCGTATTTCGCGACATCTGCTTCATGCGCCTGGATCGGCCAGTGTGGAGCGGTGAATGCCAGGTATCCGAACCACGGGCGCCCCGGTTCAGCGGCATCAATGAATCGCAACGCGTAATTGGTGAACGCGTCGGTCGAGTAAAAGTCGCTCGGCAGCTTTTCGACCTTCTGCCCGTTCTCGACGAAGAGCGTGATTGGTCCCTTCTGCTGCCACGAGCGATACCCCGTGAACTGCTCGCACGCGCCGCCGATCAGCGCGAAGCTGCGATCGAACCCGCGCGAGTGAGGCCAGCACTCCGGGGCCTTCCCAAGATGCCACTTCCCCGCCATGAAGGTCTGATAGCCGGCCACTCGAAGAACTTCGGGCAAGGTGACAATTCCGCGCGTCTTCAGCCCCAGATACGCGGGCGAACCGACTCGTTTCCAGAACTCGTTGTTGGCCCCTTCTTCATTCATGTCGCCGACACCGGCTTGATGCGGATAAAGCCCGGTCATCAGTGAGGCACGCGTCGGACAACATTGAGCGCAATTGTAGAACCGCGCGAGCCGCACGCCATTCGCCGCCAACGCATCAAGCGTCGGCGTTCGGATCTCGCCGCCATAACAGCCGAGGTCTGAGAATCCCATGTCATCGACCATCACGAGCAGGATGTTAGGCCGCTCTTCGGCAACCGCACTGGTGCAAGTAAGCAGCAGCCCAATCCCCCACAGCAAGGTGAGACGTGAGAGTTGAAGACGATTCATCGCTCGGTGCCAATCCTGTTGTGAAGCTACGTTAGATGCATCCGTAGACGACTTGATGGGAATCGCGGCTTTTGTGGCTCGGTCAGGGCGCTACGAGGCCGAATGCGCCATCGCGCAGGCCTTGTGCGCCGCCTTTGATGTCGGCGGGTATGAAGGTGTGAACCTCTTGCCAAGTTTGGCCGCTGTCAGAACTGCGTTGGATGTTGAATCGCTGTGGGTGAATGCTGACGAGCGTCCCTTTGTCGCTGGCGATCACTTGTCCTTCCGGGACGGCTGCTGGGAGATCGCGCCACGTCTGGCCATCGGCACTCGCACGAGACTTTTTTCCGCAGAGCCAAAACTCGCCGTTCACGACGCTGAGCGTGGCACGCTGGGTACCAGTGGCATGCGGGCCGTCCCACGTCTCGCCGGTATCGGCGCTCGTCCACGTGTTTGCGGACAGGGGATCGGTCATGACGAGCAGCTTGCCGTTGCACTTCATCTTGCCGCGACCGGTGGAGGCGTCGAGGCCGTTCGGCGCAAGCCATTTCCAGGTCTTGCCCTGATCATCACTGGCGAAGAGATGTCCGAACTTCGGTCCCGAGTCGCCGCGATTGTCGCCGAGCGCGAGGAAACGGCCGCTGGCGTCGCCGCAGTACACCGGGCCGATGTGATGCGTGTTCAACTTGCCGCGAGGATCGTCGTTGAACTTGCCCCACAGGGCAAAGGTGGTGAATGTCTTGCCCAGGTCCGCCGTGGCGCTGAAGGTCATGTAGCCGCTGGAGACGAAGACGCCATTGCCGCCCGCGAGGCCCAGGGTGAAGCCAGTCATCAAACGCGGGTCGCCTTTGCCTTCCGGCAGCTTCGTTGCCCCGCTGGTGAGGTGTCGCCAGTTCACAGCATCATCGGAAGCGAGATAGATCGTCGGCCCGCCCCAGGCCACCGGCACGGCGAAGACGCCGTAAGTGTAGGCGACGGAACTCGTGGCCCAGGGACCGTGGTCGGCACCCGGAGCGGCGAAAAATGCCTGCTTCCAAGTCTGCCCATCATCCTTCGACACAATGATGCGCGCTCCGTGTCCCACCACGACAAAAGCTCCCACCTTCGGATTCGGTTTGAAGTCTCCGCCGAGGGGAATGGAGGCGCGAATCTTGGCGTCCTCGGGAGATTCCTCGGCAGCAAAACCGGTGAAGGGAAGGATGAGGGCCAGAGTCAAGGCGATTGATTTCATCACGAGAGAACCAGTCCTTTCAGAGCACCCGTCGAGGTGCCGAATGATTTGTCTTCGCAGCCGAGTTGATGCAGCACGCTGACATAGAGATTACATAGCGGCATGCTGCCGGGAGCGAAGGCCATGTGTTGGCCGTGTTGGAAGCGGCCTCCGGCGAGCAGCACCGGCAGGTCTTTGTTGCTGTGGCTGTTGCCGCTGCCGAGGTTTGAGGTGACGACGATGGTCGTGCGGTCGAGCAAAGAGGCGTCGCCTTCCTGCGTGTTCTTCAGGTTCGTGAGCAGCGTTTTCAGCTCGTCAAAGAACGCCCGTTCGACTCGCTTCAGTTGGGCGATGTTGCCTTCGTCTTGGCCGTGATGAGAAAGGTTGTGATAGCCGACATTCACGCCGGGCACGGCGACGGTGTCCTGCCGGAAGTAACCAAAGGTGATGACGCGGGTGCTGTCGGTCTTGAAGGCAAGATGCGTCAGATCACAGACGCCGCGCAGGTTGGTGATGATCTCGTCCGGAGCGAAAGGCGCGGGCGGTTTCGAGTTCACCTGAGGCTTCGGTTGGTGAATCCATTCCTCGGACTTCACGAGGCGTTTCTCGGTGGCGCGGACCGTTTCAAAGTATTCACCGAGCTTCTCGCGGTCACGCTGGGAGAGTCGACTCTCGAGGTCGCGAGCTTCCTCCAGCACATGATCGAGGATGCTCTTGCCGCGACCGATCTCGCCGAGAACCTTGGCCTTGTTGGCAGCGCCCTCCTCGGCAAAGAGCCTGGCGAAGGCATCGCCGATGCTTTTCTCTGCGGGCACCATGCTGCCGCCATCGGTCCAGCCAAAGTCGTTGGCCCCGGCACTCAACGCGAGCGAGTCAAAACGCGTGTGCTGGCCGAGCGTCGCGGCGACATATTGGTCGAGCGAGCGGCGGTTTCGCTCCGCTGACGGCACGCCAGTGAAGATGCGCGGCTGAGCGGCATGGCCACCGCTCACTCCCGGATGCTCAAGCCCGGAGACGATCGTGAAACGATCCCGAAGGTCAGCCAGCGGAGCGAGATACTCCGGAAGTTCGTAGCCCGCTCCGGATTGCTTCGGAATCAGCGAATCCCGGTAGATGCCCAGCGGCAGACAGATCAGCAATAGACGTCGCGGCTCTTTTCCGGCCTCAGCGGCGTGGACGATGCCACCGAGCGATTCGAGCCACGGCAAACAGAGAGCGACGCCCGCTCCACGAAGGAAGCTCCGGCGGGAGGCGAGGTCGGATTGAGGATTCATGGGTAGGGCTCCGAGTTGTCCGGAAAGTTAGATAGGCATCCTGCCTGTCATTTTTCACACATTGTTTGTGACAGGCGGGAAGCCTATCCCCCGGCGTTTAAGGGGTCGCAAAAACGGGGCTGGCGACAAGGTCGAGCACGAGCGACCTCATGCCGCTTTTTTGCTCTTGGACTTTGGTCGCGATGGCTTTAAGTGGTTGGCGGTCGGCAAATCCGGGAGCTCGGCCGAGGGCGAAGGTGGCGAGTTGGTGCGTCACGTTTTGCGTGACGAGGTCTTCCCGTCTCTTCACTAACTCGCGGAACTCTTGGAAGCTGTTGAATCGACCTACGCCCTCCCATTCATCCTCGGCATCGACGGGCGGACCGTCGGAGAGTTTGGCCCGCGCACCAGGCCTTGGCTCGACTAGTGCACGGTAGTTATCCCGCCAGCCACCAATGACATCGAAGTTCTCCAGAGCAAATCCAGGCGGGTCGATCTTCCGGTGACACGAATTGCAACTGGCGATGTCGCGATGTTTTGCGAGTTGCTCCTTGATGGTGGTGGCACCGCGAATGTCCGGCTCGATGGCCGGCACGTCCGGCGGCGGTGGCGGCGCGGGAGTACCGAGGAACTTTTCGAGCACCCAGGTTCCGCGAATCACCGGTGAAGTCGTGCTGCCGTTAGATGTGACCGCATGAATGCTCGCGTGGGTCAACAATCCGCCGCGCATCGTCTTCGACTTGTCCAAACTCACGCGTCGGAAATCAGGGCCGACCACGCCATCGATGCGGTAGTGCTTCGCGAGGCGCTCGTTCAGCATAGTCCAGTCGGAGTCAATGAGATTGGCGAGGGGCAGATCGCGCTGGAACATCTCTGCGATGAACTGTTCTGTCTCCCCACGCATCGCAGCTTCGAGTTCGGCGTCGTATTCGGGATAGAGATCGGCATTCGCCTTCATCGCGCCGACCTCGCGCACGCGCAGCCATTGGCCAGTGAAGTCTTTGACAAAGCGCCCAGCCCGCGCGTCCGCCAACATGCGTTCGGCCTGCATGCGCCGTTTCGTGGCATCGAGCAAGCTGCCATCCGCCGCAGCCTTCAGCAATTCGTCATCTGGCGTGGAACGCCACAGGAAATAGGACATCCTCGACGCAAGAGCGTAGACGTCGGGGCCGTTCGGCGGTTCTTCGTGATAGAGAAAACGAGGCGAGACCAGCATCGCGGTCAGCATGCCACGGAGCGCTTCGTCGGGCTTCATTGTCTTCGCGAACTTCTCATACAGCGCTCGGTACTTCGCCACAGAGGCATCATCAACAGGTCGGCGAAAGAGCTTCGGCGCGAGATGCGCCGCGATGGCGGCGGCTTTCTCCGGCGTGGGCTGCGTCGGATCGATGTCGCCAAACAAAGTGCGATGCCCCTTCGGTGGCCAGCTTTCATACACCGGTCCCTCAATGCTGAAGGAACGGATGGCGATGAACGGCCCCGGCTGGTCAATCATTGTGCGGCCCTGACTGTGCGGTGCGCCATCCATGATCGTGAACACCACGCGGTCGCCCGGCTCCATGTAATACCGGGCCTCGACCTCGTGCGGTTGCTCGTCGGTGAAGGCGAAGACTCTTTCCGCTTTCGGCAGCTTGCCTGAATAACCCTCATGGACGGTGAACTTCAGCCGCGCGGGCTTGCCGTCATTCTTCAGCGCATAGGCCACCGCTTTCACCCGATACCAGCCGCGCCCTGCGGGAAGGCCGAGTTGGGGCTCACCGCTGAAATAGTTCTGCACCGTCATGACAGCATCGAGATGCGGACCATCGGTCGGCTTGGGTGGTCGCAATTCGCCGTTATCCAGCACCGGGAAGCGATAACCGTGGGATTCAGGGTCGGCCTTGGCCGCCTCTTCCATCTTGCGTGTGTTGGCTTTTTCCTGGGGTGTCAGTCTGTCGAAATTTGCCAATCGGTCCGCGAGTCCCTTGCGGGTGAGTTCGATGGCTCTGCGATTGCCGTCATGTAGAGTGAGGGTCTTGCTCACCGTCTCGGGCCGCTTGGCCGGCGCGATGGCGCGGGCCAGGATGAAGTCGGCCGCCTTCATGTATTCCTGCATCTGCGCGGCGGAAAGCATGAGAGCAGCGCCGTTATTGTCGAAGCCGTGCTCCCGCAGGTCCTCGGGAAACCCGACCGCGTAATCGCCGTGGACGTCAAAGAGGTCCGCGATCGTGTTCTCATACTCCACGCGATTCAGCCGTCGCAGCACGACCTCGCCGCCGGTCCCCTTGAGTTCCGCAGCCGCTCGCGACAGCTCGTTCTGAATCCAATTCGTCACCTGCTCCACCTCGGCTGGCTGCGGCTGCTTGGCGTCCTTGGGCGGCATCTCGCCGAGTTGCAGATTATCGAGCACAAGCTGCCAGTTCTCCGCGTCGGCGGCGTTCGCGGCAATCTTCAAGGCGTCAACGCGAAAGTCTCCCTTCGGCTTCGTTGCGCCATGACACTCGACGCAGTACCGCTTGAGAAACGCGGTGACTTGAGGATCGACTTCGCCGGCCATCACGCATTGCGCATCACCGACGCAGAATCCAATAGCCGCTACAACGAACATCGAAATGGCAGAACGAACCATGAGTTTCTCAGGCCTGCGCTGTTGGAAATGAGTGCCGTTCCAGTGTCGAGCGGCCCATGCGATCCAGCTCATTTTTTCGGCCCTCCCACCATGTGGAATCTGACCTTCGGCTTGGCGGCCTTGAGCGCTTCCAGATCGGCGTCGGACCAATCGCAGGAGTTCCAGATTTCTACGACCGCGAGATTCGGCAACGCCTTCAGTGTCACCAATGCTCCGTCGTCAAGCTTCACAGCGCTGAAGCTCACGATTTTGACTGAGCCGATCTCCGCGAGTTTGCTCGCGGTCGCCCGATCGAGACTCGCGTGTTGGATTCCGAGCCATTCCAGGTTCGCCAGCGCTGCCAGGGGTTCGAGATCGGCGGCAGTTACCGGATTCTTCGGCTTGCCGTGACTCTTCACGCTAGTAAACGCAAGCGTCAGGGACTTGAGCGTTTCTATCTTCGCCACAGCCTCGGTCAGGTCTCGCATGGAACCTCCGGCGGGCGGGGCCTGTTCTCCCGCGTGCAGCGATTCGAGCGAGCGTAATCTGGCGAAAGCCTGGGCCCCGGCCTTGGTGAGCGGACTCTCCGGGACCGTGGCCCAGTGACCGAAGGCAAGCGTCTTCAGCTTCGGCGCGTCAGCCGCCGCAGCGACGATTTTGTCATCGGCAAAGACGCCGAGTCCCGCGTGCTCCAGTCCTGCCATCCCTTTCAGGAGGATGACCGCGCCTTCGACCGGCAGCATCACGTGGTCCAAGTTCAGGTGAGTCACCTGATCCAGTTCGGCAAGCGCGTGGTAACCCTCGAGTGATCCGGGCGGGAACATTTCCGAGAACTGACCAGGGCCGGTGCCATTCAAGCTCAGCTCGCGCAGCTTCGTCAGACCTTTCAGCGCGGCGAAACCCTTGCCAGTGAAACGTGTCGTGCCGGTAATGCGGATGGCTTCGATCTCCTTGTGGGCGGCCAGCGCGGCGATCTCGTCGTCCGTCGGAGCGAGGTCGATGCCGCTGGTGTCCGCCGTCCCTTTCCACGACGCAGTCACTTTGCCGCCCACAGGTTCGATGGTGAATTTCGACTCGGCCCCCGGAGCCGGGAGCGCGGCGGACAAGAACAGGATCAGCAGGAAGAATGGTCTCATGAGATTCATGATCTGGGGCCTTAACAATCGGGTTCACACGAGTTCTTTGATAATGCCGTCGGCTTCGCCCCCTTGGAAGTTGTCAGGGACTTTGACGCCCAGGACCTGGAAGTAGGACTGCCACAGGTTGCCCAGGCGTGTGTCCTTTTGGCTGAGGTGGCCCTGATGTTTGATTCCCAGAGCCTTTCCGCCAAACAGCATCGCAGGCAGCTCGGTGTTGTTGTGCGCGTTCAGCGTGCCGCCGCTGCTGCTCCAGGTGAGCAGCGTATGATCGAGCAGCGTTTCGTTGCCTTCCTTGACGCCCTTGAGCTTCTCGATGAAGTAAGCCCACTCGGCCGAGTACCAGGTGTCGACTTTGGTGAGCCACTCCAACAGCTTCGAGTCTTCGCCGTGGTGAGTCATTTCGTGGTAGTTGTACGGACATCCCAAGGAATTGAACGTGAAGGTTCCGTCCGACAAATCCATCCGGGGCATGTAGGAAATGACGCGGGTGCTGTCGGTCTGAAGAGCGAGAGTGATGACGTCGTACATCAGCCGCTGATAGTTGCGGTAATCGAAGGTGTCGCCGCGCCCCTGATTGGGATCGATCGCCTGCGTCTTGCCGAAGTTGATGGGATCGACTTTCGGTCTCGGTTTGGCCATCCAGTCGAGATCGGTCTGCATCTGCTGCTCAACCTGGCGGATCGAGGTGAAGTATTCGTCCAACTTCTGTTGATCGTTCTTGCCGAGCTTCGCATTCAGCCGCTTGGCGGACGCGTCGACCATGTCGAGAATCGAACCTCGGCGGTTCGAAGCCTGTTTGCGGGCAGCGATTTCCTCGGGCGTCTCGGTGCGGAACAAGCGATCGAAGATGACGTCAGGGCGATTCTCGGCCGGTAGCGGAGTGCCGAATTTGGTCCAGGAAAGCGTGTGATCGACCGTGAGACCGAAGCCCGTGCCACGCCGAACTCCCAACACCATGGACGGGAAGCGAGTCTCTTTGCCAATGGCTTCGGCCAACTCTTGATCACAGGAGACACGCAGCTTTGCTCCACCCGCGCGCGTGTTGGTGCCGGTGAGAAAGGTCCGATCGCCACCGTGTCCGCCGGAGTGGGTCAGTCGCAACCCGGAGATGATCGTGAACTCATCCCGCAGGTGTTCGAGCGGCTTCAGGATCGGCGTGACCTCCCAGTCCTTGCCAAAGGTCTTCGGGGTGTAGTCGCGACCGTTCACCCCCATGCCCCACATGCAGAAGACGGCTCGCTTCGGCCGCTCGGTTGCCGAGATGCCGCCGGCGTTCGCGACCGACTGGGACAGCGGGCTCATGCACTCGAGCCACGGGAGCGCGATGGCGACACCCGTGCCACGGAGGAAAGTGCGGCGGGACAGGATCTTGTTTTGTGTAAGCGTCATGGAGTTGGTCTCCCGTGGGTTGGATCGCTTGGTGCGAATGTCGGCTTTTGCTCCGCAAAAGCACGTGCTTTCGCGGAGCGAAAGCCGACACTCATTTCGTCGAAAACAGTCGGCTTTGAGTAATCGCGTGGATCACCGAGTGGACTCGGAACTCGTCGGTCTCCAGTTGCTTGTAAATCTCGTCGACCGCCTCCGCGTCAATGACTCCCACCGGACGCGTCAGCGCGTAGGTGAGTGCCGTGGTCACGAACGCCCGGCCGAAGCGATCTCGCTCTGCCAGGAGCGCTTGCTTGTACTCCTTCAAGGTTGAGAACGTGCGGCCTGACTTGAGACTGCCGCTGACGTCGAGCGGTCGCCCATGAGGATGGGGACGTCCCTGTTCATCCTGTTTCGTGCTCCACGCGCCGATGGCATCGTAGTTCTCCAGAGCCATTCCGTAGCCGTCGAGGGTGGCGTGGCAACTCGCGCAGGTCGGTTCCTTGCGATGGAGTTCCAACCGTTGACGCACCGTCAAATTCGCTCCCGCGGTGTTTGGCTGAATCTCCCCGGCTCCCGGCGGCGGAGGCGCAGGCGGATCGTTCAGCAGCTTTTCACGCACCCAAGCGGCGCGCCGCACGGGCAGCGTTCGATTGCCGTCGGACAACAACGTCAGCAGCCCGGACATCCCCAGCACTCCGCCGCGCTCGACGCCTGCGGGAATGCTGACCTTGCGGAACTCGGGCCCCTTCACGTCTGCGATCTGGTAGTGCGCAGCCAGTCGATCGTTGATGACGAGATAGTCCGAGTCGATGAAGTCTGTGATGGGACGATTGTGATCCAACACGTATTGGAAGAACGCCACCGGCTCCTTACGAGACGCCACCTCCAGTTCGTTGTCATATCGGGGTGGCCACGGGGGGATGCGACCCCGGTAGTGTTCCGATGGTTGCACCGAGCCGTATCGCCTGACATCCAACCATTGCCCGGCAAAGCTCTCCACAAAGCGCCCGATCTTTGGATTCTTCAGCATGCGATCCACCTGCTGGCGACGGATCGCAGGTTCGGTCAATCGACCGGCCGCAGCCTGTTCGAGCAGTTCGGCGTCCGGCATCGAGTTCCAGAGAAAGTACGAGAGGCGATTGGCCAACTCGTAGTTGTCCAGAGGACGCGCCGTCTTCTCCTGCTGCGGTTCCTGGATCATGAGGAATCCCGGCGCGACCAGCAGTGCCTGCAATCCGTGACGCAGAGTCTCGTGATGCGACAACCCGAACTCCCGCTGTGCGTTCAGGATGCTGGAGACAATGGCGTCGACCTCCTTGGCATCCACAGGCCGACGGAACGCGCGGGGAATGAACTCGGAAAACGTGCGGCGGATCGCCTGCTCGTTCGGAGCGTCGCTCTCTTTGAACCCCAGGGCGAGATGCGATTTCGGTGGCCACTCTTGAATGGGGCCTTCGATTTCAAAGGTGCTCAGGAAAATCTTCGGCGCGGTCTCGATGCTCTTGCCGGGGATGATCTGAAAGACCTCTTGATCGAAAGTGGCGAGAGTTTGGAAGGCGGCTTCGCGGTCTTGAGTGAGCTTGGCCATCGTGGCCTCACCCTCATTGTCCGTTCGGCCCTTGGCGAGTTTGTTTTGAGCCCCCATGAATCCCATCCACGCAGCAGTGTGTGCGGGATTCGTCATGAGGATTTTGGGGGCGTTCCAAGACCAATTCAGGCCCACTCTTTGATCAGGCCCGGGCGCTCGGAGAAACATCAGGACTTCATGCATAACCGGCTGGTCGATCGTTCCTTGCACTTCCTTGATGGTGTGCTCGGTGGCGATGGAGCTGCCGCGTGCGTAAGTGAGTTTCAGCCGAACTGGCGTCCCTCGATCGCCACGCGAGGCTCCGGCGGGAAAGCGAATTCGATAATAGCCGTCCGTCGTGACGGTCCTGGAGAGATCTGGTTGAGGGCCATAGCCCGACTCATAGAACTTCTCCGGATCGTTATCTGGCTCGGGCCTGCCCACGCCTGAGTTCCAGGCGACGATTCCGTCTTTCCGGTTTTCACCGTCCCGTACGCCGGCCTTGAGAACGATGTCCTTGCTGATGTCCGCCTGCACGTGCTTGTCACCGCCGAAACCCATCGCTTTCTGCGGCTCCCACACTAGCTTGTTCGTCGCGAGTGGTTTCTCGAAGATCGCCCGGTCCGCGATGAACTTGGCTACGTCGAGGTAGCTCTCCATTTGGGTCTGGTCCAAATAGAGCGCGGCGGCGATGCGGTCGAAGCCGTCCGCCGTGCCATCGGCAGGAAGCAGGTTGCGAATCGTGTCCGTCATGCCGACATCGAGCGACAGCAGGTCGACGACGGTGTTCGCGTATTCGTCTCGGTTAAGCCGCCGCAGCAGGATCTGCCCCCCGGCCATTCGGCTTTCCTGTTGAACTCGCCGAATCTCGCCGCCGATCCATTCCGCCACGGCAAGGCCTTCGGCGGCAGGCGGTCGCGGCTTGTCCTTCGGCGGCATCGTGCCCAGGTTGATGGCATCCATCACCTCAGCCCAGCGGCTTGCAAATCGCGGCTGACTGAAGTCGGGCTTTAACCCCTCAATCGAAAACGACGCCCGAGGGTTGTTGCCGCTGTGGCATTCCTGGCAATGCGCCTTCACGAACGGCAAGACCTTCTGCTCGAAAAACTCGGGGCCTGCGGCCAGGGATGTCGAAGCTGGCAAACACAGCACGATGCCTAAAGCTCGACGAGCCCAGAACGCGATGTTTTTCATTGCAGTCTTCGAGATGGTGTTCATCGATTTGCTCCCGATTCGCTTGCCCGTGGGATAGGCTTCCAGCCTGTCAGAATTGTTCCAGATCATCTTGCCAACGCTGTCAGGCAGGCCGCCTATCTCTCGTCAGCTACTTCGACGACTTCTTGCTGGCTTCGAATTCCGCGATGGCCTTCTTCAGTTCGTCGGCGGCTTCGCCTGTGGCGACGCTCGCGATTCTGGCGGCCACATAGCTGTGCCGTTTCACGATCTCGGCGGGAGTGATTGTGGTGATCTTCGCGTCGGGATGATCGGCCCGCACAAGCTCCAGATCGGCGGCGTTGATGAGGCTCATCGACAGGTCGAGCGACTTCAGCCGGCCTTTCATCGGCAGCAGATGCTTGAACCCGCCTTCGTAAGTGATGAACGCTTCGTGAAAGCCGACATGCTCGACCTTCGGCATCTTCGCGATCGACGCCATCGCGGCTTGCGAGACGTTGCCCATCTCGGCAATGGAAAAGAACTCCAGCGACGGATGGCCTTCGAAGAACTTCACACCGGCTTCGCTCACTTGCGAATGCACCACGGTGAACGACTTCAGTCCCTTGATCTTGGCGGCTTGCTCCATGCCCGCATCGCTGATGCCGAGTGTCAACTTGATCTCGACGAGTTTGGAGTCCAACAAGGCATCGAATCCCTTGCCGCTATACAGAGGCGACAGCGGGTGATTTCTCAGGAAGCCATTGTGATCAATACTGATGAACCTCAGTTCCGTCATCTCTTTCAGAGCGCGGAGACTTTCGTCTCGCAGCCAGGGGCCGTTGCCGACGAGCGCCAGCACGCGACCGTTCGTGTCGTAAATGCAACTCAAGAACAGCCCTTTGTTCTCGGTGCCTTGAACTCCCCAGGAGTTCAGGTTGGCAGTCTCGATCCCCAATCCCTTGAGGCGAGTAATGACGCCGCCCTTGGCCCAACCGGGAACCTCGGCTGCTGCCACCGAGTGCCCCTCGACCGCGATGATCTGCTCTACGATCCGCGCCTCGGTGGGATGTAACGGAATCTCCAACGCCCGCGCCGACTGCTGCACGCCGAGCATCACGGTGAATGCGATCCAAAGATGCTTGCTCATGAGTCGCTCCAAGTCTTTGTGGGAGAGGCTTCTGTTTGCGGTTCCGCCCTGAGGCGGATCACTGTGTGGACTGCCCGAAGGCAGAACGACGAACGAACGGATTGCCAACTCAATGGCATCATGCTATCGTGGCTAAGCCACGGCATCAAGTCCTCCTGAAAGTCTCAACAACATGGATACGTCACTCGTTCGCAGCCCGGTCTATCAGCAGCTGAACCAACGGCTGCGTGCGGCGCTGGCGGCGGAGTATCGCTCGGGCGACCAGTTTCTGACGGAGCGTGAAGTCGCCGAGAAGTTTCAGGTCAGCCGCGCCACCGCCAACAAGTCGCTCGCCAGCCTGGTGTCCGAGGGCTTCCTGGAGTTCCGCAAGGGGCTCGGCACCTTCGTCCGGCGGGATGTGATCGACTACGACGTCCGTTCGCTGGTCAGCTTTACCGAGAAAGCTCGCGCTGCCGGAAAAAAGCCCGGCACGGAACTGATCACGTTCGGCAAGCTGACTGCCGCCGAGATTGATGAATCACTCCACGTCGCTTTAGGTGTCGCGCTGACTGATGAGTTATGGGAACTTGACCGCATCCGCCTTGCGGACGGCGTGCCGGTGATTCTGGAGCACCGCTACGTCGTCCAGCGTCACTGCCCGAAGCTCACGAAGTCGCAGGCGGAAGGCTCGCTGTACCGTACTTGGACCGAGACGCACGGCCTCAAGATCGGCGGTGCGAACGAAGTCATCCGAGCGGTGCTGCTGTCAGCCAGCGAAGCCAAGCACCTTCAGACCACCGCCAAGTCTCCGGCATTGGAAGTCGTCTCCGTCGGTTATCTCGAAGACGACTCGCCCCTGTGGTGGGAGCGCACGCTCTACCGCGGCGACCAATACGAGTTCCACAGCCGCCTCGGCCCGATCCAATCTGCCACTCCCGCGCGGGGCAAACTGCGATGAGTTCACGAATCGAGAATCTCACAGCGGCCGTGGTCGGCACCGGGTTCATTGGTCCTGTCCACGTCGAGGGTCTGCGGCGAGCGGGTGTGCGGGTCGCTGGAATCGTCGGTTCATCGCCCGAAAAGTCGAATGCGTCCGCCGAACGACTCGGTCTGCCGCGCGGGTATGAGTCGTTTGACGAACTGCTTCGGGACGACTCGGTCCGGCCCCCTGTCGGTCACGATCACGGTGAATGGCGGACTTTCACAAGTCCGTCCCCCATGCACCGAACTCCTGGCTCCCGTACTCTCCTACGAGGAATTCCGCTTCGGTGCCAACGCCGACGGCCGTCTGGCCCATTCTGTTGCCTCCAAAGTCGCCTACAAGCAGGTAGGCGATCATCTGGAGATCGTGACCGGTTGTCTTGAGCGCGTGATTCAGCGACTGACCGAGGCCGGGTATGAGGTTACTGTCAACGATCACGTGAATTGCTCACACGATCCGGTCCAGATCAATGCAAGCGTCCTCTCGGACGCTGAGGCAATCGCACCGGGATTGGCTGACGTACTGCGCGGCCACCAGCAGGGCGTCCTCGAATGCAAGGACAGAAGAAGAGCGGACATCGTCGGCTGCCTCTGCCTGCTCTTTCGGCCCGCCAGAATCTTCATCGCCTGCAAGACCAATGAATCCGCCCAGCCGCAACGATGCAGCATCGTGCCGAGAAGGGGTTGTGGAATGGCGGAATTCGGCTGGGTTACGATCTCGATCCGGACAACAAGGGCGTGTTGAAGGTCAATCCGGACGAGAAGGAGATCGTCGTCAAGGACTTCTTCAAGAAGTGCCTCGAACTCGGATCAGCAGGCAAAGTGGTCCAGCACCTGGCGAAGCAGGGGATTCGACGAAAGCAGTACACCAATCGCAACGGGAAGGTCGTCGGCGGAGGACCTTACTACAAGCAACCGGTCATGAACGTCCTCACGGACAAAGTCTATCTCGGCATGATCGTCCACAACGGCCAGGCATATCCCGGCCAGCACGAAGCGATCGTGGAGGAAGACCTGTTCATGCAGGTTCAGGATTTGATCCGGCGAAACTCCGAAACCCGCACGAATGCACTGGCTCAGGAAGAACACGTTTTCCTGCTGCAAGGACTCGCCCGATGCGGGAAGTGCGGCAGTTTCATGACTCCTAAATGGAGTTCCGGACGAGGTGGCGTGCGGAACTTCTACTACTGCTGCACCCGGCAGTCGCACAGCATGGGGACCGAATGCACGACTCCCTACGTGCCCGCCGGAACGATTGAGGATTTCGTGGTTGAACAGATCAGCGCGTGGGCCAAGGACCGTGACGAGATCGAGCGGGCTGTTCAGGCGGCCTGCAAGTTTCGGGAGATTGAAGTCACCAACCTGACGCAGGAGCTGAGTGCAATCCGTGCCCGCTTACGCGAGACGCAGACCGGATTGAGCCAACTGGTGACCGCGATTCAATCAGGAAAGAGCTTCCGAGCTGTGGAAGAGCGGATGGAGGCTCTCGAACAGGACCGGACTGCGCTCGAAGAACGGATCAACCGCCTGGAACTGGAACGGAGCAGCAAAGAACAGGAGACGCTGTCGTCGGACGTGATCGCCGAGACCTACTGCGATTTCCCGTTCATCGTCAGCCGTTTGCGAGAAGATGGCAACCTGCACGGCCTGAAGGACCTGCTTGCCTGCTACATCGCGGCGATTGACATCCATCAGCAGGAGGAGGACCCGAGCAGCGGCCACATGAACATCATGCTGTTCGAGGAGGAGCTTCCAGGCTGGAAACCCCATTTGACGCAACTCAATGGGGCGCAAGAAAAAACGCTCACGTTCCAGCCGTTAACCGGCTGGAACTGTGAGCGTGTGGAAAGGCTCGGCGAGTCGC
>Ga0194134_10002382_pt1 | contig 22377 bp, 20 predicted proteins | sample TA2KigOff0mmetaG_FD_148602 | JGI IMG/M metagenome (GOLD analysis project Ga0194134, IMG submission 148602) | Freshwater microbial communities from Lake Tanganyika, Tanzania - TA2015056 Kigoma Offshore 0m | ecosystem: Environmental > Aquatic > Freshwater > Lake | place: Tanzania: Lake Tanganyika... | reverse complement strand
GCCAAGCGCACGGCACTCGCACTGCAATTCGGGGCCGTTGGCGGCATCGTTGCTCTCTTTGGTTCGCCACTCTTCTCGCTGGTCACCACTGCGTACACGAGCACTCTGGTGCGACCCGAGGGGCGCTACGGCCTGTCACTTGCACCGCTCTTCGTCGTGGCCATTGCCGCGCAGGGTGAAACGAAAACAGGCCGTCGTGTCCTGGGCACCTACGGCCTTCTCGTTGTCGGTGCGGTCATCATCATGCTGATGATCGCCACCTCGGCACCGGTGCCGCTACCCCCGCCGGGCTGACGCAAAGTCGCGCAGACGCTTCGGCCGCCAGAATGGCCGCTCGGCCTCGGCACTTTGCCGTAACGGAGGTTGCGGACGATAGGGATCGTTTGCAAACACGGCAGACCACCGCTGCCTGAATGCTTTCGGTGCGCGTGTGCGGTACCAGGCTTCGTCGACGTTGTTCGAGAACTCGAAGAACTCGGCCCGTGGAGTAACGACAGAACGAAATCCCAACTCCCCCGCCCGCAAACAGAAGTCGACCGTCACCCATGGGTGCTCCAGCGACTCGTCGAAACCACCCAATGATTCGAAAAGGCTGCGCCTCACCGCCATGCACTGCCAGTCGACGGCCGATGCCTCGTGGATCGTCTCCAGCAACGCGCGCTGCCCACGATTGCGCCGCCGAATGCGGTAGTGCGACCGGTCGAGAAACGACCCATGCAAGTAGTAGCCAGCGTGTTCAACACGGCTGTTCGCCGTGTAGGTGAAGCCCGAGACAACACCCACTTTCGGGTCGCTGAACGGCTGCATCAATTCTTCCGCCCAACCCTCGCCGGTTGGCTCGAGGGCTTCGCTCATGAAAACCAAAATGTCGGCAGTCGAATTGCGTGCCGCCGAATTGAACTCAACGGCACGCCCACCTGAACCGGGCACCGCCACCACGTTGATGTCACGTCCCGGGGCTCTCGACAAGTCGGCAATCGTTGCGGCATGGTGCTGGCGGGTCACGCCCCACACGTCGGATTTGGCCCCGGTATCCGGCACGAAGACATCAACACCCGCATCAACGCTCACCCGCCGCGACAACCGGTAGTTGCCCGGGAACTTCAGCAGTCGTTCCACGGTTCCGTCAACGCCCGACCGTTCGAGGTGCGCTTCGATTGCTCGCTGGCCGGCGTCGTATGCGTACGGCTTCGCCGATGCGTTGTTGGCCACCGAAGTTGCGGCCATGCGCCAGTGATACAGCAACTTCGGCACATGGCCAACCTTCCGCGCGTTCTCTGTCACTCGGAACATCAGGTCGTAATCCTGCGAACCGTCGTAACCGGTGCGAAACCCACCCACAGCAAGCACCAAGTCACGACGAATCACCGACAAGTGGCACACGTACATCTGGTGGCGGAACCGCTCGGCTGACCAACCGGGTTTGTGGAAACGCTCGACAACCACACCCTTTTCCGTCATCAGGGTTTCATCGGTGTACACGTAGTCAATCTCCGCGTCCGACACCAACAGGTCGTTCACCAGTTGTAGCGCATCGGGTTCGATCACGTCATCGTGGTCAAGCAGCGCAACAAATTCGCCCTGAGCCATCACCAAACCATCGTTCGATGCCGCCACGATGCCGCCGTTCTCCGTGCGGTGCATCACCCGAATTCTCGGGTCAACAGCCGCCGCTCGAGCGAGTGTCTTGCGAACATGGCCCTTCGGCGACATGTCGTCGACCAGACACAGTTCCCAGTCCGTGAACGTCTGGTCGAGCACCGACGCAATGCACTCTTCCAAATCACGCCGATTCGTGTTGTACACCGGCGTCACCACCGAAAATCGCGGCGTCATTCCTCGCAACTCACAAAGGCGACCGTTTCGCCCGCACGCGGTCCATCAAGCCCACCACGAGGTGATACGGAAACAGCACCACTCTGCCAATCCGCCACGTCCACGACGAGTGGACCTTGCGCAGCCGACGACGGAGGCGCGCGTTTTCCTTGTTGAGAAACTTGACCTGCAACTTGTATTCGGCCGCACGCATCGCTTGGTTACGGGCGAATTCGCGACTTTTTGAGAAGTCCTCGTCACGCGCCGCCATGGCCCGATATTACGGGGCGTTGGAGACCGTCGTCTGTTTCGCTAGCGTCCCACTCGTCATTCGGGCGAGTGGCGAAATGGCAGACGCGCTGGCTTCAGGTGCCAGTGTTCGCAAGGACGTGGGGGTTCAAGTCCCCCCTCGCCCACTTTGACGTGTGTTCTAATTGGGGGTCAAAGTGGATGACTTAGTGATCTTCGGTGGCGGCGCAAGCGGGCTGTCTCTGGGGCTACTGACCGGCGCACAGATCGTCGAAGCATCACCTCATCCGGGTGGTCACGCAGTTTCGACGGTCGACCAGGGTTACACGTTTGACCGCGGACCTCACATCATGTTCTCAAGGTCAAAGTTTCTCCTTGACTGCATGGTCCAAAGCCTCGGAAGAAATGTTCATACGTGTACCCGAAACAACAAGGTCTATCTGAACGGATCATTGGGCAAATATCCGATTGAGAATGATTTGGCAGCTTTTGGGCCGGAGTTTGCGTCGGAAGCTCTCTTTGATTATGTGACAGGCCAAACAACCATCGCGAACAACACAAACCCGAAAAACCTCGCGGAATGGTTCAAAACCAATTTCGGTGCGGCCCTGACAGAAAAGTATTTTCGCCCATATAACGAAAAGGTTTGGAAAACTCCGCTTGAAGAGTTATCAATGACTTGGGCTGAGCGAATCCCGAAGCCACCGATCGAGGACGTGATTCGCGGCGCTGTAGGCGTGCCGACTGAGGGATATCTCCACCAACTCTTCTATCAATATCCAAGAATTGGCGGCTATTCGGCATTGATGAACAGTTGGGCTCGAGGGCTCTCAGACGGGCATCTGTTGTTGAATGCACCGATAACAAGGATTAGGCGACTCGATGCTCATCTTCAATACGAAGTCGGAGGACAATCGTTTAAAGCTGCCAAGATTGCATCAACTATCCCCCTCGCAAATTTGGTGAATCTCTTTGAAGGAACGCCTCAGGAAATCAAGCAGGCAGTCAATCGGTTACGTACAAACGCAACCGTCATCGTCACTCTTGGATTCCTTGGACAAGACATCAACCAGTGGACTGCGGTTTATGTTCCCGAGCCCGAATTTCTTCCGAACCGCCTGTCTTGGCCCGCAGTGTTTTCACCGTTGAATGCACCGACCGGAAAGTTCAGTGTGCAGGCCGAGATCATTTGTCCAAAGCTAAGTGACTTGTCCGATCTCTCAGACGAGATGCTGGTGCATCACGTACACGCGGGATTACTCAAACGAAACCTAGTTCCGCCCGATATTGAGCTAGATGTTGCCTTTGTCGAAAGATTCGAACTTGCCTATGTTGTCTATACAACTGGATACGAGCGTGATGTCCAATTAATCAGCGATTGGTATGCCAAGCAAGGCTTGCACATTCACGGTCGGTTCGGATCACATAACTACCTCAATGTTGACGGCTGTCTTGCAGAATCGATTAAACTGGCGAAAGCCCTGGGCTATCCCGTAGCTGAACACGAAGTTCTGCGGCGGTTTTCATCACTCGGGGGGTAAATAGTTGTGTTGACCTATGAAGACGTTGCCGTCGTCCTCATTACCCGAAATGAAGAGCGGGCGATCCGAAAGGTTCTCCTTGATGCGAAAGCAGTACTCCCAGGAGCAAAGCTTTACGTTGTAGACGATTCAACTGACTCGACACCAACGATCGCGCTGGAAGAAGGGGCGCACGTCTCGCGCGGGCCAGGTCAAGGTTTCGGACCCGCGATGCATCAGGCACTGCTTACTCCAACTGAGGACATCGTTCTGACTGTTGACGCCGATGACACGTATCCGCCAGAAGCATTTCCAAAATTGGTCACCATGATCCGGCAGGGCGTCGATGTTGCAGGAACCAATCGGCTTGGACGCCGCCGCCCCTCGTCGATGCCTCGATCGAATTATCTGGTTAATCGGCTGCTGTCATTAATTGCCTCGGCCCGCGCTCGACAGCGTGTGCGTGATGTGCACTCGGGTCAACGTGCGTATCGGCGCGAAGTCCTGCACTCAATTCAATGGGATTATGGATTCGAAGCCTTTCCCGTTGACTTGATACTGATGCCCGCAATTCTGGGTTATTCCGTCGAAGAGTTTGAAATCCCATATCGGGAACGAATTGGCGAAACCACTCTTCATCGTTGGTCAAGCGGTAAGGCTTCAATGAAACGCCTGCTGCGACGAAAGCGTGACATCGTGGCCCGACAACTCTTAATTCGCTGACGACACTAGATCGATGGGCCTTTTTCTTTTTTGGCAGGCACTTTGGATTCTCGCTCTTTACGGCTACGGCGATCAAGTCCGACGCCTGCTGAGAATTGATCGGTCTTCAGTAAATCCTGCGGTCGTTCTACTCCTTGGGATTTCTGGAATCGTCTTGCTTGGTGGCGCACTTCTTCACACCGGAATTGGAAATCCGACGATTTGGACCGCCTTCCTTTCCCTCGGCGCGCTAGTCGCGCTCATCACGATAATAAATCGCGCAGTTAAAGTCGAGGATCGCAAGATCAAGCGGTCATCAATCTTGGTCTGTTTTTCTGGAACTGTTGTCGTTGGAGCGATCGCGATCCAAAACGTTCTCGCTCGCAGTTGGAATCCATGTGACGATGACCCGGCGTATCTATACCTGGCGCGTCGAATTTGGATACTTGGAGACCTATCTGATTCATATAACAATAGACGATTAACAAGTCACGGCGCAGGCTCACTTCTGCAAGCACTCAGCATGGGGCCCAATCAAGATCTCACGCTCCATGCATTTGACGAAATAACCGGAGCAGCTCTGCTAATTGCGCTCTTAGCCTCAATGCCGTCGTTGCGGCAAAAGATCTGGGCGTTCATGATTATCGGCGCTGTTGTTCTTAACCACTCAATTCTCGCACTGGCAAATAGCAGTCCTAATTTCGTTGTAATGGCCATGTACGCCGCGGCACTGTTGCCGAGCTCAGACGTTAGGTGGCCGTCCGCAAGTCCGAGACAGGGTCCTAACGGGATCCTCCTTGTAACCGGTGTGACGCTGACATTGATTAGACCGACTGCGGGCGTGGTGATGTTGATGTACGTCCTGTTGCGCGCGATACGCCCTAGGCAGTCTTTCAAAACAATCATTAGTGCAAGATCGGCGGGTGCAGCGTTTGTCTTGGTCTCAATCTGGGCAATACTTCAGTACCGAGACTGCCGAACGCCTTTCTTTCCACTAATTGCCGGCGTCGCAAATGCGAAATTTCCACTCGGCGGAGCCATTTCTGAAGTCCCTTCGCTGCCGTCCCTCTGGAATTCCTTGCGGGAAATCTTGAATTCTCAAGTTGGTGCAACTGCCTTAGTGATCGCATTTATGAGTTGGAAACAGACCAAGGCACACGGCACCAGTCGAAGTTGTGTTGTCTGGAAAGACACACGCGCTCTGCTGGTCGTTTTTTTGTCCTTCTACGTTGCTATCTCGTGGTCGTTTCGCAGAACTGGTCCCCCTAGCAGCTTCCCCAGATTTTGGATGCCGATTCTCTTGGGCATTCTGTTTGCACTGGCGTTGGCTGAACGGTACGACGGTGAGGAGAATGACAAGCGCACACACTTGTGGCCGACCGCACCACTATTGGCAATTCTCGTCCTTGTTTTTCAAGCCACGCCGTACTCGCTCTTCGTTACAACCAAGAACGATCTACTGAGTTTGGCTCAGGGTCATCTCAATGCCCAAGTTACGGCTGACCGGTACTCCGCAGCACGTGCCACGTATGAACGAGTAGTCGACAAGATTCCATCAAATTCGAGACTGTTGATTGCCGTTGAGTTCCCTCACCTGCTGCTTGACCGAAGATTTAAGATCAGCACAATGGATATTGCTACAGCAAATGCTCCGAACGGTGACTTTCCAAAGAACTCAAATTTTGGGGAAAAGTTGAATTGGCTGGGTAAACAAGGCGCGGATTACATAATCCTTAACACACCAAATTCAAAGAGTTGTCTCTACGACCGCTCGTCGTGGGACAAGAATATAGGGGTGGCGAACACCTATGGAGATTGGACCCCGTTTGTCACCAGCTGGATTCGGTTTGCTGAGAAAGTGATTGAAAAGAGCGCACTCGAGTCCAGAGAGAATTTAATCAGCGCAGCCGTGCAGGAGATGTCGGTGGCTGGTGACACAGCAGAAGCAGTCTTTTTCGCGCCACCAGGGAAATGGGTCATTGATGGGAAATTCCTTCAGGGAGGCCGGTCAATCTCTTTCCAGTATGCCCTAGACGATCAGGCCTACGAAGATCCTGCAGCTGACGGCGTTGACTTTGTCATTCAATGGTCTAGCTCTGCGACAGAGCCCATGCGTGAAGCCTGGAGAGACTCAATTGTTCCCGCGATCGATCAACCCAACGAAGGCTGGAGACGAATGAACTTCATCATTCCGCAATCATTCAATCCCTCGGAGGACGAGCTCCAGATTGTCGTGGAACCTCGGAATAATCCCTCAACCGACTGGGCTGGGATAACAAACTTGAAAATCGATTATGGATCCGACCGCACGGACTCCGGAACCTCGAAATTCAGGAGCCCCACAATTCTTGAAGGCGACGTCGCGGCACTTCGAATCCCAGCCTTGCTGCAGACTGTTAGGTGAAGTCGTTGAATCCGGACCACCTTATAGTTGAGAAAGAATGTCAGTTAGAATGGTTTGGTGGTTAGTTCATCGCGATCGACAGCACGATCGAGATTTCGCTATGACAACAAGTGGGGAGTCCGAGAGCGAGTCTTGACTGTAACGAGTCGTCTTCTTAGTCAATCAACGAAACCGTTGTGGTATCTCGAGACCATCGTGCTCTCCTCCCGTTTCCTTCAGAAACTGTCAGCCGAGCCGTTCGCGGTTGGAAAACGTCAGAAGTCTTCGAATAGGTATCAACTGTGGGCTGATCATGTACAGCCCTACCTTCAGCGAAGCGGAAAACCAATAGTTGCACTTGAGTTCGGTGTGGCGTCGGGACTCGCGACTCGTACTTGGCTTTCTTTATTGGATCAATTTGAAGAATGGCATGGTTTCGACACCTTTGAAGGGCTTCCAGAACCGTGGAAACGTGGTGGAGTTGAAGTCATGAAGTCGGGGGTCTTCGCTCCTGAGGATCAGACGCACCCGTTTCCACGGATTGACTCATATTTGGATCCAACATGGCACCGAGGTCTCATCGCCGATTCTTTAAAGACATTCAAACGCCCGAGCGACAACCCATTGTTCGTGCTGATTGATGTTGATCTCTATGCTCCGACCGTCGACATTCTGAGTTGGCTTGAGATAAATGGTCGAAAAGGGGACTGCGTATATTTCGACGAAGCATTTGATCCTTTCAACGAAGGAGCGGCGCTTGACGAGGCTGTTGTGCGTGGGCTCAAGTTCAGGGTGCTTGCACATACCGGATCTGCGCTTGCGATAGTTTTGGACTGAGAACGTGCTGATTACTCGAACACCGCTACGTATTTCCGTCGGGGGCGGGGGAACCGATTTACCCTCGTACTATCGTGAGCATGGCGGTTTCGTCATCTCGGCAGCGATTGACAAGTACATCTACGTCGCGTTGAATCGGACATTCACCCCGGAGATCTTCCTCAAGTACTCAGAAATCGAGCGTTGCACGACTGTTGCGGAGATCAAACACCCAATTCTTCGTGAGGCGCTCAAGGCGCATGACGTGGATTCTTTCGTCGAGTTTGTGAGCGTGGCCGACATCCCAGCGGGTACAGGATTGGGGTCATCGGGAACTTTTACCGTTGGAACTCTGCGAGCACTCTACGCGTACAAGCGCGAGCACATCACCACTCAGGCACTTGCCGAGGAGGCATGCCATATCGAGATTGATGTCTTGGGGAATCCCGTGGGCAAGCAAGACCAGTACATCGCGGCATTTGGTGGTTTATCCGTCTTCACATTCAACGAAGATGATTCTGTCTCGGTTGAGCCCTTGCGCATGTCGGGAGACGATTTGCACGAACTCGAGGAGCGCCTACTTCTTTTCTTTACAGGATTCTCGCGATCGGCTAGTTCAATTCTCGATGATCAAGACAAGAAGACTCGGGAAAATGACGCCGACATGGTCGCCAACCTTGACGCGATTAAGGAAATGGGTCGTGAAATTCAGGCGTTGCTTCAAGCCGGCGATATCGATGGTTTCGGAAGAAAGATGAACGAACATTGGAAAAAGAAGCGCGCAAGATCATCGGGGATGTCAAATCCGCAGATCGATGAGTGGTACGACCTAGCCATGCGGAGTGGGGCCGTTGGCGGAAAGCTCGTTGGAGCTGGAGCAGGGGGCTTTCTGCTTCTTCTCGCCGATGATGTTGCGGGTTTGCGAACAGCAATGACCGGTGCTGGACTTGAGGAAGTCAGATTTAGCTTTGATCTAGACGGCTCAACAGTGATGACCCGAGGATAAAAGAGTGCAGTGTGTGGTATTGGCGGGGGGGCAAGGCACCCGCCTGCGCGGGGTTTTTGGCACAACTCCTAAGCACTTGGTGCCCGTTAATGGCCAACCCTTTGCCGACTTTCAGGTATCACGTCTGATTGATTTTGGCTTCACACGCTTAACGTACGCAGTTGGATTTGGGGCGACGGAAATCGTTGAGTATTTCCAAGATCGTGACTATTCAGGACTCGAAATAGATTTCGTCGTTGATGGCCCGACTCCTTTGGGCACTGGCGGGGCGATCCGGCAAATAAACGATCTTGGCTTGCTTGATGAAGTTTTCGCAGTTACCTACGGGGACACCCTTCTGGATCTTCAACCAGCGCGGATGTTTGCGCTCATGGAAACCAATCCAACAGCAGAAGGAGTGCTTGCGGTTTGGAAAAATAAGAACTTCCTGGGGGACAGCAACGCTTCGTTCGACGGCAAATACGTCGACCACTACGACAAGAGCAAGACGAAAGAGCACAAGTTCGAATACATTGATTACGGCTTAATGGTCTTGCGCCAGAACGTTGTTTCAGAACAAATACAAGCTGGTGTACCGACAGATCTCGCGAGCGTGATAACCGACCTAGCGTCCGCCAAGCAACTCCTTGGACTCGAGGTATTCGAGCGGTTCTACGAAGTGGGTACCCTTGATGCCATCCGGGAGACCGAGCAGCACGTACTGGGTCTACAACTCAAGAGTAGAGATAGGAACAACGATGGCGAGTAGTTTCAGCCGGGAATTTTTGCTGGAGACAGTTCAGATCATTGAGTCATTGGACGTCGACACGATTGAGGCTGTGGCAAGCGGACTTGCCAAGGTTCGAGATCTCAACGGTCGTCTATTCATTCTCGGGGTAGGTGGCTCAGCCGGCCACGCCGGCCACGCCGTCAACGATTTTCGCAAGATTTGCGGCATCGAGGCATACGCCCCCACCGACAACGTGTCTGAGCTCACGGCGCGGACAAACGACGAGGGTTGGGTAACTGTTTTCAGCGAGTGGCTGAAAATTTCACGCCTTTCATCAAATGATGCGATTCTGGTTTTCTCTGTCGGCGGTGGAAATCTTGAGAAGAATGTTTCTCCCAACCTCGTAGCGGCTCTCGAATTGGCTGCAACTGCGGGATCAAAAATATACGGAATCGTTGGAAAAGACGGAGGATTTACTGCTCAAGTTGCGGATGCCTGCGTCATCATTCCGCCCTTGAAATCAGAGCGGATCACACCGCATACAGAGGGTCTGTGCGCAGTGGTTTGGCACTTGATGGTGTCGCACCCGGTGCTGCAGATAAAGAGAACTATGTGGGAGAGCGTTGACGACGCGGGAAAGAAGTGACGTGCGGCCCACAAAAGTGATGGTTGTCGGTGGTGCCGGGTTCATCGGAAGCCACTTCGTGGACCGCCTGCTGGGCTCATTGAGCACGGAAGCAGTGTGCATTTATGACAATTTCACCTCAGGTCGTGAGTGGCATTTTGCGCAGCATGCCGACGACAAGCGGTTCACCGTCGTGCGAGGTGAAGTAGCCGACACGGCTCTACTCGCAAAGAGTATGAACGGATTCGATACGGTCATACATCTGGCGTCAAATCCTGACATCGCCGCGGCGATGACGAATCCCACCATTGATTTCATTGAAGGAACTGCGCTTACCCACAGCGTTGTTGAGGCAATGAGACTCTCTGGTTGTCATAATTTGCTTTACGCGTCCGGAAGCGGTGTCTATGGAGACATTGGTGAGGTTGAGGGTCTGGAAGATGTGACTCCTACGGTGCCGGTGTCCACTTATGGGGCAAGCAAACTCGCCGGCGAGGCGATGGTGTCCGCCTACGTTCATATGTTCGGTCTGCGCGGATTTGCATTTCGGTTCGGCAATGTTGTCGGGCCCCGACAAACCCATGGTGTTGGATTCGACTTCTTGCGTCGCTTGTTGGCCGACCCCACTGAACTCAGAATTCTTGGAGATGGATCACAAAGTAAGAGTTATATCCACGTGGAAGACGTGGTTAGTGCGGTTCTTGGTGTCGCGGAGGTTGAGACTGCTCCGTTCCGCACATTCAATGTCGCAACGTTGGACTACATCACAGTCACTGAGATCGCCGAAGTTACGGTCGAACTTCTCGGCATTGCTCGGGAAGACGTGAAGTTCATCTACTCGGGTGGTGACAGGGGGTGGAAGGGCGATGTTCCAATCGTTCGTCTGAACTCGGAGCGAATTCGTTCAACCGGTTGGTCAAATGGGCGCACATGTCGAGAGGCCATCCGAGATTCATTGGCACAAATGTTGCCAGATGCCCAAATTGGCCGGCTTTAGTCGTCCTGCGATGACGTCCCTGAGGCAAGCGGTCTTCTTTGACCGCGATGGAATCTTGGTTGAGGCGCCGGTCGTGGACGGTCATCCGAAGTCAGCAAGAACTGTTGAGGATCTCATCTTGATACCCGCAGCGGTTCATCTATGTGCAGAACTGGCCGGCGCTGGCGTCCTACTCTTCATGATCACAAATCAACCGGATATTTCGCGAATGAAAATTGATCCGCGAAGTGTGGATCAACAGAATCAGATTGTTGCGAAGGCGTGTCAACTAACTGCAGTTCGGGTCTGTCCTCATGACGATTCCTCCGGCTGTCACTGCCGAAAACCTCGTCCGGGAATGATCACGGATCTAGCGAAGGAATACTCAATTGATCTGATTCGTAGCGTTGTGGTTGGGGACCGCTGGCGAGACATTGAAGCTGGCACTCAGGCCGGATCACAAACCGTGTTTGTTGACTATGGATACGACGAGCGTCAACCTGCGGACCAGACTGCCTCTGTCAGATCGGTGGAGGAAGCCGCGACTATTGTTAAGGCTCTACTCAATTTTCCTGCGGCAATTTAGGAGTCATAGCGTGAAATTCAAAGTAAAAATCTTTGCTGATGGAGCTGATATCGCTCACGTAACTCGACTTGCATCAGATCCGATGATCTCTGGCTTCACCACCAACCCAACGCTGATGCGGCAGGCTGGTGTCGCAGACTACGAGTCATTTGCGAAGTCCATGCTTCAGGTCGTGGGGGATCGCCCAGTTTCTTTCGAAGTCTTCTCGGATGAATTTGATGAAATGGAACGCCAGGCCATGGTGATCGCGAGTTGGGGTACGAATGTCTATGTGAAGATTCCGATTACAAACACCAAACAGGAATCGGCGATTCCACTTGTGAAGCGTTTGTCAGAGAATGGTGTAAAAGTAAATGTCACGGCAATCTTCACGAAGACGCAGATCGACGACGCCACCGCAGCCACGATTCCCGGTCCTGGCGCAAATATCTCTGTATTCGCAGGACGTATAGCCGACGCCGGCATTGATCCCTGCCCGTACATCGTGCATGCTGTCTCGGTAAGCGACCCACACAAACATATCGATGTCATTTGGGCGAGCCCCCGCGAAGTGCTGAACGTCGTTCAGGCAGATGCACTCGGCTGTCAGATCATCACGGTGACCCCTGACATCTTGAAGAAAGTGCCAAACTTGGGCAAAGACTTAGGCACGTACTCGCTTGAGACCGTACAGATGTTCTACCGAGACGCGACTGAGGCGGGTTACTCGCTATGAGCCTTGACCCTGATGATTGGGACTCTCATTGGAGGAATCAGGCGGATGTCGCCCGGGGAAACCCTGCGAGCGCTTTCAGGCACAGACTCGTATTACAGCGACTTCTCAAAGTTTCGCCTGCAAAAATAATTGACATTGGAAGTGGGCAAGGGGATTTGTTGCAAACCCTCTCGAATTATTTTGATGAGAGTGCACTGGCTGGCATTGAGTTAAGTGCAGCTGGCGTTGAGGAAACAAAAGAGAAATTGCCAAATTCTGTTGTCCATCAGCAGAATTTACTGGACCCCAGCTATGAACCATTCGCGACAGATTTTGACTGCCTTACGTGTGTTGAAGTGTTGGAACATTTGGATGCGCCACAAGTGTTTCTTGAGGTCGCTTTAGAGCACCTTCGAAATGGGGGCTTTGCTGTTGTCACGGTCCCAAGCGGTCCGCGGACTGCTTTTGACATTTCTATTGGACACAGGCGCCATTTCAAGAAAACTGACTTGCGGCGACTGTTGCTAGATGCAGGTCTAGTTGACGTGCGAGTGCGGAGGGTGGGTTTTCCATTTTTTGATCTCTACAGAGTCTTGGTTTTTCTCCGTGGTCGAAAACTCATCCAAGATGTTGAAAATCAGTCTCTCAAGGACTCGCATTTGGCACGTGGCCTGATGTCGCTGTTTGATTTCCTCTTGCGTCTCAACCCAAATTTCTTGCCGATTGGGTCACAACTCGTCGCGACGGGGTACAATGCCAGATAGTCGGCCGTTCCAGAGCACTCCGCCACTTCAGTTCGACAACTAGCAAGAATCTTGAAGCAAGTAGACCGAGGCTGAGCCAAGGATGGTCTCTAAACGTCTCGGTTGCCTCAGCTCCACTTGTGAGGCCGAGGGAAAATTTGCCGGCTACTCTGCAATCCTTGGTGTTCTAGGGCTCATTCTTTGAGGTTTGCAGACCAAAGAGCCAGGCCGTCGCTAGGAAATCAGCGGATCTTTTCCTTTTTGCGACAGACCGCGAGTGTGTTCAGCCGAAACTTGTGTCGATGGCACGTGATGGCATGCGGTGGAAAGCCCGCACTCACCAGTAGGGGCCAAAGATCCTGTGGATCGTAGTAGCGCTTGTGATCGTCCATCTCTGTGGCTGGGCTCATTTTCAATTTGAACGCCGCAAATTCAAGTGCCAATTTTCCGAACCAACTTGGGACGTTAACTACGAGTGTTCCGCCGGGCGCCAATTTGCGGAAGAACAATCGCAGCATCTCCCGATCGTTCTCAACGTGCTCCAGCATAGAAATACAAAGGATCGTGTCAATCGATCCATCCGGGAGATGTTTGAGGCTTTCGGAGGCGTCACCGATATGCATGACCACATTTGGAATCGTCTCGAGGGCCGGACTCAGCGAGACATCAAATACATGAACGGTCTTGCACCGACTTGCCAAACTTGCACCCAAACGAGCGTGGTAGCCCGATCCAACGTCGGCCAGGGTCAAACCACCGGTGTCACCCAAGTGCCGCATGACGGATCTGCGTGAGAGCGCGGTGCCCAAGCGGTCGAGCATTGTCAAATTGTTTTCGGCGAATGATTTATCGCGCATCATGCTCAAATCTATCCGTTTCGATTTCGTTGAATCGGGCAACGATCGCGTTAACAAGCAACATGACAGCAAAAAGGAGAAATCCAGACGAAACGCAATACAAGGATGTGACAGCGAGACGACTTTCCGTGTCTGAAGCCGTAAGCCCCGACAAGTCACCCGAAAGGTAACTGATCGTGAAGGGAGTCCCGAGAGAGAAGCCTAGCAAGACCAAAAGAACTGATAAGAGAGTAGTTCTGTTGTAGTCCAAGACATCGCATATTTTTTTCCTCAGGGCACCCTTTACGTCGTAGATACTTCTTGAGAGCCAACCCAGGAGAACAAGTTGAGTTCCGAGAAGGCCGACAAAACAGAACAAGAGCATCCAATAGAGTGAAAACGTAATGCCGCCGATTGTGACCGACCCGAACGACAACATGAGAACACCGGTCGTTCCAATGGAGCCCAAAACGTATCCGGGCTTTATCAGGAAAAAATCAGCACCGTATATGAACATCGCGCGCAAGTTGATCCATGCCGCCGCAAATGGACTGAACCACCCGCTCCTCTTGTGGTGGCTCAGTCTTCCTTCTTGGTCTTTGTAAAAATGGACCGGGACCTCAAGTGTCCGCAGGCCGTAGTGGACAGATTTCAAGACCATTTCGCTTGCATACTCCCACGATGATGAGCTCAGGCGAATTCGTTTCAACGCGGAGAGGGTAATGCCTCGCATTCCGCAGTGAATGTCACTGAAGTCGCTCTTGAAGAGACGATTGAGAATCCATGTCGTTACTGGTGTGCCAAAATATTGATGGTGAGCGGGCATAGCGCCGTGCTCAATTGAGCCTTTCCAGCGGGATCCCATGACGAACTCGTAACCATCCTTAAATCCATTGATGAATTGCTGTAGTTCGCGAAAGTCATACGTGCAATCTGCATCTCCCATGATTACCCAAGCACCCCTGATGTGCGGGATCGCATCCTTGTAGGCTTGACCCAAGCCACGCTTCGGAACTTTCAACACTCTTGCTCCGTGAGCCAAGGCAAGCTCAGCTGTGTTGTCGATGGAACTGTCGACGATCAAGATCTCGCCGACAACGCCTGCTCGAGCGAGCCCTTCTTTGCACCATTTGACAAATCGAACAATTGTTGAAGATTCATTCATCGCTGGAATGACAATGGACAACACGGGTTCGGCGACATCGTCCGCTGGGCATGACAGAGAAGTTTGACTAGCGCGTTGAGAGACCATCCGCACATGCTATTTCGCAGTCAGCGCGACAACCGAAAACCCCCTAGGTCCCCAACACGTTGAAACGCCTTAAAACAACCCCACACATTGGGCTTCGAAAGTTCACAGGATTGCCGAATCCGTCGCAGGGTGAAACCAGAAGGTAGATCGAGGTCTTGGCCAGCCCCAATGCAAACAAGTGCTCCTCTGCCCAATCGGAAATGTTCTGACCGCCCTCTCGGAGATTTCAACTATGTGACGTTTGGACGCGTGATTCTCCTCGTCTCACTTGAGACGCTTGGAACTCATACGTACGAGGCTCGCGCCTAACATGAGACCATGACCCGCCTGAAATTCAGAGCAATAGTCTTTATCTGTACGGGCGTGAGTATCTGGTTGCGAATCATTGTGCCGCCATCACCGGGTTTTGGCTCAACACACGATGACGAACTCTTGGTGCGTCTCGCGGATCAGATACGACAAGGGAACTGGCTTGGCGAGTACGAGAAGCTCGGGCACTTGACCTTGTCGAAGCCACCGGGTTACTCGATGTTCTTGGCGTACACACATTTCTTGCCATGGTCGCCACTAATGACGGCCCACCTGATGCTCCTCACTGGAGCACTCTTGATCGCTCGCGAATTCAGGGCCCTTGGAGTTTCTCGGTTAGTCACCGCCGGACTCTACATTTCACTATCTCTGTTTAGTCAATGGTTTGGTGACCAGATCTCAAGGGTCTACCGAGAGTCGCTTCTGACTGGTCTCTCGTTCTTAATTATCGCCCTCAGCTTGACCATGTTTCGCTTGCTGCGCGATTTCGCACTTCAGCAAGCGCGTGCCAAAGTTGATCTTGCTCGGATTGGCCTCTGCTCACTCTCATTGGGACTCATAATTTCGTGGTATCGGATAACAAAGCCTGGTTGGTATCCGTTCTTAATCTTCATTGCCTTGACGTGTTGCCTCGCATTCTTCACGTGGAGGCGCGGAACAAGGATAAGAAAATTGTGCTGTGCCGGGGTAGCAGTTCTCATAGTTCTAACGTCCTCCCAATTGTTTGGCGTGTACGTCGGACGTCAGAACCAGAAGTTCTACGGAATTTCAGGAATTGATACTTTCAGCGAAGGGGCCTTCCCTCGCGCCTTGAATAGATGGGCTTCCGTGAAGCCAAAGTCATCAAGGATGTACGTGGTGATCGACGCGCGTCAGAGAGAAGCCGTCTACAAAGTGAGCCCGACTGCGGCAAAACTCGCCCCATTTCTTGAGCTGTCCGTCGGTTCCGGGTGGCGGGGCCAAGCTTGTCAACACATGGGAATTTGCGATGAGTCAACAGCATGGTTTCCCTGGGACCTTCGAGATGCGGTGCAGGCAGCCGGTCTAGGCAAATCGGCCGCTCAATTCGAAAGATCTTTGGACCGCATAGCTAACGACATTTCGATTGCGTGCGCCACGGGAAGACTGAAGTGTGGGCCGCATGGGCTCGGTCCTGGCGTCCAACCAGTAGATCGCATACCGAAACGTGAATTGTTGGATGCGATAAGTCTCGCTGCGACGACTCTGTTCCAGCCGGCCGACGTCAATACTGCCCGAGGTCCGTTTGTCGAGTTAAAGAAAGATTCCATCGACCTTTGGCAAAGAACAGTCAAAGGGCTTCCATCGTTGAGTTACCAATCGCCCTATCGACCTGGTGCCAGGTATTTGGTCAGCAGCGTGCAACTCATCGACAAGATACAAAAGACACTTTGGGCACCGTTGATCATCTTGGGGCTATTGGGGCTCTGTTGGAAGACTGAAGAATCGCGTGCAAGTAAACTGCAAAGGAGATTGGGCGTTACGTTTCTTGTGTCACTCGTGGTGTATATCGGTCAACTAGCGGTTCTCGAGGTGAGCTCAGGCACGTTCGTAGCAATTGGGGCGAGCCTGTATTTGCTACCTGTATACCCGCTCTTCATCTCCTCAATTTTTTTGGGTTTGTCACGACTTGAGGCCGGAATGAAGGGTCGACTCTCACGCCCTAGTTGAACAGTTGGTGACAAGCTCGACTTACTGTGGCGCTGCTCAAGATGGACGTATTCAAGTGCAAATTGGAGAGGTTCACAATGCCGTTCGATAGAAATAGACCATTTGGGGAGACGATTCACCGCGCGGTTCTCGGAGGAGACCCGATTCGGCGGACATCTGTGTACGGGTCTGGACCGCCAGTCGACGCAGTCTCATCGGAGATCCTTGGTCTCGTCTTGGAAAATGCGATCGGGAAATGTCTTGATCTCGGCTGCGGAATTGGGCCATATCTCGGCCACCTGACCAAAAGTGGATTCGAAGCAATTGGGGTTGAGTATTCGCGCGGGATTGTTCAACAGGCGGTGGCGCTGGGAAGGCCCGTGATCGTTGGAAGTGCGACGGAGATCCCCTTTCCTGACAAGTCGTTCGATACCGTCGTCATGATTGAAGCGTTGGAGCACATTCCTGATCCGCATGCGGCATTGCGCGAAATTGTGCGGGTCACGCGCAAGCGTCTCGTCATGACAGTGCCCAATTTTGGAGCCGTACCCCAGTTGAGTCAGGTCCAGATGGTGCCGTGGCACATGCTCGAGGCGACGCACGTGAACTTCTTCACCAACGAAATACTCGAAGCTGTTCTCTCCCGCTATTTCCAGCGCGTTGAGGTTTATTCGCTGGGGCACTTTTTCACGGTTGGAGACGAACCGGTCTACATGCACTGCGCGGCAGTTGCGGACCTCAATTGATTCGGCAGAATCTGTCGTTGTCGAAATAGCGCAACCAACGTCTCGCCAGGAGATTGAATTCGTGCTCGGGAACGGACGTGTCGCGCGTTATTGATTCGTAGTGAAAGAGTCGGGCATGGGGAGTCCAGATGATTCGGTAGCCCAACTCCAGCACTTTGCAGTTGAGGTCGACATCGTTGAAGCAATTGGCAAACCTCAGGCTCATCCCGCCGGCTTCTAGATAGACCTCTCGGCGCATGAGCATCGCCGCACCGGTGACGCCACTGCACTCACGGGAAATCGCGAGCATGCCGAAGTCGCCGGGCTGATTTGCCGAGTGACCGGCCCGAAAGTTGTGAGGACTCGGCGTATTTGAGTGACCTGCGCTCTGGATACGACCGTCTTCGAGAATCAACATCGGGCCGACAATCCCGACGTCCGGTTCCAAAGCCAACGGTACAAGAGTCTTCAGCCAATCGCCGCTGATGACTTCGGTGTCGTCGTTGAGCAAGAGCACAAGATCGCCCGATGAGCCGAGTACGCCAAGGTTGCATTTGTCGGAGAAGTTGAATGTCTTGTCGTAGGGGATGATGGTCGTGTGGTCGCGGGTTGCCAACTCACAGATGACGTTCTCCGGTGTTGCGGTGTCGGCAACGACGACAATCTCGACGTTGGGGTAGTGATCCCGATTGGCCAGGATCGAGTCGACAGATCGCAGAACCAATGACTTGCTCGAACCTCTCACTATTTTTGCGCCGCCGCGGGTGGGAATGATGACGCTGACAAGTGGCTGATCGGCCATTTGTCTCTCGACTTTGTGATAGCCGAATCCGGCGTCAACCACACGTCCATCAATACCCACCCGGTTGAGATGTTCTTGCACGGCACGTTGAGCAGCCACGAAGGCGTAGGGCTTTTCTTCGATTGATGTGGCCGTCGAACCCTCAACGGCCCGCCAGTGATAGAGAACCTTCGGGATGTGATGAACCTTGCGGGCCTCTTCAGTGACGCGAAGAATCAGGTCGTAATCTTGCGAACCATCGAAACCCGGGCGAAAGCCACCGATTGCTTGAAATAACGATCGGCGAATGGCGGAAAGGTGACAGCAGTAGTTCTGACCACGGAGACGTTCGGGGGACCAAGCCGGTTTCAGGAAGGTGTCGTAGCAGTTGCCGTTGCTGTCGATCTTGTCTTCATCTGTGTAGATGTAGTCAATGAGGCCATCGGCCTGAATTGCTGAATAGACCTCGGAAAGTGCTTCGGGGTCGAGCATGTCGTCGTGGTCGAGAAGACAGAGGAATTGCCCTTCTGCCATTGCGGCGGCATCGTTAGACGCAGCCACAATTCCCCCGTTCACTTGCCGGCGTGCACTCCGAATTCGAGCGTCCTGTGCGACTAGGGCATCCAAGACTTCGTGAAAGCGTGACGTCTCGGCAGCATCGTCAACGATGCACCATTCCCAGTCTTCAAATGTCTGACCCAGAACCGACTCCACGCATTTGGCGAACGGGGCATCGGGCGGATTGAAGACGGGAGTCAGAATGCTGAAGAACGGGGACTTGTCGCTCATCGTCGGAGAAGGCGCCGCACGATGCGCACTGGCAACATGAAGAAACGTCCAAGACGCCAAGTAAATGATGCATAAACCGCATTCAATTGGTACTCGGCCGCACGACACTTGATGAGTTGCTTCTCGGCTTCGTATGCGCGGGTCATTTCATTGGCGAGAAGTTCGGTTGTTTTGCTGACTTCTTTGTTTGCTGCGGCGAGGGCCGCATCCTTGTGGAGGAGGAGTGCGCGCGTTTCTCCAAGTTCAGCAAGGAGTCCAAGTGCGTAGTCACGCATAGCCAGATCCTCGCTGGCTGTCTTGATTGCAAGACCTTCGACGTGCTGAGAAAGGTTGGTGACTGCCACCATGATCTCTTTGGTTTGTTGCTCTACTCGTTCCATGGTGTGACGGGCCTCCTTTAGATCAACCTCAGAATTTTCGAGTTGTGTGGTGGTGTGTTCGAGTTGTGTGGTGGTGTGTTCGAGTTGTGTGGTGGTGTGTTCGAGTTGTGAAGTGTTAAATTGGAGTTCTTCTTGAAGTGACGTGAGCGCAAGGTCTCTGGCGGTTAAAGCGGTCTCGTAAAGCCCGCTGAAAGATGGTTTCAGCCCATCGTTCTTGTGTTGTGTTGTCTGAGGGTGGCTGCAGTATTCAATTGGTGTCGCTTTAACCACGTACTGATAGACGTTGCTGAGAGGGTCGCGCAGGACAACATCAATTGCGGCGCCAGGGATTGACCCAAGATCAGGCTTGATTTCTGTGGTGCCGACTGGAGTAGTTGACGCGAAAACCTCAAGGTTGTGGAACCCATTGGCTGTGAGAAATTCGATCAGAGTTTCTCTGGTGAAGAAAGTGCGGTGCGTGCGATCAAGTATTCCCACGTCGCGGTAGCGGAACTCACCATTGAGTAGGGCTAGCCGAACATCACCGTGTGCGATGTTGGGTACAGAGATAACGAGATAGCCACCGGGCTTCAGGAGTTGTCGAATTTCTTCGAGAATGAGCCGTGTATGAATTGTGTGTTCAAGTACGTCACCAGCAAGAACGACATCGAATTGTTCCCGTGCGACTTTGTCAATGAGGTCGAGGTCATCGAGATCGGTAATAACTACAGAATCAGTAATTGCTTCAAGTTCTCCGCGGAGAGCTTCTTCGATCTCGACAGCGACGACCGAATTGCCTCGCGCTTTGAGTTCTTTCGTGACGTGACCGTTCGCCGCCCCGAGTTCGAGCACACGTTTGTCCGTTCCGACAAGTTGCAGGGAAATGCCGTGTGCATCATTGGGCCGAGCGGCACTGACTAGGCTTTCGTAACGCGAAGGCACGACCAAACCCTACTAATTCTGGAGCAGAGATTCCTACGATGGTGATCGACGAAGTCAAGAGTATTTGGGCCTCGCGTGATGTTCTCTGGAATCTGACGTTGAGGGAGTTACGAAGCAAGTACCGGCGGTCGTTCCTTGGCTGGTCCTGGTCGATGCTGAACCCACTGGCAACCGTGGGAATCTTCGGTTTCGTCTTCGGCGTGATTTTCGGTGCCAAGGCACCGTCCGGAGACCCATCCGGAATCACGGATTTTACTCTCTATCTCGTCAGCGGGGTCATTCCGTGGGGTTTCTTTGGTCTCGTTACCAACTTGTCGATGAGCGCGATGTTGGGGAACGCGGGTCTCGTGCGGAAGGTCTCGTTTGCGCGAGAAACGTTGGTGCTGTCTCAGTCAATCTTTGCACTCGTCCAGCATGGAATTGAGATGACGATTGTCGTGGTCTTGTTGCGGATTGCAGGATCACCGTTGTTGCCTTGGCTCCCTGTCACTGTTTTTACGATTCTGTTGATGGCGCTGTTCGCTACCGGTATCGGGTTGATGTTGTCCGTGGCAAACGTTTACTTGCGTGACCTGAACTATCTCTGGTCGATCTTTCTTCAAATGTGGTTTTACGCCTGTGCAATCGTCTACGACCCCACAATCCTCGACGGCAAAGTGCCCGGTTTTGTCGAAGGAGTCGTGAAGTGGAATCCGATGAGTGTCTACATTCAGATGACCCGAGACACGACATTTCATGGTCGCGGGCCAACGGCAACACACGTCGCAGTTGGTGTTGGGTACGCACTTGTGGCGAGTGTGCTTGGCTTGATCGTCTTCCGCAAACTCAATCGTCGGCTCGCTGAAGAGATTTGAGACCTGTAGTTGGTCGTCAGCGTTGCTGACCTGACCATGAACACTCGAGATCGAGAACACCTTCGCTGAGCATGCTCTCCTGATGGACGTCGAAATGCAGACAGTCGCGCCAGTGGTTGAGCTCGCGTACTTCTTTACGATTTGTCATTGCGACCGATAGCGAATAGCGGCCCTCAAGAAGTGGGAGGCTCTTGATGCCGAGTTCAACGAAGAAGTTCCCTCCTTGATTTGCAACCTCAAAGCCATGACGTGCCGTGGATGAACTCCAAATCGGCGCGCCATTGAGGTGGTTGATCATCACCTTGAACGAGATATTCGACAGCGGTAGATGTGTCGTGGCATTGACACGAATTCGGACGGGATCACCTGAGTCAACTTTTGTCACCGGATGCCCGTTCGAGTCAACGAGTTCAACAGAGGTGATGATGCCCTCCCCGCTGCCCCAGCGTTCGCCTTGCTCAGTCTCGGCAGTCGTGACTCCTGCGTATGAATCACCCGTGTATTCGGCAATGACGTTGGCAGCCGGCCCGATGCGTCGAACTTCGCCCTTTTCGAGCCATACCAGCTGTCCACAGAGTTGCTGAAGCGAGCCGAGGCCGTGGCTGACGATGATGATTGTGCGTCCCTCTTGACGGAATTGTTCGATCTTCTCCCCGCTCCGACGTTGAAATGATTGGTCACCGACGGAGAGAATCTCGTCGATGAGGAGAATTTCGGGCTCGACGTGGCATGCGATTGAAAAACCGAGGCGAATGATCATGCCGCTGGAGTAATTCTTGACCGGTGTGTCGATGAATCGACCGAGACCCGAGAATTCAACGATGCTGTCGTAGCGCGCCACGATGTCGGCGCGTGACATACCGAGAATCGCGGAATTAAGAAAGATGTTCTCTCGTCCGGACAATTCAGGGTGGAAACCCGCACCGAGTTCGAGTAGCGCCGCAAGCCGACCACGGACGCCAACCGCACCTTTATTTGGATAGAGAATGCCCGCAAGGCATTTCAAGATCGTGCTCTTTCCGGAACCGTTCGAACCGA
>Ga0194134_10002380_pt1 | contig 22396 bp, 20 predicted proteins | sample TA2KigOff0mmetaG_FD_148602 | JGI IMG/M metagenome (GOLD analysis project Ga0194134, IMG submission 148602) | Freshwater microbial communities from Lake Tanganyika, Tanzania - TA2015056 Kigoma Offshore 0m | ecosystem: Environmental > Aquatic > Freshwater > Lake | place: Tanzania: Lake Tanganyika... | reverse complement strand
TGTACACGCCCGAGGAGTACGCCCCGTGCGCGGGGTGGGGGCATTCGACCCATCAGGAGGCCGTGACGTTGGCGCTCGCCGCCGACGTGCGGACGCTGGTTCTCTTCCATCACGATCCCCAGCGCACGGATGACGCGCTCGACCGATGCGTGGCGAAGTGTCGTGAGCTGGTGCGGCGGGCCGGGGCCTCGCTCGAGATCATCGCCGCCGCCGAAGGCCTGTCTGTGCACACCTGAACCTCTGGAGTCCAGTATGCGCTCGTTCCTCTCCCGGTTGATTGCGCTCGCCGTCCTAGCGACCCCTCTGGTCGCGCAAGATGATACGCGCCCGACCGTCGCGGTCCTCCCCTTCGTGAACAGTGCGATCGGGACGGCCAACGCCGAACTCGCCCCCCTCTCCAAGGGCATCGCGGACCTGCTCATCACCGATCTCGGGATGAATTCCGAGATCCGCATGGTGGAGCGCGAGAACATCCAGCAACTCCTCGACGAACAGCGCCTCGCGCAAGATGGCCGCGTCGACGACGCGACCGCTGCTCGCATCGGCAAGCTCCTCGGTGCGAAGCACATGGTGACGGGGTCGATCATCACCGATCGCTCGGGCCAGATGGTGGTCACGCTGAAGGCGATCGACAGTGAGACGGGCCGGATCTCGTGGTTGTATAAGGATCAGGGGAAGACCGACGACTTCCTCGCGCTCGTGGCGAAGGTCGCCGCCGCCGCCAACACCGGCCTCAAGCTTCCCGCCCGCACCCCGCAGGCGAAGGCCGCCACGGCCGAGCGCGCCGCCGACCAGAAGAAGATCCCCTTCCAGGCGGTGATGCTCTACTCTCGGGCACTCTCCGCTCAGGACGCCGGGCAGAAGGAGGAGGCGATCCAGCTCTTCACGCAGACGATCGAGCGATTCCCCGACTTCGACGACGCGCGCAAGGCACGCGCCAAGCTCACCGGTGGAGGCGCTGCGCGGTAGGACCGCTCAGTGAGGGTCCATGGGTGATCCCGGTTCGGTCGCCCCATGGCCGCCACCACCTGGCGTACGAAGCTCCACGACATCGCCGGTCGTGAGCACGCGACGACACTTCGCCGGCAGTGGCGCGTCGTTGAGCCGATTCTCCCCTGCCAACCCGTCGCCGCCCCCGGCTGCTCCCTGGGGGGGGCGGGTTCGGCGCTCGGTGAGTACGGTGACGGTACAGGGCGCCAGCACCCGATAGGCGCGAACGACACCATCGCCACCACGATGGATCCCCCCCCCTCCGGATCCACGCCGGACCGCGTAGCGGTCGATGATGATGGGGTAGGCACGTTCCAGTGATTCGATGGGGGTGTTCCGCGTGTTGCTCATCCCGACGTGCACCGCATCGGGACCAGAGCCATGCGCACTCGCGCCCTGGCCGCCCCCCAACGTCTCATAGAAGGTCCATCCTGCCCCACCGAAGGTGATGTTGTTCATGGTCCCCTGCCCCTGGGCCGGCACCTCGACGCCGGCATCGGCCAGCGCGGCGAAGAGGAGGTCGGTGAGGCGCTGACTCATCTCGACATTCCCGGCGGCGACGGCGGCAGGTGACCGGGCGGCGATGCAGCAATCCTCGGGCGTGACGATCGTGATCGGCCGCGCGATCCCCGCGTTGGTCGGGACATCATCATCGAGTAGGGAGCGGAGGACGAAGAGCGCGGCGGCGCGCGTCACCTGGATCGGGCAGTTCACGTTCCCGGGGACCATCGGCGCGGTGCCGGTGAAGTCGAGCTGTAGATGCCCGTCCTCGATGCGTAGTGCGAGACGAAGCGGGATCAGCGCCTCGGAGATCCCGTCCCCTTCGAGCACATCCTCCGCCGTCCCCCGGGCACCGTCGAGCGCCTGGAGCCGTGCCGTCGCCCGACGCTCGGCATACTGAATGAGTCCCTGCACCACCCCCGCGATCCGCTCGCGCCCATGCCGAGCGAGCACCGTCCGCCATCCTGCCGCGCCGGCCGCACACGCGGCGCGCTGCGCGGCGAGATCGCCCCGGCGCTCGTCGTGGGTGCGCACGTTCGCCAGGATGAGTCGGAGGAGATCCTCGTCGGGGACGCCGGCGCGCTCGAGCCGCACCGGCGGGAGGATCAGTCCCTCCTGCACGAGCTCCGTCGCGCCCTGTGGCATCGACCCGGGACTCATCCCGCCCACATCGCCGTGATGGGCGCGCACCACCGCATACCCTGCCACGCGATCCCCATCGGCGATCGCCTCGACCATGGTGAGGTCGGGGAGATGCGAGCCGCCGTGCCAGGGGCTGTTGAGCAGGAAGACATCCCCGGGATCAGGGGCGCAGGCGCGCACCGCGCGCACCGCCTCGGGGAGCGCACCGAGATGCACCGGGATGTGCGCCGCCTGCGCGACCATCTCCCCCTCGGCGTCGAAGAGCGCGCAGGAGGCGTCGCGACGCTCACGGATGTTCGGGGAGAGCGCGCCGCGGATGAGCACCGCCCCCATCTCCTCAGCGATCATCGCCATCGTGGCGGCCCAGACGGCGATCTCCAACGGGTCCAGGACCGTGGGATCTGTTTGCGCGGTGCGCTGCGTCATCGAGCGGCCTCGCGGTGGAGTCTCCACCCCCCGATCGCGAGCGGAGTCGCGACCCATCCCTCGGCGATCCACGCGGTCGCATCAGGGAGGAGGATCGAGCGAGGGCCGTGAACGGGGGCATCAGCCGAGCCACCATGGTCGATCGCGCGTTGCCCGTCGCAGCGCAGGGTGTCGCTGTCACGAGTGAAGCGCGCGGCGACCCCTGGTGTGCTCGCGATATGTCGCAGCGCCACGCTCTCCACCGGATGCGGCAGGGTGAAGCCGTAGCGTGCCCGATGCGCGGCCGTGAAGCGGTCGATGAGCACGTGCGGATCATCATCCGGCGTGACCGCGATGGTGAGCTCGTGCCCTTGGCCGAGGAAGCGCACCCGGAGCGACCAGGTACGCTCGGCTCCTTCGACCTGCGCCGCGAGCGACGCGCATGCCGCTCGCCATCGCGCCACCGGGAGGGCATCGAGCCGCTCGAGCAGACTCATCGCCGCCTCGCGTCGCTCCGGTGCGATGGCGAGTCCCACCGCACTCAACACCCCGGCATGCGGGGGCACGATCACCGTCGTCATCCCGAGCGCATCGGCGAGTGCGGCGGCGTGCAGCGGCCCACCGCCGCCGAACGCGACGAGCGCACAGGTCCGGGGATCGACGCCGCGATCGACACTCACTCGGCGCAAGGCACGCGCCATCTCCGCATTCGCGATTTCGAGCATCCCCTGCGCGGTGCGCTCGATGGTGGATCTCAGTCGCGCGGCGAGCCGCGCGACCGCGGCGGTCGCCGCCTCGCGATCCAACGCGATCCCGGCACTGAACCCCTCAAGGCCGAGGCGTCCGAGCACGAGCTGGGCATCAGTGACGGTGGGCTCGGTCCCGCCCCGACCGAAGGCGGCGGGCCCGGGCACCGCCCCTGCACTGCGCGGCCCGACACGGAGCGCCCCACCATCATCGATCCACCCGATGCTCCCACCGCCCGCCGAGACCGTCTCCACGAGGATGCGCGGGAGAGTGATGGGGACGCCGGCGACCAAGCCCCCGGCCTCGACCAATGGCTCGCCATGGAGGATGAGCCCCGCATCGGCGCTCGTACCACCGATGTCGATCGTCAGCGCATCGGGGATCCCGATGGCCCGGAGGACGGCGGCCGCGCCGACGATCCCACCGGCGGGCCCGGACAGGGCGAGGGTCGCTGCATGGCGCGCGGCATCCGTCGCCGACCGCATCCCGCCCGCGCTCGTCATCACCGCGGGCATGGGATGCCCCGCCGCACGCAGACGCGCCCCCAACCCCTCGAGGTACCGGACCACGCGCGGGCGCGCATACCCCTCGGCCACCGCCGTCGCCGTCCGTTCGTACTCGCGGATCTCCGGGAGCACCGTCGCGGCAGTCACCACCTCGAGTCCAGGACGCGCCGCGCGCAACGCCTCAGCGAGCCGCCGCTCATGGGCGTCATCCTCGTACGCGTGCAGGAGCGCGACCACGACGATCTCCGGATCGCGCGCGAGCACCTCGCGCACCGCAGCGGCGATGGTCGTGTCGGTCAACGGCGTCGCGACGGCGCCTGGGATACGACGCTCGTCCACCCCGATCACATCGGCGCTGGCGACGAGGGGCGCGGGATGCTGGGCCGCGAGATCGTAGAGCGAGGCGCGGTCCTGACGTCGGAGTTCGAGCAGATCGGTGGCACCGGCCGTCGCGCAGAGCACGACGCGTGCGCCGGTCCGCTCGAGCAGGAGATTGGTGACCACCGTCGTCCCATGCACGAGGCGCGTCACCGGACCGCCGGCGCCAGGGGACGCGGCGGATCCGATCAGCTCGAGGGCTGCGACGACCCCGATCCCCTGGTCCTGCGGCGTCGACAGCACCTTTCCCGTGCGGATCCGTCCCGAGGGATCGATCACCACCCCATCGGTGAAGGTTCCCCCGACGTCGACCCCCGCGGCGATGGTCACCGTGACGCCGGCGCGGTGGTGTGGCGCAGCGCGGCCATCACCAGCGCGACATTCGCCCCGAGCAGGAGGAGCAACGGGCCGGCGAGCCGCTGCGCGACCATCGGCCAGAGGAGGAGCGCGACCATCGATTGGGCGGCGATGAGCAGGAGGAACGCACGAACCCAGCGCGGCGCCTGCCCCACGAGGATCGCGCGTGCCGCCGGGAGCGCGACGACGAGCGCGACGGGTGAGGCCAAGAGCAGCGTGAGGTTGCGATACCAGAAGACGTGAGCCGAACCCAGCCACATCCCGAGGAGCAGCACCCCGATGAGGCCCGTCAGCGTGAACCACCCACCGGTGAGGATCGCGGCCGGGACGCGCGAGCGCCGCCGCATCGCTGGCGAGAGCGGGACGAGGAGGAGCCCCCACATGGCGAGTACCGGTCCCAGCGGACCGAGGACGAGCCCACCGGGCTCGGTGCGTTCCGCCGGCCGCCGCGCCACGTAGTGCACCGTCTCCGCTGCGACGAGGGGGACCGGTCCCGCCGCCGTCGCCACGGTGACGCTCCGCAGGTGGTCACGGAGCCGCATCGGGATGAACATCGTCTCCCACGCCGTCATCCGCGTATCGGCCATCGGGCCCAACGCGAGCTCGATCCCCGCTTGCGCGAAGGGATCGGGGGCGCTCAGTCGTCGCGACTCCGATCGATAGGTGAGATCGGTCTGGAGCGCGGTGAATTGCGGTCGGAGGATCCCGCCGAGGGCGTCGTCGAGCGCATCCCGCGCCCGCGTGGAGCAGTTGTCACGGAAGTAGTCGTATCGGTACTCGCGGTTCTCTGGCAGCGCATTCCGGGCGACCGCCAGCGCGAGCGCCTCCGCCTGTGTCGGGGTGAGGGCGAGGATCTGCTCCTCGGTGGCCCGATCCTGCGACTGGTAGACCGCGATCAATGGCTGCGAGGGGAAGGCCGCGACCCAGTAGCGCGTCTCGCCACTGAGGAAGCGGCGCAGGAAGCCGGGATCGTCGAAGGAGAACATCCCCCAGTTGTACGCCAGATCGCTCCCCGTGACGGTGTCGCGCACTCGGATGGCGTTGTGCCCGTAGCGCTCGAAGATCGCATCGCCCGGCCCGAAGGTCAGGACGGAGATGATGAATCGACTGGACACCGAGGGCGAGACCGATGATGACCCCGCCGGGGACGCCAACGTGGGCATCGCGATCGGCTGCGCCTGCGCCAGCTCGGTCACCAGGGGGAGGAACACGCCGGCCAGGGCACGGCGCAGCCGGCGCGCGCTCACGGACGGAATTCCTTCCCCTCGTCGGCGGCGCGATAGATGAGCTCCACCAACTTGTGCACGCGCACCTGATCGACCGGCGGCTCGTACTTCACCTCGCCGCGCACCACGGCGGCGAAATGCGCCAACTCCGACTTGTATGACTGGATGAAGGCGGTATCGCGCGTGTGCGCCCCCGTCGGGGAGACATCCACCACGCGCCCTCGCACCTCCTTCACCACCCGCAGCGGAGCGAGGCGCGCCGAGCCCCGGTCCCCGAGCAACTCGAACCACCACCGCTCCTCGGTCCCCACATAAGCAGCGTGCACGTCGATCGTGACGGTGAATCCCCCCTTGCACTCGATGAAGACGGTGGCCGCCTCCTCGACGGCGTTCGCACCACGCGGACGACCCACCGCGACGCTCACGCGCTCGATGCGTGGGAAGTCGGTCAACCATCCCGCCATATCGAGCAACGGGACGCCGAGCTCGAGGAAGGCCCCACCCCCCGCCTCGTCACGACGGTTCCGCCAGGGGGCGAGCACGGCGCGATACCGATAGGCTCCCGCACGAACCGCGCGCACCTTGCCGAGATCCCCGCGCCGGATCACCGCGTCCAGCCCCTGGGCATCGGCCCGATACCGATGGTTGTTCGCGACCATCACCACGCGATCGGCCTTCTTCGCCGCCGCGAGGATCTTCTCAACCCCTCTGGACGAGAGCGCGAGCGGCCGTTCGCAGAGCACATGCCGCCCCGCACGCAGCGCGGAGAGGACATGCACCTCATGGAGATGATTCGGCGTGCAGACGATCACCGCGTCGAGGCCGGGGAGCTCAAGGAGTTCATCGATGTCCGAACAGAAGTCGGGCACACCGAAGCGCTGCGCAAGGGTCCGCGCCTTCGCGAGATCCCCATCACAGAGGGCGGCGAGTTGTATCCCACGCATCGTGGCGAGGACCGGGAGATGCGCCGTCTGCGCGATGACGCCGAGACCGAGGACGCCGACGCGGAGGGGCGAGCGGACACTGGCGGTGGGAGCGGATGGCACCGGACGGGACTCCTACGAGGTGATGAGGCCAGAGGGCAGACGCGCGACGGTGGCGCCGGGATAGTAGGCCGAGAGGATGGCGCGGTGGTCCTGACCGGCGCGCGCACGCCCGATCGCCCCCCACTGACACATCCCGACCCCATGTCCCGACCCGCGCCCCTCGAGCACCGCGCGGATGAGACGGCCATCCTCCTGCTCCACCGCGAGCGAAAAATAGGCGCTGGGCAACAGGTCGCCACCCGATGACCGAAGGACGCTGCGCGCGGCGTTCCCAGGGACGGTGAATGTCCCTGCCGATGCGCGCAGCTCGAGGCGCCCCACGCGCCCACTGGTCCCGGTGCTCACCACCTTGATCCCGTGGACGCGACCTGGACCCCCGCGAGGGACCGATGTGACACTGGCGAGATAGCGCTGGACGACCTGGTCCAACTCCGCCGCCATGTACCGACGGGTCCACCGGTAGGTCGGAGACCCGTCGCAATAGTCACGGTCGCTTCCAGGCCTGCGGTCACTCACTCCTCGGAGATGACGTGCCCCCGCCACACCCCAGACCTCGGTCGCTGCCGCCGTCCGCCCCCCGCAGGTCGAGAAGAACGGGGCGTCGGCCACCTCCCCACCCACCAGCAATACGAGGCCGCGCGTGCGCTCGATCGCCTCATCCGACGAGCGGCGCTCCGCCGCGATGCCCCCGTAGACCTGGTCGGCCACGGTCGGGAGAAGATCGAACCATCGGCGTCGAGACGTCCCACGTCGGTCAGCGATGAGCCGACGCACGGTGTAAGTGCGCGCCGCGATCGCCTGCGCCTCCACGGCATCGCGCTCCCCAGCCGGCCGGTCCCCGATCTCCAGCGGCACCACCCCGCGGAGGTAATCATCAAGGGGAAGCACATTCACCACGAGGACGCCGGAATCCGTCGCGATATGCCGCAGCACTCCGCGATACGCGCGCCCACCTGACCGCACCGTCCCCACGCGGTCGGTCCGCAACGTGACCGGCCCCGCGTGCCAGGCACTCGCCAACCCGTCGGCGCGCACCGCCCGCACGACCGTCCCCCGCCACTCGATGGACCACCGGTCCCGTGGATTGGCGCGAACGATGACCCCACCATCCTCGTCCAGCAGACGCCACGCCCCACTCGCGCTGAGCGGAGCGACCCCGGCGTGCACCCTGAGGGCGACACGGACCAGAGGCCCATCCCCGAGTGAGGGCGACGGTGGGGCCTCATCGAGCGGGAAGGCCACATCGGGGGCTGGTGTCATGGCGGTGTCCCGGGCCTGCGATGGGCTCGGCCCATCCGTGGCCGACCGGATCGTGGTGGCCGGGCTCGTGGCCGGCACCAGCGGACGACGCCCGCAGGCGCCGACCATGAAAGCCAGGGCGATCAGGGTGCCTGAACCGACGCGCCAGCGCCAGCCGACGCGCGTGAGACTCACCGACCGAAGCTCCCGATCGTCGGCGCGACGGGGAGCGCGCGACCGCGCGCCGACGCCACACGTGCTACGACGGGCATGTCGAGCGGGCGAATGAAGTCCGCCGTGAAATCGTAGTCGTCCTGCACCGCCGTCACGCGCGTCTCGATCAGGCTTCCCGGCGTGGCCACGGTGCGCACCCAGGTCACGCCATCGATGTCATCCGCCTGCCACGGTAGACGCCCGCGCGCGAGCCCATCGGCACCAGCCGCGGCCTCGATCAACGCCGGGGCCGTGGCCCCGACGCGCGACTCATACCGCTCCGCCGTGATGTGCCGCTGTAGTTCCTGCACCGCCTCGAGTCGCTCCCGCTTCACGCTGTCCGGCACATCGTCGTCGAGCGCGGCGGCACGCGTCCCCTCCTGCGGCGAGTAGGTGAAGACCCCTACGCGCTCGAACTCGATCTCGCGGAGGAAATCGAGGAGCTGTGCCACGTCGTCCTCCGTCTCCCCCGGGAAGCCGACGATGCAGGTCGTACGGATCGCCACCCCGGGCACCGCCTCACGGAAGCGCGCGACCTTCTCGCGGATCGTCCGCTGCCGCTCTGGCCGCCGCATCCGCTCGAGCACCGCGTCGGAGGCATGCTGGATCGGCATATCGAGATAGGGCACGATCCGCGGCTGCGCCGCGATCACCTCGAGCAGGCGCGGCGTGATCCCCGCGGAGTAGAGGTACATGTTGCGGATCCAAGGGATCGAGGTCTCGCGGAGGAGGGCCTCCAGGAGCTCGGGGAGCCGGGCGCCATCGCGGAGATCTCGACCGTAGTGCGCGAGGTCCTGGGCCACGAGGTTCACCTCACGCGCCCCCTGCAACTCGAGCAGCTGCGCCTCGCGCACGATCTCGTCGAGCGCGAAGGAGCGATGCTTCCCCCGCATGAGTGGGATGGCGCAGAAGGCGCAGCCGTGATCGCACCCCTCGCTCACCTTGAGATAGCGCACGAAGGGGGTATCGCCCGCATAGACGCGCTGGCCCGGGTGCACCGTCACCGGATCGCCGATCAACCCGCGCGCATGGAGGAGCGGGACGAGTCGCTCCGTCTCCGAGGCGCCAAGGAAGAGATCGACCTCGGGCAACGCCTCGACGAGCTCGTCCTTGTGGCGCTCCACCATGCACCCGACGGCGACGACCGCGGTCGCGCTCCCCTCCCCCTTCAATCGCCCGGCCGCGACGATCGCATCGATCGACTCGCGCTTCGCCGCATCGATGAACCCGCAGGTGTTCACGATGATCACCTCGGCGTCCTCCGCCTCGGCGACCTGCACCCCGCCATGATCGATCAGCTGCGCGCGATAGCGCTCCGAGTCGACGGTGTTCTTGTCACAGCCCAGCGTGACGACCTGGAATCTCACCGATAGTTCCCGAACTGCAGCTGGACCCCGAAGTCCTCGCCGCGCAGGAAGCCCATCACCGTCTGCAACTCATCGCGGCTCGGCGAGACGACACGCACGGTGTCGCCTTGAATGGACGCCTGCACCTTCTTGAACTTCTGCGTCTTGATGGCGGCGACGACCTTCTTGCAGGTCTCCCCATCGAGGGACTGCTTGAGGGTGATGACGCGACGCCAGGTATCGCCCCCCGCCTGCGACGGTTCGCCGGCGTCGAGGTTCTTCACCGGGACACCGCGCTTGATGAGCTTCCCCTGCAGGATGTCCCACATAGCGCGGAGGCGCATGTCGGTATCGGTGGCGAGGGTGATCGTCCCCTCCCCGCGCGAGAACTCGACCGTCGCGAGCTTCGCGTCCTTGAAGTCGTACCGCTGGGCGATCTCTTTGGCCGCCTGATTGACGGCGTTGTCGACCTCCTGGAGGTCAACGGCGGTCGTGATATCGAACGAGGCGTCTTTGGACATCCTCGAAAGTTAGTCGCCCAGGTAGCTCTCCAGCGACCGGGCGCGGGAGACGTGCCGCAGCCGCGAGAGCGCCTTCTCCTTGATCTGGCGGACCCGCTCTCGGGTGATGTTGAGCACCGCCCCGATCTGCTCCAAGGTCATCGGTTCCGCCCCATCGAGCCCGAAGTAGAGCCGGAGGATCTTGGCCTCCCGCTCCTTGAGGCCGGCGAGGGCCTGCTGCACCGACTCCATCAACGCCATCTCGGTCACCTCGTCCTCGGGGTTCGCGTGGGTGGTGTCGGCGATGTAGTCGAGGAGGCGGTTGTCCTCCCCCGGGGCCATCGGCGCGTCGAGGGAGACATGGGCCTGCGAGATCGCCATCGACTTGGCGACCTCCTCCTCACTCAGCTCCATCCCCTCGGCGATCTCGGCGTGGGTCGCCTCGCGCCCGAGCTCCTGCAGGAGGGCGTTGGCCCGCTTCCCGATCCGATGGATCTCCCCCGCGCGATTGAGCGGGACACGGACGATGCGGCTCTGCTCGGCGAGCGCCTGGAGGATCGCCTGCCGGATCCACCAGACGGCGTACGAGATGAACTTGATGCCCTTGGTCTCATCGAACTTGTGGGCGGCGCGGATGAGGCCGAGGTTCCCCTCGTTGATCAGATCGGAGAGGGAGACCCCCTGATTCTGGTATTTCTTGGCGACCGAGACGACGAAGCGGAGATTCGCCCGCACGAGGCAATCAAGGGCCTCTTGATCATTCAGGCGGATGCGCTGCGCGAGGACGACTTCCTCCTCCCGCGTGATGAGCGGGTAGGCGCTGATGTCGCGCAGATACTGGTCGAGCGATCCTTCGTCGTGTGACCGGCGCTTGTGCAAACGGGCGGTACGTCTCACGCGGGGCGTCTCCGGGGGGCGGCGAGCGTTCCAACGTTCAGAATGTGCAGCGGGGACCGAACGGAGGGAAGCACCCCCCATGCACCCTACCCTGCGACCCCTCCCGCCATCACTCGACGAAGGCGCCGAGTCGATCCCATCGGACCCGCGAGGTCCATCCCGCGCGCGCGGTGCTATCGGGTCGGAGACTGAAGTAGACGAGGAGGGGCGCCCCGCGGATGAGCGAATCGGGCACGAACCCCCAATACCGCGAATCGAGGGAGTTGTCGCGATTGTCGCCGAGGACGAAGTAGTGCCGCGGTGCCACGACGAGCGGTCCCCAGTCATCGCGCGACGGGAAGTAGTGCGAGGCATCGACCGCGGGGAGCAGATGGTCGCGCTGCCACGCGAACTCCAGCACCGTGCCGTCGAGGAGCTCGGGGAGCTGATGCGCGTAGCCTTCCTGCTGCGCCATCCCGTTCCGGACCAAGACACCCTGCCGCATCTCGAGCGTGTCCCCGGGGAGTCCCACCAAGCGCTTCACGAAGTGCTTGCGTGGATCCTCCGGCCACCGGAAGACAACCACATCGCCATGACGCGGGTCCCGGATCGGTGGGAGCTGCCGCTTCACCACCGGGAGCTCGGCGCCATAGAGCAGCTTGTTCACGAGGAGGAAATCCCCGATCAGGAGCGTCCCTTCCATCGATCTGCTGGGGATCCGGAAGGCCTCCACCACCAGCGCCCGCACGAGCACGAATACGAGCACGACGACCTGGAGGGACTTGAGCCCCTCCCAGATCGTGCGCCCGACGCGTCGGGCTCGAGGCCAGCGCGAGGTGGTCATCAATAGTTGTCGATCTGTGCGCGCTGGAGGGTCCCGCTGTAGTCGACGTAGCCGACCTTGGTCTCCGAATAGAACTCGTAGACCTCCCACCCGCCCTCGCGATGCCCATTCCCCGTCTGCTTCACCCCACCGAAGGGGAGATGCGCCTCGGCGCCGATCGTGGGGGCATTCACATAGGTGATCCCGTTGTCGAGCTCCTGCATCGCGCGGAAGGCGAGGTTCACATCCTGCGTGTAAAGCGAGCTGGAGAGCCCGTACTTCACACCGTTGTTCACGCGGAAGGCCTCGTCGGCATCGGCGACGCGGATCACCGAGAGCACGGGACCGAAGATCTCCTCCTGCGCCACCCGCATCTCGAGGCGTACGCCAGTGAGGATCGTCGGCTGGAAGAAGTGACCATGCTCGAGTCCCGCACCGGTTGCACGAGCGCCCCCGAGGGCGAGGGTCGCCCCCTCCTGCTGCCCGATCGCCACATAGGACGCGATCTTCGCGAGACTCTCCTCATGGATCACCGGCCCCACATCGGTGCCCGCCTTGCGGCCGTCGCCGAGTCGGAGCGACTTCGCACGGGCGATGAGGCGATCCATGAAGGCATCGTGGATCCCGGCCTGCAGGATCAGGCGGCTCGTCGCGGTGCAGCGCTGCCCCGTGGTGCCGAAGGCGCCCCAGAGCACGCCGTCGAGGGCGAGGTCGAGATTCGCATCGTCCAGCACGACCTGCGCGTTCTTCCCGCCCATCTCGAGCGAGAGGCGCTTGTGCATCCGCCCGCAGACCTCGCCGACCTTGCTCCCCGTCTCGGTGGAGCCGGTGAACGAGATAAGCGGGATCTGCGGATGGGCGACCATCGCTGCGCCAACCTCGCCATCTCCATGCAGGAGCTGGATGACCTCAGGCGGGAGCCCTGCCTCGAGGAGGATCTCGACGAGCACGTGCCCGGTGTGCGGCACATCCTCCCCCGGCTTGAAGATCACCGCGTTCCCGCAGACGAGCGCGGGGAACATTTTCCACGTGGGTATCGCGAGCGGGAAGTTGAACGGGGTGATCAGCCCCGCGATTCCGATCGGGCGGCGGAAGCTCATCGCCCACTTGTCGCGGAGCTCGCTCGGGACGGTGTGCCCGAAGAGCCGACGCCCTTCGACGGCCGCGTAGTACGCCGTGTCGATCCCTTCCTGCACATCGCCGCGCGTCTCGGAGAGGGGCTTCCCCATCTCCCGCGTCATGAGGTCGGCGAGCTCCTCCTTCCGGGCGCTCAACAAGTCACCGACCCGCCGCAGCACATCACCGCGGGCCGGCGCTGGGGTGCGGCTCCACCTGGCGAAGCCGCGCGTGGCCGAGGCGACGGCACGCTCGACGTCGGCCGCCCCGGAGCGCGGGAAGTGCCCCACGAGATCGCGCGTGTCGGCGGGGTTGCGGTTATCGAAGGTCTGGCCGGAGGCGGCACTGACCCACTCACCGGCGATGAAGTTCTGGAAGGTCGTCATGATCGGAAGTTAGTGGTCCCGGGAGATCCCGTGGCGTTCGAGCTTGGCATACAGATTGGAGCGCGGCATCTCGAGGGCACGCGCCGTCTCGGCGATGTTCCAATCGTGGCGCCGGAGATGATGGAGCAGGAAGGTGCGTTCCGCGGTGCGCTTGAACTCCTCCCAGGTACGGGCCCCCTCGATGGGGCCGAGCCCCCCACCCACCTCGGCGGCGCGGCCCGCGACGAGGCGATCGATATCGGCGACCGTGACGCGTGGCCCCACGGAGAGGATGAGGAGCCGCTCGATGGTGTTCCGGAGCTCGCGCACGTTGCCCGGCCAGTCGAGCGTGACCAGCCGCTCCATCGCCATCGCATCGAAGGGGCGCGGCGTCATCCCCGCCTCCGCCGCCATCCGCTCGACGAAGTGCGTGATGAGCATCGGGATGTCCTCACGGCGTTCGCGGAGCGCCGGCACCGTGAGCGGGACGACGTTGAGGCGATAGTAGAGATCCTCGCGGAAGCGCCCCGCGGCGATCTCCTCCTCGAGGCGCTTGTTCGTCGCCGCGAGCACGCGTACGTCGACGGTGCGACTCATGCGCCCGCCGATGCGGGTGACCGCGCCGTCCTCGAGGACGCGCAGCACCTTAGCCTGCGCCGCGAGCGACATGTCGCCGATCTCGTCGAGGAAGAGGGTCCCCCCATCCGCGAGTTCGAACTTGCCCGGGCGATCCTGCACCGCCCCCGTGAAGGAGCCGCGCATATGGCCGAAGAGTTCGCTCTCGATCAGCTCGCCCGGGATCGCCGCGCAGTTGACCTCGATGAACGGCGCTGAGGCGCGAGGCGACTTGGCATGGATGGCGCGCGCGACCAACTCCTTCCCCGTGCCGTTCTCCCCGGTGATCAGCACCCGCGCGCCGGTGGCGGCGACCCGATCGATCTGCGCGACCAGGGCGCGGATCGGTGGCGACGCGCCGACGATCGCCCCATGCCATTCCACGTGGGCGCGGAGGCGCGCGTTCTCCTCTCGCAGGGTGAGGTGGCCGATCGCATTCCGGATCGTGACGAGGATCCGATCGGTGTCGAGCGGCTTCTCGAGGATGTCATACGCACCACGCTGCGTCGCGTCGACGGCGTCGCGGAGCGTGGCGTGGCCCGAGATCATCACCACCACCGCCTCGGGGTCGGCGGCCCGCAACCGCGAGAGGGTCTCGAGCCCATCGATCCCCGCCATCTTCACGTCGAGGAGCACGAGGCGCGGCGTCCAACTCGCGTAGGTGGCGAGCGCCTCCGTGCCGCTCGCGACGGCCCGCACCTCGTAGCCCTCGTATTCCAACAACTGCGTGAGGGCGGCGCGGACCCCGGGTTCGTCATCGACCACCAAGATGCGGTCGCTCACCCGATCCTCCGCGCGATCACCTGATCGGGGGTCACCTCGATCGAGACGATCGTCCGCGCCTTCTCCGCTACCGGGGCGGGCAGTACGTCCGGCACACGCTCGCGAAGCTCGCGCTTGATCGCCGGCCACTGCGCGTGCAACACCGCGCCGAGGATGATGAAGAAGATCGCGGAGAGGATCCTGCCCAAGCAGCCGAACATCACGCCGCTCCGCCGGTCACGCCGGCCAAGATGTTGAGCGCGCCAGAGCGGAAGCCGTGCAGCTCCACCTCGGTGAAGCCCGCCGCACGTACCGTCGCCTCGAGCGCCGCGCGCGCCGGCTCCGCCGACCACTGGGTCAACTCCTCCGCATCGAGTTCGACCTGCGCCCGTTCCCCGAAGTAGCGCACCCGCAAGTTCCCGGTGACCCCGAGCGCGCGCACCGCGGCCTCGGCGGTCTCCACCACGCGAAGGCGCAAGGGGGTGACCTCGGTCCCGTAGGGGAGCCGAGAGGAGAGACAGGGGGAGGCGGGCTGGTCCCACGTAGGGATCCCGCGTGCCGCCGAGGCGGCGCGGATCTCGGCCTTTGAGAAGCCCAGCTCGGCGAGGGGGGACCGGACCCCCTGCTCCGCCGCGGCCCGCGCACCTGGCCGATGGTCGTGACGATCATCGGCGTTGGTGCCATCGACGACCACGGCAAGCCCACGCGTCTGGGCGATCGGCACGAGCCGAGTCCAGAGTTCGGATTTGCAGAAATAGCAGCGATTGGTCGGGTTCGCGGCGTAGCGTGGGTCAGCGAGTTCCTCGGTGTCGACCTCCTGCACGGGGAGTCCGAAGCGATCGGCCACAGCGCGTGCCTTCTCCCACTGCACCGCCGGATACGAGGCACTCCGGCCGATCACGGCAAGACAGCGGTCCGGTCCCACCGCCTCGAGCGCCACGCAGGCGAGGTACGCGGAATCGACCCCACCAGAGAAGCCGATGAGAGCGGAGCCCTGCGCTCGGAACCACTCGAGGAGGCGCCCCTCCTTCTCCATGGCCGACCCATGCGAATCCATGGGGGAAAGTTACACGGGCCCCGGCTCCATCGGTTTGAACAAGAAGGCCTCGGCGACGTGATCCGGGTGGACCGCGTCGGCCCCCGCGAGATCGGCCACCGTCTGTGCGACGCGGATCGTGCGGTGGAAGGCGCGAGCGGAGAGGCGGAGCTGCTCTGCCATCTGTCGCAGGAGGGTCCGGGCCGCGGGTTCGATCGCCCCTTCGGTGAGGAGCCACCGCCCTGGCACCTCGGCGTTCCAGCGCATCCCCGGCAGGGCGGCGTAGCGCACGCCCTGCCGCATGCGGGCCGCCGCGACCCGCGCGCGGATGATGGCGCTCGACTCCGACGGCGCCGCGCGATCGAGGTCGTGGAGCGCGACCACGCCGACCCGCACATGCAGATCGATGCGATCGCTGAGCGGCCCGGAGAGGCGTGCGCGGTAGCGCGCGACCTCGCTCGCGGAGCAACGACAGGTGCCGGCGGGCTCCCCTTCGAATCCGCAGGGACAGGGGTTCGCCGCGCCCAACAGGAGAAAGCGCGAGGGAAAGCCGACCGACTGCGCAGCGAGCGCGATCACGACGCGGCCATCCTCGAGGGGTTGGCGCATCGCATCGAGCACATGGCGTGGAAGTTCGAGGAGTTCATCGAGGGAGAGGACCCCGCGATGGGCGAGACTGACCTCACCGGGGCGCGGCCCCGGGCCACCGCCGATGAGTCCGGCGAGGGAGACGGTGTGATGCGGGGCGCGAAAGGGGGGCACGCGCGTCGGGGCGGCACCGGGCGGGAGCACGCCACCGACGGAGTGGATCGCGACGACATCGAGCAGCGCCTCGTCATCGAGGGGCGGGAGGATCGAGGGGAGGCGTCGCGCGAGCATCGTCTTCCCCGTCCCCGGGGGGCCGACCATGAGGCAGTTATGGCCACCAGCGGCCGCGATCTCGAGCGCGCGCTTCGGCTTCGCCTGCCCGACGACCTCGGCGAAGTCAGGACCCGATGGATCGCGTACCGCGGCGGTGAGGGGATCGTGATCGACGGCGGGGAGTCGGCGCGTCTTGAGGGCGCGGACCAGCGCCACGAGATCGGTGATGGCGGCGAGGGGGATGCCACGCATCAACGCCGCTTCGTCGATGTTGGCCGCGGGGAGCGCCAAGGCGCGGGCGTGGGCCATGCCTGCCGCGCGCGCGAGGGGCAAGGCGCCACGGATGGGACGCACCGAGCCATCGAGCCCCAGCTCGCCGGCGAACCAGATCCCCTCGACGGCGTCAGCCGCGAGCTGACCGCTCGCGACCAGCACCGCGATCGCGATCGGAAGATCGAAGGCCGTGCCTTCCTTTCGGAGATCAGCGGGAGAGAGGTTGATGGTCCAGCGTCTTGGAGGGAGTGCGAAGCCCGCGTTGACCAGCGCCGCCCCGACGCGGTCGCGCGCCTCCTTCACACTCCCGGATGGGAGCCCGACCATCGTCCACCCCGGAAGACCTGGGGCGGCATCGACCTCGACGGTCACCGGCGCGGCCTCGATCCCGAGGACGGCCCCACTGCGAATCGCGGCAGGCATGGGGCGAGGATGGCTTCCCTGACCGTGTGGGGCACCACCGATCCGACGCGACCGGTGCCCTGCTACCCCCGCGCCGCCGTCTCACGATAGGTTCCTCCCATGCGACACCGCCTCGCGATCACCATCGCCCTGCTCTCCTTCGTCCGCCCGGTCGCGCTCCAGGCGCAGACGATGGGGGCGTACCTCGCCGATCGGATCGATCAGGCCCCGCTCCCGATGACCGATCGCGTCACCGACCCGCAGGGGACCACCTACCTCGTTGAGTTCGAGCGCCTCGTGCTCTCGCTCCGCAACGGGAATCGCTTCCGCGCGGTGGTGCGCTTCCGCCGTACGTTGACCTCGGTCGGCGGCTCGACCCGCTCACTCGCGCGCTCCACGCCGGTGCAATCGATGACGGTGAACGGCACCTTCGCCGTGACGGGGAGTGCGATCCGCTTCACGCCGGATCCCAGCGCCGACACGCAGGGACTGCAGATGCTCGACGGCACCGTCGAATCGAGCGGTCGGATCGCCGTGCCCTTCGACTATCGCAACGGCGCGGTCTCGCGCCGTCGTATCCTTCGACTCAAACACGCGCCCAACATCCTGTGACCACGCGTCCACGCCTCTCACGCGGCCTCGCGGCCCTCGTCCTCATCGGCGCCGCCGGGTGCGCCGGCCTCCGCGGCCCCGTCGTCCCGCCCCCACCGCCGCCCATCACCCCGCCGATGCTCGCCGCCGCGGATTCCTTCCTCGTGCGGATCGAGACCTCCAAGGGCGCGATGGACCTCATGGTGCGATCCGTCTGGGCACCGCGTGGGGCGGCGCAGCTCGGCGAACTCGTGCTCAACGCGTACTACGATGGCGGACGGTTCTTCCGTGTGCTCCCTGGCTTTGTGGTGCAGTGGGGACTCGCCGCCAATCCGATGACGACCGCCACCTGGCTGCCACGCCGCATCCCGGACGATCCGGTGAAGGAGACCAACCGCCGCGGGACCGTCACCTACGCGATGGGGGGGCGCGACACCCGTACGACGCAGCTCTTCATCAACATGCGTGACAATGCGCGACTCGATGGGATGGGATTCGCCCCGATCGGCGAGATCGTCGCGGGACTCGACGTGGTCGACTCCCTCCACGCCGGCTACGGGGAGGGCGCCCCGATGGGCAAAGGTCCGTCGCAGGATCGGATCATAAAGGAGGGGGAGGCCTATCTCGCCGCCGAGTTCCCCCTGCTCGACACGGTGCTCTCGATGCGCGTGATCTCGCTCTGGCCCGATCCGCGATCGCCCGCCCCGCGATGACGCCACCCGCCGCGACCGAGCTCGCAGGATTCATTCATCACTGGATCCCGCGCGAGGGCGCTACGCGTACGCTGCTCCTGTTGCACGGCACCGGGGGGAATGAGACCGATCTCCTCTCGCTCGGCGAGATGCTCGATCCAACGGCGAACCTGCTGAGCCCGCGCGGTCAGGTGCTCGAGCACGGGATGCCGCGCTTCTTCCGTCGTCTGGCCGAGGGGGTGTTCGACCTCGACGATCTGCGCGTCCGGACCGAGGCGCTCGCCACGTTCATCGGCGAGACATCAGCGCACTACGGCTTCGCGATCGATACCGTAATGGCGGTGGGATTCTCGAATGGCGCGAACATCGCCGCGAGTACGATGCTGCAGCGTCCCGAGGCGCTGCGCGCCGGGATCCTCCTCCGCGCGATGCTCCCCTTCGAGCCGAACGCGATGCCCGACCTCCGCGCGCATCGCGCGCTCCTGCTCTCGAGCGCGAACGATCCGATCGTCCCGGTCGCGCAACCGGATCGCCTGGCCGAGCTGCTACGGTCGGGAGGCGCCAACGTGACCCTCGAATGGGTGCCCGGCGGGCATCAGCTCACCCGCGCCGACCTCACGCACGCCCAGCAGTGGCTCGCGCGCCCCTGAGGGCGCGGATCACTTCTTCCGCGCCGGCGCGCTGCTGCGTTGCTTCGCGGCCCCCTTCGCCGCCTCGGCGCGCTTGCGCTTCAGATAGGTCGCCTTGGGCTCCATGATCGAACCGCGGCACGTCGGCGACCCGCAGAGACACTTGTAGCGGCGCTCATCCTCAGCGGTCTCGTCCCCGCTCCGCTCATAGGCGTAGTCGTAATGGAGCTCCTCCCCAGCCGGGATGTCCCGGAGCGCGAAGATATAGACGCGTCCCTTCTCGATCTCCGTCTCGCAGTTGGGATCGCAGGAGTGGTTGATGAACCGCGCCTCGTTCCCGCCGTGCGAGGCATCTATCACCGTCCGGCTGGTGACGGAGAAGAGGAAGGTGTGGTGCTCCTGCATCGACTCGTCGTCATAGCGCGTATCGGCCTCCGGGTGCGAGATGCGCTCCCCCGTGTACTCGGTGATGCGCTCGCCCTTCGTGATGGGGCGGATGGCGAAGGCACCCTTTCCCGCGACCGCGGATTCCCGAACTTTGAAAGCCAGTGGAGTGGACATGAGGCGGGAAACTAATCAGCGCCGCAATGCCCTTCCGATCTCGAGCCCGAGGTAGAGATTGCGCCTCGGTGCCGGCTCAAGAACACGTCCGAACGCCCCATTCAGGGTGATCGCCCCGATGAGCCGCTGCTCGAGGAGGTTCTGCACCGCCGCGAAGGGTTCGATCTCCTGCGCGCCAATCCGTCCGCGCCAAGACGCTCGAAGCTGGAGGAGACCCCGTCCCCAGCCAGGCACACGCACGGTGTTCGCATCGTTCCCCCAGAGCGCCGACTGCAGCGTGTGATCGGCATCGAGGGCGAACCCACGGTGCGTGAGGCGCGCGCCGAGACGCACCGAGGTGCGCGGCACACCAGCGAGCCGATTCCCGTCGAGCGTGTCGAGCGCCGGCGCGGGCCGCGTGGCTGAGGGGACGCGATAGGTCGCGAAGGTGTACTCGGCACGCGTCCAGGCGGTGCGGAGCTCCACGGCCGGGTGCACCACCAGCGTCACCCCTCCCTCGGCCCCGCGACTCCGTGTGCGTCCCGCGTTCCGGAAGAAGGCACGGCCGTTCGTCTCGAGGTACTGGACGATCGCGTCACGAGCGCGCGCATCGAAGAGCGCGACCTCATAGCGTAGGCGTGATCCCCCGACGGCCCCTCGCACCCCCACCTCGACGGTAGACGTCTGTTGCGGACCGAGCTCGGGATTGAATCCACCGAGTCCATCGGGCCGCGCATTGAGTTCCGTCGTGGTCGGCGTCTCGAAGGCGGTCGACCAGTTGAGATAGGGTGAGACCGCGGGGTGCGGTCGGAGCACGACCCCGAGATGTCCACTCCACGCCTGCATCGCGCGGCGGCCTGAGTCATCATCGCCGTCACCGGAGAAGCGATCGTCCACCGCAAAGGTGAGATGATCCAGACGCCCCCCAGCACTCACCGTCATCCAGTCGCGCGGGTCGATGAGCCACTGCACGAAGGGCCCGACACTTGTGACGATCTCGCGCTGCTCGAGGAGGAGCGTGTCGGTGGGGAGGTCTCGCGCCCCGGCCGTCGAGCGCCAGTTGCGCCGCCAGTCGCGCGAGCGCTGCACGTCCACGCCACTGGTGAGCTGGCCCAGCCGCGCGCGCGCGCCGAGCGACCGGGTGAGTTCGGCGCGCGCGCCGGTGACGGCGCGATCGATCGTCGAGTAGATGCCGTTCGTCGGGCCAGCGGGCGCGGGGGGCGGCGTCGCAAGCGGATTGTCCACGGTACGCCCCTGCCCGTAGATACTCACGCTCCACGACCGCTGCGCGTCCCCACCGCGCATTCGCGCCGAGAGATGGCGCTGGGCGATCGCCCGTCGCGCGCCACGGCGCACGTTGGCGAGGGCCGCCGTATCGGGATTCAGTGCGTACTCCGTGAGGGTCAGTGCGCCGGGATTGAAGGCCGTCGGTGTCTGGGCGAGTCCACTGCGGAGCTCGAGCACGCGATCGGCGCCGAACGATCGATCGAGGGCGAGCGAGAGCTGGTCCGTCACGAAGGCGCTGTGCTGCCGGAACCCATCAGATGAGGTCCGCGAGAGGGAGAGCGCCCCGACGGTCGCACCGCCGCGCCCACTCAGGCGCAGCTGGGATTTGCGCAGACCGAACGAGCCCTGGAGTGATCGGGCCGTCACCCCGAGGGGATCGGGCGCGGAGAGATCGGTGGTGAAGCTGAGCACCCCCCCCGACCCATTCCCATAAAGGGCCGACGCCGAGCCGCGCAGGACCTCCACGCGACCGATCGCAGCGAGATCGATGTTCGTGAGTTGACTCTGCCCATCGGGGAGCGACTGCGGGATCCCATCGAGGAGGACCTTCACCCCGCGCACGCCGAAGTTCGCGCGACTCCCCGCCCCGCGGATCGAGAGACGCTGATCGACGGCGGCATTGTAGCGATTCGCGATCACGACGCCCGGGATGTTGGCGAGCGCTTCATCGACGCCGATCGTCGCCTGGCCGCGGCGCAGGTCGCGAAGCTCCTGCGTGCCGACCGCCCATGGGACCCGTGGGAGCGCCTGACTCCGTCCCGTCACCGTGACCTGCACCGGGGCGATCACCTGCGCGCGCACCGAATCGCGTGGCACTGCGTCGCGTGGCACCGTGACGCGCGGTGCGGTGGTGCGGCGCGTCGTGTCGAGCTGTCCCTCAGCCGGCGCGACGAGCGTGATCAGTGCGAGGACCGCACCGACCCCGTGGCGGACGGCCCTCTGCATCAGGTCGATGCGGGCCGGACGAAGAGGCGGCGGAGGTGCGTCCAGACCCGTCCGAGCGGACGCGCCTGCCGCCGCTCGTCGCGCGCCGCCTCACGCACCAGCGCGCGCCACGCATGCCGCATCGTCTGCGCATCGCGGAAGCGATCGGCGGGATCGGCAGCGAGGGCCCGTCGCAACCAGGCACGGAGATGCGAGTCGAACTGATCGAGCTCCATCCGACCGGCGAGCTGCGCGGCGAGGATCGTCTTACCATCGGTCCCCGCGAACGGTGGTTCCCCGGTGAGCGCATAGATCACGATCCCCGCGAGCGCGAACAGATCGGTCTGCACCCCTTGCTCCTCGCCGAGGAGTTGCTCGGGTGCGGCGAAGGCCGGTGTCCCCGAGGCCCCGGCGAGTTCGCCCCCCATCGCGTTGGCGATACCGAAGTCGGCGATCCGCCAGCGGCGATACCGATCGATCAGGATGTTCTCGGGCTTGAGATCGCGAT
>Ga0194134_10002366_pt1 | contig 22525 bp, 15 predicted proteins | sample TA2KigOff0mmetaG_FD_148602 | JGI IMG/M metagenome (GOLD analysis project Ga0194134, IMG submission 148602) | Freshwater microbial communities from Lake Tanganyika, Tanzania - TA2015056 Kigoma Offshore 0m | ecosystem: Environmental > Aquatic > Freshwater > Lake | place: Tanzania: Lake Tanganyika... | reverse complement strand
CCTGCCCGAGCACCTGCGCATCCAGTGCCGGGACACCGACCAGGCCTGCTACGGCCTGATCGCGGACCTCAAGCAGCGCGGGCTGCTGCAGGACACGCTCGTCATCTGGGCGGGCGAATTCGGCCGCACGGTCTACAGCCAGGGGACGCTGACCCGCACCAACTACGGGCGCGACCACCACCCGCGCTGCTTCACCGTCTGGCTCGCGGGCGGGGGCATCAAGGGCGGCGTCGTGCACGGCGAGACGGACGACTTCTCGTACAACATCACGCGCGACCCGGTGCACCTGAACGACCTCAACGCGACGCTCCTGCACTGCCTCGGCATCGACCACCTGCGTTTCACCCACCGCTCCCAGGGGCTCGAGATGCGCCTGACCGGGGTCGAGCCGGCCAAGGTCGTCACCGGGCTCCTTGCCTGAGTGCCGCGCACCGGAGCGCGCTTGCGCTCCGCTCCGCGCCCCGCTCATCCTGCCTCGACCGCCCTGCGGTTCACCGTTCCCCACCACCCAACTCCCACTATGCGCTTCGGCATCAACTCGTTCCTGTTCACCTCGCCGTTCACCACCGAGAGCTCCGCCCTGTTCCGCCAGTTCCGGCGCTGGGGCTTCGACACCGTCGAGATCCCGATCGAGGACCCCTCCCACCTCGACCCGGCGAAGGTCCGGGCCGCGGCCGACAAGGCCGGGATCGCCATCGGCAGCGTCTGCGCGTGCATGGGCCCCGGCCGTGACTTCCGCGGCACCCCCGAGGAACAGGCCACCGCGATGACCTACTGCAAGGCGCTGATCGACCAGGCCGTCGTCCTCGGCTGCCCCTCGCTCATCGGGCCCGTCTACTCCGTCGTCGGCAAGGCCGACGCGGTCGAGCCGGCGCAGCAGAAGCTGGAGTGGGCGCTGGTGGTGAAGAACCTGAAGGAACTCGCCGCCTACGCCCGCGCCAAGGGTGTGACCATCTGCATCGAGCCGCTCAACCGGTTCGAGACCGACTTCCTCAACACCTGCGACCAGGGCCTGCGCCTCGTCCGCGCGGTCAAGTCCCCCGCCGTGAAGCTCCACCTCGACACGTTCCATATGAACATCGAGGAGAAGGACCAGGCGGCCGCGATCCGGAAGGCCGGCAAGCTGCTCGGCCACTTCCACGCGTGCGGCAGCGATCGCGGCACCCCCGGCGGCGACCACATCGCCTGGCCGGCGATCGTGAAGGCGTTGAAGGCGGTGGGCTACCAGGGCGACGTCGTCATCGAGTCGTTCACGACCGACGTGAAAGTCATCGCCCGCGCCGCCGCGATCTGGCGCCGCATCGAGCCGCGCCGCAACGACATCGCCGTCAAGGGCCTCGCCTTCCTGCGCAAGGCCTTCCGCTGAGCCGCCGCTCCCGCCCGATGCTCCGCGCGCTGCTTTGGGCCGCGCTCGCGGCCGGTGCCGGCGCCGCGGAGCCCCCGGCGCCACCCCTCGTGCTGTTCGTCGCCGGCGAGCCCAGCCACGGGCCCGGCGAACACCGCTTCCCCACCGGCTCGCGTCTCCTCGCCGACGCGCTCGCCGCCTCCGGCCTGCCCCTGCGCACCGCCGTCGTCACAGGCTGGCCGGAACCGGCCCGGATCGCGGAAGCCGCGTCGCTGGTGCTGTTCTCCGACGGCCTCGAACGCCACGTCGCGCGGGACCACGCGGACGCCCTCCGCCGGCACGTCGCCGCCGGCCGCGGCCTCGCGGTGCTGCACTTCGCGCTGGAGCCGGCGCCCGGGGACCTGGCGGACGCGCTCCTCGCGCTCCTGGGCGGCCGCTTCGAGGCCGATTGGTCCGTCAACCCGGTCTGGCGCCCGCCCGAGGTCCTGCTCGCCACCCACGAGATCACGCGCGGCGTGCGCCCGTTCTCCGTCGAGGACGAATGGTACTACCACCTGCGGTTCTCCCCCGGCGTCGTCCCCGTCCTGCAGGCCCGGCCGCCACCCGCGACCCTCGGGCAGGACGGTCCCCGGTCCGGCAACCCCGCCGTGCGCGCGGCGGTCGCGCGGGGCGAACCGCAGACGCTCGCGTGGGTGCACACCGCGGCGGGCGCGCGCACATTTGGGTTCACCGGCGGCCATTTTCACCGTAACTGGTGGGAGATGAACTTCCGCACCCTCGTCCTGAACGCGCTGGTCTGGACCGCCGGCATCGCCGTCCCGGCCGCGGGCGTGGCCTCCTCCCTCGACCCCGCGCCCAAGCACGCGACCATCGACGAGGCGATCGCGCGCGGCGACCTCGAGGACGTGCGGCTCCACGTTAAGCTTCGGCCGGCGGCGGTGCAGGGCAACCCGGACGCGGCCCTCGCGCCGCTGCATCAGGCGATCCTCCGCAACCGGAACGAGATCGCCCTCTTCCTGCTCGAGGCGGGCGCGGGCGTCGACGCCCCCGACCGGAGCCGGCGGACGCCCCTGCACCTCGCGGTCGAACGGGGCAACCTCGCCCTGGTCGAGGCGCTGCTGGCCCGGCGCGCCCGGCCCGACGAGCTCGACAAACTCGGCTGGACGCCACTCCACCACGCCGCGGCGAAGGACCGGGTGGCGATCGCCCGGGCCCTGCTCAAGGGTGGCGCCCGCGCCGGCGCCCTGAGCGAACGGGGCGGCACTCCCCTGCACGAGGCGGCCGCCAGCGGCAGCGCCGAGATGGTGCAGCTGTTTCTCACCGCCGGGGTCGACCCGAAGGTGGTTTCGAAGCTGGGGGTGACGGCCCTCGACATCGCGCGTGAGTTCAAGAACGAGGCCGCCACCGGGCTGCTCGCGCCGCTGACGCCCGCGCGCTGAGGAAACGGCGCGGCGAGCGCCGGGGGCTTTTCTGTTTGCGCTCCCCGGGGCGGTCGCGTTTTCCCTTTCCGGCAACAGGGTCCCCCGGGCCCGGTTGCGCGCTCCGCAACCATGTCCCTGCCTCCCTTTTCCAGCCGCCTCCTCGCCGATGTGGGTATCTCCTTCGGTGACGAGGGCAAAGGCCGGCTCATTCCCGAAATCGCCGACGAGCTGCGCGGCACGCCCCACCCGGTCTCCGCGGTGCTCAAGGTCAATGGCGGGGCCAACTCGGGCCACACCGCCGGCGGCATCAAGCTGAACCTCCTGCCCGCGGGCGTGGTGGTGCGCGACGCGGCCCACCTTTGCGTCGGGTGCGGCGTCGTGGCCGATCCGCGCAAGCTCTGGTGGGAGACCCGCCCCCTCGAGCTCAAGGGCCACGCGATCCTGTCCCGCCTGCGGATCGACGAGCGCGCGCTGGTCGCGGACCTCACCCACCGCCTGCTGGATCTGGCGTGGGAGCATTACCGGGTGGAGGTGCTGCGCGAGGAGGCGCGGGGCTCGACCGGCCGCGGGATCACGCCGGCCTACCTCGACGAGGTCGGCCAGCAGCAGATCACCTTCAGCGAGTTCCTCGGCGACCGGGAGACCTTCGCGCGCAAGCTCGCCCAGCGCGCGGATCGCGCCTGCCGCACGATCCAGCACGTCTGCCGGGTGCCCGCCAACGTCTGGGCGGGATTTTTCGAGACCCTGGGCGCCGCCGAACGCCGGGCCAACGCCGAGGGGATCGCGCTCGGGGTGTTCCCCGAGGCGGAGTTCGACTTCACCCGCTTCCGCGGCGCGGAGCCCTTCACCCTCGACCTCGCGGCCCTCACGGAGGCGTACTGGTCCGCCGGTCACGCGCTGGCGGCCAACGTCACCGAGGTGCGGGAACTGATCCTCGGCGAACTGGCCGCCGGCCGCACGGTGATCGGGGAATTCGGGCAGGCCTACTGGCTCGACAAGCGCCACGGCTTCTCGCCGAACGTCACCGCCTCCCACACCTACACGCCCGAGCTGTTCGAGAGCGCGGGCATCCCGGTGCAGCACGTCCACACCTTCGGGGTCGCGAAGGCCTACGACACCAAGGTCGGCACGCACACGTTCCTCACGCGGATGGAGGACGGTCATCCCCTCGCCGAGAAGCTGAAGCAGCTGGAATTCGGCACCAGCACGGGCCGCCAGCGGATGGTCGGCTGGTTTGATGCCGTGGAGAAAGGCGACGCCCTGCGTTACGGGGGCTTCCACGACCTGATGATCAACAAGTCCGACGCGCTCAGCCACGAGGGGGCCTGGCGCGGCGAACTCCAGATCTGCACCGCCTACGAGGACGCCCACGGCCGCCGGCACGCGCACGTGCCCCGCAACGAGGCGGTCCGCCGCACGCTCCGCCCCGTCTACTCCCGGCACGAGGGCTGGTCCGGCGATCTCTCCGTGATCCGGCGCTTTGCCGACCTGCCCGCCGCCGCCCGCCGTTACGTCGCGGCGATGATGGGTGCGATTGTCGACACCGCCTACGCGGGCGGCCCCCAGCCGGCGGACGACCGCCTGCCCAACCTGCGTTATCTCGGGGTCGGCCCGGAACCGGCGCAGATCATCAAGGACGTCCCCGCGACCGCAGAGCTCTTGCGCCTCCGCTGAGGTCAGCGCGGCGCCATCGCCGCGGCGGCCTGCCGGGCGATGTCCGCGATGTCCCCCGCCGGCAGGACCACGGTGCCCGTTGGCCGGCCGTTGGCGAAGTGCTGCAGGGAGATCCCGAGGAGCTTTCCGCCGACGTCGAACATCGGGCTCCCCGCCGCCTGCTCGGACAGCAGGTAGAGGCGGCGCGGCTTCTCCACCACGCCCATCACCTCGCTGGAACGCACCAGCGGCACCCGCTGCAGCGCCTTCGAGGCGCGCGCCAAGTAGTAAAAGGTCCCGAGCAGGTCACCCTGAACCGCCTCACCCAGCGCGACGTGGGGGAACTTGCGCCCGGCGACCGGCTCCTCGGGCGCCATAAACGCGAGATCGAGGTCCGCGTCCTTGAGCACGAAGCGCGCGGGCAACTCCTGGCCGTCCGCGAGCCGCAGCTTCACCTCCTTGAAATCAGCGCCCACCAGCTCCGCGCCCCGCGAGCCCATCCCCGCGGCGCGCATCGCGTCGAACTGCACCTGCGGATCCACCCCCGCCAGGCTGGTCACGGTCAGGCCCTCCGGGGTCACCACGGTGCCGTTGACCTCGATCCGCTGCTCGCGCGGCGGCATCTCCCGGTCCCCCATCTTCACCTTCACCGTGACGACCAGTTCGACCCCCACGATGGCATCCGCGTAGCGCCGCACGAGGTCGGCAGCCACGCCGGGAGCCGCGGAGGCGGCCACGGGGGCGAACAGGGCGGCAAGAAACAGGATACAGGCGCGGGGGCAGGGAATCATCGGGGGGAAAGGGCGGGTTTGAGACTGATCTCGACGAGGAGGGTCTGGCCCCGGCGCCGCACGCGCAGCACCCACCAGTCGCGCTTGGCGTCCACGGCGGCGGCCCGGGACGAGCGCAGTTCCGCCAGCGACGTGACGGGCCGGCCGTCGGCCGCCTCGATGAGGTCATCGGCCCGCAGGCCCGCGAGGGCCGCCCAGCCGGCCGGGATCGCGCTCTCGACGAGGGCCCCGGTCTGGGCGGTCGTCAGCTGCAGCCGGATCCGGTCATCAAAGGCGAGTTCGCGCGCCGAGAACTCCAGTTGCACATCTTCCCACCAGGGCATCTCGGCGGCGGGAACCGGCTGCTCCTCCAGCACCAGCGTGAGCTCGCGCGGCGCACCCTCGCGCCAAAGGGAAACCTTCACCGCGGTGCCCGCCCGGTATTGCCGGACCTGACGCGCCAGGACGTCCGTGTCCTCGGGGCGGCGGGCCGCGACCGGGGTGCCGTCGAGGGCCAGCAACACGTCCCCCACCTGCAGGCCGCCGGCCTCCGCCTGGGTGCCCGGGTAGATGCGGGTCAGCCGCGCGCCGCCCTCAGCCTTGATGCCCAGTCGCGCCGAAAGCTTGGGGGTCAACGGCTGGGAGGACACGCCCAGCCAGGCCTTCCGGGCCTGCGGCGGGAAATTGCGCTCGCTCGCGGTGCGGAGTTCCAGCACCGAGCTCAGCCGCGCACCGTCGCGACGAACCTCCGCCAGCACGGTCCGCACCCCCTTGGGGGCGTCGCGCAGCAACTCGTCCGTCATCCGCCGCAGCTCCGCCACGCCCTCCACCGGACGGCCCTCGACCGCGATCAGGACATCGCCGCGCCGGAGCACGGGCTCGGCCTGACCGGCGGGGCCGGCGGGGCGCACGTTCTCCAGCCAGACGCCGCGGGTGTCCGGGAGCCGCTCGAGGCGCGAGATGCGCTGGGTGAGGTCGCGCATCACGGCGCCCCACGTCCGGAATTCCACGTCGTCCGCGCGGGCCGCCTCGCGGGCCACCAGCCGCACGCGCCGCGTCGCTTCGGCGCCATCCCGGACGAGGCGGACCTCCAGGTCCTCGCCCGGCATCCGGCTGGCCTCCAGCCGATGAAAATGGGCCACCGCCTTCTCCTCGGCCCCCTCGATGGCCTGCCCGTCGCAAGCGAGTATCAGGTCCCCCGGCAGGAAACCCGCGGCGGCAGCCGGGGAACCCTCGGCGACATCACCCACCACGACGCCGGACCCCTTGCCCGAGGCCTCCAGGCGGCGCTGCACGGTCAAGCCGCTCCAGCCGCGCACGACCTTGCCCGTGGTCATCAGTTGGCGCGCGACCTCCCGGGCCAGGTTGCTGGGAATCGCCCCGCTGAGTCCGACCACCCCGATCTCGTTGATGCCCACGACCTCGCCGCGCGTGTTCACCAGCGGCCCGCCGCTGTTGCCGCCGAAGATCCGCGCGTCGTGCAACACCCACCGCACAAACTGCCCCACATCCTCACCCCGCAGCATCATCTTGCCCACGGTCTGCTCGGGCAGCACGAGCGAGGGGTTCGACACGACCCCCTGCGTCACCGACTGGGCCAGGAAACCGGGGCTGCCCAAGGCGAAGACCTCCTCGCCCACCCGCAACGCCGCGGAATCGCCAAACCGCGCCACCGGCAAGGGCGGTGCCCCTGCGGCCCGCGGCGCGAGGTTGAGGCGGATCACCGCGAGATCCGTCAGCGGATCCTGACCCACGAGCACCGCCTCCAGCTGGGAGCCGTCGTGCAGGTAGCCCCGGAAGAAATCGCCGTCCTCCGTGACGTGGCAGTTGGTGAGCACGTGTCCCTCGGCGGAGATCACGACCCCGCTGCCGCCCGACCATTCCTTCGTCAGCCGGCCGTCGGTCGGCCGGAGCCGGATGGCCTCGATCCGGACAATCGACGGGAAGACCCGGGCCAGCATCGGATCCCGTTCCTCCGGGGCGGCGGCGCGCAGCGGCGCGAACGGGAGCAGCAGGACGGCGAGGAGGGCGGCCACCGACCAGCGGGGAAACCGGCGGGCGCGGCCGGGGAAAAGACGGGGCGTTGTGGGCACGGGTGAGCGCAGAAGGACGACGAACGGCCCCGGCGACGCAAGCGGCAACTCCCCTTTCAGCCCCCGTGGCGCGCGGCCGCGACCAACCCGTCGATGATCCCGTCGAAACTGCCGTTGGTGAAGAAGACCACCACCTCCGAACGGGCGCCCCCCGGCCGGACGGTCGCCGTCAGGCGCGCCAGCAGCTCCGCGTTGGTCGGCGCTGTCACGGCCGCCCGGCCGCGCGCGAGGAGATCCGCGACCACCTCCTCGGGGGCGAAGCGTTCGGCGGCCGGCACGCGCTCGGCCCGGCTGACCGGACCGATGAACGCGGCGTCGGCCCGCGCGAGCGCATCGGTGAAGGAGGCCTGCATCCGCTTCGTCCGCGCGGTGTTGCTACGGGCCTCGAAGACGGCGGTGAGCCGCGCGCCCGGATGCCGCGCCCGCAGAGAATCGAGCGTGGCGGCGAGCGCGGTCGGGTGGTGCCCGAAGTCCTCGATCACCGTGAGCCCAGACACGGTGAGGCGGATTTCCTGCCGCCGGCGGACCCCGCGGAAGGAGGCGAGCGCGCCGAGATTCAACCCCGTGGGATCGTCCGGCCGCAGCGCGAGCGCGGCCGCGGTCGCGGCCATCGCGGCGTTGCGGGCGTTGAATTCACCGCTCAGGCCCCACTCCACCCGCGCCCACGGCCGCCCGCGCCACGCGAGGCGGAACGAGGCCCCGGCCGGGGTCTCCGCGAAATCCGCCAGCACGACGTCGTTGTCCGCGCCGCGGCCGACCCGCACCTGCCGCGTCCACGAGGTCGGTCCAAGGGCGGCGAGGTTGGGGTCATCGCCGTTCAGGACGATCCAGCCGTTGCCGGGGACGATGCGCGTGAGGTGGGAGAACGACCGCTGGATGTCAGCGAGGTCGCGGAAGATGTCCGCGTGGTCGAACTCGAGGTTGTTGAGCACGGCCACGTGGGGAGCGTAGTGGATGAACTTACTCCGCTTGTCGAAGAAGGCGCTGTCGTACTCGTCCCCCTCGATCACGAACGGCGCGTCCGCCCGCCCGAGATGGGCCCCGCAGGGCGGGTCCTGCGGCACGCCCCCGATGAGGAACCCGGGGTCGGCACCCGCCGCCCGGAGCAGGAACGCGCAGAGCGCGGTCGTCGTGGTCTTCCCGTGGGTGCCGCAGACGACGATGTTGCGGCGGCGCCTCAGGACGGTGTCGTGGAGCAGCGCCGGGAGGGAGGTGAACGGCCGCGCGCGCGTCTCCAGCAGCCACTCGACCTCGGGGTTGCCGCGGCTCATCGCGTTGCCCACCACCACGAGGTCGGGGGCGAGTTGCGCGAGGCGGGCCGCGTCATAACCGGGGTGGACGGTGATCCCCGCCTCCGCCAGCACGGTGCTCATCGGCGGGTAGACCCCGGAGTCCGCTCCGGAAACCTCGTGGCCGGCGGCGCGGGCCAGCAGGGCGGCGTTGCCCATCGCGGTGCCGCAGATGCCCAGGAAATAGATCTTCATCGGAGGCGGAGGGAGGAAGGCGCCAACGGGCGCCGCCGGGGAGATGGCGGCGCGGGCGGCGGGACACAACACCGGACTCGGCGCGCCCGGGCGTTCACCCGAGGCTGACCGGGTCGACGTCGAGCACCTGCGTGATGTCGTCCGCCCAGGCGAAGGCGGCCCGGAGGCGCTCGAGTTCCGGCACCACCCGCGAGACCGCGCCGGTGAAGTACCAGAGCTGCCAGCGGTACTCGTCCTTGATCTTCTCGATCGGCGCCGCGGCCGGCCCGCGCAGCTCCACGCGGTCGCCCAGCTCCTTTTCCACTAGGCGCGCCCACTGTTCCGCGTAGAAGCGGAGCTTGTCGGGGTTTGGCCCGCGGAAAAGGTGCTGGATCAGGTGGCGGTAGGGCGGATAGCGGAAATCCCGCCGCAGCTTCAGCTCGGCGGCGGCGAAGCCCGCGAAGTCCGCGCGGCGCGAGAATTGGATGGCCTCGGACTGCGGCGTGAAGGTCTGGACGATCACCTCGCCCGCCCGGTCCCCGCGGCCCGCGCGCCCGGCCACCTGCACGAGCAGTTGGAACGTGCGCTCGTTGGCCCGGAAATCCGGCACGTGCATCGAGATGTCGGCGTCCACCAGCCCGACCAGGGTGACGTTCGGGAAGTCGAGGCCCTTGCCGATCATCTGCGTGCCGATGAGGATGTCGATCCGCCCGGCCCGGAACTCGGAGAGCACCTCGCGGAAGCGGTTCTTCCGCACCATCGTGTCGGTGTCCATCCGCTCCACCCGCGCCCGCGGCGCGACGCGCCGCACGGCCTCCTCGACGCGCTGGGTGCCGAGCCCGCGCCAGCGGATGTCGGGCGCGCGGCACTGCGGGCAGGAGGCGGGGGCGGGGCGCTGATGGCCGCAGAGGTGGCAGCGGAGGGTGTCATCCGTCCGATGGAAGGTCATCGCGATGCTGCAATGCGGGCAGCCCTCGACGTGCCCGCACTGCCGGCAGAGCAGCGACGACGAGTAGCCGCGGCGGTTGATGAACAGGATGGTCTGCTCGCCCCGTTCCAGCCGCGCGTGCAGCGCGCGCACCAGCTTGCCGGAGAGCGCGGGTAAGCCCCGCTGCTTCGCGGCCTCGATCCGCAGGTCCACGACGTCGATGTAGGGCAGCTGCCGGGCGTCCACGCGCTGGGTGAGCTGCAGCAGGCGGTACTTGCCGGCCTCGACGTTGGTGAAGCTTTCCAGCGAGGGCGTGGCCGAGCCGAGCAGGCAGAGGGCGCCCGCCAGCTTCGCCCGCATCACCGCGACGTCGCGCCCGTGGTAGCGCGGCGTCTCGTCCTGCTTGTACGCCGGCTCGTGCTCCTCGTCGACGACCACCAGCCGCAGGTTCCGCACCGGGGCAAACACCGCCGAACGCGCGCCCACCACCACCCTCGCCTCCCCGGTGGCGAGCGCGAGCCAGCCGTCGAGGCGCTCGCCCTCGCTCAGGTGACTGTGCCAGACGACGCACCGCTCCCCGCCGGCGATCGCCTCCAGCCGCGAGCGCAGCCGCGCCACGGTCTGCGGGGTGAGCGCGACCTCGGGCACGAGAAAAACCACCCCGCCCCCCGCCCGCAGCGCGTCGTCGATCGCCCGCAGGTAGACCTCCGTCTTGCCGGATCCCGTGACCCCCAGCAGGAGCGAGACGCTGAAGGCGCCCGCACCAAGGTCCTTCGTCAGCTGGTCGACGGCCGCCTGCTGCTCGGGATTGAGGGCGTGCGGCTGGGCGGCGACCAGTTCCCCGCCCGCGTGGCCATCCGTGTAGGCCACCCGCTCGATGCGGCGGGACTCCTCCCGCAGGACGCCCGCCCGCACGAGGCCGGTCACCGAGGAGGCCCCGATGCCCAGCCGGCGCAGGACCAGCCCTTTCGGCTGCGGCCGGACCTGCTCCGCGAGGAACCGGTAAAGCCGCGCCTGCTGCGGCGCACGCGCCGTGAGGCGTTCAAGGTCCGCGTCCGGCAGGGGGCGCGCGACGGCGAGGAGCCGCTCCTGCTTGACCGCCGCGCCCCGGCGCACGGCGACCGGAATCATCGTCTCGATGATCGCGTCGACCCCGCACGCGTAGTAACGCGCCATCCAGCGCGCGAGCTGCAGCAGCTCCGGCGTGAGGGCGGGGAACGGATAGACGACGTCGGTGAGCGCCTTGAGGCGCTCCACCGGGAAATTCGCGGGCGGGCCCACTTCCCCGACCAGGCCCAACCGCACCCCGCCCAGAATCGGCATCCGCACCAGCGAGCCCACCTCCACGGAACCGGCGAGTGCCGGGGGCACGCGGTAGTGGAGGACCTTGTCGAAGCCCGCGAGCGGGTGGACGCCGACGATCATCGCGGGCGGACGGCGGCGCGGCTCAGCGGCCGACGCCGAGGACCGCGGGCAGGCCTCGCTTGGGCTCCACGAAGCGGATGTCCGTGATCACCCCCGTCGCGTCGGGGGTGAGGACGGTCAACTGGTCCTCCTGCGTGGGGTAGCGCGCGAGGAAGTCCTTGCCGTCCGCGATCAGGATGCGGTGCGGGTATTTGCGCATCTTCGGCATCGCGAAGGCGCGGGCGATGCCGGGTATCCCGTGGATGTTGGAGCGGAAGATCGTCTCGTGGCGCGCGAGGAAGTCGGCGGGCTGCGCCTCAAAGCAGGCGTTAGCCGATTTTCCCGAGCCCATCTCGAAGGCCACGATCACGCGGCGGGCGCCACCCTCGTAGGTGTAGGCCCGGTCGTGCTGGTCCTTGGTGCTGAAGGCCTCGAACCGGTCGCCCGGACGGTAGGTCTGGGCCGCCAGCGCGGCGGCGAGCAGGAGGAGGCAGGCGATGAAGCGCATGGCCCCGAACTTGTCCGGCCGTTCCGGGCTGGCAACCCCGCAGGCGCCGCGCTCAGGCCGCCGCCGCCCGGGCCTCGCCCACCGCGGCCGCGACCCGCGCCTCCGCCTCAACCAGCGGGACCTTGAGGACGTCCTTGGCGTGGCGCCACTTCAGCTCGATCACGCCCTCCTTGAGCCCCTTGCCGCCGATGGTGAGGCGCAGCGGGATCCCGATCAGGTCGGCGTCCTTGAACTTGACGCCCGGGCGCTCGGCGCGGTCGTCGATCAGCACGTCCGCCCCGGCCTGCTCCGCGGCGGTGCCGAGCCTGACGGCCAGCTCCATTGCCTCGGGGAGCTGCGGGTCGAGGACGCAGACGAGCACCTGGAAGGGCGCGCAGTTCCACGGCCAGCGGATGCCGTCCGCGTCGTGGCTCTGCTCGATCACCGCCTGCAGGGTGCGGCTGATCCCGATCCCGTAGCAGCCCATCACCATCGGGTGCGTCTGCTTCTGGTCGTCGGTGAAGACCGCCCCGAACTTCTCGGAGTACTTGGTGCCCAGCTTGAAGATGTGGCCGACCTCGATGCCGCGACGCACCTGCAGCGGCTGGCCGGAGCGCGGATCAGGCTCGCCTGGGCGGACGCGGCGAAAGTCGCCAAAGCGCGTGATCGCGAGGTCGCGCGCCACGTTGACATGGCGGAGGTGGAAGCCGTCCTCGTTGGCCCCGGTGGTGCCGTTGCCGATGAGCCGGATGGCGTGGTCCGCGAAAACGCCGGCCAGGGCCGCCGAGTCCCGCAGGGTGCCCTTGACGGCACCGAGGCTGCCGGGCCGCGCGCCTAGGATCGGCACAATCTCCTCCGGCGTGGCCGGGCGGAACAGGGTGAATCCGAGCGAGCCCAGCTTCGCCTCCTCCAGCTCATCGCAGCCGCGGAGCAGCACGAGGAACGGGCGACCATCGCCGATGTAGACGAGCGTCTTGAACTGCTGGTCCGCCGGCACCCCGTAGGGCTCGGCCGCCAGCTGGGCAATAGTGGTCACGCCGGGGGTGGCGAACTTCTCCACCGCGCCCGCGGGGGCCGCGTCGGCGAGGTCCGCTGGCACCAGCGCGCTCGTCGCCTTCTCGCGGTTGGCGGCATAGCCGCTCGCCTCGTTGTAGATGACGTCGTCGTCGCCCACCTCAGCCGGCACCATGAACTCGTGGGAGAAGCTGCCGCCCATCACGCCCGTGTCGGCCTCGACGGCGATCGCCTGGACGCCCAGCCGCCGGAAGAAGCGCGCGTAGGCCTCCTTCATCGCGAAATAGCTGCGCACCGCGCCCTCGTCGCCGGTGTCGAACGAGTAGGCGTCCATCATGATGAACTCCCTCGCCCGCATCAGGCCGTAGCGGGGGCGGATCTCGTTCCGGAACTTGGTCGCGATCTGGTAGAAGTTCTTGGGCAGGTCCCGGTAGCTCGAGATCTCCGCCTTCACGAGCGGGGTGATGATCTCCTCGTGGGTCGGGCCGAGGACCACCTCCGGCTCCCGCTCCGGCCGGCGGCCGGCGTCCGCGCTGTCGGCCCGGAACATGATCTCGCGCGCCGCGGCCCAGCGGGGGCCCTGCGCCCAGAGCTCGACGGGGTGCAGGTGCGGCATCCACAGCTCGATCGCCCCGGCGCCGTCCATCTCCTCGCGGCAAAGCTGGGTGATCTTGTGCACCGCACGCAGGCCCAGCGGGAGGTAGGTGTAAAGGCCGCCGCCCAGCCGGCGCACCAGCCCGGCGCGGACCAGCAGGCGATGCGAGGCGATCTCCGCGTCGGCGGGACTTTCCTTGAGGGTCGGGATGAAGAACTGGGACCAGCGTTTCATGAAGGGGCGGACCGAAGCAGCGGCCACCGCCCGGGGCAACGGTTTTCCCCTCCCCGGCGGCTTGCCGCCGCCCCGCGGGGCCGCTTCGCTCCCGCCACCCGATGAAGGTCCTGCACGTCCACGCCCACTTCGACGACTACGAGTTCACCGCGGCCGGCTCCTTCGAGCGGTGGCGGCGCCAGCTCGGCCCCGCGTTCCGGGCGCGGGTGATCGTCTGCACCGACGGCCAGGCCGGGCACCACCGGCTCACCCGGGCGGAGACGGCGCGCACGCGGCTCGCCGAGCAACTGACCTCCGCCCGCCTCGGCGGGTACGAGTTCGAGCCGCTCCGCCTCCCCGACGGCACCGTGCCCCGTGAGGCCTGCCTCCAGGTGACCCCGCCGCTGCTCGCCGCCCTCTGGCGCGCGATCCGGGAATTCGAGCCCGACTACCTGTTCTGCCCGCCCCTCGCCGGCGATCCACTTGCCGGCATCCACAACGACCACGAGACGATCGCCGAGGCCGTCCGCCGCGTCGCTTATATGCTCAACGTGCCTCACGCCTTCACCCCCGAATACCCGGCGGACGAGACCGTTTCCCACCCCGTGAAGGTCCCGGTGATCCTGAACGTCTACGACAGCTATATGGGCGGGGCGAACGCCTTCGACTTCGCGGTGGACGTCGAGGCGGCGTTCCCCCTGCTGACCGAGATGACCTGGAGCCACGCCTCCCAGATCCGCGAGTGGCTGCCGTGGGTCGGGCGTCACCAGATGGCGCCCCCGGCCAACGTGACGGAGTGGGGCGTGACGCTCCGGCAGCGCTTTGACCGCAAAAACCGGGAACTGCAGCTGCCCGGGGCCCACGCCCACGAGGTCTTCCGGGTCACCGCTTGGGGGGAGGTACCCTCTTGGGAACAATTGCAGGCGGATCTGCCCGGCCTGCAGGCTTCGGCGCAACAGGAACGGGCGCTGGTCGAACGGCTCAACCGCTGGCGGGCAGCCTGAACCTCACTCGACCGTCACCTTCGCCTCCTCGACGAGGAGAGCGTAGCGGTAGCCGGAGCCGAAATCCTTGTCCACGGCAAGGCGCCCGGTCACGACCACCAGGTCGCCCACCTTGGCCTGCCCCGCGGAGGTCACCGTCAGGTTGTTGTTACCCTCGGTCCCGGAGCCATCCCGGATATGCATCCAATTGCGGCCCATAATATTGGCATTAAACTTAACCACGCGGCCCCGGACCGTGACCGGCTTCCCCGCCAGGGCGGCCCGGCCGGAGTGAACCTCGGCCACCGTCTGGCCCCCGGGAGCGCGGGCGATGTGGGAGAGATCCACCGCCAAGCCGGGCAGGCTGCGGGACGGGGCGGCCGTGGCCCCGCCCGCCCGCGCCGCCACGCCGTTCACCGTGGCCCGGCCGCTGAAGTAAACCATGTCAAAGGTCCGATTGAGGGTCTTGCTGTGGTAATTCGGCATCGGCATCGCATCCCCCAGCGCCACCGTATCCCCCGCCTTGACCGCGAATTGCGGCGCCGCGGCCCACACCTTGGCCGCCCCGGTGTCGACGTGGACGTAGGTGTACGTGGCGGCGTTGATGGACTCGACCACCTTCCCGCGAATCTCGCCTTGGGGCGTGGGACTCGCCGCGGCGAGCAGCGGCATCAGCAAAAGGGCGACGCGGGGCGAAAGGAAGGACCGGGGCATTCCGGACCGAAGCACGACCCCGGACGGTTCGCAAGGGCGACGAAGGACCTCGCTGCATCCCGGAGCCGATGCAGAACGTAGCATGGCCAAAGACGATGTTTTCAGAAGACCTCACCCTCCTCTCGGCCCGGCAAGCGCCGGCCCGTTTTCGGTTTTGACGGTCGCCCCCCTTCCCCTAAATCAACCTATGCTCCCTGAACTCCTCCAAGACCGGGCCGCGCTGTACGTCGCGGGTGCTCTGGACGCCGATCAACGCGAGGCGTTTGAACTCATCCTCGATTTCCAGCCGGAAGTCCGCGCCCTCGTCGCCCGCCTCCAAGACGTCGGCGCCGCCGTGACGCTGGCCTCCCTCCGTCGCGATTCCGCCCCTCCCGCGACCCTCCGCGCGCGCGTCCTCTCCGCGGTCGCCGGCCGACCGCGTTCCGAAACGCACCCGATGGTCGTCACCTGCCCGCGGGGCCGCGTGGAATGGGTCAACCCGGAGTTCACCGCGATGTGCGGGCACAGCTTCGAGGAAATCCGGGGGCGCAAGCCGAGTGAGTTTCTGCAGGGTCCGGACACCGATGCCAGCGTGGTGCAGCGCATCCGCGACGCCATCCGCGAACGCCGGAAGTGCCGTGAGAAGCTCGTCAATTACCACCGCGACGGCACCCGCTACGAGGTCGAGCTCGCGCTGACGCCGGTGCTGGATGACGCGGGCGAGCCGCTCTGGTTCATCGCCAAGGAACGGAAGCTCGAGAAAGTCGCCTGAGCGGCGGCGCGCGCCTCACTCGGCGGCGGAGAGCCGCCAGTCGGCCAGGACCAGTTGCAGCAGCCGGCGCTGGTTGAAGTGGTTCCACTTCAATTCCACCGCGAGATCGAGCGGGCGGCCCGCGGGGGGCAGCCGATCCGCCATTTTCCAGGCGACCCCGTGCAGCGGGCGCCCCCGGGCGTCCTCGAGCCGGAAGCGGAAGTGCTGTTCCTTGAAGACCTCGGGCGCCTGCCGCAGCACCACTCCGCGCAGCCCGAAGACGGGCTCGGGGTTGCCTTGGCCGAAGGGGTGCAGCCCCTCCAACTCATCCATCAGCCGCTCCTGCACCTGCTCGGGTGACAGCCACGCCGCCAGTTCCAACCGCGGTTCGGCCGCCTCCGCCGAGACCTGCGCGCGGACCGCCTCCGCGAACCGCGCGCGGAACGCCTCGACGCGCTCCTTGGCCAGGGCGACCCCGACCGCCATCGGGTGCCCGCCCCAACTGGTCAGGTCGGACGCGCAGGCCCCGAGGACCTCGACCAGATTGACGCCCTCGATGCTCCGGCCGGAACCCTTCGCCAGCTCCCCCTCGTTGCCCAGGACCACGCAGGGACGATGATATTTCCGGGTGACGCGGCCGGCCACGACGCCGACCACGCCCGGATGCCAGTTCTCGGCGAACAGCACGACCCCGGCGTGGGACGCGTAGCGCTCCTCGATCGCGGCCTCCGCCTCCTCGGTGATCTGGCGCTCGATGTCCTGGCGTTCCCGGTTGAATGCGTCCAGTTGCCGCGCCGTCTCCGCGCAGAACGCCGGATCGTCACTGAGGAGCAGTTCGACCGAAAGGGCGGCGTCGGCGAGGCGGCCGCTGGCGTTGATGCGGGGGCCGAGGCGGAACGAAACGTCGGTCGGCACCAGGTCCTGCTCCGGGCGCACCCCGGCGACATCCATCAGCGCGCGCAGGCCGGGGCGCGAGGTCTCGCGCAGGATGCGCAGCCCGTGGCGGGCGAGGATGCGGTTCTCGCCCTGCAGCGGCACGAGGTCGGCGATCGTGCCCAGGGCGACCAGATCGAGATGATCCCGGAGCCGGATGCGGAAGGCGACCGGATGATTCTCCGCGCGCAACTGCTTGAGGAGGCCGTGACAGAGCTTGAAGACCAGGCCCACCGTGCACAGGTGCCGCCAGGCCTCGCCGGCAGCGTCCGTCAGCCCGTGCACGTGCGGGTTGATCAGCAGGCAATCCGCGTTTTCCCCGACCGTCGAGCGGTGGTGGTCGATGACCAGCACCTCGACCCCCTGCGAGCGCAGGTAGGCGGTCTCCTCCCGCGAGTTGGTGCCGCAGTCGAGCGCGACGAAGAGATCCGGACGGCCGGCCTCCAGCGCGCGGTCGATGGCGCTGCGCGTGAGGCCGTAGCCGTCGGCGGCGCGCCGGGGCACCACGAAGCGGGGATTCAGCCCGAAACGCCGCAGCACCGAGACCAGCAGCGTGGTGCTGGTCACCCCGTCCACGTCGTAATCGCCGAGGACCACGATCTGCTCGCGGGCGGCGATCGCGCGGCGGAGCCGGTCGGCCGCGGCCGGCAGGTTCGGCAGGCGGAGGGGGTCGTCGAGCTGGGCGAGACTCGGCTGCAGGAACTCCCCCGCCGTCGCGGGATCGGAACGGCCGGCGCGCAGCAGCAACTCGGCGAGCACGCGGCTCACGCCGGCGCGCTTGCTGAGGGCCTCGACCTCGGCGGCGGGCTGCGGCTGGTGGATCCAGCGCATCGTGGCGGGGTGGTTCCGGCGACCCGGGGGCCGGCCCCGGGACGCGCGGCGTCCCGGGAATCCGTCCGGCGGCCCGGGGGCGGCCGGCGGCGGCTTATTCGGCCGCCTTGCTGGTGCCCTGCCACTCGTACTTCGGCGCGACGTCGTGGTGGGCCTCGACGTGCTTCCGGTCGCCCTTGTGCCACCAGAAGAAGACGGGGGTCGCGATGAAGAGCGAGGAGAAGGTGCCCGTGAGGACGCCGATCAGCAGCGTGAAGGCGATGTCGTTGACGTCGCCGGAAGTGGTGAGCAGGAGCGTCACCGAGGTGAGCAGCGTGGTGCCGCCGGTGATGACCGTGCGCGCCAGGGTGAGGTTGAGCGAGCGGTTGATGATCTCGCGCAGCGTCCCCGTGGGATTGAGCTTCAGCTCCTCGCGGATGCGGTCGAACACGACGATCGTGTCGTTGATCGAGTAGCCGATGATCAGCAGGATCGCGGCCACCATCGGCGCGTTGAACTGCCGGTCAAAGAGCACGAACAGCCCGATGGTCAGGATGAGGTCGTGCACGGTGGCCACCACCGCGCCGATGCCGTAGCCCATCTCGAAGCGGAAGGCCACGTAGACGAGGATGCCGGCGAGCGCGGCCACCACCGAGAGCAGGGCGTTCCACTGGATCTCCTTGCCGACCGAGGCGCCGATGCGGGACTCGCCCGCGAGTTCGAGCTTCGCCTGCGGGAAGGCCGTCTGCAGCTGGCGCACCAGCGGACGACCCTGGTCAAACGGGGCCGTGATGCGGAGCACCTCGCGGCTGCCGCCGACCGGTTGCTGGTAGGAGAAGGCGACATCCTTCTGTCCCGCCCGCTCCGCCGCCCGGCGCAGTTCGCCCACCTCGACCCGTTGGCCGAAGTTCAGCGTGATCATATCGCCACCCACGAAATCGATCCCGTAGATGGCCTTGCCCTTGTACACGACCGCGCCGATGCCCACGACCAGCACCGCCGCGGTGGCGATGAACGCCGCCCGGGTGTACTTGAGGAAGTCGTAGGCCGTGTTCTGCAGGATCGAGAACATCGGGAGGCGGCCGGTGACCCCGCCGAAAATCAGGGCCTCAAGGATCAACTTGTTGACCACGATCGCCGCGAACATCGTGGTGAAGATGCCGATCGCGAGCGTCACGCCGAAGCCCTTCACCGGGCCGGTGCCGAGCCCCACCATCACGAGGGCGACGAGGAGGGTGGTGACGTTCGAGTCCAGGATCGCGGACCACGCCTTGTCGAAGCCCGCCTCGAGGGCGGTGCCGAGCGATTTCCCCAGCTTCAATTCCTCGCGCATCCGCTCGAAGATCAGGATGTTCGCGTCGACGGACATCGCGAGCGTCAGGACGATGCCGGCGATGCCGGGCATCGTGAGCGTGGCACCGATGCTGGCCATCACCCCGAGGGTCACGAGCACGTTGACCGCCATCCCGAAGGCGGCGACGAACCCGCCGATGGTGTAGAAGACGACGATGAACCCGATCGTGAGCAGCGTGCTCACGATGAAGGCGTTGCGGGCGCTGATCACGGCGTCCGCCGCCAGCGTGGGCCCGACCTCGTACTGCTCGATGATGCGCAGCTCGACGTCGAGCGGGTTGTTGAGGACGTTCGCGAGGTTGATCGCCTCCCGGTCGGTGAAGCTGCCGGTGATCTGGGCCGAGGGGCTGTTGATCTCCTCGCGGACCGTCGGGGCCGAGTAGAGCTTGCCGTCGAGCACGATGGCGAGGCGCCCGAGGGGCCCGCCGCGCTGGCCGATCTCCGCGATGCTGCGGGTGACCTCGGCGAAGCGGTTCTTGCCGGCGTCGGTGAACTCCAGGATGACCTCCGGCTTGCCGTACAGGTCGGGCCGGGCGAAGGAGTTCGAGATCATCTCGCCCGTCATCTCGGGGATGCGCTTGACGAAGAGCTCCTCGACGCCGGTCTCGCCGCGGCGGGTTTCCCAATCGAGGGTCTTCACCTCGTAGCCGGCGGGCGTCTCGACGCCGGGGCCGGGCACCAGGGAGGCGTGGATCATCCGGAAGTCGAGGCGGGCCGGGGCCTTCACCTGGTCGACCACGTCCGGATTGTCCTTAGTGCTGACGCCCGGGAGCTGGACCTCGATGCGGTTCTCGCCGATCGGCCGGAGGACCGGCTCGGCGACGCCGAGGCCATTGATGCGGGCGCCGATGATCTCGATCGACTTCTGCAGCTTCTCCTGGCGCTGGAGGCTGTCGAGTTTCTCCCCGGGGGAATCGACGGCCTCGAGGGTGAAGGCGACGCCGCCCTTGAGGTCGAGACCGAGCTGGAGGCGGCCGCGGGACAGGCGCAGCAGTTCCGCCAGCAGGATGTCGTTGCGCTTCTCGATGTTCTTCAGCGACTCCTCGAGGCGGATGTGCGGGAAGTACTGGGTCAGGTCCAGCCGGCGCTCGCGGCCGAGCTGCTTGAGGGCGACGAACTCACTGGGCGCTTGGAGCGCCTTCTTCCGGGCGGCCGCCTCCTCGAGCAGTTTGCCGAACTCGGCGGACTTGGCGGAGGCGTGGGTGCGGACGTAGTCGGCGAAGGCCTGATCCTGCAGGGGCAGGAGCTGGGAGCCCGCCCAGGCCAGCACGGCCACGGACAGGATCAGCTTCCACAGATTGCGTTTGAGCATGGTGCGTTTGGGTTGAAAAGGGAAACGGACCCCGCCGGCCGGGCGGGGCGGGACAGGCCCGGGCGCGCGCCCGGGGGCGTCACTTGACCTCGGCGCCGGCCTTGCGGAGGACGGTCTGAACGAAGCCCTTGCCGATCTCGATCTTGGTGTTGTCGGCGATGCGGACGACGAAGCGGTCTTCCTTCACGTTGGTGATCACGCCGAAGATGCCACCGCTGGTGACGATCTCGTCGCCGCTCTGCAGCTCCTTGAGCATCTTCTCGTGCTCCTTCTGCTTCTTGCGCTGGGGGGCGATGAGGAAGAAATACATCGCGCCGAAGAGCAGCACCATCGGCAGGATCTGCACGAGAAAGGAGGGCTGCTGCGGGGCGGGGGCGGGCGTCTGGGCGAGAAAAGCGGGGAGAAGGGTGAGCGGGTGCATTTTCGGAATTGCTAGCGGGCAGGATTTGAAACCAGAAAAGACGCATCTAACGAATCCGCCGAAGGCAAAAGCAAGCCATAACTCCCCACCCCGCACCGCGTTGAAAAGCAAATTCTCGACCGCCTGGTCGGCCGCCAAGTCCGAAGAGCATTACGGTTTCAAGCGCTGGGGCTCCGGCCACATCTCGGTGGATGACGCCGGCTGCGTGAACGTGCAACCGCTGCTGGACGGCCGGGGCATCCGCGTGCTCGACGTGGTGCAGGAGGCGGTCGGGATGGGCCTGAAGGCCCCGCTGGTGATCCGTTTCCAGGACCTCCTGCGGCACCAGGTGGTCCGCCTCAACTCGCTGTTCGCCAAGGCGATCAAGGACGAGGGCTACAAGGGTTCCTACCGCGGGGTGTTCCCCATCAAGGTGAACCAGCTGCGCGAGGTCGTCGACGAGATCGTGGCGGCGGGCAAGGAGTTCAACTACGGCCTCGAGGCGGGCTCGAAGCCGGAGCTGATGATCGCGCTCGCGATGCACGAGGGCGCCCAGCGCCTGATCATCTGCAACGGCTACAAGGACCACGACTACATCCGCCTCGCCCTGCTCGGCCGCAAGCTCGGCAAGCGCATCATCCTCGTGGTCGAGCAGCTGGCGGAACTCGACGACATCATCCGCATCTCCGAGGAGACGGGGGTGAAGCCGCTGATCGGCTTCCGCGCCAAGCTCCAGACCCGCGGCGAGGGCAAGTGGGCGATGTCCACCGGCGACAACGCCAAGTTCGGCCTCAACACCGCCGAGATCCTGTTCGCCTGCGAGAAGCTCCGCGCCGCCCGCCTCCAGCAGGCCCTGCGGCTGGTGCACTTCCACATCGGCTCCCAGGTCCCCAACATCCTCACGATCAAGAACGCCGTGGTGGAGGCCTCCCGCTTCTACTGCCAGCTCGCCCGGCTCGGGTTCCCGATGGGCTACCTCGACGTCGGCGGCGGGCTGGGCATCGACTACGACGGGTCCCGCACCAACTTCGAGTCGTCGATGAACTACTCGATGGAGGAGTACGCCCGCGACGTCGTCTCCAACATCCGAGAAATCTGCAACGCCTCCGGCGTGCCCGAGCCCGACATCGTCAGCGAGTCCGGCCGCGCCATCGTCGCCCCGCACTCGCTGCTGGTGGTGGAGGTGTTCGAGCGCATCAACAAGCGCGAGTCCCTCGGCCAGCAGCACCAGCCCAAGCAGAAGCACAAGGTGGTGCAGGACCTCGAGGCGATGCTGCGCAACCGCACCCGGCTCGGCCGCCTAGAGCGCTTCCACGACGCCGTGCAGAAGAAGGACGAGGCCTTCTCGTTGTTCAACCTCGGCTACCTCGACCTCGAGAACCGCGCCGCCGCCGAGTCCCTCTTCTGGCAGATCTGCGAGCAGATCGCCAAGGAGGGCCGCCAGTCCGGCTACCAGCCCGAGGAGCTCCACGACCTCAACCGCCTCCTCGCCGACCAGTACGTCTGCAACTTCTCCGTCTTCCAGTCCCTGCTCGACCACTGGGCCCTCAAGCAGCTCTTCCCCGTCGCCCCGCTCCACCGCCTCAACGAGCGCCCCACGGTCAACGCGATCCTCGTCGACATCACCTGCGACTCCGACGGCAAGATCTCGTCGTTCATCGACCTGCAGGACGTGAAGGACTACATCACCCTGCACCCGCTCAACCAGAAGCCCTACTACCTCGGCGTCTTCCTCACCGGCGCCTACCAGGACATCATGGGCGACCTGCACAACCTCTTCGGCCGCGTGAACGAGGTCCACGTGTTCCTCGAGGACGACGAGCCGAACGGGTTCTACATCGAGGAGGCGCTCAGCGGCAGCCGCATCGCCGACGTGATCGAGGGCGTGCAGTACCAGCAGGAGG
>Ga0194134_10002338_pt1 | contig 22717 bp, 21 predicted proteins | sample TA2KigOff0mmetaG_FD_148602 | JGI IMG/M metagenome (GOLD analysis project Ga0194134, IMG submission 148602) | Freshwater microbial communities from Lake Tanganyika, Tanzania - TA2015056 Kigoma Offshore 0m | ecosystem: Environmental > Aquatic > Freshwater > Lake | place: Tanzania: Lake Tanganyika... | reverse complement strand
ATCTTCGCCGCTCTTGAATGCGGTCTCATTTACGCGAGGGTATGCTGCAAGCAGATTCATCGCCTCCCTCGGCGTAAAACGGATATTTTCACGTGTAAACAAATAAGATCCAATCAGTGAATCCTGGAAAACACCGATGATCGAGTTATTGTTAGCCGGACTGATGAGTTGGTAGGGAACTGCGGCCAAGTGGCGCAGCTCGATCTCGGACTCGTCGTCCTGGGGCATGTGAAGGTTCATTTCATCTCCCGATGAATATCCTCAAGGTTTCCCAAGAGGTCGGACTGTATCTTAGACGCGCTCTGAATGGCTAGTTCGTCATCGCACACCAACACCGGTTCAGTCTCTGAGTGCCTTCCATAGTCTACCATTCGACCGTAGGAAGTAACACTGCTGATTGCCCAATCCTTTACATTATTACCGTTGGGTTCGTCAATTAAACGAGTTCCTCTCGAATGTTTCCATTCGAAAGTGGTAGTAAAGGCTCTAAGGGGTTTCCAGCAACAAGGTGTTTCGCCAAAAGTTGTTTTTTTAAGCTATATATGAATTCAGCGGCCATATTCTTACTTTCTTCTAAAGTTATATGAACTCCGCCAAAATCAGTTTTTATTTTATCAATATAGACATACCAACCATACTGAATATTATACCGATTCAAAGGTTTTATCATATCATCTACATTCTTTTTGAATGAAGACAATCGAATATCTTTGAAACGATTATACTTTTTATCTCTGTAGTGATTAATCAACCCATCGGACACTCTTTTTCTACTTTCTTCTGAATGTGTAAAATCTGATTGTCCTCCAATTTTTAGGTTGTATCCATACGGAAATATACTGTTGTTTGAAATTATGTGATATTTCTCTCTTTCATTTGCATTTTCAAGATCACAATATTCTAAAACAACTACCGTAAAATCATCCTTACCGTATTTACGAATAGCATTATTTAAATAATGTGATTGATGTTTTTTTGTTGAAAATGCTTCTGATATATGAGTTTTGAACCGCCCAACATGACCATATGGTCGATATTTGTTATGGTTCAAAATGTGAGATACTGCTTAACCTACATAAACCTTATCAGTGGTTTTGTTTTGTATTTTATAAATCTCACAGTATCTTTTTGATGAATCACATAAAATTTCATTTGATAAATGTATGTTTGGATTGTGGCACGTCATTATTAATATAACATATAACTAACTTTAACAACTTTTGACTAGGAGGTAACACGCTTTTCACGCCTCCTGTTTTCGACAGAGATGTTTATCGAAATCTGCATTATAAGGTTTCGTACAACCAACATTCATACGAAACGTATCTCCTTGATACATCACCCGCGCGATATGACACATCATACTCATCCTGTGAAGTGTCGGTTGACGGTTGAACAAGATCGCATCACCATCCATCATGTGCCGATGAACGACGTCGCCATTATTCAGCACAATATTCGCGCGGTCTGCATAACGAAGCGAGATGGATTCGCCCGTCTTCCTCTCCAGAATCTTCGCTCCAGGGTACTCATCCGGACCCGAGCGAACCAGACGAAGCAGGAACTTCTTATTCCGATCATTGACAACAACTGGCTTCGTAATATTCTTCGCGATTTTCAACGGAACACCCAGCTCGCGAATGGAGAGATTCGGGTCAGGAGTAATGACGGAACGCGCCGAGAAATCAACACGTTTTCCCATCAAGTTTCCACGAACACGACCCGTCTTTCCGTTCAACCTTTCCTGAATCGATTTCAATGGGCGACCTGACCTTTGTGCAACAGGAGCGCACCCTGGAATATTATTGTTGACCTGTGTGGCGACGTAATACTGAAGCATCATATGCCATCCATCAACCACATTCGCCGGCGCGCCTTCATTGATCTTGTCTTGGAGTGTAGTGTTTGCCTTGATGATATTCACGATGATATGAGTGATGTCGTCTTCGCTTCGTTGAGACCCGTCCATTTTCACAGAAGGACGAACGGCGGGTGGCGGAATCGCGAGTACCTGACAGACCATCCAATCTGGGCGAGAAAACACAGGACTAAATCCCATAAATTCAACGTCTTCGTCACTGATCCTGCGGAAGATCTTGATCACGATTTCTGGAGTAAGTTTCATGGAGAGTGATCCGTCCTTGTCCGCTTCTGCTGCACTACCGGCAATGCTTGTTGCAGTCGTCTCTTCTAAAATTCCTTTGACATTGTCCCATTCTGCATATATCTTGCCGAGACCGGCTTTCATCGTAATTCGGCTTGGTTGAAGACAACCACAACCGGTTTCAGTATCCTCGCCACAACGCTTGATTTTGCTGGCAATTCGAAAGACATGGGTCCATCGTTCATCCGCTGGCATCGACAGAAACTGCTTGTTCGCAGATTTGCTGATACGAAGCGCACTGCATTTGATACAAACGCAACGGAGAATCTTGATAATCGTTCCTAGATATTGGTAGTAAAACACAGGTCGTGCAAGCTTGATGTGTCCAAAGTATCCAGGACATTTCATATAGTCGAGTCCATCCGTTGGACAAATTACACCAGGGTCAATTGGACCCATCCTTGGGTCAAATAAACCCCCGATTACAGGTTTATTGTTCACATATGTTTCACGATTGGTGATTTCAGCAACAGATCCTCTCAATATTTCTTCAGGTGACATAATACTAAATTGAATGCCGATGATTTTTGAAACAGGAGTCATTGTTGTTGCCATTGCCATTGGAAACCTTTTGTGTTCGGTCTTCTTATATACCTACTATAATATTTAGATTGTTTTCAATTTTGTTTCATTATGAAAATTGGAATGATAATGGAACGAATGGAACGAATGGAATGAATGGAATGAAGAAAGAAGAAGGTGCATTCAATTCAAAAAAAATTGAAATGGTTTTTTCATGAATGACGTTCCACAGTGATTCAACAAGAACAACAAACAATGCCATTCATTATCAAGAAGAACAACATCAAGAAGAGTCTTGGACTGAAGACGAATTATAAGAAGACCCGTGACGACGATGACATCAAAGGTATTCCTGAATCTGAATCCGGATCGGGTTCGGAGTCTGAAGGAGAGCACTCGTCATCATCATCGTCTGCATCGGTTTCCGTACCTGAGCGTCGTGTGAGCCGCCGTAGCAGCAGTAAGCATCATGCCATCACCAAAAAAACCAAAACCCAAGCCGCAAACGTGGTGGTTGGAAAAATCGCTGAAGCACTTGCTTCGTCAGTGATTGCTGCCGCGATTGCAACCAAAGGCGACAAAAAATGCAAAGGAAAGAAATTGCGTCGAGACGAGGAAGAGGAAGAAGACGAAGAGAGCGAAGCGAATGAAGAAGAGTTTACCGACGAGGAGGAGGAGAATAACGAAGACGAGGAGTGCGATGGTGAAGAAGATGACAGCGAAGCGGATGAGGACGACGAAGATGACAGCGAAGCCGACAGTGACGATTCGGACGATGACTACGACAGTGACGATGACGATGACTACTTCAGTGATGATGACAGTGACGACAGCAGCGAAGCCGACATCGCGCGTCAGAAGAAAGACCAGAAAAAAATGGAACAGCGTTGCGAGAACAACAAGAAACAACTCGCCGAGATCAAAGAAACGATTCAGTCACTCACTGACACGATGTCGAGCAACACTTCGCTCGCAAACAATAAGTTCATGAAAAAGCAGCTCGAAGAAATGAAGCAAAAGCAGCGTGACATTGAGAATCAGCTCCGCGCCGATGAAAAGAAGCGCGACAAGTTGAACGTCAAGGAGTTCAAGACTCTTCTCCGAAAGAAGAACTCTACCAACGATCTCCGCTATTTCCGCCGCCACATGACTCCTGCTGAGCAACAAAAAGTCATCGCTGACCTGAAGCAAATCCACGCAGTCAGCATCATTCAAAAACCATACCGGCTTTCCCTTCTGGAGACCGACATCCCCATCGCATTCAAGGCGATCGCCATGCGCAAAATCAACTCGCTTCGTCACATGGAGCCGGGTTGTGGTGAGTATTACAAGGTCAAGAACTGGGTGGATACCTTTATGAAGATCCCCTTCAACAAGACCAGAAATCTCCCGCTCACGATTGAAGATGGCCTCCAGCGTTGCAGTGAGTTCATGGAGGCGTCAAAGACCACACTTGACACTGCAGTCTACGGTCTCAATGACGCGAAGCTCCAAATTATGCAGATGGTAGGTCAGTGGATTTCCAATCCAGCCGCAATGGGAAGTGCGATTGCAATCAAAGGCCCGATGGGTACCGGCAAAACTTCGCTCGTCAAGGAGGGTATCAGCAAGATCCTCGGTCGCGACTTTGCATTCATTGCACTCGGTGGAGCTACCGACAGTAGCTTCTTGGAAGGTCACTCCTATACCTATGAAGGCAGTACATGGGGCAAGATTGTTGAAATCATCATCCAGTGCGGTTCCATGAACCCGGTTATTTACTTTGATGAGCTCGACAAGATCAGTGAGACTGCGAAGGGTGAGGAGATCGTCGGTATTCTGACGCACCTCACCGACACGAGTCAGAACTCGCAGTTCCACGACCGCTACTTCGCCGAGATCGACTTTGACTTGAGCAAGTGTCTCTTCATCTTCAGCTACAACGACGAGAGCAAGGTTAATCCGATTCTGCTCGACAGAATGTATCGCATCAATACGACTGGCTACAACAAGAAGGACAAGACGCAGATTGCGCAGAAGTATCTCATCCCTAAGATTTGCACACAGGTTGGTTTCCGCGAAGGAGACATCATAATCCCGGATTCTGTCATTGAGCACATGGTCGAAAATTACACAGAAGGCGAGCAAGGTGTTCGAAATTTGAAGCGCTGCTTGGAAGTCGTTCACCGCAAGTTGAACTTGTACCGTCTCATCAAGCCAGACACGCCGCTCTTCGAAAAGGAGATGTCGCTGAAGGTCACATTCCCGTTCTCAGTAACAGACGAAGTGGTCGACAAGCTGGTCAAGCAAGCCAACGACGATAAGCGGGTGAACTTGAGTTTGTATTTGTAAGTGTGTGTGTCTCAGGAATATAGGAATACCCAATAAATATTAAAGATTTTTTTATGTGGTAGAGTATCGTGCAAATGTCGACGTCAAAGGAACCCGTCGCACTTTTTTTCAACAACTTCTGGAATGGGTTCATAGAAAAAACAGATAGCATGGATTGTACTTTTTTTATGACTTTGTTTCAGAGGGTATTCAATGCTCCTGTATGTATCGCAACTTCCCCAGACGAAGCGACTATATTGGTAGAATCTATATTTGGAGAAAATACTTACTTGTATCATAAAAAATGGAGGGCTACTTTTTTATTCTCCGGAGAGACGCATTACTGTAATTCTCCCCATGTATATAACTTTGACTGTGTATTGGGAGTAGAAGAAACACATGACCGTTTTGTGAAATGCCCATTATACCTTTTATTTTTACAAACCAATCCGTCAATATTAGAGGAATTGAAAACAATGGACAAACACACACCATCCCCGTTGCCACCATTATCTGCATCTGTAATAATTACTGCACCTCATGGTGAAGCGCGATTACGATTTATGGATCGTCTTGAAATGCATATTCCACTATTTTATGGTGGGAAACATAAAAATAACGTTGGCGGTCCGGTTGCCGGACATTTTAATTCTCCGGCGATGAATGAATTTTATCGACGCGCGAAATTCGCAATTACAATGGAAAATTCGGATCGACCGTATTATGTTACAGAAAAACTAATAAACGGGTTTCGCTCGTCAGTAGTGCCGATATATTGGGGCACATCTCGTGTGAGCGAGTTTTTCAATCCAAAACGGTTTCTTCATTTGAAGCCAGGTGCAACAGAAGAAGACATAACTGAAATGATCGAACGAATGAAATCAATGACAGATGAAGAGTATTTACGTATGATTCGTGAACCAATTATGGTACGTTCGATGGATGATGTTATTGACGAAATTGCAGAGTCTGTAAAAAAAAGACTTACCTTGCTTACCTTTAAAGTCATATATGTGTCGTCCGATTAGTCGTCCCATTCCATCCTGGTTGCTTCTGCTGCTGCGACTGCTTCCCAAACTCTGTCTTCGTCGTCGCTGTCGTCGCTGATTTCGTTGTGGTGGTCGGCCGGAGGAGCAGGAGAATTCGAAACGATTGTTCCGTAATCGCGACGGTAGCTTGTCGGCACTTCTTCTGCTTCAAATGCACAAACCGCCTCTTCCGTGAGAATCGTGTCGGCGAGTTCTTGGTCCAGGTATTCGCTGAACACAACATGGCAGGTGTTGTCGTGGGATGATCTGTGCGCACTCTGTACTTTGATGAGAATTCGTGGTGGTGCGTTGCGTCCCGAAACCAAAGTGGAGTACTCCATCGCAGATGCGTTGAACCGTGTGGGAACACCTTCTGCAACAGCTGTCAGGTAGTAGGGAGAATGATCCATTGGGTCTCGTTGTGTCTCCATCCACCACGCAGAAGCGCAGTATTCGATGCATGCAATTTGGCGACACTCTGCAATGAACTTGCGGCACAGATCAGCGTGACGGATGATTTTCTGGATCGTGGTTTCCGCCGCGTGTTTGTAAGCGAGGATGTCACGTGTTCGCAGCGCGCGGACGATCAGTTCAGCTTGTTTGCAAAGGTTGCGCGCAACTGTACGGTGATTCTCCTGAATTTGTTTGATGAGGCTCTTGATTCTTTTGGTTTCAGGATTTTCTTGCTCGAGTTCGAAGTCTCCAACAAATGTCGCTGCGCCGCCGCCGCCGATTGTCAAATCTGGTACTTGGTAGACGCCTCCTTGCTCCTCCTCGGTGATTTCGCGTGGTCTTTTGAGATTGTTGATTTTTCCGGTCTTGACGCTGCTGCGATGTGTTGATTTTTTCATGTTCTTCACCGTGACGTTCCTCTGTTGTTTGTTGGTGACGAGCATCTTGCGAATGTTCTCGAGCAACGCCAGGCTGTCATTGACAACTTGTTCGGCTTGAAGGAACCCGCTGTGTTGAGACAGTTTGGTTTCGGAATGAACGACGCTGTTGTGACTGACTCCGCACATTGTCACATCGAACTCGCGGCTTCCGAGAAATGTTTTGGGTTCTTCGACGCGTGCGCGCGATTGTTGGACGTCACAATCGAATTCTCGACGGATGCCTTGCGCGATTTCGCTGATTCGGCTGATGTATTCCTTGAGGTCCTTGGCTCCATGGATGATGGTGGCAAATGCTGCGTTGGCAGCAGTAGTAGCGGTTGATCTTCTGAATGGCATTGTCTTTGTTCTGTGTATCTTGAATCACTGTCATCCACCAAGAATCAGAAAAAACATTTCAATTTTTTTCATACTGTGAATCCCACAGCATGAAAATAAAATTTAAATTCCTGACTCTACTGTGCGGTTACCGCCGCGAGTGTTCAAGTACTTAATCTGCTCCTGAGTCATACATATACAACCCGTACTCGTGGAATACGGAGAAGGACAGCATTCCGGTTTTGATTTATTCTTAGCAAAAATCAACATTCCGCTATTCAAAGGATCTTCGGCACTGTGTGATGTAGCGGGATTGCTAGTTTCAGAATATCCAAACTTGGACGCATATGAATTTGCCTTGCTTACCCACATGCTCGCAAGATCTCCATTTTGAGTTTCATTCACACTTGATCCCATCGTTGACATACCTTCACGACGAGCGTTCGATACGGTGATCTGTTCATTCCTAGGTTTAGGACCAGAGATGATATCTGTCATCGCGTTCATACCAGCATCAAATACAGCCTGCATACCTCCCATCTCAAGTCCTTCCTTCGTTTCACCTTGCACTTGTGCCTGAACCTCATTCAACCCAGTCATGAAAACTTGGGGCAATCCGCGCAGGTCAAACCCTTCTTTGTCAGGGGGGTTCAAAATCGGCGGAACTGGCTGATTTTTAGACATGATCTCTGAAATGTCCTTGTTTGCCTTTTTCACGGCTGCAAGAGATCCGGGAGTACCAGTATCTCTCTTGTCCATACCTTCTCTCATGATTGATCCAGTATTCCCCATCATGTAGTCGAAAATAGGGTATCGACAACAACTACAAAACAAGTTTGCGCCAATAAACAAAAGAACAATAACAAATAGTAAGAATTTATATTCCATCGTTGAAATTGGTGATATAATAAAACAATAGATAATTATTATCTTCTCTAAATAACCATTTATGGCGATGGCATCCGGCTTGTTCGTTGTCGTGTAATTTGACGCGACACGATTCCCAATAAAATCAGTGGAATCGCAATTGTAATAAAAACCGCAAGTGCTGCAATGGCCAATACCCATCCTACAAATGGAATATACCACAAAACAATAATCACGATTACCATGATCACCAGAATAATAATCATAAGTTCATATACGGAACCAATAAGCGAATAAAATGACCATAAAACACCCACAAATGTAAGTAAAAATGTTGCTAATATACCTTTTATTTTTTCAAAGAAATCCACCAGTTTAATAAGCATAACTTGGACAGGAATAATGATGTTTTGAATACGATTGAAAATCGCCAAAAATATTTCTTTCAGTGTGTCGCGTATCTTATTCAAAAAGATACGAAACATCTCAATCACCTCCAAAATCTTTTTGAAGATATTCATAACCGAATTGAAAATCGCATACACCATCACCATAGTTTTATCGAAAACGCCCTTTGTCATATTTGAACTGCATTCCATGAAGTTTTGTTTTGTATAATCCATTGGGTTTACACCTTCGGGTGCGTTGATCCATCCAGCAAACGGCATCACATCTGGGCGACATCTATATTTCGGCCAATCTTGCTTCACTTCTTGCATTTTATTCTGAATTTGAAAGTATGTTACTGCAGACATGAATAAAAAGATAACTAGACATACTTTGAGAATATCAATTCCATATCGTCCTGTAAATGTATTGTCTCCATACAAGTATCGTAGTCGTTCAACAATCGGTTTGGTTTTCAACTTTTCTAATTTTTCGTTGTGTTCTTCTGACCCTTGTTGTGCATATTCTTTCAATGATGATAAAAATGATTTACGAATTGTTTCTAACCCTTTATTTAATGCTTTTTCACTTACGGTTTGTGATATGATACCTAAATCCACAAAATACTTTTGGAGTGCTACAAAAATAAGTGAAAATGGATCAGCCATGACCTTACTATTCAGATATATTTTAGATATATTTGAATATTCGTACACTATACTACGCTGTTAATATTCTTCACGAAATCATGACAAAAATGATAGGTTTTTATTGATCTGTCCCGGCATTCCATGCCCAAACATAATCATATAAATAAGGACAAAACCTGCGAGTACAATCGAGCGATCTTCTGCGACCAATGGTGGTTGGTTAAACACAAATCTCATCATTACGTATATTGCAAGTCCGATCATCACGGAATGCACCAGCATAATTGCACCACGTTCATATGTCATTGCAGGTTATGTTTATAAATACAAGCTATATTTATTTTTTTCCTAATGATCTAACCATTTGTCCAAAAATTCCACCCCAAAGACTTTTCATTACCATAAGAGCACTCGACATAACAAACATAAGAGTCGCAAAAATACCGGCGAGTTTATTGACTAAATCCCTCATTGCAATAATGATGCGTTGAAATCCAATGATAATATTCGTGAAAATACCGAATATATTTTTGAAGACCCCCATAATTTTATCACGCAGGCCGCCGATAAATCCACGAATACTTTCAGTGTCTTTGACAATCTTCGTCGCGACTGACCCGACCAATGAAATAATATGGTTCAACGGCATCATTAAATAATCCATGTATCCACTTTGAGTTGCTTGAATGCATTGCATAAAGTTATCTCCTGTATCATGCCCAAAAATGGATGCAATCGGCATCACTGCTGGACTGCACCGATATAGTGGCCAGTTATCTTTCACTTTTTTCATTCCAATTGCTAAAATATTGGCTACAAAAAGTCCAACAAATATGACAATAATTATGATTGTGAATGCGATATCCGTTGATTTCATCTTCTTTACCTACGAATACTGATAATAGCAATGATGACGACGACGAATGTCTTCCGTTATATTACACTCATATAATATCTATTTACTCTGACCCGAAAGATCACGTAAATACCTTACGCAGTACTTTCTTGATATTGTATGCAATAATCGTTGTGAGTGATTGATCATGACGAGGCTTGTGTCGTCGACTGCGAGTAAAACGTCTTCGTCCGCCGCCTTGTTTTGCATATGCATCATTGATGCTGCTTGATTGTGCTTGATTGTTGATGGCAGTAAAATTCGCATTTTGAGCTCCGGAACATTGTGGGCCGCTTGTGCATGTAGATCCTACTTGTGGGATTGCAACCCCCCCTTCTTGCGTGGATCCGGCGCCTCCTTTTTGGTCGGTTTCATGATACCGCCGACCTTTGTAGGTGCGAATGACTGCCTTTGATTTTGCTTTACTGTGTCCGCGTCGAGTTGTCCTGATACGACGACGACCCCCTGATAAATTATTCACCGAATTTAGTTGTGTTTGTTGGCTTTTTACCGAGTTCATTGCAGCTTCAGGTGTTGCTGTACTCGCCGGTACTTGAATACCTTGTGCTTCGTAGCTTGGTGCTTGAGGTGCTTCTTGTACTTTAAGTTGCGACATTCTATATATATCTGTTGTAAAATAATCCAACGGTAGTGCGTATAAATATGGTCTAAATACTATGTATCTACATTATACATAGTCGATGGAACCAGAACAACGTATCCAACTTCAACAGTTAATCGAGGCAAATGGCACAGAAGACCACACCGAGGTTATTCGTCGGGTCAAACACAGCTCGCAGATTTACGTCGATGTGACTACCATGATGAAACTCAAACACGACTATTCTCGTTTAGCAAAATCAAATCCAAAGCAGTTTGATGCATTGTGTGTGTCCCGATGTGCTTTTCTCTTTACCTATTACACCGATCTATATAACAAATTGAAAGCAGGTGAAATCGACCTAAACCTGCTTTTCAAAATGATACAAATTTTGCGACAGATTGAGGACGGTAAATTGGACCAACATGAAGGGTCATTCGAAGTTGGTAAAATTTTGAAGAGTATTTATGTGGATAGTGCGCTCAAACGAGCCGAAAATTTGGAAGTTGAGAAGGAAACAAAAAATAAACGCGCTGCAACGAAAGCGGCGAAGACGTCGCGACCGGCGATTCCAGAGAAGAAGATGACGTGGGCGGAATTCAAGGCTTCGCAGTCTGGGGCCGCACCGGATTCATGAAAACAATATATCCGTTCAAATACGTAGCAAATGATACCCATGCTGCATACGGGACAAGTAAATACGCCGCGAGGCGGGACACTGGATAGAACGCGCGGATCGTAAGCGCAATGAATGCGAGCATTGCTAGAATGACAACGAAACTCAAGTCGGGGCGTTGGAGTTTGAAAAAGAGCGGCGACCACGAGAGATTGAAGACCCATGCACCGCAATAGTAGAAGAACCCGGGAGACCTGACGGCTTCACGAATGGTGGCGGCGGCAGGTGACGAGAGAAACACCATACCTGATGCGATAATAAGTATATATAGAATCGTCCATGCAATCGGGAAGACCCAACTTGGAGGAGTGAGCGGAGATTGTTTGAGAGATTTATACCATTGGGAGTCTGGGGAGGCGTCCATTATTTATGTATTAGATACATTATAATTTGAAATTCGTATTTGGTCTTCGTCAAATCCGAGTTGCTTGAATTTATTTACGCTTGCTTGTATCGTTCCGATAAACGAACAAACACTACCTACGGTGTCATAACTATCCTTACAGTCATATTCAAAATCTGCATTTAATGATGTGATATAGTCGAAAAACTCAAAACGTATTTCGGCGAGGTTAAACGGTTCATATTCAGCATGTTCATCATCATCCATTACGTAGCGTTTGTAATTCATGTGGTCAGACGCGATGACATACTCCTTCTTTCTACGAAGACATACCACTTCAGAATCTCGTCGACATTCGGCAATCAATGCAAGTTTACTCTTGAATTTTTTATCATTGGTTGATTTGGAAAAAAGGTCGAGTATTCCCTTATCAAAACAATCACAACGTTCGTGGTAGTCAATTGGTTTGGAATCGACACCGTGAATGAAAACCCGATGTCTAGTAAATAGTTCTTTGATGATGTCAATCGTATTACGTTCAAGTGATACATTTACACTAACGCCGAGATCAATACATACCGATAGCGGCATCTTCAAGGTATATATAGAATACGAGACTTATCTTTAAGCATTCGCCGTGAAAACAAGTATAAAATTGAATACGTATTTTGTATATATTCGTCGTGATATACATAATGCCTCCCAAATTCAAAATCAAGTATACACCTCGTCCACCCGTTGAAGCAACGGTCACTGCAACCCCTGAGCCGGTCACTCGACCCCGTCAGAGTAAGACTCTTATCATCGTGGAATCCCCCGCCAAGTGCCAGAAGATCGAATCCTACCTCGGCAAAGATAAGTACCAGTGTCTCGCCAGTTTCGGGCATATCCGAGAGATTGCGGACGGTCTAAAATCCATCGATATCGAGCACGAGTTCGCGATCAAATTCGCGATCATGTCATCGAAGCAGGCACAAGTCGCGAAACTCCGCGCCGCCATTGCCACCGCCACCGAAGTCATCCTCGCCACCGATGATGATCGTGAAGGCGAGGCCATCGCCTGGCATCTGTGTCAAGTGTTCCATCTCTCGGTTCTTACAACCAAACGCATTGTATTTCATGAAATAACGGAACCCGCGCTCAGGGCCGCGGTCGCCGCACCTCGCCGGATCGACATGTCCCTCGTACTCGCACAGCAGGCGCGTCAGGTACTCGACCTGGTAGTTGGTTATAAAATATCCCCTGTATTATGGACCTATGTCGCGCATACCAATCTCTCGGCGGGGCGTTGTCAAACTCCCGCATTGCGCCTGATCTACGAGAATTACAAAGAGATCGAAGCTTCCACTGCAACCATGGTATATTCTGTGTCTGGGATCTTCACGAAACTCAATCTTACATTCCATCTCTCGGTAGAGATCGATTCTTCTGGAGAAGAATCTCTCGAGAGATTCATTCAGGAAACTGCCGCAGCACCAGACGAAGGATTTCGCGCCACGATATGCAATGGCGGCGCCCCGAAGAAATCAACGAAAGCCCCGCCACGCCCTTATTCTACGAGTACATTACAACAAGCCGCAAGCAATGATCTCCATCTCTCGCCGAAAGATACTATGTCTGTTGCACAGAAGTTATATGAGCAAGGGTACATTACGTATATGCGAACCGATAGTAAGGTCTATTCCGCTGAATTCGTGAAAACATCATGTGATTATATTCGAAAACGGTTCGGTGGTGTAGGCGCAGAATCAGGGGATGGGGATAACCTCATTGGAAATCTCTCGACACTGTCGTCGTCGTCAAATGACGCAGAAGCGGCAGCAGCCCATGAAGCGATCCGTCCTACGGACATCTCTCGAACTTTACTTCCCCAATCTTGTCATCCGAGAGAACATCGGCTCTATTCTATGATTCATCGTAATACATTGGAAAGTCTTATGGCGCCTGCGACGTGTCAATCTCTCACTATGGCGATTTCATCCCCAGTCAAGGTGAATGTGAATGGCAAAGACACCGAATGTGAATACAGGTACACAGCAGAGCAGATCATCAAACCTGGTTGGAAGTTAGTTGCCGGAGGGTATGACAAGGATGCAAAAGAATACACCTATTTCGCATCGATTGCGTCGGCTGCGGCGTCATCGTCATCGATGGTCCTATCTGCACCATTCAAGCGCATCATGACCAAATGCTCTCTTCGAAACACCAAGTCACATTATACAGAGTCAGGTCTTGTTCAGTTACTGGAGAAAATGGGGATCGGACGCCCATCTACCTTTTCAAGTCTCGTGGATAAAATCCAGGAACGCGGGTATGTGAAACTCCAAGATGTCCGTGGTAAATCTCTCGAATGTCGCGAGTTCGTGATCTCGGAGAGTATCGACGCTTCGCTCGATTCCGGAACAAAGGACCGGAAGAAATCCATCGAATCAAAAACAGAAGTTCGAGAGATTGGCGGAGAGTCCAGGAAACTTGTCATTCAACCTCTCGGAATTGTTGTCATCGAATTCCTGCTTGAACACTTTGCACCCTTATTCGAGTACGAGTTCACAAAGAATATGGAGAATCAGCTTGACGAGATCGCGAGCGGTGGAATGGTATGGCATGAACTCTGTTACAAATGCTGGTTTGATGTCACAACACAACTCCAAGAACTTAAAGAGCGCGGTGTTGTCAAGGAGGAGATCCAAATCGACGACCGGCATTCGTATATTTTAGGGCGGAATGGGCCGGTCATTCGGTGTCGCGTGACGGATGACGTGGATGCATCGGATCATGAAAGCGACGGGAGCGACGGGAGCGACGGGAGCGACGAGGACCAAACTCCGACCCCGACCTCAACCCCTAAATCCAAAAAAAAGAAACCGAAATTCATATTTAAATCGGTCCGTCCTGATCTGGAATACACGAAAATCCTGCGTGGAGAGTATTCTCTCGCATATATGCTTGGCGAAGCCGACGAAAGCGGCGGCGGCGGCAGTAACGGACCTACGCCGATTGCAGTCGCAGGAGGTGGGCGACTTATGGGACAACATCAGGGACAAGATGTGATCATCAAAAGCGGGAAATATGGCGCGTATGTTGTCTGGGGATCCACGAATATATCATTGAAGCCATTGTTGGGCGGGGGTGGCGGCGGCAATGTACCATCTGTACCTGGAGCGAAAGGTAAATACACACCGAGATCAAAATCGACGACGACAAATCAAAAATCGGAGTTTGATTTGACATTAGAAGACATAGTAAAGTTTATCGACCGGAATTCTGCACCCGTGGTCATGGAAGATGGAGATGGAGAACCTTCCGCGCCCGCATCTACGTCTACTGGACTGAAAGGACCTTTCATCCAAGGACAGATCCTGCGCACCATCGACGAAAATACAACAATACGATATGGAAGATATGGTCCGTATATCTTTCATAAAACAGCAAAAATGACGAAACCTGCATTCGTCGCGCTAAAAGGGTTTCCGGAGAAACATGGGAATTATATGACGTGTGATGTGGCGGTGTTACAGGAGTGGGTCACGGCAGATGTGGCTGCGCCTCCTAAACCGAAACCGAAAATACCTTTCAAATTCTACAAAAAATAATCCCATGTATGCCGTATACCCTCCTCCAATCCGACCACACACGAAAACCCAAACAACTCCTCCGCCTTCGTAATCACCGGCCGCCGGCACATCGGATCGTCCTGGGTCCTCGGGAGGTATTTCACTTCGAACGCACCATCATCGTCACCCGACCGTTTCAACGCGCGCCGAAACACTTCCACGAGTTCATTCATCATAAATTCACACCCCGGATTACCAATATTCACTGGACCAACGTCATTCACACCCGTTTTCGGCGCCCCCATAAACGCCACCAATGCACGCACGGTATCATTGATATAGCAAAAAGACCGGGTCTGCGTTCCATCCCCGTAAATCGTGATCGGTTCACCACGCTTGATTTGTCGAATAAAATTGGTTATCACCCGCCCGTCGTCGAGGTCCATCCGCGGGCCATACGTATTGAACAACCGCGCAATCTTCAACTCTAAATCCGGAAATCGTTTCTGGTACTCATAGATCAACGTCTCCGCCACACGTTTCCCTTCATCATAACAAGAACGTTCTCCTACAGTATTTACGTTACCATAATAGGTCTCTGGTTGAGGATGAATGAGAGGGTCGCCGTACACTTCACTTGTCGATGTAAACAACATTTTACAGTTATAGAGAACACAGTAATCAAGAACACGCTGGGTGCCATTGATCGACGTTAGCAAGGTCTCCATCGAGTATTTCTTGTATTTTTCTGGGGATGCAATCGACGCAAGGTGGTAAATCTCGTCGATATGTTCTTCACTAAAAAGTGTAGGATTAATCGGTTTTGTAATATCGTATTCAATAAACTTGAATCGTGGCCGAAATTCCATGACCTCGCGAATATTATCTATGGATCCAGTAACTAAATTATCAACACAAATGAGATGGTTATCGGGAGATTGTGCGAGAAGGTGAATACAAAGATTCGACCCAATAAAACCAGCCCCGCCAGTTACAACGATTGTTTTCTTTGCCATAGAATGGAATGGAACGGAATGAACGGAATCGACGTAATTACATATAGCAATTATTATCTAAATAGTGTATAACCGAAATCGAAATGGATAAAATCGCTGGTCCAAATGACCTCGTCCCGTCATTCAAAATATTCTCAATATTGATCATCATCACGATCGTAATTAAAATGGTATTTCAGTACAGTTATAACGAAAATGCTGCACCATCATTTAGCGATGTAACTAGTGTAACCGATGTAAACCTCATCAAAGATGAAATCAAAGAAAAAGACTCGTCTGATTTGAAGAAAAAGATTACACTTTATTTCAAGTCGTATATTTTCTATTATCTCACGCTACTTTGGACCATTTGTTTAATGATAACCATTGTTTCTATCACACTCAATAAATACGATACGGAAAAACCAGGATGTATCGCCCGGATGAGTATGATCAATCTTATTCCAATTACATTGTTCATGCTTTTACTTGGATGGATCATTTATCAAAATACAGTGTATTACAAAAAGATCAATTCTGGTCATGTTGCAGAAACGTATGTGACATTTGATACAGCAGTCAATATTCTTTTATTGGTTCAGGCCGGAATCATGTATGCATATATCAATCAACAAATGTTATGTTCTTCAGAAATGGGTCAGTACAGCGAGGCGATGTCGAAATATGGTCCATACATTGCAGGATTTGTTGCACTTCTTGCGGGAGGATGTATGGTACTCAACGAGATCATTCTCAAGTTCTTTACGACGGATGGATAGTTATACGTCCATGTTCACCACCGATTCCACCCCTGCCACCTCCCCTGCCACCACCTCCCCTGCCACCTCCCCTGCCACCACCTCCCCTGCCACCACCACCCCTCCATTTTTTTTCATTACGCAATCACCGGTCAGGTGATGGAGTAATGAAAAAAAACTAGATAAACTTGTGCGTCAATCCACATCCCGCGTCATTTTCCCAGACCCCCGATATTTTAATAATAAAATGCTGAAACTGCGGTTTGTCGTGAGTCGACATGTCATGTTTCCATACACTAATGATTCCACTACGTAATTGTTGTATGATGTCCCCGCTTGGTTTCGGCATTTGAGTACCCAACGGTTGCTGATGATGCTGTAGCTGCATCCATTTATTCAAAATGCTCGTTTCGATTTCATCGAATATAGTCAACATTCCTGCATTATGATCATGCCCGGTGTCAAAGTGACAGTTGTAAATATTGCTGTTGTAATTTTGTTCATTCTGTTTGACAAATAGCTCAAATTGGATATAAATCCCGTTCATAATGAAGTCATTCGTAGAATACGTGATTCGATTGAAAATACTGTTTGGAATATGTGTATTTGCCCGTCTTTCTGTAAAATAAACTTGGCCAGGGTTGTATTCATTTGGGTTGATGACAACGTTCATGATTTCTATTGTATGTCATAAATGAATCGGTTTAAGCAAAGTTTAAATAATCTGTCTCTATGGTATAAAATGGCGATGAAGTACCACATTACAAAATATACGCGTCGAATGGCTAAGAAAATAGGTGTCGTTGTAAAGCCATCTACAGATCCCGAGAAGAAAATCGACGTATTTCGAAACTCGCGCAAGATCGCCAGTGTTGGTGCAGCAGGTATGAACGACTTTCCGACCTATATTCGCACACGGGGACTTGCTTATGCAAAAACACGTCGCCGATTGTACAAAATGCGCCATGAACGCGACCGTCATGAAAAATGGAGTAGAGGATGGCTCGCAGACAAACTACTCTGGTAATTGCGCGTTAAAATTGGTATAAATCAAATCCGCGGATACATAATAATTATCTTTGTGTATCTGTCGACCGTTTGTTCCTTCGTCCGTCAAATGAAATTTTTTGAAACTCACTTCAACGAATATGTCAAGAAAGTTGAAGAATATTCACTTCACCCCATCATTAAAAAAACCATGTTGACATTTCCAACAGATATCCAGTCGCTGCCAAGTATGATCATGTATGGCCCAAGTGGTGTCGGTAAATACAGTCATGCATTATACATGATCTCTCGTTACAGTCCTTCCCATCTTAAATACGAGAAACGAATCGCAGTCGCATACAACAAAGACACGTTTTTCATCAAAATCAGCGACTGTCATTTCGAAGTAGATATGTCACTCTTGGGCTGTAACTCTAAACATCTATGGAATGAGATCTACAATCAAATACAAGATATTATCAGTTCAAGATCATCGTATACAACCGCATTTGTTATGTGTAAGAACTTTCATAGAATACATAGTGAATTACTGGAAACATTTTATAGTTACATGTCGGACAACCTGAAATTCGTAATTTTATCCGAACATGTCAGTTTTATTCCAGACAACATACTCCACCGATGTAAAATGATCCCTTTCAAACGTCCTACGGCTACAATGTACAATAAGTGCATTTTCCCGTCAAGTGCAAGTACAGGAGGCGGCGCTGCAAGTATGAAAAAATCCAAGACGATTCCGCTGTCATCACCGTCATCACCGTCATCAACCCATCATGAAATCATCAAAGAGACGCCAACTCGACTAACCAGTAAATTCCCTCTCGAAACCATAACGAATATAAAAGCGCTGAAGTCAAACATGACTGACCTGACGGAACCTCATGAGAATATATGCAACTGTATTGTTGAGATCATTCTCTCGCCACAGTCGCAGTTGAAATACGACGCGCTGAGAGAACGCCTCTATGACCTTCTTACCTATGATATCAGTATTCAAGAATGCGTATGGTTTATATTGCGTCGTTTGATTACGAATGGTTCGTTACTTCCAGAAATGATGGATGATATTATGATGCAGATCTACACATTTTTTCAGTATTTCAATAATAATTACCGCCCGATATATCATTTAGAGAATTTCGTCTTATTACTAGTATGCAAGATACACGGATACAAGCATCAGTTTCCGTCATCTCTCGAAAATCATGCCTAACTCATTTTCATTCTCTACTCCCTATCCATTCCCAGAATCGATTCAAACCTCGTTATATACACTCGGATTTGCAGAGGGAGTCGCTCCATCTTCCATAAAAGAACTTAATAAACGGTATCACCTACTCGCATTGAAACACCATCCCGATAAGGTCACTCTAGACGAAGACGATAAAAACAAGGATGCAACCGAAAAATTTAAAGAAATAAATGACGCACACAAGCGCGTGAAAGAATATTTTTTTTCAAGTGACGCGGAAGGTATCTCGGATATTCATATGGAGGCAGGCGGATATGATAGTATTCTGCAGTTATTCATTCAATCGATTCTTGTAAAAATGACAACCGCCAATGGAGCACCAGACGCTAGCGCAAAGGCGATTCAATCACTTATTCATATGATCATTACGAAGGGTATCCAATCTGGAATCACAATGTTTCGTACGATGGACAAACAAGCATGTCTTACCATCTATGATATTCTCTCGAAGAATCAAGAACTGTTTGGAATCTCTCAAGAGATTATGGATGAACTTATTGGAATCGTCGAAGAAAAGACGGGTGAAGATATTGTTGTTCGTATGAATCCATCATTATTGGATATGTTACTCGATCGAGTATATATTCTTCATGAATGCGGGCAGATATATTATATACCATTGTGGCATACTGAGCTTCATTTCAAAAAGCCGGCCACTGATGGAGGTAAAAGTGAGGTAATTGTATTATGTGAACCCGAACTTCCGGAACATGTATCTCTCGATGATAATAACAATCTATTCATATCTCTCGACGTTAACATACAAGAACTGTTCGCTACGCAGATCTTGCCAGTTTACATCAATGACGAAATCAAATCTCGCGGGTTTATTTATTATTTGCATGCATCGGACGTTACACTACAATCACACGGCCGTCAATGCGTGTCTCTTCGTAATCTTGCTGGTGGTGGAGCCTTAGGCATCTCAAAATGTAATACAAATACTGGCGATATTTATAAAGTAGGGATCCGTGCGAATGTTTACGCAAATGTGCGGTTGGTGTCGGGTGTGTGAATATTGGATTTTCACGTTATCATCAAAAAATATCATGATAACATGAAAAAGCATGAAATCTGGAAAAAATTGAAATGAAAAATTGAAATACTATTTAATGCAGTTACAAGCAACAATAGAATCAGAAACCATGAATCCCGAAATGAAATCGAAGAAATCCAGTAAGAAGGTAAGTTCCTCCTCCGTCAACATGTTGACCCAAGCGGCGTTGATTGCAGCCGTCTCATGCGCATCACCGTCAATCCCCGACGATTCCATGAACACGTTTTACGGCGGTGGTGCCGCAGTTGCAGCATCCTCATCATGCGCATCATCTGTCGCGTCATTCGACCATGAGAATGAGGATGATTTTGACAACAAGTTCAGTTTGGTTATCCGTAAACCACAGGAAGGGAAAACCTTCATCTGCATATCAAATATCACAACCGACAAAACCAAAAATATTCACATCGTGTTAACCATGAACACCCTTGCGTCTGGAATGCAATTCTTCGGAAGAATGGAAGAAGAAGTTGGTTCAAAACGCATCATCGTATTCAACAGCAAAAAGAGCACGGCCGGTAATTGTCTTCATGCAAAAGACGTGAATGGTGTCATGAACCTTCTCCGCAAATATCAAGATGTCAAGGTTATTGTCTGCTGTGCTCACGATACAAGATTCAAAAAGACTCTTCCCGAGTTCTTCACCGCTATAGCTGATTCAAAAAGTTTGGAAAACCGCAAGTTCACCATTCATGTTGATGAGGCGCATGAGTACATCAAGACATATCGCGATAACATACGCGATATCAACGCGTTGCATAACGTAGTTAAAATCATTGGCTACACCGCGACATCAAAACCAATCTACAACGAATCAGACCCAAACGACCCATTGTTTTACAAAATCCACATTATGGACGTCGAAGAAGAACTCAGCATCATTCGTTCTCCAGACTACTTCGGTGTCAAAAATTGCGATTTAAATATCTACGACGATATCGTACACGATGACATTGTCCGTCAGGCTAACATCGAACCGGTTATCCCACCTGTTGTCTTTGACCGTGCAAACAGTGAAAGAACCAAGAAGAAGTGGTATGGTGTGAAAACCTGCTTTGAAATCGGAAATGAAATACTCTACCTCGCTTTCTTGAAGTTCATCTTACCGCAACTGAATATTGAACAAAACAAGTTCAGTTACAACTTTGTACCTGCTTACCTTCGCAAGGTCACGCATTACCAGGCGATTGACATGATACTTCAGCAGTACCCCAATGCGAATGTCGTTGTCATGAATGGAAATGGTATGGAGTTATATCGTGCACACACATCTTCTCATGATGGAACAATGACCAGTAGATGGATTACAAATGGCGAGCAAGTCAAGCGCCAGAATCAAGTGCCACTGTCCGAGAAGAAGAAACTACTCGAACCATCCTACATGATACAAAAGATGATCGAGTCAACGCGAAACTTCCCCACATTTGTCACAGGATATACATGTGTTGGAATGAGTGTTACGCTCATCAATGAAAACCTTGGCAACTTTGACAATGTTGTCATGGCACATCAACACTTGAATGATGAGAAACTTTACCAACTCTGCCGATTCTTGTTCAGCTATAGAAATTGGTCAGGTCTACCTCGCGATAACATCAAGAAAACCGTATTCCACTCACTGACAAAGACGGTCGCTGAAACCTGTCTGAAGTATGAAGAATATGTTGAACGACTTTCGACTGACTTTGCCGGAAAAACATGCAGTCTGCGCGAGATTGACGGTCTTGAACCCGAGACACCAACTGAACGTGAGAAGAAGAGTGAAGCTCTCAGCTCTATCCAATTCACGAACCCTGAACTGTGGAAGAAGTTCAAAGTCTACGATGGCAATGATGATGAAATGTGGGCCAAGGCAAATGAGTTTTACAAGAGTGTTATGGGAAAAGACATGAAAGGAAGGTCTAAGCCCAAAACAGACGATAACGGATTCTACCAGTGTTCTACAACAGTCAAGGGCGTTACAAAGCAACGCAACGACACTATCAAGACTCTAATGTCACAGAGCTGGTGGAGTCTCTTCCAGCAGTTACTCCCGAATCGTACCGAATATGCCCGTGTGTTTGTTGGGTATGATAATGTGGACGACAACACGGAGTACACCATTTACATCAAGGTTGCGCGTTTGGAAAGGTCGGAACACACGTTCGCTGTTCTCGCAGAATACGGAAAGAAATCGAAGAAGACTGAAGAAATAACCGAAACCTCTTCCCAAGCGGCATTGAGTGATGATGACGAGTAAATCTAGGTAGTGTATATGTATGTGTGTAGTCTAACACTTTTTTTAGTTATGAATTGCTGTGTGAGCGCGCGTGAATGGGAACAGTAATAAGATACTAACTACCCGCATAATATTTGTAAATTCCTCCTATTATCCAAGCAGTATTAATTATAATAGATTGATACTGTTTGGACTTAATGCAAACAACCAAAAGCCCAGTTGCT
>Ga0194134_10002337_pt1 | contig 22718 bp, 28 predicted proteins | sample TA2KigOff0mmetaG_FD_148602 | JGI IMG/M metagenome (GOLD analysis project Ga0194134, IMG submission 148602) | Freshwater microbial communities from Lake Tanganyika, Tanzania - TA2015056 Kigoma Offshore 0m | ecosystem: Environmental > Aquatic > Freshwater > Lake | place: Tanzania: Lake Tanganyika... | reverse complement strand
GGTTCGGTGAGAGCACCGAGATGTCGACGACCGGCGTGTTGCCGATCAGGTCGAGCACCGAGTCGACGCGGGTCATCGTGGCGTCGTTCAGGCGCCGCCGGCCACGGCGGGGAGGATGGTGAGCTCGGCGCCGTCTGCGACGGCGGTGGCGGCCTTGTCGAGGTATCGGATGTCGTCGTCGTCGACGTAGATGTTCACGAACCGCTGCAGCTCACCGGACTCGTTCAGCAGGTGTCCCGACATACCGGGGAAGCGGGCGACGAGCCCGGCGATGATGTCGCCGACCGACCCGGCGTCGGCCTCGACGACGGTCTTTCCGGCGGCGTGGGGACGGAGCACGGTTGGCAGGCGGACGCTGACGGCCACGTTGGACTCCTGGTGAGATGTCGGTCGAGCGAAGGGCTACGTCGAATGTCGACGCAATGGGTCGGAGTTTATCCGTGCGGTCGGCGCTACCCGCCAGCGGGTCCGACGACGACCGGCTCCTCGGTCACGGCGCCGTCCACGATCCGGTACGAACGGAGCGACGCCTCACCGTGGGCGAGCGACACGATCGCGTAGTGCCAGGTCGGGTCGGGCGCCTGGGCGACGTCGGTCGGCGACGGGTACGGCGGGGTGTGGGTGTGGGAGTGCAGGACCCCGATGATCTCGAGCCCGTCGTCGTCGGCCGCCCGGGTGGCCCGGAGCTGGTCCTTCGCGTCGACCGTGTAGACGCGGCTCGACTCCGCGGCGTTGCGGCAGCGGTAGTAGCGCACGACCCGTCCGGTCGCCGGGTCGCCGGCGAGCAGGCCGCAGCACTCGAGCGGGAACTCGTCGAGCGCCTGAGCGACGATGTCGAGGTAGATCTCCCGTTCGATGCTGAGCACGGGAGGAACGGTAGCGGCGACGGGCGCGAAACTGGTCGGGTGACGATCCGCCGTGACGCCCTCGTCGAACGAACGCTCCCCGCGGTCGGCGCCCTCGCGTGCATCGCCGTCGGGACGGCGTGGGCGGTCTCACGGGTCGGCTACCCGGAGACGAGCGGCATCGTCGAGGAGTCGGTCGGCGGACCGGGCGTCGCCGCAATCGTGACGGCAGTGGCCGGTGCACCGGTGGCGCTCGGCGTCGGCCTGCTCGATGGCCTCATCGGCGCGGTGCGAAACCGGGCGGTGCGGGCCGCCGTACGGGTGCTGCTCTACGGCGTGCTCGGCGCGTGGTGCGCCTTGATGGTGGCGCTGGTCGCCGAGATCGACTGCGACGGCACGTGCCTCGCCGCCGACAGTCGAGTCGTCGGCGGTGGGGCGGGCGCAGAGATCGCCCTCGTGGTCGTCACCTACGGGGTAGCCCGGGGTGTCGACCGGCTGCGCTCGGTAGTGTCGTCCACCCGGACCGAGCGGAGTGGGCGTGAAACGACAGCGTGACGAGCGCAACCGGGTGCTCGCGACGAACAAGCTCGCACACCGCGAGTTCGAGATCGTCGAGACGCTCGAGTGCGGCATTCAGCTCACCGGGAGCGAGGTCAAGTCGCTGCGCGAGGCGAAGGCGCGTCTCGACGAGGCGTTCGCCCGCGTCGTCCGCGGTGAGCTCTGGCTGATCGGCATGCACATCTCCCCCTACGCGTTCGGTCACGGGGTCGGTGCTCATACCCCCGACCGTCAGCGCAAGCTGCTGGTGCACCGGTCGGAGCTGCTGCGCTGGCAGTCGATCGCCGAGCAGCAGCACCTCGCGCTCGTTCCCCTGCAGGTGTACCTGAAGGACGGCCGGATCAAGGTCGAGCTCGGCATGGGTCGAGGCCGGAAGTCCTACGACAAACGGCAGGTGCTCGCCCGACGCGATGCCGATCTCGAGGCCCGGCGCGCGCTCGCGGATGCCCGGCGGGCGCGCTGACCCCGACGCCCTCGTCCCACCGGAGGGGTAGACTGGTCAGTTGTACGGGGCTGATCGGTTTCGACGTTGGAACCGGGAGTCGAACGTGCGACCCGAGTTGCTCAGACTCGTGAAACGGGGCACCCAATGAGACGCCAATACGGACGATCTCACTCTCGCTGCCTGATCCGTCAGGTGACGTGAGGAACACAGCGACCGGCGACGGCACGCGGGGCCAGCTCATCGCAGCCCGGCAACAGAAGCGGTGGGGGACGGTGCGGAGAGACCACTGACGGTGCGGAAAGACCACTGACCTCAGAGAAAGTTCTGGCGGGACAGGAGCTCCGGCTCCACTCGACCCGGCGAGCCGGCGACCGTGAGCCGGGAACTCGGGAATGGTCGTAGCGCGAACGGTGACCTTTCAGCGGACGGGGGTTCGATTCCCCCCAGCTCCACTTGTTTCACCAGCGCGCCCCACGCGCGTCAGAGGATCACGCCGCGCACGACCAGGATGCCCACAATCAGCACCGCAACACCCAGGACGCGTGACATGACTGTGGAGCGCCACCCGCGGCTGTCTCGACCAATCCAGTCAATACCGCCGAACGTAAGCCCGGGAACGCTCATGAGGACGAACGCCCACAAGATGAAGTTCCCGTTGTCGCCGTAGCGGGACTCGACAAGCCCTCCCCACCACACTGCGAGGAACAACATCAGCACCACACGCACGAGATTCCTCGGCATATACCGGTGCAGAGCAGGGACGTTCGGGAACCGGTCCGCTCTGCGGTCGATGATCTCGGGCACGAGGAAGATCGCAGTCCCCACCCACAGCGCCCAATTGATCCCGAGGAAGGAGGCGGCGACAAACGCGAAGACCGCCGTCCGCACCAGGTCTGACATCAGCCGTTGACTATCGGCCGGATCCTCGAACTCCTCGACGAAGTTCTCGGCGAACCGGAGCGGCGAGAGGCCTTGTGCCGCGTTCTCGAGCAGCCACCTGGCCACGACCGCGAGCAGCACGGCCCCCTGGATGAAATCGACGCGCGCGGAATGGGCCGTGGTCACAACGACGAGGCCCGTCACCAGGAGTGCCACTGTGACAACACGCAGAACTACCAGAACGTCTAATCGACGCCTGGGAGATCGGGACTCGTCGCCTTTCAGGACCAACATGGGCAACGGACACTAGTCGGTCGGCAACTTACCAGTCCACGGCATGCCCCCTCTCTGCTTCCCCGGATCCACCGTCAACCCTCACTTGAGAGTTCTGTGAACCCTCAAGTGAGAGTTGAGGGTGGCCGAACTGCCCCGGCGTGCACGAAGAGCCCCTGTCGTTCTGGCCGGGGGCCGGTGCCATGGGCTGGGGGCGGGGGCCGGAGCGGTCGGTGCCGCATGCGCGGCCGCTCGGTCGATGAGCTTGTCGAGCTCACCGCGATCGAGCTACACCCCGCGGCACTTCGGGCAGTAGTCGAACTCGACGCCGCTGCGGTCGGTCATCACGAGATCGGTGTCGGTGTCGATCGGGAATCTCACGGTGGAGACTTCCTTTCGTGGAGGGGACGACAGGATTCAGTATGGCGACGCACGGCCGGGTAACCGAACGGGATCCGTGGACCTCGGTCGCCGAGGCCGCGGTGTGCGCCGTGCTGGGTGCGGGTGGGCATGCACCCTGCGGTGTGACGGTGCGCGACGTCCACGTCGCACCCCACCTCCGCTGGGCGTCGTTCGACCACACGCCGTCGGGCGACGTGCTGTGGGCGGCACAGCTCGACGGTTCGGCGCCGGCAGGGTCGCAGGCGGTCAGCACCGACCTCGGCGACGTCGGCGTGTGGTGGCATCCGAACGACCCGGCTCTCCCGAGCCTGCGGGACGCGGTGACCGAAGGCGGTCTCACGGCGGTGGCCGCCGCCCTCGCCTCCGAGATCGACCCACAGGTCGTGCACGTCGTGTCGCTGCAGCCGCTCGAGCACGCCGTCGTCCGTGTCGGCCGGCCCGGACACGCCGTCTAGGTGAAGGTCGTGCCGCCCTGGCGCGTCGGCGACGTCGCCGACAGGCACCGACGCGGACGCGACGCCGGCCTTCCGGTACCCCGCGTCCTCCACACCGACGACGTGCGGGGAATCGTCGTGCTGTCGGAGTTGCCGGGGACACCGTTGGCCGAGCATCTCGAGAACGGTCACCCCCTCCCCGATGCCGACGACGTGTGGTCGCTGATCGAGCGGATCACCGCATCGCTGGGAACACACGGCGACCTCCACGACCGACAAGTCCTCGTCGACCACGACGGGATCGTCGTCGGCATCGTCGACCTCGACGACACCGGCGACGGCGACCTGCTCGACGACCTCGCTCGGCTCGTCGTGCACGTCAGGACACGGGACGACACGCACCCCGATCAGAGGAACCGTGTCCGCACCTTCGCAGACGGACTCGTGTCGATCTTCGAGCAGCACGTCGACGGCGACCATCTCCGTCATCGAATCCGCGCCCACGCCGACGCCTCGACGGACGTCCGATCGCCGATGGGACCGACGCCGAACCCTAGGCTCGCCCGGTGGACCTCTTGACCGTCGTGTGGCTCGTGGCCGGTTTCGTGTGCCTGGTGGTCGGTGCCGAGTGGCTGGTGAAGGGCGCGTCGTCGATCGCCACCAGCTTCGGGGTGCCGCCGATCGTCATCGGTCTCACCGTCGTGGCCTTCGGCACCAGTGCACCCGAGTTCGCCGTGTCGGCGAACGGGGCGCTCACCGGGAACGCCGACGTGGCCCTCGGCAACGTGGTCGGCAGCAACACGCTGAACATCCTCCTCATCCTCGGCCTGTCGGCCACCATCGGCGGGTTGGCCATCGAACAGCGCCTGCTGAAGTTCGACATCCCCGTCCTCATCGGTATCAGCGGCGTCATCTACCTGCTGCTGCTGAACGGCGTCGTCGGCCGGCTTGAAGGCGTGGTCCTCTTCGCCGGCATCGTCGCCTACACGGCGTGGCTGCTCCGAGGGGCCCGCCGACCCGAGTCGGAAACCGTCACCGAGGAGTACGAGGAATCGGTCGGCAAACTCGAGGGCTCCGCACTCGGCCGAGCGCTGCCCTTCCAGTTGGCACTCGTCGTCGTCGGTTTCGCGCTGTTGGTGCTCGGCTCGCGCCTGCTCGTAAGCGCTGCCACCGACATCGCCGAAGCGGTCGGCGTGAGCGACCTCGTGATCGGTCTCACCGTCGTAGCGCTCGGCACCTCGCTCCCCGAACTTGCGACCTCGGTGCTGGCCGCGATCCGCGGGCAACGCGACATCGCTGTCGGCAACGTCGTGGGCTCGAACATCTTCAACCTGCTCGCAGTTCTCGGCGGGGCGGCCGTGCTGTCGGACGCCGGCGTCACAGTGAACCGTGAGCTCCTCCGGCTCGACTACCCCGTCATGCTCGCGGCCACGGTCGTGCTGCTGCCGATCTGCTGGAACGGCTTCATGATCAAGCGCTGGGAAGGCGGACTGCTCGTGCTGTTCTACGGCGCGTACGTCGCGTTCCTCGTCATGGAGGCCGGTGACAGCTCGGCGCCCGAACTGTTTCGCACGGCGATGCTCATCATCGTGCCGCTCGTCATGGTGGTGTACAGCGCCGCCGGGTTCCAGGGCTGGCGGCGTCATCGCGCGATGGCGCAGCGCTGACGAATACGGGCCGGCAGCTCGCTGATGGGTCGCCGGGAGCGCCGTTCCGGCCATCGGTGGCGGTCGGTTGGTTCTGAACGCCGTCGTAGCCGTGCTCACCAGGGTCACCGTGGGAACCGTTGAGCCCGACCTCGGCGTACAGGGTCACGACGGAGCCCGTGGTGTTCGTGTACGAACCAGTCACCAGGTAGCCGCGGCCGCCGACACGCCGTCGCCACCGGCCCCCGAGACCACGAGGAAGACCACCGTCTCACCCGGTGCGACCGTGCAGCTCCCGTCTTCGAGGAAGGTCGTCCCGGCACAGGCGCCGGACGACACCACCGGGTCGGCCGGCACCGCAGAACCCTCCCGGTGGGAACCAGGAACGCTGCGACGACGGCAAGTCCGATAATCGCCGAACCGGTTCGGCGGGAGCGCATGAACGGAATCATCGAACCTCCGGTAGATGACCGAGGCCGGTGTCGAGCAGGCCGGCGTTCACCCTGGCTCAGGCGAGCGCGACGCCGACAGCGAACATCACCGCAAACCCTGCGAGGAGACCCGTCGTGGCCAGCGACTCATTGCCGTTGCGGTGCGCCTGCGGGACGATCTCGTGGATCACGACATAAAGCATCGCCCCGGCAGCAACCCCAAGGAGCCCGGGGAGGAGGGAACCGATCTCCGCGAGACCGAGGCCCGTCGCCCCACCGGCGAACTCGATGACTGCGGTCAGCGTGCTCAACGCCACAGCGGTGCGACGTCGACAGCCGAGCGCGAACAGCGCGACGGCGACCGCGAACCCCTCCGGAAGGTTCTGCGCGGCAAGGCCGATCGCAAGGGCGAGCCCGCTTCCCGCAGCGTCGGCCCCGACCCCGATCCCGAGCGCGACGCCCTCCGGCACGTTGTGGATCGCCATGGCGCTCACCAGGAGCGTCGACCGCCGCAGAGCGTCGACGTCGACGTCGGCACCCGACGGTCCGCGGGTGATCAGGTCATGGGGGATGAGCCTGTCGACGAACCGGACGGCGAACGCGCCGACGAGGACCGCTGCGCCGAGACCGAACGGACCGAGCCGGCCGGGGTCCGCCATGGCCGGGACGAGGAGCGACACCACCGTCGCCGACAGCATGAGCCCTGCAGCGGCGCCGAGCAGAAGATCGAGCACCCGCCGACTCGGGCGAGGCGCCAGGTACAGGAACAGTGCGCCGAGCACCGTTGCCGCCTCCACCACGGTCACCAGCACGATCGGCGGCCATGTGCTCGGCATCGGATGAACATACCAGTACCCCGGAATGTCACCGGGCCCGGGCACACTGCACCCATGGCCTTCAACGGACCCGCCGGACCGCCCGCAACCGCCCGTCAGGTGGCCCGACTACTCGAACTGCTCGCCGCCGCCGGACACGACGGGTTCCGCGACGCCCGCGGCCCGCTCGGCCTGACGCAACGCCAGGCCGGAGGGAAGTTCTCGCGCGATGAGGCGGACGCTCTCATCAGCCGGCTCGAGGCCGAACTCGAGGGCGCGCCACCCCCGCCGCCGACGGTCGCAGCCGACCGTCGCCTGCAGTCGATCCCCGACGAGGCGCTCGCTGCCGAGCTCCAGCGTCGGGGCTGGGTGGTCGTGCAGCCCTGAGGCGTCAGCCCGTGTACGACGGCGCGACGAAGCAGACGCCGCCGTTTCAGGCTCGGGGGTGGCCGGGCCGACCATCGACCGTTCCGGTTCGGCCGACGGATCTAGGATCGGAGTCTGCCGATGGGCACCCCGCCCGTCGCGACGGAGGGGACCGCATGGAATTCGAGGAGCTCGTCCGCGACCGACGCAGCATCCGGGGCTTCCGGCCCGACCCGGTGCCGAAGGAGCTCATCCTCGAGATCATCGAGGTCGCGACGTTCGCACCCTCGTCCATGAACACCCAGCCCTGGCACTTCAACGTGATCACCGGCGACGCGCTCGACCGGATCCGTCAGGGCAACACCGAACGCACCCTCGCAGGCGTGAAACCCAGCCGCGAGATCCCGGTCGAGGGGGCGTACGAGGGAGTCCACCGGGAACGCCAGGTCGAGATCGCCTACCAGCTCTTCGACGCCATGGGTATCCGCGAGGACAAGGCCGGCCGCACCGACTGGATGCTGCGCGGGTTCCGCCAGTTCGACGCCCCCGTCTCCGTCGTGGTCACCTACGACCGCAGCATGGGCCTCGAGACGATCGGGCACTTCGACCTCGGTGCGGTCACCTACGGCCTCTGCCTCGCCGCATGGGACCGTGGGCTCGGAACGGTCATCAACGGGCAGGGCATCATGCAGTCCCCCGTGGTCCGCGAGTTCGGCAACATCCCCGAGGACCAGGTGATCATGACCTGCGTCGCCATGGGATGGCCCGACCGGGACTTCGCCGCGAACGACGTGCGGGCGCCGCGCGTCCCTGCGACCAGCGTCACCCAGTTCGTGGGGTTCGACGCCTGAGCGCCACCGGCGGCCCGTCCTTAGGCGGCCCGCTCGCCGATCGCCCGGATCGGGCGCAGACGCTCCCCGATGCGGAAGCGGTCGACCGCGTGCGCCCGAACGTGCGCGACCACCGCGTCGACCTCGTCGGTCACGAGCAGCTGGGCGAGTTCCTCCTCGCCGATCAGCCCGTCGGAGAGCATGCGACGGAGCTGGCCGAGCAACGGCTCCCAGAACTCGGTGCCCATCAACACGACCGGGAAGTCGTGGATCTTCCCGGTCTGGATGAGGGTCAACGCCTCGAACAGTTCGTCCGCCGTGCCGAACCCGCCGGGCATCACCACGAACGCGTACGAGTACTTCACCAGCATCACCTTGCGGACGAAGAAGTAGTCGAAATCGACGCTCACGTCGAGGTAGGGGTTCGGCTCCTGCTCGTGCTCGAGCTCGATGTTGCAGCCGATGCTCACCCCGCCCGCCTCACGGGCCCCACGGTTCGCGGCCTCCATGATCCCCGGACCGCCGCCCGTCATCACCCCGAACCCCTCGCGGGCGAGCGCTGCAGCCGTCGCCCGGGTCAGCTCGTAGGCGGGCTCGCCCGGCGCGATCCGAGCGGAACCGAACACGGTCACGCACGGCCCGACGAAGTGCAGCGCCCGGAAGCCGCGGAGAAGTTCACCGAACACCCTCGCCAAGGTCCGCAGCTCACGGCGACGCAGCCGGGGGCCCGACAGGAAGATCTGCTCACGCCGGGACGCCGGCACCACACGGTCACGCGGAGACGTCATGCCCGCATGCTGCCATGCAGGCGGGGCGCGGATGGCGTGCGACGTGGCCCGGGTGCGACCATGGAGGAGCTGTGACGGACACCCCCCCGGTCACCCCGCTCTGGCGGGTGCTCTCCCCCGTCGTCGCCGGCATCACCGGCGGAGCGTTCGCATTCCTGCGGCGACACTGGTACGTCGCAGCCGCCCAGTTCGTCACCCTTGCGGCGCTCACCGTCGAAGCCGCACAACTCGCCGGCCAGGGTGGGTGGGCCGACCTTCTCGTCTCGCCGCGACGGCTCCTCGCCACCTGCGCGCTCGTCGTCGCGGCCGGTGTCGCCGCCGCCGTCGGCGCGTACACCCAGTGGCGGGACCTCCCACGGCGACCGCGCCCGCCCGCCGGCACGGCGATCGCCGCCACGGTGGCTGCGGTCCTCGCCCTCGGGGGGCCGGTCACCGGCGCCCTGTGGGTGCTCGTCCCTCAGGTCGACATCGCGAGCCGCACCTTCGTCGACGCACCGATCGCACTCCCGAGCGCCCTCACCGGCGAGACCACCACGACCACCACCGACCTCCCGCCGGGATCGCTGCCACGGATGAACATCCTCCTCGTCGGCGCAGACGCCGGCCCCGACCGGTTCGGGATCCGAACCGACTCGATGAACGTGATCTCCCTCGACCCTGGAACCGGCGACGTCGCCATCGTCGGCGTCCCCCGCAACCTCGAGGCCGCACCCCTTCCACCGGGCATCCTGCGCCAGGAGTTCCCGGGCGGCTACGACGCCTTCCTCAGCGACCTCTACCAGTGGGGTGACGAGAACGCAGCCACCGTCCGCAAGGCCCTCGGACCGACCGAGGCCCCCGGCGCGTCGCTGCTCGCCGCGTCGATGTCGGAACTCCTCGGCCAACCGATCCACGCCTGGGTCGTGATCGACCTCGCCGGGTTCGTCGACGTGATCGACGCCGTCGGTGGCGTCGACATCTACGTGCCGATCGGCGTGCCCGGCGGCGACACGATCCCGAACGAGAAGCACCCGGTGCCGGAGTGGTTCGACGAGGGATGGCACCGCATGGACGGCACCGACGCCCTCGCCTACGCCCGAACCCGATGGGCCGACTCCGACTTCGAACGCATGGGACGGCAGCGCTGCGTGCTCGCGAGCCTCGCCGCACAGACCGAAAACCGCACCGTCGCCACCCGCTGGCCGTCGGTGAGCAAGGTCATCGCCGAGCGGGTACGCACCAACCTCCGCGCCGAGACGATGCGCAGCCTGCTCCGCCTCGCCGGCACCGATATCTCCGCAGGCCGGACCCTTGCGCTCATCCCGCCGATCGTCGAAGGTGCCGACTGGGACCCCGCCGAGATCCGCCGCCTGACCCGGGAGGCGATCGAACCGCCCGTCGTCGACCTGCCGACACCGGTCGGACCGGCCTCGACCTCGACCCCGCTGTCGAGCACGAGCACGACCATCTGGGCGGAAGGCGGCGTGAGCACCATCGCTGAGGACTGCGTCACCCGACGCTGAACGCCCGACCGCGCCGCGCGCCGCGGCCGGCACCGAGCGGCTCAGAACTGGACGCGCGGGACCTCACGCTGGGTGTCGTCGGCCACCTCGAAGTACTCACGGGCGGCGAAACGCGGCTTCGACCCAGCGACGAGGTTCGTGGGGAACACCTCGCGCTTGGTGTTCAGGTCCTGCACGGCGGTGTTGTAGAGCTGTCGCACGGCGGCGATCGTGTTCTCCGTGGCGGCGAGCTCTCGCTGCAGTTCGAGGAAGTTCTGGTTCGCCTTCAGGTCCGGATAGGCCTCGGACAGGGCGAACAACTGCCGAAGTGCGCCCGCGAGCACGCCGTCGGCGGCCGCCGCAGCACGCGGCCCCGACGCGGTGACCGCCGAGTTGCGGGCCGCCACTACGGCGTCGAGCGTCTCCCGCTCGTGCGCCGCATACCCCTTCGTCGTCTCGACGAGGTTCGGCACGAGATCGTGGCGGCGCTTCAGCTGCGCATCGATGTTCGCCCAAGCGGCGTCGACCCCGTTCGCGAGGGCCACGAGACGGTTGTACTGCGACACGAACCACAGCACGCCGACCAGTACGACCACGACGACGACGATGAGTGCGATCAACACGACGGACCTCAGATCTGCCAGTAGGTGGCCCGGCGGTCACGGAACCGACCGGAGAACAGTGAACCCGGGAACTGCTGCATCCGGTCGAGGAGCAGAGCGACCGCGTCGTTGTAGACGGTACGCGCCGAAGCGATCCGGTGCTCGACGTCGGCGAGCTGCCGTTGCAGTTCGAGCGCGTTCTCGTTCGAGGTCAACGCCGGGTAGCGCTCCGCCAGCGCGGCGAGCACCGGGCACACCTCGACGGTCGCGGCCTGGGACGCGACCGATCCGTCGAGCTCGGTTCGCTGCCGGCCGTCCCACCGTGACGCTGCGAGCGCCTCCTGCACCGTGCGCTCGTGCGCGAAGGACGCCTCGACCGTCGCCACGAGCTGGGGGACGAGCGTCGCACGGCGGGCGAGCGCCACGTCGACCATCGACCAGCACGCCTCGACCTGGTTCGCGGTGATCACGATCCGGTTGTACCGGTCGAGCAACCAGCGCGCCATTGCCGTCGTGACCAACGGGACGGTGAGCGCGAGCCCGACGACGGGCGGGAACCCGAGCACGGCCGCGACCACGCCGAGCGCCGCTCCCGCCGGCAACGGTGCCCCGAACACCACCAGCGCACCCCGACGGTTCCGCGCCTCGACCTCGTGCACCGCACCGTGCGCCAGATACAACTCGCCGCGCGAGCCGGCTGCGGGATCGTGCCGGAAGACCGGCATCGCCGGGTTCGCCGGGTCGGGGAGCACCGGTCCGAGCGCCGTCACCGTGGCGCCGACCGGCAACCACTCCTCGAGCACCCGCCACCGGCCGCGCAGCACACCGATCGGACGGTCCAGTTCGAACCCGCGCGCCTCGACTGCGATCTCAGCCGCCTGCATCAGCAGGCCGACCGTCAACTGGTCCTTGTCCCGCGCCTCCGCCGAGAGGCCGTCGACGGTCGCCGACGCCGGATCGACGAGCACCGCACCCCGGTCGTCGAGGAGGAAGAACCGTCGGGTGCTGCACCCCTCGACCCGGGTGCGCCAGTCACCGTCGCCGTCGGAGTCCCGCTCGTACTCCTGCATTCGGAACCGGTACCACACGCACGGGCGGCGCCCCACCGTCGACCAACCCTCCGGGACCGCCGTCCGCCCCGAACACTCCGCCCGACCGAAGGGCACTGCGGACGGCGGCACCGTCGGCGTGTCGGCCATGCGGACCGACCGGCGCCACCGTCGCCAACCGACCGCATACGCAACGCCGGCGACGAGGCACACCACCACGGCGAACCCGAACCCCGTGGCGTTCGGTGACAACGACTCCTGGGCGAGCAGGGGACCCATGCCCGCGGAGCATGCCACAGGAACCTCACCGAAGCCGTCGAGAACCTCACCCGAAAGCGTCGAACGCGAGCTTCACTGCCAGACCGAGCCCGGCGAGGCCGATCACCACACGCAGACGGGCCGCCGACACCCGGCGCACGACCGCCGGACCGGCGAGCCCACCGAGCACCGAACCGAGAGCGAGCGGCAACGCAGCCGACCAACGGACCGGACCGAACAGCGCGAAGCCGACCGCCGCCGTGCCGTTCGCCGCCCCGAGCACCACGTTCTTCGCCGCGTTCGCAACCGGGAGCGCCTCACCGCTCGTGTGGAGCAGCAACGCCAGCAGCAGGACACCCGCCCCGGCGCCGAAGTAGCCGCTGTACACCCCGATCGCCGCCACGCCGAACAGGGTGAACCGCCGGACCCGCGGGTCGAGACCCGCCGCAGACCGTTCCACCACACGGCCACGCAACAACATCGCCGTCGACCCAACCGCGACCAGGAACGGGACGGCCACCTCGAACGCTGCCGACGGGGTCCGCAGCAGGAGCACCGCACCCGCCGAACCACCGAGGACCCCCACGGCTGCGAGCGGGACGAGAGTGCGGGCCCTCCCGACGAGCTCCGTGCGCGATCCCCCCACCGACCCGGCCGTCGACCCGACGAGCGCCACCGTGTTCGTCACGTTCGCCACGACCGGCGGCAACCCGAGAGCGAGCAACGCCGGATACGACACCAGCGAGGCGAGCCCGGCGACGCTGCCCGTCAGCCCTGCGCCGACCCCGGCAAGGACGAGGAACAGCGGCTGCAGGACTTCGCCCGCGGCGAAGGCGGTCACCGCGACGAGGGGCACATGGCCATAGTGTCAGGCACCGTGTTCGACGGCCTCACCGACGTGATCACCCGCATCGTCGAAACCCTCGGCGCCGTCGGCGTCGCCCTCCTCGTCGCCGTCGAGAACGTCTTCCCGCCGATCCCCTCCGAGCTCGTGCTGCCCCTCGCCGGGTTCGTCGCCGGACGCGGTGACGCGTCGCTCACGGCGATGCTCATCGGCGCCACGACCGGGTCGGTCGTCGGGGCGTGGATCCTCTACGGGATCGCCGCCTGGATCGGCCACGATCGCCTCCACCGGCTCGTCCGACGCCACGGCCGGTGGTTCGGGGTCCGTATCGCCGACCTCGAACGGGCGGAGGCGTGGTTCGACCGACGCGCCGCGTCGACCGTGCTGGTCGGCCGCTGCGTGCCCCTCATCCGGTCGCTCATCTCCGTGCCCGCCGGTTTCCGCCGCATGCCGCTCGGCCGGTTCACCGTCTACACGGCGATCGGCAGCACGATCTGGAACGGTGCGCTCATCGGCGCCGGTGCGGTGCTCGGCGACCAGTGGGAACGAGTCGGCGGCGTCGTCGAACGATTCCAGTGGGTCGTCGTGGCGTGCATCGCCCTCGGAGCGGCGGTCTTCGCCTGGAAGCGGATCCTCTCGCCTCGGCTCCGTCGCACCCCCGACTGCTAGAACACCGCCATGCGCGCAGGGCGGATCACCGGCCGGTACTCCTTCGAGCTCGCCGAGGTCGACGAACCCACGCCCGCTGCCGGGCAGGCCGTCGTCGACGTGCTGCTGTGCGGCGTCTGCGGCAGCGACGTGCACGCCTACACCGAAGGGTGGGCCTACAACCCCGGCGTCTGCGGCCACGAGTGGGTCGGCGTCGTGCGCGAGGTCGCACCCGGCGTGCGGGTCGTCCGGCCCGGCGACCGGGTCACCGCCGGGCTCGCACCCGGATGCGGCACCTGCCCGGAGTGCCGGGCCGCGCTGCCCGAGTACTGCTCGGTTGCGTTCAGCGGGTACACGGGTCGCCTCGCCCCGACGAACGGCGGATTCGCCCGCTCGATCGCGATCGACGCCAACCGGCTCTGCCCGATGCCCGCCGGCATCAGCGACGTCGCCGCAGCGATCGTGGAACCCACCGCCGTCGCCCTGCACGGTGTGCGCCGCAGCCGCATGCGGATCGGCGACGTCGTCGCCGTGGTCGGCTGCGGGCCGATCGGCCTGCTCGCCCTGCAATGCGCCAAGGTCGGCGGTGCCGGCCACGTCATCGCCGTCGAACTGGACGAGACCCGCCGGGCGCGTGCCCTCGCCGTCGGCGCCGACGCGGCCCTCGCACCCGGACCGGAACTCCGCGAGCACCTCAACACCGTCACCGGCGGGTTGCGCGCCGACATCGCCTTCGACTGCGCCGGCGTGCCCGCGACGCTGCAGGCATCGGTCGACCTCGTCCGGCGCGGCGGGTCGGTGTGCATGCTCGGCGTCACCTCCGGCGACGCCACGGTGCAGCCCATCCGCTGGATGAACAAGGAGGTCTCCGTCGACACCTCCTTCGTGTTCACCCTCGAGGAGATGGCGATCGCCGCTGACCTGATCCGCACCGGACGGATCAAGGTCGCCGAACTGCACGACGGGACGATCACCCTCGACGACCTCGGCCGAACCATCGACGATCTCGCCCACCGGCGCATCCAGGCGGTGAAGCTGCTCGTCGACCCGACCGCCGGATGACGCGCCGTCGCGGCGTCGCCGCTGCGATCGCCACCGCAGCAGTCCTTCTGCTCGGGGCCTGCGAGATCGAACCGAGCGGCGTCGACCCCGAGGTGCGCGAGGTGGTCACCGACGCCGGGGACGCCCGAGCCCCCGCCGCGACCGCCGCCGACACGAGAGGCACCACCACGGCACCCTCGCCGGGATCGCCGTCCACCGTCCGGCCGACGTCCACCACGCGGCCCGTCGCACCGTCCGGCGGCAACGCGGCCGGCACGGCGGCGACCGTGACCCGCATCGTCGATGGCGACACCCTCGTCGTGGTCGTCGGCGGTGGGGCCACCGAGACCGTGCGCGTCGCCGGCATCGACACGCCCGAACGCGGCGACTGCGGGTACGGCGAAGCCACCCGCCACCTCTCCTCGCTCACCCTCGGCCGGAACGTGGTGCTCACCCGAGCCGACAGCGACGACCGGGACCGGTACGGACGGCTCATCCGCTACATCGACGTCGACGGCGTCGACGCCGGCCTCGCCCAGATCACCGGCGGGTTCGCGATCGCCCGCTACGACAGCCGCGACGGGTACGGATGGCACCCGCGCGAGGACGACTACATCGCCGCCGACAACGCCACCGCCCACATGTGCCCGGGGTTCGGGTCGACGTCGGGTCGAGGTGTCACCGGCACCACCGCCACCTCCTCGACGAACGCCGCCGGCGAGGTGTACTACGCGAACTGCGCCGCAGCACGAGCGGCGGGGGCCGCGCCGATCCGCCAAGGGCAACCCGGCTACCGAACCGCCCTCGACGGGGACCGGGACGGTGTCGCCTGTGAATGAGCACCTCGAGTTCGGTCTCGACACGTTCGGCGACGTCACCGTCGACCCCGACGGCCACCACGTCCCCCACCCTCAGGTCCTCCGGGACGTCGTGGAACAGGCCGTGCTCGCCGACCGCCTCGGCCTCGACAGCTTCGGGGTGGGCGAACACCACCGAGCCGACTTCGCCGTGTCTGCACCCGAGGTGGTGCTCGGGGCCATCGCCGGGCGCACCGAGCGGATCCGCCTCACCTCCGCCGTGACGGTGCTCAGCTCCGACGACCCGGTCCGCGTCTACCAGCGGTTCGCGACCCTCGACGCTCTCGCGGAGGGACGCGCCGAGGTGGTGCTCGGACGTGGGTCGTTCACCGAGTCGTTCCCGCTGTTCGGCCACGACCTCGGCGACTACGGCACCCTGTTCGAGGAGAAGCTCGACCTGTTCGCCGCGCTGCGCACCGAGGGCCCGATCACCTGGACGGGCACCACCCGTGCCCCGCTGCGCGACCAGCGCATCTATCCGACGACCGCCGCCGGGCTGCGCACGTGGGTCGGCGTCGGCGGCAGCCCGGAGTCGGTCGTACGGGCCGCCCGTCACGGGTTCCCGCTCATGCTCGCCGTCATCGGCGGCGAACCGGCACGCTTCGCCCCCTACGTCGAGCTCTACCACCGGGCACTCGACCGGTTCGGCCACCCACCACAGCCCGTCGGCATGCACAGCCCCGGCCACGTCGCCGCCACCGACGACGAAGCACGCGACGCCTACTGGCCCCACTGGTCGGTGATGCGCGACCGGATCGGCCGCGAACGCGGCTGGCCGCCGACGAGCCGGGCGGAGTTCGAGGCCACCGCCGGGCCGGACGGCGCGCTGTTCGTCGGCAGCCCCGACACCGTCGCACAGAAGATCGCCCGGGTCGCGCCGACGCTCGGCCTCGACCGGTTCGTGCTCAAGTACAGCTCCGGCACGCTCCCCCACGACCGGTTGCTGCGGTGCGTCGACCTCTACGCCACCGAGGTCGTGCCCAGGGTGCGTGCGCTCCTCTCCTCCGCCCGCTGAACGCCCCTCAGCCGGCGAACGCAGCGGGCGCAGGGATCCGACGCACCCGCCGATGCCCCCAGAACGCGGCGACCAGGCACGCCGCCGCGCCGACGGCGAAACCCGCACGGGCGCCGAACAGGTCGCAGACCGCGCCGACGAGCGGGCCACCGATGGGCGTCGACCCGAGGAACACGATCGCCTGCAGGGCCAGCACGCGACCCCGGTAGTCGGGTGCGGCTCGCGTCTGGATCAGCGCCGTCGCGGCCGTCATGATCACCATGCTCGCGAACCCGGCGACCACCACCGCCGGGAACGCGACCCACACCGTGGGGGCCGCGCCGACCGCCGCCATGCCCACCCCGAAGAACACCGACCCGCGGACCACACCCTGCACCGACGACGTCGTCCGCCGCGCCGACCACAACGCCCCGGCGAAGGAGCCCAGGCTCAACATCGAGAACAACGCGGTGAAGAGCTGGTCGGAACCGCCGAACGTCGTCTTCGCGAGCAACGGCACGACCACGGCGAAGTTGAAGGCGAACACGCCCATGATCGTGAGCATCACGAGCGGGACCCACAGCTCGGGCACCGCCCGCGCGTGACGGAACCCGGCCCGCACCCCGCCGCGCTCGGTCGCCGCCCGGTCGGCCGGGTGCAGGTCGGCGGTCCGCATGGCGAGCAGTCCGCCGAGCACGGCGACGTAGCTCAACCCGTCGAGCAGGAACGTCCACCCGAACCCGACCGTCGTCACGAGCACGCCGGCGAGCGCCGGGCCGACCACCCGGGAACCCGTCATCAGCGCCGAGTTCAGGCTCGCCGCGTTCGGCACCGACTCGGCCGGAACCATCTCGGCGATGAACGCCCGACGGCAGGGCGTGTCGAACGCGGTCGTCACCCCACCTGCGAGCGCGACGACGTAGACGACCCAGAGCGGCGGACCACCGGCGAACACGGCCGCCGCGAGGACGAGCGACTTCACCATCGCCGCTGACTGCACCACCAACAGGAGCCGCCGCTTGTCGCTGCGGTCCGCGACGAGACCGGCCCACGCGCCGAGCAGCAGGACCGGCAGGAACTGGCAGGCGGTGAGCACGCCGACGGCGATCCCGTTGTCGTCCGTCCGACCGAGCACGAACAGGGTCTGACTGACCATCGTGAGCCAGTTGCCGGTCTGGGAGATCGACTGGCCGACGAAGAACAGTCGGAAGTTCCTCGACGAGAACGACCGGAACATCGCCGACGGCACGAACGGGGACCCTACCGGCCGAGCCCGCCCACGACGTCACACCCTGCCGGTACGGTCCCCGCCATGACCCCGACCCTTCGTGAACGGATCCGCGGCTGCCTTCTCGCCGGAGCGATCGGCGACGCGCTGGGGGCGCCCGTGGAGTTCGCGTCGCTCGCCGAGATCGTCGACCGGTTCGGACCGGCCGGGCTGACCGGGTACGCGCCCGCGTACGGCCGCGACGGCGGGGCGATCACCGACGACACCCAGATGACGCTCTTCACCGCCGAGGGGCTGCTGCGGGCCCGCGCCGCCGGGGTCGACGCCGAGACCGACGCGTTCGTCCAACGCGCCTACTGGCGGTGGCTCGCCACCCAGGGCCACGAGCCACCCGCCGCAGCCGGCGACGTGCGCGACGGCTGGCTCTTCGACCTCGACGACCTCCACCGGCGCCGCGGTCCCGGCACGACCTGCCTGACCGCCCTCGTGTCCGGGCAGGTGGGTGCCGTCGGCCGACCGGTGAACTGCTCCAAGGGATGCGGGGGGATCATGCGGGCCGCACCGGCCGGCATCGTGGCCACGGGCGTCGCAGCGTTCGATCTCGGGGTGCGAACGGCAGCGCTCACCCACGGGCACCCGAGCGGCTACCTCGCCGCCGGGGTCCACGCGCTGCTCGTCGCGGAGCTCCTCGCCGGGGCCGGTCTCGACGCGGCACTCGACGTGGCCGTCGCCCAACTGCGCGACCAGGACGGCCACGACGAGACCCTCGCGGCGATCGACGCGGCGCGACGCCTCGCGGCGGAAGGTCCGCCGACCGCCCTCCGGCTGGCAACGCTCGGTGAGGGCTGGGTCGCGGAGGAGACGCTCGCCATCGCCGTATACGCAGCGCTCAGCCACCCCGGTCCGCACGAGGTGGTCGCCGGCCTGCTCCTCGCCGTCAACCACGACGGCGACACCGACTCGACGGGGAGCGTGACGGGGAACCTCCTCGGTGCACTCCACGGCGTGCCGGCCCTCCCCCGCAACCTCCTCGACGACCTCGAGCTCGCCACGGTGCTCACGACCGTCGCCGACGACCTCCACGCCGTCTTCCACGGTACCGCTCCGGTGCCGGACCGGTACCCGCCCCGCTGAGAGCGGACCGTCCCGCGGCGGGCGGTCCGTCACGGGGAATGCCGCGCACCGTCCCACCGTTGACGGCAGGGCCCCTCACCCAGGAGTCAACGTGCCCGCCGTCACCGCCGACACCCTCACCCTCCCCCGCCTCCACGAACCGACACCCGCTGCCGACGGCACGGCACCCCGGTCACGGCGGGTCCGGTCGCTCACGACGGCGCCCGAAGGGTTCGAGGGCGAGGGATTCCCCGTGCGACGGGCGTTCGCCGGCGTCCCCGTCGCGGATCTCGACCCGTTCCTCCACCTCGACCAGATGGGGGCCGTCGACTACGGGCCGTTCGAGCCGCGCGGCACGGACTGGCACCCCCACCGCGGGTTCGAGACGGTCACCTACCTCCTCGACGGCGCGTTCGTGCACCAGGACTCCCACGGCGGCGGCGGGACCATCGGCGAAGGGGCGACCCAGTGGATGACCGCCGGGCGCGGGGTGCTCCACATCGAGACCCCGCCCGAGGATCTCGTCGTGCGCGGCGGCCTCTTCCACGGCATCCAGCTCTGGGTGAACCTGCCGGCCCGGTCGAAGATGATCGAGCCCGCCTACCAGAACCTCGAGGCCGACAGGGTCACGCTCGTCAGCTCGGCCGACGGTGGCACGCTCATCCGCCTCATCGCCGGGGACCTCGACGGGCACCAGGGTCCGGGGCGCACCCACACGCCGATCGCACTCGCGCACGCGACCCTCGCCCCCGGCGCCCGACTCGACCTGCCCTGGGACCAGGCGTCGAACGCGCTCGTGTACGCGCTCGAGGGGAACGGAACCGTGGGCGAGGACCGGGTCGGGATCCGGACCGGACAGCTCGCCGTGCTCGCCGACGGCGACCACCTCACCATCGCCGCCGGCGAACGACGACCGCTCGACGTCCTCCTCCTCGGCGGTCGACCGCTCCGCGAACCCGTCGCCGCCTACGGCCCGTTCGTCATGAACACCCGCGACGAACTGCTCGAGGCCTTCGAGGACTTCCAGAAGGGCAGGCTCGGGGTCGTGCCGGCCGACGGCATCCGTCCCCACCGCGGGCGGTCCTGAGCCCTAGCCTCGCCGCCATGCGCGTCACGAGGATCTACACGGGCGACGACGGCGAGTCCCACTTCCAGACGCTCGAAGCCCCGATGACCGAGCGGCCCTACGGCTTCCTCACCGAGTGGCTGCCCGTCACCGGGATGGCCTACCGACAGAACCATCCCGGCCAGGACCTCGACTTCCACCCGGCCCCCCGACGCCAGTTCGTCGTCAACCTCTTCGGTGCCGTCGAGCTCGAGACCGGCCACGGCGACATCCGTCGCCTCGGCCCGGGCGACATCCTGCTCGCCGACGACACCACCGGCCGGGGGCACATCTCCCGCGACGTCGAAGGCCCCCGACGGAACCTGTTCCTCCCGCTGCCCGACGACTACGACCTGTCCGGCTGGACGGTCGTGGAGGGCTGACCGGTGACGGAACGCGAGCCCACCACCTTCGACAACCGGGTCACCCGCCTGCTCGGCGTCCGCATCCCGATCGTGCAGGCCCCGATGGGGTACATCGCCGGTCCCGAACTCGTCGCCGCCGTCGCGGAGACCGGCGCCGTCGGACTCGTGCCCGGGTCGCTCGGACTCGACCGGGTGCGGGACGACATCCGCCGCACCCGCGACCTCACCGCAGCGCCGTTCGGGGTCAACCTGCCGATCGCCTTCCTCCAGGACGCAGCGATCGTCGACATGATCGCGGAGGAGGGCATCCGGTTCGTGACCACCTCGGCGGGTTCCCCGGGAACCTTCACCGCTCGCCTGAAGGACGCCGGTCTCACCGTGTTCCACGTCGTGCCCTCCCTCGCCGCGGCACGCAAGGCCGTCGACGCCGGCGTCGACGGCCTCGTCGTGGAGGGCAGCGAAGGTGCCGGGTTCAAGTCGATGCAGGACGTCACCTCGCTCGTGCTCCTGCCCCTCGTCGCATCCTCGGTCGACGTGCCCGTGATCGCCGCCGGCGGGATCGCCGACGGCGCCTCCATGGCGGCGGCGTTCGCGCTCGGCGCCGAAGGCGTCCAGATGGGCACTCGCATGGTCGCCGCCACCGAATCCGGGGTGCACCACGCCATGAAGCAGGCCGTCGTCGACGCGGCGGAGACCGACACCTTCCTCGCGAACCGCCATGCCGGCCGACCGGTGCGCGCCCTCCGCACGACCACGACCGCGCCCTATGAGTTCGAAGGTTCCGGCAACGCGATGACGCTCCTCGCCGACATCGCCGAGCTGTACGAGCACGGGAACCTCGAGGCCTCCCTGCCCCAACTCGGTCAGGTCGCCGGTCGCATCGACGAGATCCTCCCCGCCGCCGAGATCATCCGACGAACCCTCGCCGAGTTCGACACGACGCTCGACCGCCTCGCCGCGCTGCGCCCGACCCCGGACTGAGACCTCAGACCGGCGCGCCGACCTGCGCGACGACCGCGGCCCCGAGCGCCGTCGCGGGGTCGAGCAGGTCGAACACGACGTCGAAGTGGTTCCGACCCGACGCTGCGAGCACCGTCGCCGCACGGTTGCCCGGCGCCGCCGACCAGTGCCGCGCCCAACGACGGGACTGACGGGCGAACTCCGCGGTCTCCTCCGCCCCCCACGTCACCACCGTCGGTACGCCCGGACGGACCGGGGTGGGAGCGCCGAGCGGGCTGAGGCGCGCCGCCATCGCCGCGTCGAGACGGACGTCGTCGTTGATCGTCGTGAACCGGGTCGGCTCGAGGTCGAACACCCCCGAGACGAACACGTACCCCGCAACTGCCGGTTCGGTGAGGGCGACCATGGCGGCAAGGTGTCCGCCCGCCGAATGCCCCATCACGTGGACACGGGCGCCGTCGTGGCCGCCGTCGACCCCGGCCACCAACCGGGCGACCGTCGCGCGGACCTGCGCGACCAGCACGTCGAGCGGAGCGCTCGGACACAGGGAGTAGTTCACCGACACCCACGCGAACCCCGCCGTCGCCGCGGCAGGGAACAGGAAGCGGCCGTCGTCACCGGAGAGACGCCGCCAGTAGCCGCCGTGCACGAACACCACGAGCGGCGCGGAGGCATCGGCCCCCGGGGCGTACCAGTACCACTCGTCCGGACCGTCGCCGAACGCGACCTTCCGGCAGGGGACCTGCATCCGGGCCTCGACGCCACGTGCCGCGTAGGCCTCGAGGAACGGAGCGAGCGACGGGACGTGCATGCTCGGCTGGTACTGCGACTCCACCGTCGCTGCGTCCATGCCCCGGTAGACGGCGGATGACGACGACGTCACGTGTCCGGCACCAGTTCTGCGTGCATCCGGTCGAGGGACTGCTGGGCGACAAGCATCGCCTTGCGGGCGGTGAAAGGGACCCGACCCGTGTTCTCGAGCACACGCCACTCCGTGCCGAGCGATGTCACCGCCGCCCGCAGACTCGCCGGGTCGGCGTCCGCGCCGAGGCCCAGACGGTTCGCCGGCACGGCGAACAACAACAGCCGCCGCACCTGCTCCCGCAGGCCGGGCGGGAGGTTCGCCCGCCCACCGGCCAACTCGCGCAGCAGCGTCAGCTCGCTGATCGCCGCCAGCTCGCCGGCGAGCAGATCGACCTCCTCGAGGATCGCCGCCCGATCGGTGGGCGTGGCCGCACCCGTCGCCGCGACCTGCAGCAAGGCGAGACCCGCCGACGCCCGCAGCAGCGGGGCACGCAGCGCGGCGAGCTCCGCCGCCGTGGCGCCGATGCCGACGAGCGCGTCGTCGTCGAGCACCGCGGGGACCCCGGCCCCGACACCGATGGAGGGCCGCGCCGCCAGGTCGGCGGCGACCGCCGCCGCATCACCGCCCGCAGCGGGGACCACGAGGATCTCCACCGC
>Ga0194134_10002334_pt1 | contig 22734 bp, 22 predicted proteins | sample TA2KigOff0mmetaG_FD_148602 | JGI IMG/M metagenome (GOLD analysis project Ga0194134, IMG submission 148602) | Freshwater microbial communities from Lake Tanganyika, Tanzania - TA2015056 Kigoma Offshore 0m | ecosystem: Environmental > Aquatic > Freshwater > Lake | place: Tanzania: Lake Tanganyika... | reverse complement strand
ACGGCGCAGGCCAGCGCGAGGAGCAGGGCGGGGAGGCGGGATTTCATCGGGCGGGAAGACGGTGGGGGCGGGACGGAGGTGACGTTCACGGGGCGAGGCGGCCGGGCAGGCAAGCCACTGCCCGGCGCACGGTCGCGGCGGCGTCCGGCGGCCCCGGATCCGGCCGCGCCGAGGAGAAGCAGGCCCCGGATCATTTCCGGCCGCTCTTCTTGCCTCCCCCGCCTCCGCCCGCGCCCTCCCTGCCTTTCGAGGCGGCCGAGACGGCGTGGTTGGCCACGTGCGCCGGCCGGGCCTGGGCGTAACGGTCCAACTCGGCCTGCAGCCGTGCGCGCGCCGCCGCCGCGGGACCGGTCACCTCCGCCGCTGGCAGCGGGCGCTCCTCGAACGGGTCCCTCGTCAGGTCGAAGAGGCGGCCGTCGCGGTAGAGCTTGTGGGTGCGGCCCTGCGCGAACTCAAAGGTCGCCGCCGGCCCTCCGTTGCGCGCGTACCAAAGGTAGTAGGCCTCGCGCGGCGTGCCGGGCTCCCCGCGCAACTGCGGCAGGAAACTCACGCCGTCTAACCCCGCCGGTACCGGCACCCCCGCCGCCGCGCACAGGGTGGGCAGGAAGTCCACGCTCGCCACGAGGTCGCCGTTTACCCGCCCGGCCGGCACCCGCGCCGGCCAGCTCGCGATCAGGGGCACGTGGTTGCCCCGCGCGGTGCTCGTGCCCTTGCCGCCGACGTAGTCCGTCCCGCGGAACCGCGAGGTGACGCTCGGGTGCGTGCCGTTGTCGCTGGTGAACAGGATCAGGGTGTTCTCGCGCAGGCCCAGTTCCTCGAGCTTCGCAACCAGCCGGCCCACCATCTTGTCCATATACGCGGTCATATCCGCGAAGTGCCGGACGTCCCGGAGCGCCTGCTCGCCCTGCGTCCGCGAATCCCAGTTCGCGCTGTCCGGCGTCGGCTGGAACGGGTCGTGGGTCAGGATCATCGGGTAATAGAGGAAGAACGGGCGGGCGCGGTGGCGCGTGACGAAGTCGAGGGCGAAGTCGTTGATGAGCTTCGGGCCGTACTCGCCGCCGGTGAAGTCGAGCGGCTTCCCGTTGTGCTCGATCCCGGGGTTGGCGTAACGCGGCGGGCGGCGGGTATGCTGCCAGAGGTAGGCCTCGTCGAAACCGAAACGCCGCGGCAGGTCCGCGCTCTGGCCCAGTTGCCACTTGCCCGTGATGCCAGTGGCGTAGCCCGCGCCGCGCAGCAGGTGCGCGAAGGTCACCGCCTGCGGGTCCAGCAGGCCGAACTCGAGGTAGTTGCGCACGTTGTACAGCCCGGTCATCAGCTGCGCGCGCGTCGGCGTGCACAAAGGCTGCACGAAGCAGCGCTCGAAGCGCATCCCGCCCGCGGCGAGGCGGTCGAGCTGCGGCGTGCGGTACGACTCGCCGCCGTTGGCGGTCACGCACTCGTAGCCGAAGTCGTCCGCCATAATGAGGACGAGGTTCGGGCGGCGCTCGGCGGCGCCGAGCAGGGCCTTCAGGCCCGTGGCTAGGAACAGGGCGCGAAACAGGAAGGGGAGGGGCATCGGGGTGCGCGAAGGCTCCCGCACGCCCCGTGGTTTTTGAAGTAAAATCGCGCGCGGTTGCGTCCGGACTCAGTCCACGCCCGGCCGGTATTCGATGACGTGGCGATAAGTCTCGCCGGGACGCAGCACGCAAGAGGGGAACGCGGGCTGGTTGGGCGAATCCGGGAAGGCCTGCGGCTCTAGGCAGAGGCCCGCGCGGTGCCCGTGCGGCCGGCCGCCCTTGCCCGTCGCGCGGCCGTCGAGGAAATTGCCCGAGTAGAACTGCACCCCGGGCGCGGTGGACCAGACCTCGAGCGTCCGCCCGCTCGCCGGGTCGCGCACGCGACCGTGCCGCGCGAGCGTGTCCGCGGGCTTGCCGGGGATGTAGGTGTGGTCATAGCCGCGGCCCCGCCGCAGCTGCTCGTCGTCCGCCGCGATCCGCGCCCCGACCGGCGTGGGTCGCCGGAAATCAAAGGGCGTGCCCGCCACCGGTCGCCGCTCCCCAGTGGGGATCAGGTTTGCGTCCACCGGGAGGAAGCGCTCCGCGTCGAGCTGCAGCTCGTGGCCGAGTATGTCCGCGGTGTTTCCGAGGTTGAAATAGGTGTGCTGGGTCAGGTTGACCACGGTGGGCGCGTCGGTGGTCGCGGTCAGGGTGAACCTCAGGGTCCCGTCGTCCGCGAGCTCGTGGTCGGCGGTGACGCGCAGGGCGCCGGGAAAACCTTCGTCGCCGTCCGAGCTGAGGTGGGTGAGGCGCAGCACGGGTCCTCCAAGGCCGGCGACGACTTCTGGGCGCCAGGTGGCCTGATCGAAGCCGCGGCGGCCCCCGTGGAGGCAGTTGGGACCGTCATTGGCGGCGAGCCGGTGCGGGCGGCCGTCGAGGGTGAAGGCGGCGCCGGCGATCCGATTCGCGTAGCGGCCGACAAGGCAGCCGAGGAAGGGATTGTAGCGCAGGTAGTCCGCGAGGTGGTCGTAGCCGAGGACGATGTCGCCCGGGCGCCCGGCGCGGTCCGGCGCGAGGTAGCGCACGAGGATGCCCCCGTGCGTGCAGAGCGCCGCCTCGTGGCCGCGGGGGCCGCGCAGGGTGAAGAGGGAAATGGCGTCGTCGGCGGGGGTGGTGCCGAACGGGGTGCAGGCGATCGTCGCGGGCATCGGGCGGAGGCTCCGGGGCCCGCGGCCCGGCGCAACGTGAAACTGTGGCGGGACGTGGCTTGCAGTCCCCGCCGCGGCTGCCGATGTTCGCAGCCCCGACCTCCCCGCCAATGACCCTACTGCGCCTCTTGTCCCGCGCCGCCCTGTTCCTGCTCCTGCCCGCGCTGCTGCCGGGCCAGTCGACCAACCCCGAGGTGTTCGCCCGGATCGACGCCGCCTAGGCCGATCCCGACGCTATCGCGCTCAAGATCTGGGACAACGCTGAAATCGGCTACCTAGAGGAGAAGAGCTCAGGCCTACTCCAGGTACGCCTGCGGCAGGCGGGCTTTAAGGTCGAGGCGGGCGTCGCCGGGATGCCGACGGCCTTTGTCGCCACCGCCGGCCACAGCTGGCAGGCGGTCGCCTGCGGTGGCTCTTCGACCGGACTGAAGGGGATGAACGTCGCCGCCAAGACCCTGGCCGGAGCGATGATGGATTACCTGACGAGTCCGCAGGTCCTCGCCGAGGCGAAGGCGGGACTGGTCCGCCGCCGTGGGCCCGACTTCAAGTACGAGGCGATGGTCGGCGACTGCGCCCCGCCGCTGAACTACCGCGACTGAGGCCGGGCCGGACACTAACGGCAAAGCACCTTTCCCGGTTGGAAAACGGGGCGCTCCGCTCAGGCGCGCGTGCCGCCGTTCGCCGGCTCAGGCGAGGCACTTTTCCTGCAGCAAGGGAGCGCCGTGCCGCTTGAACAGATCCTCCGCGCCGGCACCGGTCTCCACGGCGCGGGCGGCGGCCGGGAGCGCGGCGAGCAGGAGCGTCCGGGCTGGGGTCACGGGGGAAAGAAAGGGTTTCGAGGCGAGCGGGCAGCGCCGCGTAACGGAGCGTTTTCTTTCTCCGGCGGGAAGGCTCTCCAAAACTACCCGCGCTCGCGCCTTGGCGGACTCGTCGTGTTTCTCAAGGGAGGGCATCTCCAGCCCCCGCTGGATCGCCGCGCGGGCCGGACCGGGTTGGCCGGCGCCCGCCAGGGCCAGTCCCAGCTCCAAGTGGTGCTTCAACTGGCCGGGCTCGAGTTCGACCGCGCGCTCGAGGTGGCGCACGGCCTCCGCGTGCGACGCGCCGGGCAGCCCGCCGTAGAACAGCCTTACGACCAGCCGCGCCGTCCCACCAAGCACCGCGACCTCGTGGTGCCACCGGCCAAGGATGTGATGCGCCCAAGCGTAACCGGGGTCTAGGGTCAGCGCCCGTTCCGCCTCCGCCCGCAACTCGCGCGAGTAACGGACCTTGTCCCGCGTCCCGCTCAGCACGCCCAGCTTGCCCAGGCAGATCGCGACGGAGAGCACGTTCTCCGCGGACCGGGGCTCGAGCTCCGCGGCGCGGCGCGAGTGGACCAGCGCCTGCGCGACGGCGGCCCGCTGTTCCTCCCGCGTGGGCAACTCGACCATCAGGTCCGAGTACTGGCGCGCGAGCTTCTGCTGCAGGAACGCGTCGGCCGGCCGGGCCGCGACCGCCTCCTGGAACAGGGCCAGCGCCTGGCGGGTGTCCAGCCGGGCCTCCGCCGCGAGGGCCGCGCGCACCACCGCGTCCGGGTCCGCGCGGGCGCTGGCCGCCACGAGGCTCGCGAGGGCCAGTAACGTGGGACGGAGCGGGGCCATCGCGCGAGCGTGGCGGTTGAGTCGCCGGGCGCAAGCGCCGGGGCGGCCTCGGCGGGCCCGGTTTTCGCTTGGCGCGCCCGGGCCCCCTCGGCGACCTTGACCCGATGGCCGCCGCACCGATCCGTTATTACCACCGCGCTCGTGCCCGGGAGGAAACTGAGGAGATCTTCGGCGAGCGCTGGCTGCGCTTCGCCTACGAGCACCCGGTCGGCCGCCTCGCGGTGTGGCTGCTGGCGCGGCGGGTCCTGTTCTCCCGTTGGTATGGCTACCGGATGAGCCGGCCCGCCAGCGCCCGGCTCATCCTACCGTTCATCGCGCGCTACAACCTCGACGTGGACGAGTTCGCGACGTCGCCCTTCCGGTTCGAGCACTTCAACGCTTTCTTTTACCGTGCGCTGCGCTCCGGCTGCCGGCCGATCGCCCCCGGCGAGGGCGTCGCGGTGCTCCCGGCGGACGGCCGCCACCTGGTCTTCCCGGATGTCGACGCCGCTGACGGGTTCTACGTCAAGGGTGCCCGTTTCACGCTCTTGGAACTCCTCGACGATGCCGACCTGGCTGCCCGTTTTGCCGGCGGGGCGATGGTCATCTCTCGCCTATGCCCCGTGGACTACCACCGGTTCCATTTCCCGGTGGCCGGCGTGCCCGGCGAACCCCGGCATGTCCAGGGTTGGCTGTACTCAGTCAGCCCAATCGCCCTTCGCCGGCGCCTCCGCTACCTCGTGGAGAACCAGCGCGAGGTCACGCTAGTGGAGAGCCCGGCCTTCGGTCCGGTCGCGGTGCTCGAGGTCGGCGCGACGAACGTCGGCAGCATCCTGCAGTCGTTTGTGCCCGGCCGCCCGGTGGCCAAGGGCGACGAGAAAGGGCTCTTCGCCTTCGGCGGTTCCTGCGTGATCACGCTGTTCGCGCGGGGCCGCATCCGGTTCGACGCCGACTTGGTCGCCCAGAGCGCCTACCACCTTGAGACCTACGCGCGGATGGGCGAATCCCTCGGGACCGCGGCTTCAGCCTAATTACCCGCCGCTCCGGCTTCTTGAAGGGTGGGCTAGGTCAAGGTCTACGAGGTGCCCGGACGGGCGGGCGCGGGCGCTGCGCGGCTGGTGCCCGGGACAGGACTCGAACCTGCACACCTTGCGGCAAAGGCTTCTAAGACCTTCGTGTCTGCCATTCCACCACCCGGGCGGGCGTGGGTCGGAGGCTTCCCCTTCCTTCGGCCCGCCGCAAGCGCCTAGTGGCCCCCCTGGCGGATGATCCCGGACGCGGTAAGAACGCGATGGCGTCGCCCGCAGGCCGTCGTTTGGCTCGCGCTTTCCCGATGCCCCTCCTGCCCCTGCTGTTCCTGCTGCTGGCCGGCACCTTTGCCTCCGCCGCGCCCCGCCCCGTGCGCCCCAACATCGTGGTCATCCTTGCCGACGACCTCGGCTACGGCGACCCTCGTTGCTACAACCCCGAGCACGGACGGATCCCGACGCCCCACATCGACCGCCTCGCCCGGGAAGGCGTCCGCTTCACCGACGGACACGCCTCCTCCGCCGCCTGCTCGCCGTCTCGCTACACGCTGCTGACCGGCCGGTACCATTGGCGCACTCGGCTCCAGACGGGCATCGTCGGCCTCTGGGAACGTCCACTGATCGCGCCCGACCGCCTGACCATCGCGGGTCTCGCCCGCCGGCAAGGCTACCGCACCGCCGCCTTCGGCAAGTGGCATCTGGGCTGGGACTGGCCGCTGGAGCCGGGCGACCTGGCCTCCCTGCGCGGGCTCGGCGGCCGCGCCGGGCGCTCCCGCGACGCGCTCATCACGGAGCCCACCGCGGAGCACCGTCGGGTCTGGTCCCGGGTGTTTTCCCAACCCATCGCCGGTGGCCCGATCACCCGCGGTTTCGAGCACTACTTCGGGACCGATGTCCCCAATTGGCCGCCCTACAGCTTCATCGCGGACGATCGGACGGTCGGCGTGCCCTCCACGCTCCTGCCCGCCCGGCTGATGGAGGGTTTCCGCGCTAGCTTCCAAGGCCCCGCGCTGCCGGGCTGGGAATTCGAGCCGGTGCTCGATACTACCATCGCCCGGGTGGAAGCCTACGTCTCTGAGCGCGCCCGGAGCGCCGAGCCTTTCCTTGCCTACGTCGCCCTTACCACGCCTCACACACCCATCTCGCCTAGCCGCGCGTGGCAGGGTCGTAGCGGGCTCAATGATTACGCAGATCTGGTGATGGAGACCGACGCCGCCGTCGGCCGGATCCTCGCCGCGTTGGACCGCCACGGCCTCGCGCGCGACACGTTCGTGCTGCTCACCAGCGACAACGGCTACGAGACGGCGATCGGGATCAAGTCTCTCGAGGCGATGGGCCACTTTCCAAGCGGCCCCTTGCGCGGCTACAAACGCGACGCGTGGGAGGGCGGCCACCGGGTGCCGTTCGTGGTGCGCTGGCCCGGAGTGGTTCCGGCCGGGCAGGTCTCCGGGGCGTTGGTTCACCAGGCGGACCTGATGGCTACGCTGGCCGAGATCTGGGGCGCCACGCTGCCCGCCGACGCCGGCGAGGATAGCTTCAGCCTGCTTCCGCTCTGGCGGGACCGTCGCGCTGAGATCCGTTCCCACGCGATCAGCTGCGGGGTCAACGGGCTGCAGGCGGTCCGCGAGGGCCCGTGGAAGCTCCTGTGCGGCCCCACGCCGCGGCTGCATCACCTCGGGGAGGATCTTGCGGAGCAGCACGACCGGGCGGCGGCCGAGCCGGCGCGCGTCCAGGCGATGCTTACCCTGCGCGAACGTCTCGTCACCGAGGGCCGCAGCACCCCCGGCCCGCGGCGTGAGAATGATGTCCCCGTGCGCCGGCTGCCGGGCGGTGGCTGAGCGAGGAGCCGAAGGGTTCAGTAGCCGGCATCGGCCAGTTGACGGCGGACCTCGCGGAGCGCCGGGGCGAGCTGCGTCGGCAGGTCGGTCCAGATCGGCTCGAGCGCGAGACGGTCGTTGTAGCCGGCGCGGCGCAGCGCGCGCAGGTAGGGCCGAAAATCGTCGCCGTGCATGCCGGGCGCGGCCCGGTCGCGGTTCTCGGCGAGATGCGCGTGCCGGATCAGGGGCCCCACGGCCAGCAGGTCGTCGGGTGACTCGCCGTTGCGCAGCATATGGAACAGGTCGACCAGCAGCTTCACGGCCGGATGGTTCGCGCGCCGGACGGCCTCGGCGCCCTCGCGCACGGAGTTGATGAGGTTGCATTCTCCGCGGTTGAGCGGCTCCACCACGATCATTACGCCCTGCTCCTCGGCGAGCGGGGCGAACTGGCGCAGCAGGTCCACGTACTGCTCGAAGGCGCGAGCGACCGGGAAACCTTCCGGGACCATCCGCGCGCCGGCGCTACCGAACACGATGCGGGTCATCCCGATCTCGCGGCAGCGGCGCAAGACGGTGTGGGCGTAGCGGTTGAGCCGCTCGTAGTCTAGGTCCGGCCCGCTGCACTTCAGTGTCGCCGGGAGCAGGACGTTCGCTGCCGGCATGGGGAAACCGCAGGCGCGCAGCGCGGCGGCGTGCGGGGCGAAGGCGGCGTCGGGCGACTCGGGCAGGAGGAAGTTGACCACGTGCCCCTCGATGAAGTCGCACTCCGGGCGGAAGGGCAGGGCGGATAGGGTCGCGGGATCGGTGCAGAAGCCGAGTTGCATCCCCGCGATGCAACGCGGCGGCGCGGGGAAGGCACGGCGAAAAAGCGCTTGCTTCCCCGGGGGGCTTGCGGCTTCCTCACTTCCCCTTATTCGGGCTGTAGCGTAGCCTGGTAGCGCGCTTGCATGGGGTGCAAGAGGTCGTGAGTTCGAATCTCACCAGCCCGACCATTTCAAAACCTCCGCCCTCCCGGGCGTGACCTTGCTGCAGAGACTACTGCCAGTTTCCGCCGGCGGATTTTACTGAGGCGTGACTTTGCAATCCATGAACATCCTCGTCGTTGGAGGTGCCGGCTATATCGGCAGTCATTGCGTCCGCCAAATCTTCGCCGCCGGGCACCGCCCGGTCATCCTCGACAACTTCGCCTACGGGCATCGCGCGGCGGTGCCCGCGGGCGTCGCCCTCCACGAGGGTAATCTCGGCGACGGACCCTTCGTCCGGCGCGTGCTTGAGGCGGAGCGCATCGACGCCGTGATGCACTTCGCGGCGTACTGCTACGTCGGGGAGTCGGTCAGGGATCCGATGAAGTACTACTTCAACAACGTCGTCGCGACCCTGCACCTCCTGCAGGCGATGCGGGACGCCGGGGTGCGCCGGTTCATCTTCTCCTCGACGTGCGCTACCTTCGGGGTTCCGGCCTCGCTGCCGATCCACGAGAACCTGCCGCAGGTGCCGATCAATCCCTACGGCCAGACCAAGCTCGACATCGAGCAGGTTCTGAAGGCCCTGGCGGTCGCCCACGGGCTGAGCTTCGCGGTCTTCCGGTACTTCAACGCCGCCGGCGCGGCCGAGGATGGCAGCATCGGCGAGGACCACGCGCCGGAGACGCACCTCATCCCCCTCGCAATCGATGTCGCCACCGGGCGCCGCCCGCACCTGCAGCTGTTCGGCACCGATTACCCGACCCCAGACGGCACCTGCCTGCGGGATTATGTCCACGTGGACGATCTCAGCCGGGCGCACATCGCGGCCTGCACCCGCCTCGACGCCCCGGGCACCCAGCTCTTCTATAACCTCGGCACGGGCTTCCCGACCTCCAACCGGGAGGTCATCGCCACGGTCGAGGAGCTCACGGGCCGCCCGGTCCGCGTCGTGGAGTCCCCGCGCCGCGCCGGGGATCCGCCGGCCCTGTTTGCGGATTCGGCGAAGGCGCGCCGCGATCTCGGGTGGACGGTCAAGTTCCCGGACATCCGCTCGATCGTCGCCACCGCGTGGAAGTGGCATCAGGCGCACCCGGCGGGCTTTGGCGACCGATAGGTCTTCCTTGGCTGAGGACTCGGTCGATGCGAGTCGCTCCGGCGGTCCCGGGGCACGTCTGGCGCGGGGAGGACGGCGGACTTTCCGGCAAGCCTTTAGCTTCAGGGGAAATCCTAGAAACCGTCAGGGGACTCCGCCAAAACGCCGGTAGAGTTTACTCTTTGGCCTAAGGATCCGCGTTGGGGTGGTGGGAGGATTTTTCCGAGCTCTCCCCGGAGCAGGGAGCCAGGCGTTTAAAAGTGGCAAGAAGCAGTTACGTCTTGGGTAGGAATTACGGCAGGGCGAATCGCAACTTGATCGCCCTTACCCCCGCCGGTGAACCCTGCCGCGCGCGTCTTCTCGAGCGGCATTTCCGCTTAGCCGAGGAGGTGGTTAGGCGGGATCCGCAGCTCGTGCTTCAGCTTCGGCTTTATCGGGCGGGTAGGGCGGTAGAAGAGGGTTAGGCGCCCTTACGCCTGATCGCAATCCGGCAAGTCCGACGCTGGGCCCGGGTCATTCTCGGATGAACAGATGTTCGTCCCCGCCGCGATACCCCTCAAGCGCCTCGCGGAAGCCGCACGGGGCGAGGCGTTCGGTGACGGCGGCGCGCGTGGAGCGGGGTGGGAAAACCCGCACAAAGATCAGCCGCGCCCGGGCCAAGATCGGCAGCGCGGCGTCGAGGATCGGCAGTTCGTGGCCTTCCGCGTCGAGCTTCACGATCGCGAAGGCGTCGAGGCCCCGCGCGGCACAGTACTCCGGCAGGCCGACGGTGCGCACCGCTAGCAGGCGACGGAGGCCGAGTTCGGCCGCCTTGTCGCGCAACAAGGTGGCGCCCAGCCGCGTGCGGGTCGTGAACAGGGTGCTGGTGCCGTCGCGGACGTCGACGGCCGCCTCCTCAATCCGCCAGCGCGACGCAAGTCCGTTGCGCCGCGCCAGCGCCGCGATGTGGCGGGCGAGCCGGGGCACCGGCTCAAACAAGTGGATGCGGGCTTCGGGCCAGCGGTCGGCGACCGATAGGGCGAAGAGCCCGGTGTGCGCGCCGACGTCGAGCACCTCCGGCGCCGACTCGCTGACAAGACCGCGCTGTCGGTCGAGCGGATAGGTTTCCTCGACGAAGATCCGCTCGTACACACGGCGCTGGGTCCGGTCCCAGATCGGGACCACGAACCCGGAGCGCGAGCGTGCATCGATCGGGAACCAGCGGATGAAGAAATCCCGCCAGTGGGCGCCGAGCCGCTCAAACGGCCCGCGGGGCGGGCGGGGCAGGGTAGGCGGAGGAAACACGTCGGGAGCGAGTTCCCGGCCCGCGTGAATTCGAGGGCGCGAGCCGGGAACTCAGGCGGATTCCCGTAATGGGCTGGCCCGGGCGATTCCTTGGGCTGGCGTCGGCGTGGAATGGGGCCGGAGGGTGGGGACGGCGGGCAGTGGACCGTGCCCCGCCAAGCGCGCCAAGAAATTGGACCACCAGCGGCGGCGCACGACGAGGGGAATCACGAGCGGCTCACGCCTCACCAGCGCGGCGGCGGCCTGGAAGTCAAGACCGAGCGTGAAGATGCGGGCGAGCAGGCGGTCGACGGCGGCGGCGTAGCCGTCCTTGTTGTTCCAGAAGTGATCCATCAGCGGTTCTCCAGGCCGGAGCCGCCCGCCGGCCTCGAACGCCGTCCCGATTGCAAGCTGTTCGACGAGGTTATGGTGGACGCCGTCGTCCATCAGGCGATCCAGTAGGTCCAGCGCCTGATGCAGCAACCCTTGGTGCTGCGCCCCGACCGCGATCAGGCCCGCGTTCCACATCGGATGCGGGGCCGTGAAGCGGAAGCCGGCGACCTCCCGCCCGCGGACCTGGCTCCACAGGTGTTTCTGGCCGCGGCGCCTAGCGCGCGAGAGGTCATACTCCTTCTCGTGCAGGAACACGTCCCCGGCTTCCAGATCGGCGCACAGCGGCGCGAGATTCCTCCGGAACAGGACGTCGGAGTCGTGGTAGATGATGTTGGCCGGCCCCTGCGCGGCCGCGTGGATCACGCACATCAACTCCGTCCGCCAGAAGAAGTCGTGGCGTCCGCGCCAGCGCTGCAGCGTGTCGTGGTCCGCGGGCAGGATGCGGATCCCCGAGCCGAACCAGCCGAACGACTCCGGCTCGTCAGTGACCACGCAGAACTCGCTGTCCGGGGGCGCCCAGGCCATTGCGGACAGAATCGAGACGTGGGCCCAGGCCGTGAGGTCCGGCCGGCCGCCGGCGGAGAGGGTGACGAATCGGCTGCGCATAGGTCAGGGGGTGCTGGGGAGGGCGCGGCGAGCCGGAAAGCGGGGATTTAGCATAAAGGGTGGTTCTCGGGGTGAGGCGATGGGTCGGGGCAATGCAGGTTTGGATGATTGCACTGCGGCCAGCGTATGCTTTCCTTCTACCTTGGGAAGATGAAACCGAGTTGCGTTCGCGGTGGACGGTGGGGCATCGAATGTCAAGGGGGTGAGGGTCAGCCCCCTTCCGGCGGGAGCTTTCCCCACGGATGCTCTCAACCGGTGGGAGGGCGGGACTAGATTTCACCGGGCGGCGTCCAGCCCGGCACTCTCCGGTTGCGGAACCCGGCAAATTGCCGGACTTTGACGGGGTTCTGGGGAGACCTTCGGTCAGGAATTCTTCGGGTCGTCCTAGCGCAGGGATCGTCGCGGCAAGCCTGTGAACCAAATGGAGGCTGCCCTGAGGGCTCGCGCCTAGCGCGCCCGCGCCAGCCGGGAGCCGGGTCTAAGCAGCCGGCTCGGGGCGAACCCAGCATATTTCCGAGCTGAACGACGCCGCGGTATGCCCATGCCGCCGAACGCCGTCAAATTCCAAGGAACCGCTCCTGCAGTCGCAGCCACGCGATTGGGTGATCCGGGATGACGCCCCCGATGGCATCGGCCTGCAGGCCCGCAAAGGAAATCATCCTCAAGAAGAAGTTCCCGGGGTAACGTCCCGGGCTGCTCCGGAAACCCAGCCGCCGAGGCGCACCCGCTCAACCAGCGCCATGTGCGGAACCGTGAGCGCGGCGAGGCCGACAAAGAGGATCTGCACGACGCGGCGATCCACCGGTTGGTCCCTGAGCAGGTACCACGCCACCGCGAAGGTGGCCGCAACCAGGGAAAGGGGCACGAACATCGCGGCGAGAAGGGGCCTTACCGAAGACTGCCGGCAGAAACGCGCCGACCGGATCATGTGCCTCGCGCTGTGCATCGTGCAGAAGAAAATCGCGAAGGAAACAAATGGTGTCGCCAGCCACGCGAGCAGACCGAGGCTTCCCAGTTCCACCGCACCCAAATGGCGACGCCACGCGAGGAAGATGACCGCCGCACCCAGCCCGATCGCCCAAGGTCCGGCAGCGTAGGTCAGCCAAGGAGTCAGCCAGCGCGCCGCTTCGTCGCCAACCAGCAGACCGAACAGGTTCTCCACCTCCTCGCGGTGATCCAGGAGGGGCAGAAAGATGATCGCACCTCCATACAACAGCCGGACCAGCCATGGAATCCGGCCCTCGGGATCCCCGGAAAAGTGCGCGATCGAGATCACCAGGAAGCCGATCAGAAAGAGCATCGGGAAGACAAACCACAGGCCCACGACCGCGCTCGCGAGCAGGATGTACAATGCCCCGAAGCGCAGCCACGCCCCCCACGTCCGCACACCGTACAACTCCCGCGCGAAAATTGTATCCAATGAACCATGGGGGACACCGAGGACGCCGATCGCGCACCCAGCGAGAAGAACCTCGGTCGACCGCTCCAAGGCCGGCAGGAATCGGGTCGCAACCACACCGAGAATCGCCAGCGCGCAGAAAACCAGCCCTTGGATTTGGGTCAGCTTCATAAGCCTTTCCGCAACGCCTCGCACAGGAAGGGCGTCGAGGGGAGGGAACGCATGACCTGAAGAAAGTCCAGCGGCCTCGCCTCGTCACTCAGAAATCGCAGGACTGGTCCGGGATCCGGACGCGCGAAGAGGCTCAGGAAAAGGCCGGGGGCGCTTTCGGGCTGACGGCACAGGACATCAAGGAACAGGGAATCCAAGCGCCGGGTGACCCACGGATCCGCGCGCAGCGGCGCGGGCGTTTTCCCGTGAGCCGCACGCTCCGCCGTCACGTCTGCCCAGCGCTGAATCCGCTGAAAGGCGTAGCCCGTCGCCGCCCGAGCCGCTCCGTGGTGTAGTCCGACGCGTACGTAGCCTTGGCTCCGGACGGTCGGCGGCTCGCTCGTTCCCATCGGAATCGCATGGTACTCCTGACGAATCCGCCGGATCGCGCGGCCTGCCGCCGTCCGCGCCACGAAACGCGCCAGCGCGGGAGCCAGTTCTGTCGCAGTCTGCCGCTCCGGTGAAAAGACTGTTGCCTCAACCAGCGCTCGGGTCGTGCTGAAGGGGAGGACGTAGCGGAAACAAATCCCTCCCCGGACATCCGGCTCGAAGTCCATCAGTGTGACTTGATCGCTGGCGAAGTTGCCCTCCGGGCACTCTATTTCCACCCCGCTGAAGGACTGCCAAAGCCGCGGCGGAGAGCCAGAGCTTTCAAGCGGCGGACGGGTGTCGATCACCGCTGCACTTTGCAACGCACGCCGCGACGTTTGTACCCGCCATAAGCCCGCAACGCGAACCGGGGGCGCGATCACAGACTCTCCGAGGAATGACGTGATGCGGGTATTCCGCCGGATCAGACCCCAGGCTGCCGCGTAGAAGTCACCCGAATCAATCGTCTGATAGGGCATCCCGCAGCAGTCGACCGATATAGTCCGCCCGCCAGCGCTCACATGGACCGCCGGCCACTCTCGGCGAGCCAAGTGCGTAAGCCGGGCCCCTGGCGTGCGCCAGTAGCTCCACGACCGATCGTGGATGTAGACTTCCCTTGGCTCCACGATCGCGACCCGCGGGCAGTCCGTCCCCCGTGCCGCCAAGCGCATGGCCAGACTCAGGCCGGCGCATCCGCCACCAATGACGATGAGGTCAGCCTCGGTCTGCATCGCCTCAATGGACCCGGGGCAGGCCCTGAAGGGCGAGGTGCAAGCTCATCTCATGGACGCTAGGATGCCGCCAAAAGCCCCGATCGAATCCAGTTCCTGCAAACGCCCGGAGGGTGAGTCCGAACTTCTCCAGCCCAGACACCACGGACCGGCCACTCCACGCATCGCACCGCCGGGCGCGCAGCCGGACGCCGATTTGTCGGTAGGCTCGCGCGGCGATGAGGATGCCGTGACGCGCTCGCAGGGGCAGGAACGAAAGGCCCCGCTCACCGCTCGCATAATACCGGTCCGCGAGCGTCAGCAGGTGCCCGATCGCCGCGCGCAGCTCGACTTGCTCCGCCGCCGAGGGCGAGGCGAGCGCGCCTAGCGGAACCTTACCGATGAGGCTCTCCGGCAGATAGCATCTTCCGCGCAAGGCATCATCGCGGACGTCGCGGCAGATGTTCGTCAGTTGCATGCCGATGCCGAGGTCGATCGCAAACGGTGCCGCCGCCGGATCTGTTGCGTCGAGGATGTTGCTCATCATCAGCCCCACCGTTCCTGCGACGCGGTAGCAATAGCGTAACAGCTCCGTCTCCGTCGCCATTCTTACCGCACCAAGATCCTGCTGCAGGCCCGCGATGAGCTCAAGGGGAACAGGCGGCTCAATCATGCACTCTCGCATCAAGGCGAGCGCGTCGGCCAGCCCCGGGGCGCTCGTCTGCCCGCGCCGGATCGCCTCCGCGGCAACTTCGAGGAGTTCGCGTGCGGCATCCGCAGACGCCCCCTCGTCCACTAGGTCATCCAAGTACCGACAGAAGGCGTAGAGCCGAGCCGCCCGCTCACCGTGCAGCCGGCTGAGAAGCCGCTTGGCCCAGTGAAAGGTCTGGCCCTTCGCCGCGAGGATTCGCTCCGCGTTCTGCAGGGGAGTCCCGGCGGGCGTCATGTCGCCGCGGAGATGAGGGTGTCGATCACCTTTGCCGAACATAGTACGCCGGGTACGCCCGCGCCTGGATGAGTGCCGGCACCAACGAGGTAAAGATTCCGGATTCCCTCAGCCCGATTGTGGAAGCGGAACCAAGCGGACTGTCGGAAGACCGGCGCGAGCGAGAAGCCGGCGCCGAACTGGCTGAGGTGGTCGTGCGCGAAGTCATCCGGGGTCAGCGCGAAGTCCGCCGTGATCGTCTCCCTCAAACCCGGCAGAATCGTCGCCGCGAGCGCTTCAACGATCCGTGCCCGCAACCGCGGCTCCTCCCGTCCCCAGTCGATCCCTGCCTGCTGGTTGGGCACCGGACAGAGGACGTAGAAGCTGTCGCAACCCTCCGGTGCGAAACTCGGGTCCGTTGCGGTCGGCCGATGCAGGTAGAGGGAAAAATCGTTCGCCAGCACGCGGCGGCGGAAGATATCCTCCAGCAGCTCGCGGTAACGCGGCCCCATCCAAATTGTGTGATGAGCGAGGTCTGGATACACGCGCCGCGTCCCAAAGAAGAGCACATACAGGCCCATCGAATACTGGGCGACTTTCAGCTTCAGCCGGCTCGTCAGAGCTCGCTGCCCGGGCGGGATCATGCTTCCATGGAGATGCGCGGCGTCAGCATTCGAAACCACGACGTCCGCCGCCACCCGAGTGCCGTCGTCCAGCACGACGCCCCGAGCCTGACCCTCCTCGATCACGATTGATCGCACGGTCGTGTTCAGGCGCAGCTCAACGCCCTGACGCTCCATGAGGCCGCGCAATGCAGCGACCAAAGCACCGGTGCCGCCCATCGCGAAGTGCACGCCGTAGGCACGCTCCAGGTAGTGGATCAGCCCGTAGATGCTGGTAGTGTCGAAGGGGTTACCTCCCACCAGTAACGGCTGGATTGAGAAGGCTTGGCGCAGCCGAGGATCCCGGAGGTGGCGCGAGACCATCTGCCACACGGTCTCGTGATTGCGTAGCCGCAGGAGCGCTGGCACCTGCCGGAGCATTTCGCCGAAATGGTCGAATGGCCGCGCCGATAGCTGGGTGAACCCGACGTCGAAGATCCTTTTTGAGTGCTTCAGCAGCGCCCGGTAACCATCGCAGTCCGCGGGTTCGATTTTGGCGATCTCTGCCAACGTCTCCTCCAGCGAGCCACCGTAGTCGAACGTCGTGCCATCCGCGAAGCGGAAGCGATACCACGGCTTAACCGGGACCAGCGCCACGTGGTGTTCGAGTCGCTCTCCGAAAAGCGCGAAGAGTTCCTCCAGCAGGAACGGCGCCGTGATCACCGTGGGCCCGGCGTCGTGCCGGAAGCCGTCGCGCTCAAACACCCGAGCGCGTCCACCGACGCCCGGGCAGCGTTCAATCGCCGTGACGTGATAACCCTTCGCGCGCAGCCTTAAAGCGGCGGCAATGCCGCCGAATCCCGTCCCGATTACTACCGCATTCACGCCCCTCGGTTAGTCGCGCTGCAGACGCAGGACAAGGCGAGAGCAGTGCTCAACCACCAGCGATCCAGCCCCATTCGGAAGCGCCGCGGCCAAGGTCGACGCTTTTTCTAAATGCAACCGGGCCTGCCGTTGAACGGTTGAGCGGGGATCATCGGCAGGACACAAAGCCTCCAGAACAGAGACGATATTCAGGGCCTGATTCGTGGCGTCGGCTGCCACATCCTCAAGGTCGTCGATCATCTGATAGCCGACGCCGAAGGCCCGCGCAGCCGCCCAGATGCGCGGGCCCCACGCCGCCTTACCGGCGGCGATAAAAGCGAGTTCCAGGGGGAGGCTGAGCAGAGCCGAAGACTTGCCCGCAACGATCTGCTCGTACTCGGCCAGCGAACTGACGGGGCGATCGCGCCCGGCGAGCTCAGCGCACTGGCCCCGGATCACCTGTGCCGTGCGCTCGTGGACGCAGCGCAACAAATCTGGCAAAACTTTCGGACGGCTGTAACCAACGAGACTCCCGTAGGCGGCCGAGAGCAGCAAGTCTCCGACGCAGATCGCCATGTCTTTGCCAAAGGCCACCCAGACCGCGGGTCGGCCGCGGCGCATCTGTTCCTGATCCTGCACGTCATCGTGGACGAGGGACGCATTGTGCAGCAACTCTGCCGTTGCGGCCAACCGCGCGGCGTCCGCCGCCTCCAACCCGAGGGCAATACCGGCCTGGAGCGCGAGGCGAGAACGGATCCGCTGGCCACCCTCGGCGAGCTGATATCGGACCGCTGTGACGCACGCAGCGTCCACGGTGGTGCCGGGGCGCGCGCCCGCTTTGGCGGCCGCTAGCATCAGGTTCTCGACCATCAGGTCGGCACCCTCAGCGGTCATTCTCATTGGGGATGGGTGGTGCGGGAACACCAAGAAGGCGGCCGGGAGGTGCTCCCGGCCGCCGACCAAGGACAAGTCTTCTCGCGCGGGCAGCCGTGAGCGGGCCGACCCGACGCGAAAATCAAGGCTATCGCTTGTCTGACTCGCTCACGGCTGCGGCCCAGATAATGACGCCGAACGCGATCTTATTAAGGAAATCCGCGAGATTGTAGACGATGTTCAGCGCTTTCGCGCTGTCTGCCGGAGAGCCACCGATGAGGTAGCCGAAGACGTAGCCGATCGGGTATATCGCCCAGCCATAGACAACAATTCCACGCATGAGGCTGAAGGCACTCTGGACCGCCGGAGGAGCGCTGCTAGCGTTGATCTTACCCGCCTCGCCGCGGTAGATCTCGTTGATGATGTAGAGCCATCCCGCGATGCTCACGATGAAGGCGGGCCATACGCCCACTTTGCCCGACTCTCCGAGGTAGCCGAACACGAGCATTACCAAGGTTCCAATGATCAGCCGCCAGAACACTCCGGCCGGTACTTTCGTCACGGCCGACAGGATTAGGAAGAACTCTACCATCAGTAGAGGCACCGTGATGAGCCAATCAATGTACCGAAACACCGTCGGCGTCTCGCCCGTCGCGACCCAGACGTCGCGCATGTAGAAGTAGTGCGCCGCGGCCACTAGGGTGACGAGACCGGACACCGTCAGGGACGTTTTCCACTTCGCCGTCACGCGTTGCGTTTCGAGAAAGAAGAAGGCGGTCGCGGCAACCAGCGCCATCGAAATTACCCAGAAGGATACGCCAACGAGATCATCAGCGCGGAGGTTCTTCGAAGCCGTGGAAGCCATCGCGGGGACCGGGGACAAAAGGCCGAGCGCAGCAATTGCGAACGCCTTGGAAGACCAACTTATAGAGTACGTGTTCATTAAGGTTCGGGATAACGAGGTGAGTTTTCTGAATTTTCCGCAGTTTTCAACTACCGATATGACGGAACAGCGGTCGCGGTTGGTGGGGCGTATCCCAGCGCTGTCGGCCGCGCACCCGCGCCTCGGCTTCCGCCGGATCGGGGACTGTTGCGCCGGGAAGGCTGGCGCGCGAGCCGCGAATCTTTGCAGCGCGGCGGCAGGAAGGCTGAAGGGTGCCGCTGTCGCGCCAACGTTAAGTGCGCTGAGGCGGATCCACGGGGCTCCCGACCCGGCCACCCACCGCAACAGGTGTGGCGGTGGGAATTTATCGGCGATGCCACCTTGCAGGTGGGTCCTTGCGGATGCTCGCCGTGCTCGGCGAACGCGCGAAAGAGTTCAACGTCCTGCGGTTCGAGGGGCGCATCGCCGCCGCCGACGCCATCGCCCAAGTTCGTGCCGCTATCGCCGAACATGGCGCGCCGGAGTTCATCCGCTCCGATAACGGGCTGAAGCTTATCCCAAAGGATTTCCAGCAGTGGCTAGCCGCCCAGAAAATCAAGACCCCTGATATCACCCCAGCGAGCCTTTGGGGCAAGGGCTTCGTGGAGAGCTTCTACCGCCGCCTCCGCTACGAATGCTTGAACCGCGGCAATGCTGGGCGTTGATGGAGGCATACGTCGACACCCAAGACTTCCGCCAGCACTCTCACCCCAAGCGAACGCGCAGCTCCCTCGGCGATGAGCCGCTCCGCCGCTTCGCGGCAAAAAGCACTTTATCAATCCTAGGCTCCGGGCCGGACCGCTAAGCCGGTCCATCTCTCCAGCGGGGATTGCCAACGATTGCACAACCTGCCATAACATTGGGCTTGGGTCGTTATGAAAGGTGAAGATCCGGCGTACCTCTCAGAGCCCTAACTTCAAATGACGTCGCGGAGGGAGCGATGTGCTCCCACTCTCGTTTTTGCTCTCCCCCGCGATATCCGACGCATGAAAGCACGTTGCCAGACTGGAACCCGGGGGTGGACGACCCTAGGGTTGTTCTTCCTCTGCCTCGCGTCACCGCTGGCCGCGCATTTTCCGAGCGCGCACTGGGAGACGCTGACGGATGCAGAGGCGCGCGCGGCCGGGTGGTCGCGGGAGAAGTTGGCCGAAGTCCGCGCTCACGCCCAGACGCTTAACACCGAGGCGGTCATGATCGTGACGCGCGGCAAAACCCTCGACGCGTGGGGGCCGATCGACCGCAAGTTCAACGTCCATTCCATCCGCAAGAGCTTCCTGAGCGCGCTGTGCGGGATGCAGGCTGAAGCGGGGAAACTCAAGCTCGGCACCACGCTGGCGGAACTGGGTATGGATGACAATCCGCCCACGCTCACCGAGGTGGAAAAGCGCGCTACCGTCCACGACCTGCTCAAGTCGCGCTCCGGCGTGTATCATCCGGCGCTCTACGAGACCGCGCGAATGAAGGCCCAACGCCCCGCGCGCCACAGCCATAGTCCGGGCACGTTCTGGTACTACAACAACTGGGACTTCAACGTGATGGGCGTCATCTACGAACGCGTGGCGGGCGCGGGCATTTACGAGGACCTGAAAAGACATATCGCGACGCCCCTAGGGATGGAAGATTTTGAAGCGACCGACGGCGCTTACTTCACGGGCGCGGATTCCGTTCATCGCGCTTATCCGTTTCGCATGACGGCGCGGGATCTGGCGCGGTTCGGCCTGCTCTACCTGCGCGGCGGGCAGTGGAACGGAAAGCAAGTCGTTCCGGCACAGTGGGTACGGGACAGCGTGAAAGCGCATTCCGACGCCGGGAACGCGGGCGGCTACGGTTACTACTGGTGGGTGGCGAAGGGCGGCGTGCATTTTGCGAATGTGACGTTACCGGACGGCAGTTACTCGGCGCGCGGCGCGGGTGGGCATTACGTCCTAGTCGTCCCACCGCTCGACCTGGTCATCGTTCATCGCGTCAACACGGACATTCCCGGACGCAGCGTGGAGTCGGCGCAGTTTGGCGAACTGGTGCGGCGCATTCTCCTCGCGCACACCCTCGGAACAGGTAGGGCGGCGGCGCCGTGATCGCTTGCCCGGGGCTGAGCCAATCGGGCCAGGGAACGCCAAGACCTTCTTCGCCAGCATCGCTTCGGCGAGCATCTTCTTCAGCTCCGTGTTCTCCCGCTCCAACTCCTTTAGCCGCTTCGCCTCGTTGAGGTTCAGGTGCCCGAACTGCTTTCGCCGCCCGTGGTACGTTACGTCGGAGATGTTTTTCTCCCGACAGATGTGCACGATGCTCCTGCCAGCGCCCACGTCCCGTAGGATGCGGACCTTCTCCTCTGTCTTGTAGCGTTTTCCTTTCATGATCTGGGTCCTTTTTGTTGGACCCAGAACGAACCTTCAAGCGGCTCGAATTTCCGGAATCACGTCATTTGCTGGAATCACGCCCGTTGAGGGTTGGCACCCAGCAAGCCGGTGTTCTGAGCGTGCGGAGGGCGGTCGTCTTGTCTCGGACTTGACGAAATTCAGGGTCGCCGGCCGGAGCCTTGCTCGCGCCGTTTCCGGGCCGCGGGTTCAATTCCGCACCGTGGGCGCCCACTCGGCCCTTGGGCTTGCCGCTTGGGCCGGGAAACGCCCCTGCTGGCGCCCGGACGCGGGTCTTGGGTCGGCTTGATGGCGGATGCCTTCGTTAACGTCCACGGGATGGACCGACGCCGGATCGTCGGCACACCGGTTTTCGGAAACGCCCCGCCTGCCCTCGGACGGTCCGGGTTTGGCTCGCGTAAGAGCACATCACCTTGGGGTCGGGTGGCACGTCTCGCCCCGCCCCCTGACGGCCTCGCCCTCCTGAACGCGCGCCGGCCTTCCCTTCCGGCGGGTCAGGGCCTATGCCCCGCTCTCTCTTCCCGTGCCCAAGCCCGTCCCGTCGCCCCGCCTGCCCGCTGCCCCGGCCGCCATCGCCAAGGGCAGCTCGCTCGCCGCGCTCCTCGACGCCGAGGCCACCGACTGTCTGGCGCGTAATCTCGCGCTCGCCTCCCCGCGGTTCGATCGCGCCGCCTTCCGCGAGGCGGCGCTGACGGGTCTCGCGCCGCTCGCGATCCTTCAACGCGGCCGCCACCTCGCCCGCGTGCGACGCGCCAACCTGCCGGCCCGCTACGAGGACGCCCTCGAGGTGCTCCTTAGCTCGCTTACCCCGCCCCTCTCGCGCACGGAAGGCGTCGGTCTCGGGGTGTTTTTCTATCTGCCCCACGTGGGCTTCGTCGCCGCCTACGGCCTTGATCCGGCCGGCAACGACGAGCGCGACCCGTTCGAGGTCTCGATGACCGCCCTGTACGAGCTCACGCGCCGGTTCACCGCGGAATTCTCCCTACCCGTCTTCCTGCGGCAGCAGCAAACGCGCACGCTCGCCCGACTGCTGCAGTGGACGCGGGATCCCGATCCCCACGTGCGCCGGCTATGTTCGGAAGGCTCGCGCCCGCGGCTGCCCTAGGCGGAGCGCATTCCCGCGTTCCTGGCCGATCCACGGCCCACCCTGCCGCGCCTAGAGGCGTTGAAGGACGATTCTGAACTGTATGTGCGCCGGAGCGTGGCGAATAACCTGGGGGACATCGCGAAGGACCATCCCGAGCTGGCGTTTGAGCGTGGCGCGCGGTGGGTCGCCGGGGCGTCCGAGGAACGTAAGTGGCTCATCCGCCACGCGGTCCGCCATCCGGCGAAGCGCGGGGTGAAGCCCGCGCTGCGCCTGCGGCGCCCGCGCCGGCCCGGGCGCGGTAAATCGGCCCGGGCACCCGCGTTCCACGGCCTGATCCCTTGGGGCCATCCCCGAGGAGCGGGTAGTGATCGGTATTTCCTGAGGGATCCTTTTGGCGATGCCCTCCGGGAAGGATGCGGTCTTTGGCAGATCCGCTCAGCCCGGACTGATGAGCATTATCCTCGCTTTATTCCCTCCGGACGCTTAGTGCTTTTCGCAGCTCCGAAACCGGCCATAGCCCCTTTAGCTTGAAAATTAAGCCAGCCCTCTTCATGGCCAGCTTGTTCGTTTTTCTGGGGTTCGTCCTTGTATGGATCATCACCGGCCCTCGTCCCAAGGAAGGATCCGTTGGCTCCGGGGTTTCCGTTGCGGGGGAGACGCGCAAGGCGCAGCCCACCGTGCAGCGGCCGGCGATCCCGGGTGTCGCGGTGGAATTGGTCGGAAGTTTCAGGGCTCTGGGCGGACTGTTGCAGGGAGGGCTTACCCCCGCGGACGCGGATCGTCGCCTGCAGGAATTAGCGCAACGACTCCGCCTGCTGCCGCCGGATGTCGCGGTGGCCGTGCTGATTTCGATGCTCGAGGAGGGACTCGACGCCAAAACGGGGCTGGCGTTCAAAGTCGGACCGGGGGGGAATCTGACCACCGCGCCGACGTT
>Ga0194134_10002328_pt1 | contig 22777 bp, 31 predicted proteins | sample TA2KigOff0mmetaG_FD_148602 | JGI IMG/M metagenome (GOLD analysis project Ga0194134, IMG submission 148602) | Freshwater microbial communities from Lake Tanganyika, Tanzania - TA2015056 Kigoma Offshore 0m | ecosystem: Environmental > Aquatic > Freshwater > Lake | place: Tanzania: Lake Tanganyika... | reverse complement strand
AGCCAACAACGCAATTGAGAGAAAAAGACCAGTTTGGATTGACTCACAATGTTTCAAATACATGTACCGTAAAGGCTGATGAGTGGGATGATCTCACATCCAGAATTTGGCGTCTTAGAGATAGCGTAAAAGGCATATCACTTTTATCTGACTATGGTGACCATGTTTATGAAAATGCGCCATATCAGACAGTTGAAGATGACAACATTGAAATGGTTGAAAAATATAATAAATTGCTAGCGGCCGATTGGTCAAAGGTCAATCTCAATGTCGGTGGCTATAAAGAAAATCCGGCAGTTGAACCAGCTTGTGCCGGTGGTGTTTGCCTTATTTAATTCCCCATGACGCTTTCCAATCTCTAGCATCATCTTCATCCATATCATCATCTATCCACTCTTTTCTTGATGTGTCATTGTACGCGCGCTGAGTGATAGCTGCTTTCTGCTCACTTGGGAATGGCACAGGTTGTGGCGATTTGCTTTGTGCTGGTGGTACTTGTGCCGGTTGCACTGGCTGAGCAGGTTGCACTGGTTGCACTGGCACCGGTTGCACTGGCTGAGATGGTTGCACTGGCACCGGTTGCACTGGCATTGGCTGAGTCTTGACGGGAGCCTTTGGCTTAGCTGGTGCAGTTTGTCTTGTTGTGATTTGAGTATCAAGCTCACTATTCAAGATTTCAAGTCTTTCTTCTTCTGACATGTCCATGCTATCAGCGATTTCAACTGCATCATAACCACTGATCACATCACCAAAGACGTCTCTGACTGCCATTGATTTACATCTGGCCATGAGCATTTGCTTTGGCATTGTCTGCCACTGGCGATTATTTGTAAGGCCTTGACGCTGTGCCATTTCAATGGTGAATTGTACTGTGTACTTTTGATTATTATCAGCACGAACAAATTCAAGGGAGCATTCAACATCGGAATTGGTCAACACCTTCCATGACTTGCACTTAGAAGAAGCAATCACAATGCCAAACATGGTGGCGGCTTGATAAGTGATCTTGCCTTTAATGACATTCATCTTTTCCATTGTTTGTGCGATATTCCAGCCATGCATCATGCCATAAGAAAGATAGGCAGTCACAAGTTGTTGAGCACTCCAGTTGGTGCCACCAGTGAGATAGCCGGCGAGTTTTACAAGTTGATCCATGCTGTCAGCGATTGCGTTGATATCTGACAAAGAGTCTAATAATTTTTGAGAAGCCATTTGATTTATCCTATTGTGCGAGTTGGTTTAGTTGGTTGTTGATTGCAGTGATGATCTGATCAGGTGATGCAGATTGATCTAGAGAAAGAGAAGCGATCTTGACTGTGATTGTGTGAGTGCCAATTGTGAAAGTAACATCATCACAATCAATGCACCAATCTTCAAAGAAGTCATCAAACTGGTGCATGAGTTTTGCAGTTTGATCAAGTTGAGTAAGGTTGAGTTTCATTTGGTTGCCTTATGGTTTTTGTGTTTAAGCTGCTAGCCAGTACATTGTGCAGATGATGCCAAATGCACCAATTGACGCAAAGAAGAGATAAGCGAGGACAGTTTCAATGAAGTCTCTTAGAGCACTTTTCTTTGCCACTGGTCTTGCTACGATTGGAAATAAGCCACATTCTGGAGAACGGTTTTGCATTTTTAAATCCTTTGTGTTTTAGGTTTAGAAGCCAAAGCTAGAGAGAAGACTTTCAATGTACGCTACAACATCGCCATCTTCTGGCATATCGTATTCATCCCAGTCGCTACCATCAGCATTGAGCAAGGTGATTTCATCATCAGTCACTCTGAAGAATGCCTTGCCATAAGCCATTGCGTTTGTTGGGATAACTAAAGCATCACAGCCATCCAATTCGGCATCGAATTTGCTGCTGGTTGCGTTGAGGATTTGATCGACTGGGGAGAGGTCTAAGTTTTGCATTTTGCATTTCGCTTTCTGATCTGATTGATCATTTTTGACTTGCTTGTCTTTGTTTGTGTTTGTAGTGTAAAATAATATTTTTATATTGTCAACAAAAATTATTAAAAAAGATAAAATATTTTTTAAAAGTGCTGTCTATCTGAAATTCTTTGACAACTTCCCAAAAATTCAACATGTGCAGTCTTGCACTCTCCATGACGGTTTTTTGTCACAATGATTTCCATATCGGTCTCAGATGCATGCTCATCATAAGCGTATTCTCTATAGAGCATCATCACTACATCAGCATCCTGCTCGATTGCTCCGGACTCTCTAAGATCACTCAATAGCGGTCTTTTATTTGCTCGCTGCTCAACGCCTCTATTGATCTGAGCTAGTGCAATGACTGGACAGCCAATCTCTTTGGCCAGCGCCTTTAATCCTCTACTGATCTGAGAAATCTCTTGCTCTCTAATCATGGCCGGAGATGTCATCAGCTGGAGGTAGTCAACAATAATAAGGCCAATATCTTCACTTCTCTTTTTGATGTCACATATCGATCTCATCTCATCGATTGATAAGGCTGCTCGGTCAATGATCTCTAAGGGCATTGATTTGATTTCAAAGAGAGTCTCAGCAATCTTCTCTTGTGTGTGGCCAGCCAATTGATCGAATGGTTGATCAAAGACTGATTGAGCGATGCCACTCCAGTTGCTCGCAAGTCTCTTTATCAGTTGGATATCTGGCATCTCTAGAGAAAAAAACAAGGTCTTCTTGGTTGGTTGAGCCTGCATTGAGGCCAAAGCAAAAGTAAGAGAAACGGCGGTCTTTCCCATCGCAGGCCTGCCGGCTACTACATATAAACAGCCGTCTTTCCATCCCTTTGTGATATCATCTAGGTTTCTCAATCCACTGGATAAGCCTTGCTTAAAATCTTTCATAGACTCAAGCAACGATTGTACTTGTTGAGATAATCCCATATTTGGCTTTGGCTTTAAGTCTTTGACTTTTCTTTCATTATCAAGAAAGATATCATCGCACTCTTTGAGAGAATAGCCATGAGCCAGTGCAATCTCTTTATATCTATAGATCTGGGATAGTCTCAGGCTGATGAAATCATCATAGATCTTATTGATATGATCTTCAACAACATGGATCATCGCCGGTCCTCCATAATAGACATGGCAGACATCCAAATTCTCAGCAATCCAACTGCAAATATATTCTGCTAGCATGCTTTCTTTGAGCGTCTTTCTTCTCTCTTGATGAGTGCGATGATATACATCAACGACATTTTCAAAATTTACTGGCCTTTGGGATTGCCTTAGCTCAACGCAAATGTTGAAAATGCAGATGCATGTATGATCAATCAAAATTCTTGGATCTGGGATCATCTTGAAGATCATCATCTTTACGGCCTCGCTGCGCTGCTCTAAAGAAAACGCAAGTGATCCATCTGGCTGAGTAGATGTAATAGACGAAGGCCAAAGAAGTTGAGTGAGCACAAATCTAATTCTGCTTTGAAGAAGAAGCTGGCGATCTCGATTCATCTCTTGCCATGATTGACTCATGATGTAATCAAAAGTGACTTCTTTGTATTCATCTTCTGGATTTTGAAAACTGCGATATTCAGTCATAGGATATCTCCAACAAACTGATAGCAAGTTGGCGCTGCATATAGAAAGAATTGATGAGAGATTTTTGTTGTCGCCTCAAGCTTTAGCGCAAGTTTCATCGGTGCGTGAGCGTCTTCTTTCATGATTTGATAAAGTCTCATTCTGGTGATGCCAGTTTCTTCAGCAATCTTTGTGGCGGTCTTGCCGGTCTTTAAAAGTAATACAGACATTTTTTTTGTCATGATATTTCTCCTGATTTGTTTTTCTTATTGAAATTATTTTTTACTTTTGTATATTAGATTTAGTTACTTGTCAACAAATATTTATCAAGGCTAAAAACATGAAACTAAAAAACGCAAGATTTGACAATTTTCAATTTATCATTGGCAACTTTCTCAGATGTCCCATCCTTCAATCAGTCAGTTATGGATTTGCTTTGATGTATCGATTGATTGAGTTTTACGAGTTTGAGACATCCAGCCAAGACATGACCTTTGAATGCACTTACTCTGATCTGGCCTCTGTCATGGGTATCTCTGAGCGTGTGATCACAAAGTCAATCGATCAACTTTGCGCAACTGGATTGATCCAAAAGAGAAAAAGAATAAGCAAAACAGAATTCAAGATCATGCCAATTGTGGTGGAAAGATACTGGAGAAGAACGATTGACTTTAAAAACATGATTGCAAGTTCGACAAATGCGGATTATACCCAAATGGGTATAATCGAAACTACCCAAATGGGTATAATCGAAACTACCCAAATGGGTATAATCGAAACTACCCAAATGGGTATAATCGACATACCCAAAAAGGTAGAATCATATATATATGAAACTAATTATGAAACTAATTATGAAACTAAAGAAAACTACGTAAAAGAAAAGGCCGGAGCGTGGTCGATGATTGAAAACAAAATGAAAATCAAAGACGGCCGTTTGATTGCTGATTTTCAAGATGCTCCTGCTGATTGGTCAAATCGCAATGACGGTACATGTTACTCATTGCTAGACGTGACGCAGATTGACAAAGAGACATCTAGGATCAATGTTATATCTAAGCAGCTGGCAACAAGTCATTTCACTGATCAGCATAGAAGTATGCACCTAGACAACTTCAATTCAAGCCGGCTGACTCAAGATCAAATCAATGGTTTGACTTCCATGACTAAAGATCAAAACCTAAAAGTTTTCATCACTGGAGCAAGTGGCACAGGCAAGACTCACCTCATGACTGGTCTCTTAAAGCGTATCGCAGAAGAAAGACGATTTGCCGGCCGGCTTCATGAAGTAGGAAGATTTTTTTATGGCACTCTTGACCAGCTGGACCGATGGAGGAAATCTGAATATGACAAGGCCAAAGCGGAAAACAAGCCAATTCCCTCAGTTGGTGATCTGCTGTCAAAGTTTGATATCATTTGCATTGATGATTTTATGGCGTCAAGACTCAATCCATTATTTGAATTGACAATCGATCAGTTTATTGAGCTAGCAAACTCTTTCAAAGGATGCTTGATTTTAGCATCTAGAAACGATTTAAATCACTTGCCTATACCTTCACAGCCAAAGAGTGATTTAAATCGATTTAAAGCGTGTTTTTCAAATACAACAATTTTACTCACTCAAAAAGGCAAATGAAATGAATTTAGACTTTTTAAAAGACAGGCCACTTGTTGCCAATGTTAGCGGTGGCAAAGACTCAACCGCTATGGCTTTATTTCTCATTGATCAAGGCTTAGACTTTGAGCCAGTGTTTTGCGATACCGGATGGGAACATGAAGAAACTTACGAATATTTAGACTACCTTGAAAAAGTAGTGCTCAAGAAGCCAATTCGCAGACTCAAGAATGAGAGATTTTTCAAGACTGATCAAGGTGGCTTTCAGGAGATGGTTAAGAGTAAAGTCTTTTTTCCTACTGGCAATATTCGCACTTGTACGCTCACGCTCAAAGTTACCCCCCAGCTTGAATACATGGATGAAGTCAGAGCACTGCACCGAAAGAAGCCAGTCAGTGCAGTAGGCATCAGAAGAGATGAGAGTCAAGCAAGATCAACACTAGGCGAATTCGAGGAAAAAGATGAAAGTACAATCTGGAGGCCTCTGATTGATTGGAAGGTGGCGGATGTTGTTGCCATTCATAAGCGTTTCAATGTTGCTCCCAATCCACTCTATACACGAGGCTTTTCAAGAGTCGGCTGTTTTCCATGCATCTTCTCAAGAAAGGCAGAAATCAAACATGCCTATCATGAACAACCAGAGCGGTTTGATCTGATCAGAAATCTTGAAGAGGATGTAAAGCAAATTGCCAAAGATCTGGGAAGAAAAGATGCTCAATACTCTTTTTTCAAGCGTGGTCCAGTTGATGAGGTGCTTGACTGGTCTCTCAAAAATGACGATCAAATGGAGCTATTTGAAGAGGAGTATTTAAGCGGCTGTCTTACTTGGGGATTGTGTGATTCAGGTCTCTCAAAAAAAGTTATCTCTGAGATGGATTATGAGAAATTAAAGTAATCAGATCAATTGTTAATGATCACTCACTCAAAAAGGCAACACATGAAACTCAATCCCACTTACTCATCAGGCGATATCAATTTTATCCATGATGAAGCTCAAATCTTTGTTGAAAGCATTATCAATAACATTGATGAAAACATCACTCCAACCAAAGGACATGATGGAGATTATCACTGGATTTATTTGACTGTAAATAAAAACAATGGTTTTTTCTATATCGGCAAAAAAACAGCTCGTCATGGTAATGCAACAACACCTCTAAAAAGCTATTATGGATCAGGCGTTAAAATTCTTGACGCCATAAAAAAAGAGGGTAAGGATAACTTTTTAAGGTACATTTTAAAGTTTTATTCAACAAGATGGGAAGCATGGAATGCAGAAGCTAGCATTTTGACGAATGAAGTTTTATCTCGATTTTCAGAAGATTTAGAATGTATGTATAATTTGCAAACTGGAGGATTGAGCGGAGTTAAAAAGAATGTTTTCATTTACTCTAAACGATCAGCTGAAATGAAAGCAAAAAAACAAAAAAGAGATGAAGAGGCTAAAGAGAGCTTAGAAAGATTTTTAAAATCAAATCCTATATTGCAAAAAGTAAAATTGATTGATTGAAATAAATTTATCTTCATCAGTGTTTAATCATCGCCAGCTCATCCTAAGTGAACCTTTTTAGATGTGGAATTATTTCTAGTGCGTAGTACCTTTAGAGCTGGCAACTTAAAATCGCCGGCTCATTTGGTTAAATGGAAATCACAAAATACGCTAAACTAAAACCGAGCCGGCTCTAAATCTTAATGATCTCAATTCCATTGGCTGATAAATATTCCTCGCCGGTTGAGATCCATCTATCACTTTTATTTTCATAGACCACTGACTTGATACCAGCATGATGGATAAGTTTTGCACACATCAAACAAGGTGGAGCAGTAACATAAATCGAGCATCCTTCAGTGGCTATTCCACATCTGGCAGCATTCGCAATTGCATTAAATTCAGCATGATGACAACCAATTTGCGTATCTGATCCACTGGGTATTTTATTTGCATCTCTAAGGCAGCACTCACCACCACAAAGACCGGCTTGTTTTCTAGCAATTCCATTGAACGATGACACTACTGGCACATCCCCCCGCACGATAACGGCGCCAACTTTGGCTCTGCTACATGGAGAGAGACTAGACATGATCCCAGCCATATCTAAAAATGCTTTATCTTTAGCAGTCATGACAATCATCATCCTTTGATGCAAGACAAGCCAAATCAGAAGCAAGTTTGACAATTGCTTTAGATCTCTTCCCGCACTGGCCTTTATTGCCTACCGTATATCTTCCCAAAGCAAGACAGACATCCCCTTTGCTTTGAGCAAGCCAAATCTGATAAGCCTTGATACCATATTCAATTTCACTGCATCCAGCACAATCAACAAATTGGCGCTTGACTTGCATCACACCTTTTGCACCGGCTGAGGATGTCAAACCGGTTTCAAAACGGCTTTCATGATAGGCTAGAGCAATCATGAGATAAGGATCAATTTCAAACTTGTCGGCGGCTTTGGCCACCATTTCACACTGTTTCATCCTAGCGGGGATTGATGCAGATATCATCTTCTCCCATCTGGCGCTCTGAAGAGACTGGCTAGGATTAAAGATCAATCCCATGACATACCAGCAAATTTCAAAATAATTATTCATCCTCATCATCCTCACTCTTGGTGATATCATCCCACTCATAAGAATAATTTATATCATCAAAAGACAATACAATTGCATTTTGATCGAGAATAGCGCGGCAGTTTTTGCAGTAGTGGTATTCTATACTTGATCCGGCTAGGCTTGATTTAATTTCATTCTGACATCTTAGACACTGCATCAATAAGCTCCATAGTCTTGGGGAAGATAGTAGACGCAATAGTATATACAGCTTTTGCAAATTCCTGCATTTCAAATTGCGAATGACTATCCATTCTCAACTTTAGAAAGTGCATCACCGCCTGAATACTAGCAGACCAAACACATTCGCTATAGGTGCCAACTGGCAAAATGATCCTAGCCTGCTCCCTACATACTCCCAGCTCAAGCAGTTTTTGATAATTGCAGTAAGCGATTGTATAGGTCTCACTCAGTAAGGCCAGTGCATCCATATCAGCATCATCATCTAAATGACCGAATGAAGATTGTTTGTTTTTAGCGTCTTGCAGTCTAAAATGCTCAGGATAAAAAAAGCTCTCTTTGATCTCGGTATAGCGAGCGCTTTGCTCATTCCACGCACAGCCAACTTGATGTTTCATCCACTGCCTAAGAACGAATATCGGCGCTTTAATTCTGAATTTGAGATTGCCATGTCTAAAGGGAGATGAGTGATTATGATCCCAAAGGTATCTTAAAAGTTTTTCATCTTTGCTGGTCCACTCTTTACTTTCTCCAGCATAAGAGACGCGGGCGGCGTTCACGATTGCCAGATCATCCCCCATGTGGTCAATGAATTCCACAAATCCATCATGCACTTCTATTTTCATGATACTCCTTAAAAAAATATTATATATTATTATATAATATTATGCTTTCATGTGTTTATATAACACACACAACAGGAGAAAGTGATGAGCAAAGATCAACAAACAAAAAAGATTTTAGCCAGTGCAAAAGAATTTCTAGATCAGCTCCCTTCTCCTATATCCACTCCAGCAGATGAAGCCAGCAGAGACCAGCTAAAGGCCTTTCTTGATGAGTTGATCTTGTCAATCCTTCAAGACGGTTTTGAAACTGATCGCAAAACTTTGATTGATATTCCTATCATGATCAATGCGCTGGCCTGCTGCTGGAGTGAATACGCTATAGCAATCATAGAAAGGCAAGAAAATGCTCAACACCACTTTAATCAACCGTCTCATCAGCCTTGAAACGGTCATTGATGCTATGTTTAAAAGTGATGCTCCAGATATCGCAGTTGCATTGAAAATCTGCATCAGTGACATCTTTGGGGGTATGATCAAAAAACATGGTGAGGATCTTGAGAAACAATTCATCTTTGAGCAGGAGTTGGAAGATCGAGTCAAAGACCTATCCATCGATAAATCAGATGAAAGCATTCAGCAAATCAAATCAATCTATGACCAACTAAAGGCCAGAAAATGAGAGAGTTTTCAGTTTATAAATTGCATGTGTCAATGGACGCTTTCAAAGGTGATTCCATTTGCCTTCACAATTTTTTCAAGACGATTTGTCTAGTCAAGAACGCAGGCGCTTTCACTTATAAAAGTACTGACACTGGCTTTGCTATCGGCTCAACAACATCAAATATTATCCTTGATGTATGCATTGATGACTATGAATATACAAACGAGTATTTTGATCTGATGCTAGATAACAAGACTATTTCAATGAGATATCTTGTTGAAAAGATGGTCACCATTTCTTTAAAGGTCGTTCGCAATCGTGCCTTTTGCAAACAAGTCTTAGCTGCTCAAGATCCAGAAAAGGAATTGATCAAGCTGGCCAATAAATTTTACAAAACACTTTACATTTCAGCGGTGGATAATCTGCACCGCACAAAGAGAGTCTTAAAAAATGCTCAATAGAATGCACCTTATCGGACGCGCTGGCAGTGATCCACAAATGAAGAAGATCGGTGAAAAAGATCTTGCCACCTTCTCCGTGGCCTATTCAGAGAGATACAAAGATCAAGATCAAGTCACTTGGTTCAATTGCGAAGTCTGGGGACAACTTGCCAATCTGGTCTCAACTCAACTCAAGAAGGGCGACAAGATCACCGTTATCGGCAAGATCCAGATCAACCAGCATGAGGGGAAAACCTATGTCAAACTGCTTGCAAGTGAGATCATTTTTCTATGAAGATCAAAGATAGAAAATCAATCCTCAATCTCTATGTATCAACAAAATTGATCGGTTTGCTAGATGCTTTCAGTGATAGGCACTCTATCAAGGTATCAAAGCTGGCTGAAAAACTGATGCTTGACGGTCTCAACAAATCTGATCTTGATCAAGTCTTGGCAATCGATGATGATGATGCCATTGAGAAGATCACTACTAAAATCATTCGGGAGCTGGACAATGACAAAGAGTAAAACAACTGTAAAAAAAGATATAGTTGATTCTAAACCATCTAAAAATAAAGAGATTGCTAAAGTATCATCTGAAGAAAAGGCCAACATCGCAAAGCAAAAAAGATTGGCTGTCATGGAGAAGGTACTTGAATTTATCTCTCAAGGCCTATCCCAAACAGACGCTTTATCTTTTGTTGGCGTGTCATATAGTAGTTGGAATACTTGGATGAAAAACCATCCAGAACTGGTGACTGACATCAAGCGAGCTGAGATCTCTTTGAAGGTAAGGCACTTGCAAAACATCCAAAGACATTCAGAGAATGATGTGCGTGCAAGTCAATGGCTACTCGCTCGCAAGTTTCCGGCTGAATTTGGAGAGAAGGCAACAATTGATATGAATACAAAATCAGATGATAGCAAAGTTATTATCAATGTTATTCAGCAAGTGCAAAAAGAGAAGCATCCTCAAGTGGTGCAGGTGACACACGATTTGCCAGAAGAATTTGAAGATGAAGAAGATTGATATCGAGCTCAAACTCAATTCTTTGCAGATAGATCTGATTGATAAATTGATCTATTCTCAGGATGCATTTATTGCAGTTAGAGCTGGATGGGGGAGTGGCAAGACTTCGGCGCTTGTGTTTGCATTGTGGACCTGGTCAAGCATTCATCCAAATAAATCATCTCTTTTGATCACCGACACAGCGCCACGATATCGATCGGTTTTAGGTCCAGAAATTGAGAAATGGCTTGTGCCTTATGGTTGGATATACCACCAGCAAGAAGGCAAATGGACGGCTCCAAATGGTCATATCGTTTGGTGCAGATCATATTTCAGACCAGGCACAAGAGACGCAACGCACAATCCACTTGAAGGCCTTAACATAACTTCAGGCCTTGCGTTGATTGATGAATGTCAAACTCTATCCGAAGAGGTTGCTCAGAAGACTTTAGGCCGTCTTCGATCTGGTCCACTTCCAAAGCTGGTTATGGTTGGCCTGCCAGTTTGGGGAGCTTGGTGGGTAGACTTTGCAGAGAAAGCCGGATGCTCACCGATCTTCTATGCAAGTCATGTGAATAAGGCAAACCTATCTGAAGCATGGTTTGAGGCAGTCAAGAACCTGCCAGAAGCCGAACGCCTTGCAATGGTAGAAAATCAGCCAAAGCCTCCTCAAGGTGTTGTCTTTAGTGAGTGGACACTAAGTCACATCATAGACGATTGGCAGTATCAGCCTTCTATGAGTGCAAGAATTGTGGTTGACTTTGGCTTTAGAAAGCCTTCAGTCTTGATCTTGGCACATGATCCGTCTCTAAATGCTGAAGTCATCTGTGCTGAAATCAATCCTCAAGAAATCACTTTGTCAGATCTTGCCAAAGAGATCTTAAAGATTGCCGCACCTAGGGAGCTGGCTAAACACTACCCCAGCCGTATCTTGCTTGATGGTGCATCAGGTGATAAAGCCGGCTCAGCTAGATCAGATCGCACTGCTCTATCTGCCTTCCATGAGCTGGCTAAGCCACCGGCTCAAGGGGGGATTGGTATGCCTTTTAGGTGGTCAACTGATCCAATACGAACCGACATCTTAAACGGCGTTCAAAGAGTCAAACGGCTTATCCACCAAAGGCGAATTCTATGCACTAAAGAAGTTTGGGATAAAGGTGGATCAGCTCAAGGCAACTCATTCAGAAAAGCGATCTTATCCTATGCTTGGGATGGCAAAGAGATGCCAAAGAAAGACGGGAAGGAAGATCCACTAGACGCCTTACGCTATGATGTCATCAATTGGCTTTGGCGTGATAGTGAGATATTGCCAGATAAGCCAATCCCATCCACTTCTTTGACGGTCAAAAAGAAGATCGATCTTGTGCAATCACACATCAAGGCAATGAGGAGCCACTAATGCTAGAAGAAAACAAAATCCACCTTGGCGATTGCCTTGACCTCATGCCATCCATTCCCAGCAAGTCAGTTGATATGATCTTGTGCGATTTGCCTTATGGTACTACGGCTTGTGAATGGGATTCTATTATTGATATGGGAAGGCTTTGGCGGGAATATGAGAGAGTGATTAAGGATAATGGGGCTATTGTTTTGACGGCTAACTCAGTATTCACATTTGTTTTGTATAATAGCAATCCTAAGATTTATCGCTATAAATGGGTATGGATGAAATCTAATAAAACAAACATACTAAACGCCAAAAAGCAACCGTTGAGACAGCATGAAGATGTTTTAATATTTTATAAAAATTTGCCTTGTTACAATCCACAAATGAAAGAAGGCAGACGCCGAAAAGATAAAGGTACATATTTCGGGAAAAGTGTCACAGGGGATTACTTGTGTAAGCCAAAGCCTTCTATAAATGAGGGGACATATTATCCTAGCGATATATTAAATTTTTCTAGTAGCAATAATCATTCAATCCATCCAACACAAAAACCAGTTGCGTTGTTTGAGTACCTAATCAAAACCTACACCAACCAAGGTGAATTGATCCTAGATAATTGCTCAGGCAGTGGCACCACCGCCGTTGCCTGCATGAATACCAATCGCCGGTTTATCTGCATTGAAAGAGATGAAACTTATCACAAGAAGAGTCTTGAGAGACTGGCAAATCATGAACCACTGTTGCATATGCTTTCTGCATATAAATGACTTGAAAAGGTGCAGAAAGGAGAAAGATGATGCACAAAGAAATGACCGATGATGAGAGAGTTTTGATGATCGAGGAGATGATCGAGCGGGGGGAAGTTTATGATGGATATAAGAATGACATACGAATCTCTTGCGGCAAGCAAAACAGAAGACGGACCACATGCACCAAAGAGAAATTTATGATTGCTTATTCCCCCGAATTGTCTTGGCGAGTGATAGCCGAAAGGCTGGGGATCAGTAAGTCTTTTTGTCTCAAGCTAAGTCATGAATATTTAGATTATAGACGGCCATCCGTTTGGGTAAAGGCCACTGATGAGCAGATCATTCAAGCATTCAAAGATCATCCGGGGGGTACGCTTACCACTATTGCAGAAAAGTTAAATATCACACCGAGCTCACTTCTAGCGAGGGCAAGAAAATTAAAGCTGAGACCATGAATTAAGATTGATTGATCTTCTTGATCTTCTCTTCCACTCTATCCAATCGATCAGCCAAATCTTGATCATCAAGCAGGATTTTGATTTGATCCCTAGCCTGTGCATCGATCTTGCTTTCTAAAACATTGATCTTCTTCTCAATCTCTTGTCTCTCAAAGTCACATACCAAAGCATGGTCCTTATCTTCCCTTTCTTTTTTTTGCATCTTCTGAAACATCAAAACAACAAGGATGATTAAAGCAAGTGGCGTGTTGTCTTTGGTGATTTTCATGAGCTCCTGAAATTGGTCAATCTCCGGAGGTAGCTCAACAAGTGAATGAGTTTGAGCTGGTGAAGGCGCACCAGCTTGGGCGATAAGCATTTGATCTTCTATCGGATATAAAAACATATCTTCTTCTTTCTGATAAATGAATTGGTCTGGGATCAGCTTTATTTTACCGTCTTTTTTAAGTAGCTTTTCAATTCTTTTTTCTGAGTAGTGGATGACCACTTTTGAGCCAGCTAAAAATTCACAATCATCGAGCTCATATACTTGACCTTTGAAAAAGATCTTGCCGGAAGTGGTGATAAAAAATTCATCATCTATCTTGCACATATTTTCACCTTGAGCGTGTTTATCAATTCGGTTGCTTTATGTTTCTAGGTGCAGTTTTCTTTGCTTTCTGCACCTAGTTTTAAATTTTATTTGATATAATCATATTTTGTGCAATAAGATATAAGTTAATTGATTAAGGTGAACAAATGACTTCATTCCCATATATGACCATGACAAGATCAACTCAAGAGATGCCGTATTTATCTCAAGATAAGCCACATTTTCAATCATATGGTATAAGTGGGACATCTATTCAAGGCGGTTACATAACTGGCAAGGAGCAAAATCCGGCGCTATCTGGCAGATCATGGACCAGAGAAGCGGAGGATATGCTGGCAACTGATCCAATTATCAGACGATCTTGGAATTTGGTTAAGCAAACTTTGTTATCTGCAAAGTGGGAATTTAAAGCTGGTAAAGACGGCGATCAAACCAGTGAGGAGCTTGCCAGATTTGCCAATGAAGCATTCGGATTTAAGGGATATCCTGGAATGATGGATTTGTCTTTTGAAGACCAACTAAATTATCTCCTAGAATTCATTCCTCATGGCTGGAGATATGCAGAAGAAATTTATTGTGTCGCTAAAGACTCACTAGGAAAAGAGAAAGTTTTTCTCAAAAGATATGCTGACCGAGAGCCTTCATCTCATCAGCAATGGTTATCAGCTGACAAACAGAACCTAGATGGCGTTATTCAAATCATGGTCGGCGGGGTAAATCCCGAACCTATTCCAGCATCAAAACTTTTACTTTTGACTCTCAATCGTACTGGATCAAACTTTGAAGGTATTGGCTTGTTAAGGCCATGCTGGTGGTGGTGGAAAGAAAAACAAAGATCTGCCACTCTCATGGCTATTGGTCTTGAAAAGTGGGCTGTGCCTACTCCAATTGTTAAAGTCAATCGTCAAGCAATTGATCAGATGGGCATTTCAAGTGGTGATGTTGAGGCAATGATCAATGAAGCTCAGCAACAAGCGCAGGCTTATGTTGTGCAGGAGCAAAGCTATCTAGTTGAAAACAATATCGTTTCTTTTGACACCTATGGAGGATCAACCGGCTTTGATGCTGGTGGTGCTTTACAAGTCATTCAAGAGTGCGACAATCAAATCTCTCAAGCATTCATGGCTCAATTTATGAATTTGGGAATATCCGACACTGGATCCAGATCAGTCGGTGAAGTGCATCTATCCGTTTTTAGAAGAGCATGTATCAATTTTCTTGACCTGGTGGCCAGTGCAATCAGTGGACAAGATAGACGGGGAGGCGGTACTATTGGCCGTCTCATTCGTTGGAATTATGGAAACATTGAGACAACAAAACTCCCCCGCTTGGTGCATACCGGCCTAGATGCTGATGCACTTGCAGACGCTTTGATCTCATTGCCTTCCTTGGTACAAGCTCAACTACTCACACCAGATGATGATCTTGAGCGTGCTATCAGACAAAAGATCGGCGCCGGTCAGTTGCCAATGGAAGCCACTAGAACGGCACAAGATCGAGCAGTTGCACAAAATCCAGCTTTGGCGATGGCTGAAAGATTGCGAGCTATAAGATGAATGAAAAACAAATCTCTTTGGCAAAACAAAGATTGATGAATAGACGCGTGGGCGCTTATCTCAATGCTCCTAAAAAATATGATGGAATTGATTTTACTCCACCTCAAGGGGTAAGAGACGCAGCGATCAGAGCACTAAAGAAACGAGCTGAGCAACCACCTTCAAAGCGTGGTATGACGGCGGTGGGTATTGCTCGAGCAAGAGATTTATCAAATGGAGTCAGCCTATCACCAGAGACCATTAAAAGAATGGTTGCTTATTTCACAAGACACGAAGTCGACAAGCAGGGCTCAACTTGGGAAGAATATGGAAAAGGCCGGCAGGCTTGGGATGGTTGGGGAGGTGATGCAGGCTTCACTTGGGCAAAGAAAATTTTAGCACAAATGGAGAGGGCTGATGAGAAAGAAAAGACTCTCACTGAGTCAACTGAATTGGCTGATGTGCCAAAGAAGTATTTGACTGGATCACCTTATGGAACTAAAGGCGATCGAGAAAAAGAGATCAAAGATCGCAAAGATAATAAAAAGACTGATTACTCTCCATTGCCAGGTGATGAAAAAGGCACTAAGAGGAAAAGCAAATACTCCAAGACAGAATTCGCTGATAAAGTCAGAGAAGAGATGAATGGAAATAGTGCTGATGAATTTCTTAGAGCAGCGGCAAAAATCAGCGATATACCTAGAAGCATCTTAGCAGAAGTGCACAGAAGAGGCGCTGAAGCATGGGCAACTAGTGGGCATCGAGTTGGAGCAACTCAGGCGGCGTGGTCAAGGGCAAGAGTATATTCTTTTGTCACTGGTGGAAAGACAAGATCAACAGCTGATAAAGATCTATGGGATAAATACAAAGAGATGTCAGAGCAATTAAATGAAAATGAAAAAGCATTGTCGGAATCTTCCTTGCCGTCCTCCAATCGTACTGACATTAAGGTATTTAGAGAAAGAATCAGGTTGGGAGAAATTGCTTTATATCCAGGATCAGACATTAAGGTGCTTTCTGTGGGTAAGGTCAACTCAAGGATCAATGGCAAGACGATTCAAGATGTCACTCCTCAAATCCTCTCTGAGATGGTAAGAGTATTCAAAGCAAGGCTCAATGAAGATCCAGTCATCATCGATTGGAATCATCAATCATCTCCCTTTATGGATAACGGGCCAACTGATCCAGCTCAATCTATGGCATATGGTGAAATATCTGATGTATATGTAAAAGATGATGCACTTTATGTAAAACCTCTATATACTCAAGCAGGTCTCGATCTAGTGAAAGCTAGCGAAGGCGTTTTATATCCATCACCAGAATTTTTAGTAGGTGATATTTATGCAAGGGAAGATGATCCAAAACCAATCGGTTTCGCTCAACTTCAAGCCGTTACCTTGACGGCTAGACCAGCTCAATCTAAAAATAAAATAAGTCGTGTTTTACTCATGGAGAAATCAAACATGAATCCAGAAGAACTAAAGGCTATGACAGCTGATCAACTAGTGGCTTTGGTACTAGAAAAAGATCAACTTGTCAAGCAACTAGAAGCTCAGTTGGAAGGCTTAAAGTCTGAGAATGATGAGCTTACCAAAGACGAATCAGAAGGCGAATCTAAAGCAAATCTTGATGGTGAATATGCCAAGAAAGAGGAGAAGAAGATGATGGCAGAAGAAGATAAAAAGATGATGGCAGAAGAAGATAAAAAGATGATGGAAGATGATGACAAGAAAATGTCTGAAGCCACCGCTTTATCTGAAAAGGCACAAGCTCAACTGATGAATGAGCTAAATGCACAAGTCACATCTTTGTCTGAGCAAGTGAAGGCTTTGACCGCTCAAAAACATCAAGCTGAAAGAAAGCTTGTTGTTGATGGCCTTCTCAACACTGGCAAGATCACACCTAGTGAGATTTCAGCAGTTGAATCAGCCTACGATATCAAAGACAAATTCCCAGCTATCTGGCAATCCTTCAGTGAAAGAAAGGCAAATCAAGCCATCAATCTTTCTGAAAAAGGACATGCCAGCACTGCACAAGAAATCAGCTTTATTGATCAAGTAAATGAAATCAAGAAGGCCAAAGGGATCACATTTTCAGAGGCTTTAAATGTGATGAGAACCGAACAACCTGATGCTTACATCAAACATTTCAAAGGATAAAAATCATGAGTTTAAATAATCACTCAATTTATAAGACCTTCATTGCGTCTGCATCCGTCACTGCCTTGACTCTTGTCAAACTCGATAATGCTGGTAAAGTTACACCTTGCACCGCCTCCACTGATATCCCTGTTGGCGTTGCTCAACTTTCCGGCGCAAGTGGTGATGCAATCAATGTGTGTCTCAGTGGTATTTCTCGCGTTGTTGCCGGTGGCACAATCACCGCAGGCACTGACTTTTTTGTTATGCCTGGTCTTGCTGGCAAAGTTTATGCTTATGACGGCTCAGCCGGTAGCACTCAAATTATCGCCGGTCGCTTCTTGCCAAATGTTGCAAACACCGCAGCAAGTGCAAATGAAGAAATCGAAATCCTCGTCAATGTATCTCTAGGAGTCTAATAAATGGCAAATCCATCTTATAGCAATATTCATCCAGTCAACGAAATCCTTCGCAGTCTTGCCATTGAAGCAATTCCCAGCGATAGCCAGCTGATTGCTGATCAAGTGATTGAAGCAGTTGACATCAAAGCAATCGGACCAACCGGCACTCTTCTTATTGAAGAAACACGCAACTTTATGGGCTCTCCTGATGTTGATGCTCAGCGTGCACCTGGCGCAAGCCGTCAAAGAATTGGCAATTTTGACCGATCAAGCACCACATTCTCCGCTAAAGTATATTCTTTGGCTGATGAAATTGCACTTGAAGATATCAAGTACTCTCAATATCCAGGCAGTGAAGAACAAAGATCTTTTAAAAAAGTACAAAGATCAATGCTCCTAAATCGTGAAAGCCGTTTAGCCAATCTCTTGTTTGGTGCAAGCAATTGGGGCGCTTATACCTCAACTCTTGCAACTTTGGCTCAAGGCTCAAATGGGACAAAGTGGAATCAAGCCGGTGCTGAACCTTTAACCGATCTCCATGCCTTGATTGATGTTATTCGTGCAAATTCTCATGGTATCTTGCCAGATACTTTGGTGCTTGGTTATGGTGCTTTAAGAGCATTATCTCGCAATGCTGAAGTAAGAGGATTTTTCACCGCTGGCGCCACTCCTTCCGGTACTGCTGCTGGCAATCGTTTGATGAAAGATGACATGGTCATTTCCGTTCTCAAAGAAGTCTTAGGCATCCCCAATGTGCATGTTGGTAGTGCTAGAAAAGAAACAGCAAACGCTGGCTTATCTTCTTCTGAAGCTCAAGTTTGGACAGACGACACTGTTTTCATGGGTATCATGAAGGGGAGTGATGCAATTGCCAACAAGAACGGCGTCAAGGTCATGCCAGTGGCTGCCTTGAATTTTGTTTATGAAGGCTTTTCAACATCTGCATTTGATGATCTTGAATCAACAAAGCGCACTGTCTGGATGGAACACGCACATCAAGACAAAGTCATTGCTCAAAATTATGGCTTCTGTTTGACTGATTGCTTAGCGTAAGTTTGTTTAAAATCCTATGTATTGTCCTCATTGTCTTGGTATTTTTAATAGTGTGGTGCACCTAGCAGAGGCGGGAGATGCAGATAAACAAGCAATAGAGGATCTTAGAAAACAATGGATTGATGAACGCAATCCACAAATGAAACTTCTCTTAAAGATGAGACTGGATACACTGATCAAAGAAGTGGATGCAGCTAAGACTTTTGAAGAAGAAATGAAGAAGGCGACAAATCGGTTATATCGTGCAATCGCTGAAATGATCCAGCAAGGTCAAGGCCAAATGCTGGTTAGCATGTCACCGGATGAGCTTAAATCATTTTTAATCACCAGTGGCATGGGAGACGCTTTGACATATTTTGAGCGGTCTCAAGTGGATATAGTGGAGATGATCAATAAGGCAACGATTGAAATTGATCCGGAATTTAGATCAGCTCCGCCGGCTATCATTCAAGCAATAGCGCAACAAACTTCATCACAAGTTTTTGATGCACAAATCTTGCCGTCTCTTAGTAGTGCAATTCGCAACATGGCCACAACTGCAATCATTGTGGGAAGCTCAAAGCCAGTGCTTGATCAGATGAGAGTTGCATTTGAGAAATCAGTTGGCGTTGGTACTACTCAAGCAAGAACAAAGATCGCTGAATTTGGTAGATCTATCAATGCTTTAAATGCTGATGAAGCTGGTTTAGAAAACTTCATTTATGTTGGACCTAAAGATGGGATAACTCGTCCATTTTGTCGTAAACTTGTTGGAAAAGTGCTATCTAAAAAACAAATCATCAAGCTCGACAATGGACAGCCTTCAAGCGGTCCGCCACTAACATCCGGAGGCGGTTATAATTGCCGGCACTCTTGGGCGCCAGTGAGCAAGGGATTTCTAAAGGTCAATAACTTAACGGTGGTTTCAGATAGTGAGATAAAGGATATAACAACATGATAAAAGCACAACAAGGCAAAAACTATAATTTCATTTGGCAAGCTCCACATCCAATCAGTGGAACGCCTAGCATATCTTTTTATCTTGATGGGAGCACAATCACAAGTGCTATGTCTCAAGGTCGATCTGATTTAGTAGCAACTGATTTAGATAGAGATAGACGAGTTATGACTTTATCAGCATCAGCATCAGCCTTAAAGCAATTTCAATCAGATGCTTTTTTACTCACTGATGCAGATACTTTCTTTTCAATTAAGATCGTTCGCATCACTGGCACACAACTGATTTTAGCTGATCCATTGCCTAGAGATATCGCATTCACATCTAATTCAACAATTCAATTTGCTAGTTGGCTTTATACTTGCTCATCTTCCAATATCACCGCCTCTAAGCAGACCGTTGCTTATGCCATTGAATATGTACAAAGTGAAGGCACACAAACAATCAATAGAGTTGAAAAGGGATCTTTAAAGATTGTGCCTCGTCCTTTTGATACAGGCTTAGATCATAATAAGCTGTGCTCAATTTTCCCACACATTGCCGATCTAGCACCTAGAAGATCGAACGGATTTGAAGAACAAATATCATCATCACTTGATGAGCTTGCTTTGTATGTAAGAGATTTAATTGTCCCGAGAGATGTTGATGAAGATGATATACACAATTCACATGATTTATTGCAGGCTCATTCCTATCTTGCGATTGCTCGTATCCATGAGCTTAATGGCAATATCGATTTAAGTGAAAAGATGAGATCCAGAGGCATTGAATTGGCTGATCTATCTATGAAAACAATCAGCCTTGATTTAAATACTGATGGCATCATTCAGACAACTGAAAACAATCAGCGAGTAAGTGCAAGCTCTGATATTCGTGGCAACTTTGCAGGTCGGTCTGTTGGGGCATACGAGGCTCAATTTATCCCTTCAAGAAATATGAGATGGTAAATGCAAGCAACTCTAAGCCTAAACTTGCCAGCGCTAAATTTAACTAAGCCGGTTATGACTGCGATTGCTCAAGACATTCTAGCAATCATCAAGATACGAATTTACAAAGGCTTAGACTATAATCTCAATCGGTTTAGAGCGTATTCAAATAAACCTATTTGCATTTCCTATAAATCAACAACCTATAAAAGGCTTAAGCCTAAGGGCGGCATCAAAACGGATAAGGGGATGCTGTTCCCTGGCGGATATGCTGAATATAAAGAGAAATCCAGAAAAAGATCAAATGCAGTTGAAGGCCAAACGGCGGCGGTTGATTTAACTCTATCGGGAATGATGTTGCAAAACTTCGTCGTGCTTGATTCAACCAATACTAAATTTACAATCGGCCTTCTGCCACCGGTGCAAGATTACGGCTTTAAAGTCAATCGGGATCGTGGCTTTATCGGTCTTGCAAAAAAAGAAGTTGATCAGCTAATTGAAATCGTCAAAGCAAATTTACTTGGAGAATAACAATGGGAATTTACGAAGCACTAGACCATCTCATTGATCGGATTGAATCTATCACTCCAAAGACTGATATTTATCATCATTTCGTTTGCATTAAAGACGCTCAAGGCAATACTCTATCACTTGAAAGCAGATCAAATCAGAATCGCCTGTTTGATATTGCTTTCAATGCACTTGCTCAAGATGATGGACAAGCTGGCATAAGTGGACGCAAGAGAATTGATTTATCTGTGCGTGTCCGTTATGATATTGGTGGAGATCGTGGCTTACTTGAACGAATGATAGCTGAAGATTCAAGCAAGCTCATTGATACACTGAAACAACCTGATTATGATTTTCCATCAACAGGTGTCGTTTCTTTAATACCTGGTCAAGCCACTAGTCAAGAAATTCAGAATGATCCTTCTCAAGTAGGCTACCTTTTAATTTTACCTTTTACTCTTCTTTATTTGGAGGATTGACATGACAGTCACACACAGATCGATTTCCGTTGCTACTGAATCAACATTCGGAAGCTTATCACCATCAACCGGCCTCCCTGACTTCAGTGGCTTGTCTTTCATTTCTTTACCATGTGAAAGAGATCCCGTTGTGATTTATGGTGATGTTGTTGCAAATGAAAGACTTGAAACAAGAGACGGGCCACATGGTTTGCCTCCTGAACCTGATACCGTTTGGAGTGGATCAAATCGAGTACAAAGACGCACAGGCCAAGTGCAAATCACAATGGATTTTACAACCGTTGGGAGTGGCGCCAATACATATGCATCAACCGGTTTGGGAAAACTTTTAAATGCTGGCTTTCTCACAAATCTTGCTGGCTTTACTTCTAGCGATACCGTCACTGCTGATGATGAGAATGTGTTTACGCCAACCACTACCAACACAAATTATAAGATTGGTGGCGTTGTCTCTTCTCTCATCAATGGCCGTTGCGAATATTCATCAGTGACTGCTAACAACAGAGGCGGCGCTGGCAAGATTGGCGTATCTCCTGCATTTAGCGCAAATCCAACCGCCATCAATCCAATGCAAACTTGGTTTGTGCCTTATGGTACTTCAAGCGGTCAAGTGGTTTCATCTTTATGCTTTAGAGTTGACGGAGTTGGCTTCCGTACTTATGCCTATGGATGCAAACTAGCCAGCTTAAATATTTCTGTTAATGCCGGCAGAGTCATGGGCGAATTCACTTTTCAAGCTGCTTTAATTCAAGATGATCATGGCAACGCAACCGGTCCAATTGAGCCAGTTGTTTTAAGTGGTGCCACTCAACATTTTAGAAATGCTTATGCAGTTGTTTCTGATCCTGTCACCTATTCAAGAACCAATGTGGCTGGTACAACCGGCGAGGAGCTTTCAAGAATTGCTTTAGATGCTGAAGGTTTTACATTTAATATCTCTAATACTTTGACAGCTAAAGGCCACTCAAATTCAATTCTTGGGATGTCTGACATGGAAGTTTCAACCGTTGATGTTGAATGTACTCTA
>Ga0194134_10002326_pt1 | contig 22782 bp, 30 predicted proteins | sample TA2KigOff0mmetaG_FD_148602 | JGI IMG/M metagenome (GOLD analysis project Ga0194134, IMG submission 148602) | Freshwater microbial communities from Lake Tanganyika, Tanzania - TA2015056 Kigoma Offshore 0m | ecosystem: Environmental > Aquatic > Freshwater > Lake | place: Tanzania: Lake Tanganyika... | reverse complement strand
AATGCTGGATACTTGAGCCATGGGCGCCTTCCTTGCGGGGTAGAGATGTGTTCTTGCAGGAACTTCTTTACCCTAACAGCAGGCCGCCCTCATGCTCGACTTACGAAGCTAATTGGGACACGAGTGATGCCGACACCAGAACTTTCTTACGGTCTTGAGCAATTGCTGAGTGAGCTCCCGGAAAGTCAGCGGGAAGTGCTGATCATGATGAAAGTTGAAGGACACAGCCTTGAAGAAGTCGCTGCAGCCACAGGAACGAGCGTGGGCTCGGTAAAGCAAAAAGTGCATCGCGCTGATGAAAAGCTACGTAAGCTCCTGGGAGGTGAAAATTGAGTTCGCCTAGCTTCCCACCGGTCACGCCGCTGCGGCCGGCCTGGCAAATCGCGCTGTTGGCTGGGGGAATGGCAGCGCTGATTGCGCTGAGTGGGGGATGGATGATGGGCTATGAAGAGCCCGCGGGCTTTGGATGGGCCACTTATGGGCTGCTTGGCGCCGTATTTGCGATGGGATTTAGCGGGTGCACGTGGGCGGCGGCGCAATGGATGAGCCCAACCGGTAGAGCATCGCTTTGCAGACCTGCCCTAGGAGTGTTGCTGGCCTTCGGAGGACTTGCTCTAGGCTCCACGTTGGATGTGTTTGTCCCCGAGGCGGCGGCAATCTGTATGTCGATCGGATCGGTGTTTTCGATTGGGACGGCACTGGTGATGTTGGTGGTGTTTCCTCGAACGGCACCGATGATGCGGCAAAGAGTAGCGACGGCGGCGGGAATTCTGAGTGGGTTCGCTGGCTTTCTTGCGATTCAACTGCATTGCCCGATCAACGAGCTCTGGCACATGCTGTTTGGGCATGGGTTGCTACCGGTAGTTTGGGGCCTGATTGGGTACTGGGCCGCCCGACTTGCATTTCGTTGAAACAGTGTTGATAGACTAGGGCTATCTATGAGTCAGAAGCAGGACCTGACGCGTCGCGAGGCGTCGAAAATTGCGGCAGCGGCCGCCACACTTTCCATTACGGGCGCACCCTTTATCTCCAAGGTGAAAGCAGCCAACAACACGGTGCAGTTCGGCTTTGTGGGATCTGGAAGCCGCGGCCAATACTTGTTGCAGCATCTGAAGAGCATCGACAACGGAACCTGCGTTGCCGTCTGCGATGTGTATGAGCCGAATATGCGCAAGGGCGCCGAGATTATCGGCACCAAGCCGAAGCAGTTTAAGGATTACCGCGAGTTGCTGGCAGACAAGAGCGTGGATGCGGTGTTGATCGCTACGCCTCTGTATATGCACTTCCCGGTGACCAAGGATGCGCTGGACGCGGGCAAGCATGTGTTCTGCGAAAAGAGCCTGGTGTTCAAGCCGGAAGAGATTCACGCGCTGCGGGCGCTGTCGAACTCGAAGCCGAAGCAGGTGCTGCAGGTGGGCTTGCAGCGGCGCTACTCGAAGTTCTATCAGACGGCCAAGCAGATAATCGAGAAGGGGATGTTGGGCACAGTGACGCATATCCGCGGCCAGTGGCATCGCAACACGTTCGCCAAAGACCCGTGGAACAAGCCCCTGCCGAAGGATCGCAGCGATAAGGATGTGAACTGGCGCAAGTACAAGGAATATTCGGGCGGCCTGACGGCCGAGCTGGCATCGCATCAAATCGACGTAGCGGACTGGATGTTCGGCGCGCAGCCCGAATATGTTGTGGGTGTTGGCGGCACAGATTACATCAAGGACGGCCGCGATATTTTCGACAACATCCAATTGATCTTCAAGTATCCAAAGGGCCAGAAGCTGCATTACACGTCGATCACGACGAACCGCCACTGTCCGTTGTTCAACGCGGAGCGGACGGAATTTGGCGAATGCATCATGGGTACGCAAGGTACGATTCACATCACAGTGGGTACGGATTCCGAGCCAGCACTAGGGATGTGGTACACGGAGCCGCCACTGCCCAAAGTGGAAGGTGCGGCGGGCACGAAGGCCCCAGCCGCTGTAGCATCGCCCTCCCTGTCGTCCACCGGAAAGGGTGGCCGCGCATTGCCGATTCTGTTTGAGAAGGATCAGGTGACCAGCAACGACAGCTTCATCAACCGCGAGTTGAAATTTGCGCGCCAGTGGATGTACCGCAAGGGCGTGCTGGTGCCGGAAGAAGATCGCAATCCGGTCGACATCGAGCTCGAGAGCTTCTTCAACGACATCAAGACGAATGGCAAGCCGAAGGCAGATCTCGAAGTCGGACTGCACGATTCGGCGGCTGTGGTGCTTGCCAATCGTTGCATGTACGAAGAACGCAAGGTATTGTTCAGCGAAATCGACAACATGGGCAAGGCTGAAACCAAGCCCGCCAAGAAGGCTTAAGTGATCACCTGGTGGATGTGGATGGTGGCGGGCTTTGCAATGCTCGCCACCGAAACCCTCGTACCAGGTTTTTTTCTACTCTTTTTCGGGATCGGTGCCGTGTTCATGGGCTTCTTTCAGCTTGTGTTTCCCAGCGTGCCTTTGTGGATTGAGCTGCTCATCTTTCTCAGCGTTTCAACACTCTGGCTCGGGTTGTTCCGGCAAAAGTTGATCGCATACATGCATAAGCAGAAGCCTCCCAAGAAGGTGGATGAGATTGCGGGAGAAGTGGCTGTGGCGCTGGAGACGATCGGGGCAGGCAAGATTGGAAAAGTGGAGTTGCGTGGGGCAGCATGGAATGCGATGAATGTTGGGGATCAGGGGATCGACGCCAGTGCGCGCTGTCAGGTGGAACGGGTGAATGGGCTGACGCTTGAAGTAAGACCCATGTAGAATGGGGCTCGATGGAACCTTTAATTGCTGTCGGCGCATTGACGCTGCTTTGCTTCATCGTTTTGGCAAAAACGGCCGTCGTTGTTCCTCAGCAAAACGCATACATTGTAGAGCGGCTCGGACAATTTTCTGGCGTGTTGCAAGCGGGATTTCACATGCTAATTCCATTTGTTGATGTGATCCGCTACAAGCATGTCTTGAAAGAAACTGCGATCGACATTCCCGAGCAAGTGTGCATCACACGAGACAACGTGCAGGTGGGCGTGGACGGGGTTCTCTACATGAAGGTGATCGACCCTGAGAGGGCGTCATACGGGATCTCGAATTACGGCTTTGCGATCTCGCAACTCGCGCAAACAACATTGCGCAGCGAGTTGGGCAAGATTGAACTGGACCGTACGTTTGAGGAGCGCACAAACATCAACACAAACGTGGTGAGTGAGCTCGACAAGGCGACCGAACCGTGGGGCATCAAAGTGTTCCGCTACGAGATCAAAAACATCACTCCGCCGGCTGACATCCTGGGAGCGATGGAAAAGCAGATGCGTGCTGAGCGTGAAAAGCGGGCGACAATTCTGACTTCAGAGGGTACGCGCGACGCGGCGATCAACACCGCCGAAGGCGAGAAGCAGCAAACGATCAAGAAATCGGAAGCCGCCAAGCAACGGCAGATCAATGAAGCGGAAGGCCAGGCGGAAGCGATTCTGTCGATCGCAAAAGCAACCGCCGAGGGCATAAGAGAAGTGGACGAGACGATACAAATGCCGGGCGGGATGGAGGCCGTGCAATTACGTATCGCCGAAAAGTACATCGAGCAATTTGGCAATCTGGCCAAGACGGGCAACACGATGATCGTGCCGTCGAATGTTGCCGATGTGGGCGGCATGATCGCCAGTGCCATGACCATCATTCAGCAGAAGCAAGCCAAGTAATGTCAGCGTGGCTTGAGACGGAGCTGGAAACTTATGAGCGGCATGTCGAGCTGGAAACGGTAGGACAGGCCGCTGCGATCCGGACAGCGATTCGGACCGCAGCAATGCAACTGGAGCCAAAGCGGTTCCTGTATCTGGGATGCGCGGGCGGAAATGGCCTCGAAGCACTTCCTCAGGCGCGGGTCGTTGGGATCGACCTGAACGAGAAGTACCTTGCGGTAGCGCGAGAGCGTTGGGGCCAGGAGTTCCTCCGGCATGACCTCAATCAGGGCCTGCCCTATCTGGGCCGATTCGATCTGGCATTTGGCGCATTGCTTTTTGAGTACATCGACAATCTGTCAGGGCTGATCGAAGACTTATCGAACTGCGTCGATGGACACCTGCTGGTGATGTTGCTGGCCACCCGTGAGAATGCGCCGGCCGTTGCCGAGTCACTTTACCGTAAGCTCCTCGAACCGGTGGGCAGAGAATTCAGGTACCTGTCAGTCGAGCGATTCATCGAGACTGCGGCGGAATTCGGCTTCCTGCTTGAGGCCAGGGAGGAAGTTTCTTTGCCCGCCGGCAAACACTTCGTTTCCATCCTGTTCAAAAGGCAATTAGCATAAACTGAAGTGACTGTGACTGCGAACAGTGGATTGGATTTTCAAGTAGAACCATCGCAAGTTCGAGCGGAACTGGAAAGACTTCTGTCCAGCCCCAAGTTCCGTAAGAGCCAGAACCATTGCGAATTTCTGCGCTATGTCGTGGAAAAACGGTTGCAGTCCGCCGCAGTAAAGGAAGAAGAGATCGGGGTACAGATCTACCGGCGTGGCCAGGATTATGATCCGAGCGAAGATGCGATCGTCCGGGTTGAGGCCTCAAGACTGCGGGCGCGTCTGAAGGAATACTACGAGGAAGCAGGACAAGGCCACCAAGTTCGCTTTGAACTGCCCAAAGGGACGCTGTCGCCGATGATCGTAGTGGGTGAGGTGGGAACCGAGGCCAATGAAAAGGGGATCTGGCTTTGGACAGGGATCCTGGTTGCGATCCTGGGTTTGTTCATCCTGGCCGGGGTTGCCTGGAAGACCTACTTCTAAGGGGTAGTCTTGGGAGGCGGTGGAGGGCTCTTGCGCAGCTCTTCAAAATAACGCTGCACGTAGTTTTGATGGATCAGTGGGACTTCGTCGCGCTGGATCACGCCCGAAGTATCCGAGTGAGCAGCAGACTTTCCGGAGTAGTTGGTCTTTAGCGCTTGAGATTTCGAACTCGAAACCTCGATCATGACTTCGCCCTGAAGGTTCTGAGCGCGCTTGCCGAAGACTTCGCTGATCTTCCCCATAGCGCGCTGCTGTTCGGCTAGCTGCACGTCCTTCGAACCATCCTGTTTGCCCATGCCGGACTTCTGATCGCCGCTTGGGGACTGATTAGATTTATCGCCGCCCTTGGCCTGCTGGTTGGGGCTTTTCTCTCCGCCCTCACCCTGCTGCTGGCTGTTCTGATCACTCTGCTGCTGCCCGTTGGCCTGCTGCTGGCCCTGGGCTTGTTGACCCTTGTTAGCCTGCTGCTGTTGCTGGCCGTTGCCTTGCTGGCCGTCCTGTTTGTTCTGGGCCTGTTGCTGTTGACCTTCAGACTTATCCTGGCTCTTCATCTTGTTCATCATGTTGGCCATGGCGTCTTTGAACTTGTCGAGCAGGGAGCTCTTGTCTCCCTGTTGACCGCCCTGATTTTGCTGGGAACCGGATTTCTTGTCCGCTGCCGAGGCTGAGGACTTCTTGTCCCCATCTTTATCGCCCTTGTCTCCTTTATCACCAGCGGCGGAAGAGTCGCCCTTTTCGGCACCTTCCATCTTTTCGCCTTCTTCAGACGGGGCCATGGACTCTTGAAACTGACCCGGCTTCTGACCTGCGGAAGCGGACTCCGTGGAGTTGGCAGATTCCGAGTTCAATTCCTGGCCCTTCTCGATCGTCTTTTGTTGGTCGTTCTGCTGGCGAGCATCATTGAGGCCGAAGCCATCGAGCGGTTGGCCATTGGGCTGCTGGTTCCTTGCCTTGGCCATCTGCGTCGGCTTTTCGCCGGAGGCAAGCAATTGATACATGCCGGGCGCGATGGGAGAGCTGAGGTCGAGGCTGGATTGGAAAGCGTAACGGAAGACAAGCAGACTGAGAGCCACCACGGCAAGGGCGGCGGCGCGAACCCAACCCGAAGGCATCTTGAAGGGAATCGCATCGGATGCGTTGAAAGTGGACGCAGCCGAATCGGCAGTCTCGATCAGGGTCTCTGTGAGGCGCGTGCGGGGCTGACTGCGGAAGTGGTGCGCAGTCGAGAAAAGATCAAAAGTGGCGAGGCGCTGATCGAGAATCTGCGCAGACTGATAGGCATTGGGGAGCTTGTTCCAAACACGATGCACCAGGAGGCCAAAAGAGACCACGGCAAGCAGCACTGGCCAATACCAGTCGAGGACTTGGGTACCAAGAATGAGGAGGAGGACAAGGCCAGCGGCACCGATCGACAGGGCAACCAGGGCCTGTGAGAAAAGAGTCTGAATGTGCAATCGCCGGCGGGCGCTCTCGATGAGTTTTGTGGCCGCCATGGATGCCTTTATTATGTCACGCCGGTTTCAACGACGGCGTTTTCGAAGGCCTCAAGGTTGTCGACAAAGAAATGGTCTTTCGATTCGACCCAGTGAACCTGCTTCGGATCAGGAAGCGCCGCAAAAAAGGTCTCGAAATCAGGGCGCGGGCCATGTTCATCGTTGGTGGAGTGAATGAAGACCTTGGGGATCTGAATGTCGTGGATGTAGAAACGGTCGCGGTACTTGGTGGGATAGCCGATGGGGATGACCTTGGTGGCTTGCGGGTAGTCGCATGCCAGCTTGAGTGCAATCCGCGAGCCAAAGCTGAAGCCCGCAATGAGAAAAGGCAAATCGGGATAGCGTTCGCGCAGGAACTTGAGGCAGGCGCGGGCGTCTTCGATTTCACCGATCCCATGATCGTACTCGCCTTCGCTCAAGTTGACGCCGCGATAGTTGAAGCGCAGGACGACGGCGCCGGCCTTGCGCAAACCACGAGCAGTGCGATGGACCACGCGAGTGTGCATGGTACCGCCGTGCTGCGGATGCGGGTGGCAGACTAACGCGGCTGCGATTGGGTCGCGATCCTCCGGCTCTTCGAGCAGTGCTTCGAGGAGGCCGGCGGGGCCAGGGATTTTGAGCGATTCGATTTTGCGGGCCATCCGGTTAGCGGTAGTTGGTGAACTGGAGTTCGACGCCAAAGTCTTCGCCGCGCAGCAAGGCGATCACTTGTTGAAGCGTGTCGCGATCTTTGCTGGCAACCCGAACATAGTCGCCCATGATGGAGGGCGTGACCTTGAGCTTGGAGTCTTTGATCGCCTTGACGACGAGCTTGGCCTTCTCCGTTTCGAGGCCCTGCTTGAGCTTCACTTCCTGGCGGACCGTGGAGCCAGCAGCGGGCAGGACCGGACCGTAATCAAGATTTCGGATGGGCACACCGCGCTTCAGCATCTTCGATTGCAGAATGTCGTTGACGGCCTTGATCTTGTAGTCGTCGGCGGAGGCGAGGATGATTTTGAGATCCTTCTCGTTCAGCTCGATGGTGGATCTTGAGTCCTTCAGATCGTAGCGGGCGAGAACTTCCTTGAGAGCCTGCGAGATGGCATTGACCACCTCGGGCATTTCAATCTTGGAAACAACGTCGAATGAATTGTCGCTAGCCATGGTGCTTAGTGGCCGAGCGCGATGAGGACGCGCTCGGTAACCTCCTTGATGATAGTGGGCATGCTTGCTTGAAGCGCCAGCGTGACAGCGGCGCGGATCCGATCGGGGTCCAGCTCAGCCCGGGCTGGTTGAGGGCCGGGTGCGAGACGGGCGAGCGTTGTGGAATTAAGTTCGGCATCGGTGGCAAAGAGCCCACGAGAATATTGTGCCGCTTCGACCAGGGGCCGAATGGTTTGGATCACCTCGGTTGGCTCGAAGGGCTTTTTTATGATTGCATCACATCCGACGGCACGAGCCTGGGACTCGTTGAAGGGTTCGAGCAATCCGGCGGTGAGAACGACGCGAATGGCCTGATGGCGCGGGTTCGACTTGATCCAGTGGCAGATCTCATAGCCGGACCGAGTGGGAAGAAAAACATCAGCGATTACGACGTCAGGCGCGAAATCATCAAGGACGGGATAGACATCCGCACCGTCAGCGGCGATCTCCACATCGAAGCCTTCTTCGCTCAGAATTCGCGCTCCCATGCGCTGCGCGTGGGGGCTGTCGTCGGCCAGAAGAATGCGGGCGATCAATTCTTTTTCTTTTTCGGTTCCTTGACCTTCTTGGGCTTCTTTACGGGCTCGAGGGTACCTTTGGAAACGATGGGTGCGTTCTGGTCGGCAGTGCCAGCGGCAGGAGCGGCTGGGGTGGTTACGGTGGGCGTTTGCGCGGCGGGAGCAGCGGCATCGCCGGTCGCACCGGGCTGCTTACTGAGGCGCGCGTCGGGGTTCTTATCGAGGGTTGCGCTGTCACCCACAGTGGAAACCGTTACGTCGGTGGTACCGGTCTCGGTAGAGACCGGGATCGGAACGTTGACCGGGATGCTGGGTCGGATTGTGGTCATCGCTGGATCACCAGACTTGGCGGCCATACGGACGTCCGGACCGCGCTTGAGCATGTTACCGACAGGTGCCAGCATGGAGGCCTTGGTGCGATTTTCGGCTTCATACTTCATACGGGCCACGGCTTTCGGATCCGCTTCTGGGACAGCCATTTCCATTTCCTGCAGGCGCTTCTTCGCGTCGTCGGCGTAGGCGCTGAGGGGGTATTCGCGAACCAGCTTGGCGTAGGCCTTACCGGAGCGATCCTTGAAACGCGGGCCCATGCGGTTGTAGGCGTCGCCCATCTTGAACAAGGCTTCGTCCGCTCGGGAGAACAACGGATACTGATCGGTGAGAGCCTGCATACGGTTGGAGCTGGACGCCCAGGACTGCTTTTTGTAATAGAAGTCGCTAACGCGCATTTCGCCTTCGGCGAGCGCTTCCTGAATATTACGAACCAACTGATTCACGCGCGGGGCAAACTTCGAATTGGGGAATTGGACCAGCACCTGGCGGCATTCTTCTTCCGCTTTGAGAGCGTGCATGTTGTCGCGGTCGGCCTTCTCCATCTGGCGATAGTGAATCATGCAGACCTTCTCTTGCGATTCGGCGGCTTCTTCCATGGTGGGGTAAAAGAGAATGAAATCTTTGTATTCGGCTTCGGCCTGGGCGAGACCGTTAGCACCGCCTTCGCGGAACCAGCTATCGGCGATGGCGAGCTTGGCTTTGGCGAGGTATTCGCTGGTGTCGTAGGTGTTGATCAGGGTCTGCAGGGTAAGGCGGGCGACTTCATAGCGACCACGCTCGACGTCCCGAATCGCCTTGTCGTAGAGGACTTTGTCGGGTTGCTGAGTGTCTTTGGTGATCGGGTTTTCGTATTTTTTCCGGCGGCAACCCGCTGTGAGGGCCAAAAGCAGAGAGAGCAACACCAGGCCGCTCAGGCGAATAACGTAGACAGAACGCATCAGAGTACCTCTAGTAGTTTAAGACATCAGGCAGAGAGTTGGCGACCGGAGAGAGCGCAGGCGTGCAGTTCGCGCACAGATGTAGCCGGAGATTCACCGCGGAAGACGGAGGAGCCGGCCACCAGCCAGTCGCAACCTGCTTCGGCAATTTCGCGGGCATTCGTCATGTCGACGCCTCCATCCAACTCAATGGCATAGTTCAAGTTACGCTGGCTGCGGAGCTGTGCGAGCTGACGTATTTTGCCCAGGCTCGAAAGGAGGAATTTCTGCCCCCCGAATCCCGGGTTGACGCTCATTAGTAGCACGAAGTCTGCCAAATCGAGCACGTCTTCAATGGAATGGACGGGGGTGCCGGGGTTGAGGACAACGCCGGCCTTGGCGCCGGTGGACCGGATGAGGCCGAGAGTGCGGTGCAGGTGGGGGCTGGCCTCCTGGTGGACAGAAATCGAATCAGCGCCGGCGGCGCGAAAGGCTTCGACGTAGCGTTCCGGTTCGACGATCATCAGGTGGACATCGAGCCAGCAGCGGGTGACTTTGCGGATGGACTCGAGCACGGGGACGCCCATCGAGATGTTCGGGACGAAGCGGCCGTCCATGACATCGTAGTGGAGCATTTGAGTGCCAGCAGATTCGACTTCTGCGATCTGTTCGCCAAGGCGAGCAAAGTCTGCGGCGAGCAAGCTGGGCAGGATTTGTAAGGCGTGACTCATGAAGGTTTGCGGATGATGGCGATAAAGAAGCCGTCGCCGGGGTCAATGCCAGGAGTACGGCGATGCATCTCTACAGGCAGTTCTCCACAGACGGCGCGGACGACATCTTCATTTTCCTCTTTTTCGAGAGAACACGTCGAGTAGACGAGCGTCCCGCCGGGTGCGAGGACGTCAAGGGCGTTTTTGAGAATCTGGGTCTGGCGGGCCTGCTGGCGAGCGAAATCCTCTGGCGTTAGCTTCCACTTGATCTCGGGATTGCGACCCAGGGTGCCGGTACCAGAGCAAGGAGCGTCAGCGAGGATGCGATCGAAGGAGGGCTTGAATGGCAAAGGTTGCGCGGCATCGAGGTGGACGAGGGGGATGCCAATCTGCTGCAGGGGCAGCAGTCGCTTGAAGCTGCGATCGCAGGCGATGGCCTTGAGGTCGCCGGTCTTTAAGGCCTGCCAGGTTTTGTTCCCGGGGGCGGCACAGAGGTCAAGATAGCGATGGCCTGGTACGAGATTGAGATGGGGTACGACGGAGCGGGCACCGGGATCCATTCCCTTCTCCGGCGGCTTGAGAAATGTGAGTGCGATGGTACGGGTCTGCTGTTCGCCAAATTGGGAGAGCCAACGTTGGTAGAGCCAGTCGGGAAGGCAGAGCTCGATGGCGGGATCGGGGAAGTTTAGCTGGCGCTTGTGAACCTTGCGAAGGACGGCGTTGACCAGCCCTGCAGCGGCGCGTTTGGAAGAACGCTTGGCGAGTTCGACAGCTTCCATGACTGCGGCGTGAGCAGGGATGCGGGCGAGATAGCGCATCTGGTAGAGGCCCATGCGAAGAAGGATGGCCGTGGGCTCATCGACGGTGAGAATCTGGCGTCCGGAGAAGTGTTGCGCCAGCCAGTCGAGTTGATTTTGATGGCGCAAAACGCCGTAGACGATCTCATGGGCCAAGGCGGCATCGCGAGGAGCGAGGGGCTTGGCAAGTTCGTGGAGGAGAGTGTCGGAATGACCGCCGCCATGGACGCGTCGCAATACTTCAAAGGCAACACGGCGGGCGGGAGAGATGAGTGCCATCTAGCTTCAAGGTAACAGGTGGACATTTCGGCAACTCGTGATAGCCTCCATTGCATGCGATTTCTACCATTGCTGTTGATTGCGCCGCTGATGGCATTTGACGATTCCAAGTTGACGGTGCACAAGCTGGTGCGCGAGGACATTTTCGCGGGATTGCTCGCTGGAGACATGGAAACGCATGATCGTGGGATGGCGAAGCTGAAAGAGCTCCGAAAGACACGGCCTGCCGAACTACCGGTGATCGATGCCTGGGAATCTCTGGGCTTGACCCTGCACGCGGCAAACGCATGGAAAGCGGGTAAAACGGTCGAAGCGAAGCGGTTGTTTGATCAGCCTGGGAGTTGCAGACCAAAGCGCTCGCCAATGGACCCAAGGATGTCGGCGTGAACGCGGTTACCGGTGGAGCAGGGATTCTGGTTGGGGATCGCTTGCCGACAGAGATGAGGAATCAACTTTGGAAGAGGAGCTTCGAAACCTATTCAACACTGTACAAGCTGCAGGAGAACGCGTTGCCCAAAATGCCGGTTCACCATCGCGGCGAAGTCATGACTGGGATGCTGGTGGCGGCGCAGCGCACAGGCGAGCAAGCAGCGTTCGAGAAGTATCTGCCGATGGCTCTGGAATCGCTGAAAGGTACTGCCTACGCCTCGCTGCTTCAAAAATGGAGCGCCGACCCTGCGATCCGGGAGAAAACCAACATTGCCTGCAAAACCTGCCATGACCCGGGCAAGCTTGCGAACATGCGCGCAGCACAATAGAAAAGGGCGGCTTGCGTTGGTAGCGCAAGCCGCCCTTTTCGTTGATGGGTTGAACTAGACCAGCTTGGTGCGGCGCACTGGCAGGTCACGAACACGCTTGCCGGTTGCGGCGAAGATCGCATTCGTAATCGCCGGCACGATGACAGGCACGCCCGGTTCGCCGACACCCGCCGCCGGTTCCTTGCTGGGAACGATGGAGACTTGGATATTGCGCGGGGACTCAGTAAGGCGAGCTACCTGGTAGTCGTTGAAGTTCGACTGCTGGATGCGACCATTGGCAGCCGAGATTTCACCGAGCATTGCAACGCTGGTGCCAAAGACGGCGGCGCCTTCAAACTGAGACACGACGCGATCGGGATTGACCACTGTGCCGCAATCGGCGACCGTCCAAACATTGGGGATGGTGACTTTGCCGTTCTTGTCGACTTCGACCTCAACGACGCTAGCGATGTAGCTTAAGAAGCTTCGATGTGCGGCGATACCGAAGCCGCGGCCATTACCGGACTTTTGCTTACCGTAACCACTCTGCTCGACAACCTGTTCAAGCACGCGCCGCAGACGGCCCGTGCTGATCGGGAATTTCGAAATCGGCTGACCGTTGTTCCAAGGTTTGACACCGTCCTTGGATAGGTCGATGTTGCGATTCGGCCCCAGGGACTTGAGCATGTAGTCAGCGTAGTTGGTGTTATTGAGCACAGCCAATTCGTCGAGGAAGCTGTGGATGCCGAAGGCGTGATAGACGTGAGCAACAGCACGCATCCAGCCAAGTCGAAGGTGATTGGGAGCCGGACAGTTTTCGCCGCGGATATTCGGGATGTCATACGGCAACTCGTTTAGGCCCATGCCCACTTCAAACTCGGCACCGTACTGCATGCCGGGTGCAAACGTGGAAGCAATCGGCGGGAACGCAGAACGGAAGAGCCAGGAATTCAGCTTGCCATTTGCATCCATGCCGGCCTTCATGTGCATGCCGGAGACGGTGTGATAGTAGTCGAACTTGATGTCGTCTTCGCGAGTCCAGATCACCTTGACGGGCTTGCCAGTGGCCTTGGAAAGCAGGGCCGCCTCGACGACGTAATCCGGCTTGGACTTACGGCCGAATCCACCGCCGAGAAGCGTGACGTGGCAAATGACATCGGTCTTGGGGATGCCCATGGCGGCCGCTACGGCTTCCTGAACCGCTTGCGGATTCTGAGTCGGGCACCACGTTTCCACTTTACCGTTCTTGAACTCCGCAACCGCAACAGGTGGCTCCATGGGAGCGTGCGAGAGCAGGGGTGCGTAGTAGTTCGCCTCGTGCGTTTTAGCCGACGTGGCGAAGGCTGCGTCAACGTCGCCGCGGTTGCGGACGACCTTGCCAGGCTTGAGCACCGAATCGAGAAGGAATTTCTTTTCGTCGGCAGAATTATAGCTATCGTTTGGACTCTTCTCCCAATCGATCTTTAGCTTCTTGCGGCCCTGCATGACAGCCCAAGTGCTGTCACCGAGGACGGCCACACCGCCGAGTTGTTGGAAGAGATGCGGTTGCTTGAACATCGGCAACTCAACCGTTTTCTGCACGCCTTTGACGGCGAGAGCGGCGGTATTGTCGAAACTCTTCACCTTGGAGCCGTAGACCGGCGGACGCTCAACCATGGCGACCAGCATGCCGGGGACCTTGGCGTCCATACCGAAGGTGGCCTTACCCATGACGATGTTGTGTTCATCGAGCATCGGGACCTTCTTGCCGATCAGCTTGTACTGGTCGGGGGTCTTCATGCGGAGTTCGTGCTCTTTGGGCACTTCCATCTTGGCGGCGATAGGGAGCAACTCTGCGTAGGTCAGGGATTTCTTGGTTTTGCCATTGACCACCTTGCCCTGATCGGCGGCGACATCGCCGGGCTGCACGCCCCATTTCTGCGCGGCGGCGCGTTCAAACATAGTGCGAGCCGTGGCGCCAGCCTTGTGCATGGCCATACCGAAGTCGCGCACCGAGCAAGAACCGTCGGTGTTTTGCGAACCATACTTCTCGTCGCCGAGTGCCTGTTCGACACGAACTTTCTTCCAATCGGCTTCGAGTTCGTCGGCGAGCATCATCGGCAGCGTGGTGCGGCTGCTGGTACCCATTTCGCTGCGGTGAGCCATGATTACGACGGTGCCATCGGCTTCAAAGCCAAGGTAGACGCTGGGCTGCCAGGTTGTAGGGGCGGCGGTGGCCTCGCTGGGATTCACGGCAACGCCGAGTACAAGGGCGCTGGCTGAAAGTACGGTGCCGACGAAGCCGCGACGATCGAGCATCTGAACCGACTGGTCGTAATTGGCGTAGGCTTCCTGAGCGAGGCGCGTGGTTTCGGAAACTCTCTCGAGGGCCGGACGGCTTTCGCCGTATGTATAGTTGGACATTATGCCTTCACCCCCGCAGCGGACTTTACGGCCGCTCTGATTCTTGTGTAGGTACCGCAGCGGCAAATGTTGCCATTCATCGCGGCGTCGATCTGTTCGTCGTTGGGCTTGGGCGTCTTCTTGAGAAGAGCAGCGGCCTGCATGATCTGGCCAGCCTGGCAATAGCCGCACTGGGCCACGCCATGCTTCTCCCAAGCCACCTGGCAAGGATGCGTGCCGTTCGGGCTCAACCCTTCGATGGTGGTGATGTGTTTCCCGGCCACGGCCTTGACTGGCGTGACGCAACTGCGGATGGCTTCACCATTCTGGTGGACCGTGCATGCCCCGCACAGCCCCATGCCGCAACCGAATTTGGAACCGGTGAGGGAAAGCTCTTCCCGCAGGTACCACAGCAGCGGCATATCGCCGTCGCCGTCAAACTTTCGGGTCTGCCCGTTGACTTTGAGTTCGATCATAGAGATGCCATTGATCTTACACTGGAGTTGGGAATGAAACAACGGATCAGATCGACCACAATCTTGAGCGTCCGCCGGGCGGGGAAAGTTGTCATGGCGGGTGACGGACAGGTGACGCAAGGCTCAGAGGTACTGAAAAGCGGCGCGCGCAAGCTGCGTCGGCTCTACAACGGCAAGATTCTGGCGGGATTCGCGGGTTCGACGGCCGATGCCTTCAGCCTGTTTGCGCGATTTGAGGCCAAGCTGGAGCAGCACAATGGCCAACTTCCCCGCTCCGCAGTGGAACTAGCCAAGGATTGGCGTACTGACAAGATGCTGAGGCATCTCGAGGCGATGCTGGTGGTGGCCGACCTTGAAAACACATTCCTGCTTTCGGGCAATGGAGACGTAATCGAACCGGATGACTCGATCGCCAGTATTGGATCCGGGGGGCCATTTGCGACTGCGGCGGCTCGGGCATTGCTGGAGAACACAAAGCTGAGCGCGAAAGAAATCGTGGAGCGATCGATGAAAATTGCCGCTGACATCTGCATCTACACGAACCACAATCTAGTCGTGGAAGAACTGAACTAATGGTGATCTATCTGCCGAACCACAAGAGTGACGATGCCCCGCTGCTCGATGAATTGACGCCGCGCGAAATTGTCGCCGAGCTCGACAAGTACGTTGTGGGCCAGGCTGAAGCGAAAAAAGCCGTAGCGATTGCACTGCGTAACCGCATTCGGCGGCAGAGGCTCGACCCGGAGATGGCAGAAGAGGTGATGCCGAAGAACATCCTCATGATCGGGTCAACCGGCGTGGGAAAAACGGAGATCGCCCGGCGGCTGGCAAAGCTGGCGAACTCACCATTTCTGAAAGTGGAAGCGAGCAAGTTCACCGAGGTTGGTTATGTGGGCCGCGATGTCGAAAGCATGATTCGCGATCTCGTTGAGATCTCGATCGATCTCGTGCGAGAAGAGCGGCTCGATGAAGTGGCCGAAAGGGCTGAGCAAAATGCCGAGGAGCGGCTGCTGGATCTGCTGATGCCACCACAGCCGGAAGGTGCCGAGACAAGCGATAAGACCCGGGACAAACTGAGGGACAAGCTGCGGGCAGGCAAGCTGGACGATAAGACAGTCGAGATCGATGTCAAAGAGAGAGCTCCGACCGTACAGGTAGCCGCCGCACCAGGGATGGAGGAGATGGGAACAAACCTGCAGGAAATTCTCCCAGGGTTGTTTGGCCCTCGCACCAAGAAGCGCAAGATGAAGTTGCCGGAGGCGCTTGACTATCTGACCGAGGAAGAAGAAGAGCGGCTGATCGACATGGATCAGATCACCAAGGAAGCGCTGGATCGTGTGGAGCGCAATGGCATCATCTTTCTCGACGAGCTGGATAAGATTGCCGGGCGCGAAGGTGGCTCAGGCCCGGACGTTTCGCGCGAAGGTGTTCAGCGCGACATTCTGCCAATCGTGGAAGGCACGACGGTAAATACGCGTTATGGCTTCGTGCGAACCGACCATATTTTGTTTGTGGCTGCGGGTGCTTTTCATGTCGCCAAGCCGTCGGATCTGATCCCGGAATTACAAGGCCGCTTCCCGATCCGTGTGGAATTGCAGAGCCTGACCCATGCGGATTTTGTGCGGATTCTGAAAGAGCCGAAGAACGCGTTGACCAAGCAGTACATCGCGTTGCTCGAAACAGAAGGGATCAAGCTGAAGTTTGCCGATGACGCGATTGATGAAATCGCAAAACTGGCAGCCGAAGTAAACCAGTCGACAGAAAACATCGGGGCGCGGCGTCTGCACACGATTCTTGAGAAGGTGCTCGAGGAGATTTCTTTCGAAGGGCCCGATCTGAAGAAGAAGAAGCTTACGATCGACGCCGAATATGTTCGCAAGCAATTGTCGAGCATCGTGAAGAATCAGGATCTGAGCCGTTACATTCTCTAATGCGAATTCCTTTATTGAGCATTGCCACGTTGTTACTTACAGGGTGTGCCTACGTGGGCGACCCGTTGCCTCCGGCATTGAAAGTGCCAAAGCCGGTGACGGATCTTGCCGTGCGTCAGGTAGGTGGCGAACTTCTGGTGAGTTTCACAATCCCCGATAAGACCCTCGAGGACCTCGCGCTGAAGAGTATCGGAGCTGTCGATCTCAAGATCGGCGTAAACCCGAAAGCTCCATTTGACGCTGAGCGTTGGAGCGACGCTGCCAAGCCCGTGGCGACTGGGGCAGTCGAGCCAGGCAAAGTAGATACGAAGGTACCCGTATCCGAGTGGGCCAATCAGGAAGTTGTAATTGGTGTGCGACTTGGCAACGCCAAAGGGCGAATGTCCCCATGGTCAAACTTCGTGACGCTGAATGTCATGCCGGCGTTGGCTCGCCCAACGCAACTGCGAGCCGTCGCAACTGCAACCGGGGTTTTGATCGACTGGGCAGCACAGGCGAAATTGTGGAAGATCTATCGCTTCGCCGAGGGTGACAAGGAACCCGTAGAGATGGCTACTGTCAAGGAACCCAAGTTCATCGACATCGGGGCGGCATTCGATGCGAAGTATCAATACACTGTGGTATCGCTCGCGGGAGATGCGGTGAGTGAAACCAGCGAGCCGGTGACGATTACCCCTGTAGATACATTTGCACCCACTGCGCCACAGGGACTTTCGGCATTGGCTGGCCCAACGGCGGCGCAACTGAGTTGGGAACGCAATCAGGAACCAGACCTCGCGCTCTACCGGGTTTATCGAGCGAGCGGGGACGGCGTATTTGCAAGAATCGCCGAATCGCCATCAGCGGCAAGCTATCGCGATGCGGGCGTGAAAGCAGGACAAAATTATCGATATGCAGTGTCGGCAGTCGACCGCAAGGGCAACGAAAGCCCGAAATCTGAACCAGTGGAGATTCAAATCCCATGACGAAATACATCCGATTCGCGTTGAGCAAGGATGCGGAACCGACGACAACGCATGGTCTTTTCGGAATTCTGGAAGGGGACAAGGTGATTGAAACCGCTCGTCTCTTCGGCAAGGCCTTTGCCGAAGATCATGACCTCGCGGCGGTAAAGCTGCTGCCCCCCGTGCTTCCCTCAAAGATCGTCTGCGTGGGGCGGAATTACGTCGACCATGCTAAGGAACTGGGCAACGATGTGCCGACCGAGCCGTTGATCTTTCTGAAGCCCCCGTCCTCGCTGATCACCTCGGGTGACAACATTGTGTATCCGCCGCAATCGAGCCGCGTCGATTTCGAAGGCGAAATCGGAGTTGTGATCGGCAAGCAGGGCCGCAATATCCCGGCCGATAAAGCGATGGATTACATCTTTGGATTCACCTGCGTAAATGACGTCACCGCGCGCGATTTGCAAAAGAAAGACGGGCAGTGGACCCGAGGCAAGGGTTTTGACACTTTCTGCTCCGTAGGGCCTTGGATCGTGTCAAAGGAGGAGTTCGACCTGAGTAAGACAACCCTACGAACAAGGCTGAATGGCGAACTCAAGCAGGAAGGGACGGCATCGCAGATGATTTTCGACCTGGGTGCTATAATTGCGTTTGTAAGCTCATTTCTGACGCTGGAACCGGGCGATTTGATTGCGACTGGCACCCCGGCAGGAGTGGGATCCATGCAACCCGGCGACCAAGTCTCGATCGAAATCGGAGGCCTCGGCACGCTCACCAACACCGTAATCAAGGGCTAAAACTCCACTCACATGAAGATCTTTCTCGATACCGCGAATCTGGACGAACTGAAGAAGGCCGCCTCCTGGGGCATTGTCGACGGCGTCACAACCAACCCCTCGCTGATTGCCAAGGAAGGCATCAAGATTGAAGAACAGGTCGCCCGGATTTGCGACATCATCGACGGCGATATCTCCGCCGAAGTGGTCGCCACCGAAGCGAAAGCCATGATCGTAGAGGGCACGGCGCTCGCGAAGATTCACAAGAACATCGTCGTGAAGCTGCCGCTGACCCGTGACGGCATCCAGGCAGCCGCCGAGTTTTCGAAGGAAGGCATCCGCACCAACGTGACGCTGTGCTTCTCGCCGGCGCAAGCGCTGCTTGCCGCCAAGGCGGGCGCCTACATCATCAGCCCGTTCGTCGGTCGTCTTGAAGACATCGCACAGCTTGGCATGGAATTGATCGAATCGATCTGCACGATCTATGGCAACTACGGCTACACGACGCAGGTGCTGGCGGCGAGCCTTCGCAGCCCGCTGCACGTGGCGCAAGCCGCCGAGATCGGCGCTGACATTGGCACGATGCCGTTCAAGACGCTCGACATGATGTTCAATCATCCGTTGACGGATAAGGGCCTTGAGACCTTCCTGAAAGATTACGCCAAGGCGTTCGCAGAAAAGAAATAGTTTTTATGTTCAAACTGTTCCGGCGTGCCACGCCGGAGGACAGGGAGCGTGCCCGCCTGGATGCGCTTCTGAAGAACAGTCGAAGTATTGAAGGGACTCTCACCGACAAGGTTGAGAGTCTCGTCTATTTCACGTATGAGGTGCGCGGGGTGACTTACCACGCCGCTCAGGACGTGAGTGTGATCGAAGGCGCGGTGTCGCGGCTGGGGAGTCAAAACCTTGGACCTGTCACCGTGCGTTACTCCACCACCAACCCAGCCAACTCCATGGTGCTGTCACAAAGCTGGAGTGGCTTGAATCAGAATTTATCCCAAGGAACAAACTACTATGCTGAACCAATTGCGTAAAGCGCTTGTCGCGGCCACTATCGTTGCCGCACTTACCACTGGCCAGGCCTTTGCCGCCGCTAAGCCGAAGACCGTCATTCACGTCATCAACGTGAAGTTCAAGGCTGATGCCAAGAAGGAAGATGTCGCCAAGGCGATCGCCGCCATTGAAACCGTGGCCGGCAAGTACAAGGGCATCAAGAACGTGTGGCTGAACCCGATCAAGGTTCAGGGCAATGCTTTTACGCACGTATTGGTGATGGAATTCGAAAGCGTGGAAGCGCTGAAGAAGTACACGGATTCTCCGGAACAGCTGGAATGGTACAAGCTTTGGTTGCCGGTGCGCGAACTTTCGAACACGCACGACGTCACCAATCAGTAAGCACATTTCAAAATTTCAGAAAGGGCGTCCGCCAGCCGGCGAACGCCCTTTTTCTGCTAGGCTGAGACGCATGCCAATGGACCATCCAACACGTCGTGACGCCATGCTTGGACTTGCGACGGCAGCCAGTGCCGCAGCAGTTCCAGCGAGTGAGGCCTGGTATCAGACGGCAACCGAAATGGCTGGCCTGATCCGCGCACGCAAGATTTCCGTACGAGAGTTGCTTGAGGTTCATGTACGGCGCATCGAGCAGGTGAATCCGAAACTAAATGCGATTGTGACCTTGACGCTGGATGCAGCGCGCAAGGCTGCGGCGGCGGCAGATGAGCTGCAAGCGAAACGCCTTCCGCTGGGACCTTTGCACGGGCTGCCGATTGCGCACAAAGACCTGTTGAACACCAAAGGCATCCGGACAACGTATGGGTCACCGATTTTCAAAGATAATATTCCGGCTGACGACAATCTGTTGGTGGAGCGCACGCGGGCTGCAGGGGCAATCCTGGTCGGGAAGACGAATACGCCGGAGTTTGGCGCGGGATCACAGACCTTTAATACGGTATTCGGGGCAACGGTGAATCCTTACGACACGAGTAAAACTTGTGGAGGCTCGAGCGGCGGCGCGGCGGTTTCACTAGCCTCGGGGATGCTACCGATTGCCGATGGCAGCGACACGGGTGGGTCGCTGCGCAATCCGGCTTCGTTTTGCAATATTGTTGGTTTTCGTCCGTCGATCGGCCGGGTGCCCGCGCCAAGTGCATCGTTCTTGTGGTCGACGCTGAGCACGACGGGCCCAATGGGCCGCACCGTAAGCGATGTGGCCTTGTTGTTGAGTGCGATCGCCGGGCCGCATCCTGCTGTACCCAATGCGCTGCCCGAAAATGGAGAGGTGTTTCGTGCTCCCCTCGGACGCAACTTCAAGGGCACTCGAGTTGCTTTCTTCAAGGATCTGCCTGGGGTTCATATCGACCCGCGCGTGCTAGCGGTGATGGAGTCGCAGGTGAGGACGTTTGAGGCACTCGGTTGCGTGATCGAGCGGATAGATCCGGATTTTGAAGGAGCCGATGAAGCGTTTAAGACCTTGCGGGCGTGGAACTCAGCAGCCACGCACGGCGAGAGGCTTGCGAAGTATCGTGCGCTGTACAAGGACACGCTGTTAGCTGAAGTGGAACAGGGCCTGAAGCTGACCGGCGAGCAGGTCGCTAGGGCAGAAAAATTGCATGGGCGGCTTTGGCAGCGCTTTCAACAGTTTCTTGGCAAGTATGAGTACTTCGTGCTACCCACGAATCAGGTGCCGGCGTTCGATGTCACTGTGCCTTACTTGCGCGAGATTAATGGCGCGAAGCTCGACAGCTACATCGATTGGATGAAGACCTGCTGGTACATCTCGATCACTGGCAATCCAGCCATTTCGGTGCCGGGTGGCTTTACGCCGGAAGGGTTACCGGTTGGGCTGCAGATCGTGGGCAGGCACAATCAAGACTTCAGCGTGCTGCAGATGGCTTATGCCTTTGAGCAGGCGACGATGGTGGGACGCCGGCGGCCTGGGCTGGGCTAGATGCGATAGGGCGAGGCGACCGTGAATTCACTTGCCGTCGCCGTGCCTGTGTTCAGAGTGCCAGCGGGCTCGAACAAGAGCAAGCTGACTTCAGCTTCAGCCACGGGGCGGTGTTCCACGCCTCTCGGCACGATCAGAAACTCCCCGACGGCGAGGGGAATCGATTGCTCTTGACCGTCGGCGTCACGGTAGTCCATGCGAAATGCGCCATCGACCACGAGGAACAATTCGTCTTCGTGTTCGTAATGATGCCAGACGAACTCGCCTGAAAATTTGACAAGTTTGACGTGCTGACCGTTGAGCTCGCCCGCGATCCGAGGGGACCAATGATCTTCGAACTGGCTGAATTTTTCCGCGAGATTGATTTTGGTCATAAGGGGGCTTGCGCTTAGTCTAAAAGATAGGATGCGACTGCGATCCACTAACGACCGGCTGAAGATTGAACACTCTATCGTCGACGGCGTGCGGCGACTACTGGGGTGGTTACTTGAGGACAATCCTGAGATTCGCAGTATTGTGCCAGGACGAATTGCACAGGTGCGAGACGCCAAGGGAAAGGTGAGAGTGCGGATCACGGTACCTACGATGAATGGGTTTAAGGCCATCGCCCTCAGCGACGGGGCACGACAGGAGCTGTTTATTTCGACTTCTTTGACGAAGGAGCAGCTTGAGTCTTCTTTGCAGCGGGCTTTGGAGAAAACGCACGAGTAGCGAGCATTTTTTCGGTTTCCCCAATGTACTTCTTGGCAGGGGTTTTGCGAATGGATTCTGCGATCACGTCGAGAGCCAGATCTTCGGCTTTCTTGAATCGAATGCAGGATTTGCCCATATCCAGTTTTTTGCCAGTTTTGGCCCAGGCAGCTTGAAACCAGGCCATGTGCTCTTCACTTCCGTAGGTACACATCAAGTAGAGCGACATGTGGTTCTTTTGCGAGGCGAGTCCAGCATAGGGTAGTGGTTGCTTCGGATCGCAATGGTAGCCCACCGGATAAACGCGATGGGGAACAAAGTAACCGATCATGCCGTAGCTCATGCCCTCTTCGTAGTCTTTGTCGAGATTCTTGAGAATGACTTTACGAACGGCTTCAATCGCAGCGCGGCGATCTTCAGGAAGTTCCGCGAGATACTGCTCAACCGTGGTGGCTTTGCTTTGCATGACCCAGTGAAAGTATCATAAACGAACAGAGGCCGCCCCCTCCGGTGCGGCCTCTGCCCTTACTGCAAATCGATTTACGTCTATGCTTCGAAGTAGCCTTTGGCCAGTTCCGGCCTGGCTTCGAGAGCCTTACGCCAGTACACTCGGGCCTCGTCCTGCTGACCCTGAGTCTTGAGAGCATGCCCCAGGTTCAGCAAGGCTTCGGCGAATCCAGGGCGCTCCGCGAGAGCTTCGCGGTAGAGCCGGATCGCGTCGTCCACCTGGCCACCCTTTTGCAGGAGCAAACCCGTGTTCCGCTCCGGACGTGGTGGACAGCGCGTTGGGAGTGAATTATTGCCATTGAATCACGCAGCAATTTTGAATTCAACAGAAAAATCGCGACGAGCTTGAGTTGGCGTTTTGTAGCCGAGACGCTC
>Ga0194134_10002319_pt1 | contig 22823 bp, 9 predicted proteins | sample TA2KigOff0mmetaG_FD_148602 | JGI IMG/M metagenome (GOLD analysis project Ga0194134, IMG submission 148602) | Freshwater microbial communities from Lake Tanganyika, Tanzania - TA2015056 Kigoma Offshore 0m | ecosystem: Environmental > Aquatic > Freshwater > Lake | place: Tanzania: Lake Tanganyika... | reverse complement strand
CGCAAATCCAGTTATTCTTTTTGCTATGCAAATACCAGTATTATATTCACCTAAATAAGTTAATCCTGTATTATTTAATGAAGTATTTGTTAAAAATCTAGAATCAGCATATGTTCCTGTATATATATTATTTTCATAAAATCCACCAGATGGTAAGAACTGAAAAGAATTATCACCTGTATATCCATAGCATAAAAATATTTCATTATTATTAGTAAAACCAGATGGTATTCTTATTTCTATGATATTTTTTAAACCGCCAGAATATGACTCATAAATGCCAGTAGGAAACGAACCGAAATTATCTACATATATTGTATGATCTGACCATTGAATTCCTGAATTTCCATAATTTTGAAACACAGAACCAGTAGAGTTAATTCCTGTTCCTGTTCCTAATATTATGTCCGTTATATTTTCAATCGATCTGTTACCTAAGAAATAATCATATTTAGTTTTATTTTTACCACTCTCTTCGACTAATATATGAAAATTACAATCTTGAGATTCTAATACCGAATCCCATTTAACAAAAGCATTAAGATTAAGTTCTTTTGATACGCTATTATATTCAGGATAAACATATCCTGTAACATTATTAATTTTATTTGGTAAAAAAACATCTGAATAAGAAGATGTTTTTATACCAGAAGATACTGTTTTTTGTCCACTTGCGTAATAACTATATGGAATTAGATGAACGAAGTAAGGTAATCTTACTGTATTATCTATTAATTGCGATTGACCGATTTGAACTAAATCAGGGATGATGATACTATCAACACTAGGAGAATTATAATTTGTATAATATAAATAATCTCCATTTATAGGATCGAAATTTATTCCTGTAGTAGCAAAAACATCAACAGATTCAATAATTCTTTTATCTGTGTAATCTAATTGTAATTGACTAAAATCGCTAATTGAATATCCACTAATAGATACATCTGGACTTCCAAAATTAATCAGAGCAGAGCCAGTGCTTCTATTACCAAAATAATCTTGACTTATTACATCAATAAAAAATTGATTCAAATTTACTGCATCTGATAAACCACTTAATGATACAAATGTATTGAATACTTCAGAAGCAGAAATATCATATGACGTTTCATTAAAAGAATTAAAATCAGTAAACAATAAATTTCTATTTATATCATAAAAATTTAAATAAAAACCAGAAAAACCATTATCAGAAATAAAATTAGTTAATATGTCTTTCGTTATAGGTCTTTGAACTGTCCATTGAAGCGATATATTATGTTCCGCGATCAATCCGCTTACAAAAGCCGTAGAAGGATCAATTCCAAAACTGATTGGCGAAAAAGTAGTATTTTTTGAGGAATAAATACCATTTAAATTTAAATCAATACTTTTAATTACAAAAGCTTGATCGTAAGCTATGCCACTATTGCTTATAAAAGCCATATTTTATTTTACACGTTAATTAATTTTAAATTTGAATCAAAAGCGTACAAATCAATATCAAAAACAATTACATCATTATTAGCAATAGCTAAATTCTGACCCAAAAAAACAGAAATTTTACCAGATTGATTTTTTAATCTCTTAAATTTTAAAACTTTACCATCTTTAGTTATTGAACAATATAAACCATAAACTTGAGAAATATTATCTAATAAATTAAATAAACCATCAAAATCAATTTCTATACTAAGATAGTTTTTTGTATTATAACTATCATTTAAAACCTCAGTTTCTATAACAAAAGAATAGTCAAAATTACTATTTACTGCCTGAGCATACGATAAATTTAATTTATTAATATAGTTTGCAATTATAGAATCTAAAACTGCTGGTAAAATATAATCATCTGTAGAGAAAATTATTTGTTTTTTATTGTACTGATTTTCATCAACAAATTGATTTTTATCTATAACATCAAATTTTTCTTCATTATATTTGATTGCCGATATACCAAAATCATTAGTTGAGCTTTCATTTATACCCGTAATTCTATAAAGATCTTCTTTTTCTTCATCTTCATTTAGATAAATAGAAAAATTAGCATCAGATCTTAAACTAGAAAAACTACCATATGATGGTAACGGATATCTAGAAAATGATATATCATTTATTGTTGCATATTGTCCATTAAATGCAGCAGATGCATACAATGGATTTCCAACAGATCTTGAAAAACCATCAGGAGATAAAGATTGGTTATTGAGATAAAAATAAACTTTTTTTCCATCGTAAACAATAGATAAAATATCAGTATCTTTTATTGTTTTAGAAAAATTAAATGGCGACGAAAAAGGATTACCATCATTCTTAAAAATGCCGAGCAAATTTGCACTATTAACATAGAATCCATATTCTATATCTGTAGCGTCATTAGTTATAGTTGCTGATGAACTTAAACCTATCACCAAAAGATCGTTGGGAGTTTTAACCTTGAAAGATAATTGACAACTTTTTACATAGCTTTGTTGACTGAAAGCTTTTTTATCCCAAGCGGCTGCAAGAGTTTGATCAGAACCTAAAATTCTATTATAATCAGAAGTAATTGTATTCTTTTTTAAATTCCAACTTAAAAAATCATTAGCAAATAATTTCAATCTTAGATTTGCATTATCTGCTTCAAAAATTGTTAATGAACTTTCAATGGTTTCATCATTTATAATTGATAAAAGTTTTATTCTCTTACCTAAAACATCGGTTGCCATTTCTCGATCAATATAAATATAATTATTTTTAAAATCTAAAGATACGACTTTACCAAATAAAACATTAGAATTTTTTAAATTATCCGCTATTCTTATTATATCTCCAATTTTCAATAAACTAGCTTCTATACCAGTACTAAAAGAAACTGTTTGAGATTCTAGTTTACCAGTAGTTAAAAACCATTTACCAATACGTTCTGCTTGAAATTTCGATGTTATACCAAAACCCAGAATTTCTTTTTCAATTAAACCATATTTTTTAATAAGTTGTGGATCTTCAACGTAAACAACTTTATCTTTAAAATTATCTAGTTTATCTAAATAAGAAACTTTAGCTATTGAAAAAGATGATTCTAAATTAGAAGAAGTATAATTAAAAGAACCATCTTTTGTATTAGAATTAGTAAAAAGATATGTTGTCGGTTTTTTAACATCTGTATTTAAAGATAATAAACCATTTTTAAAATAAAATATTCCTCTAAACACAGAAGATAAATCAGTTAATATTTTCAAACCCTCTGTTACATCATTTATGTATATATTTGCTGAAAAACGAGGTTCTAGAAAATCAGCGTATTCAGGGTGTTTAGCAACACATTTACCTGAAGAAACATTTAAAGAAGTATCGAATATTTTTTTATTTCTGAAAGATACTGAAACTTGTTCTGAATCTGAACGATAAGTATTAATTGGATTAGAAAAACCATCAAGATAAGAAAGAGCAAAATTTTTTGCACTATCTTCTGTATTTAAAATCGAAACATTGGATGATATATATTGTTTTAAAGAATCATAAAAACGTCCAGAAAAATCCGATTCAATAAATCGACGCACTCCAAAATCATCGCATAGTTTTATCTTTACAGTATTTCCAGTTTTAGTTACAGAAAGAATTATCTTTTTGAAATTTATATTGATATTTTCACCAAAATTATTCTTTACATCATATAAATAAATAATAGTTTTTTCTGGATATCTGGCTTTTATCTTATTTAAATCCTCTGTTGATATAAATGTTATTGTATTAAAATCTGTTTGATCAGAAGATAATAGATTATTAAAATCGAAAATATCTTCTTTGTATTTAGTGCTCGCATTTGTTATAACTAATTCATCACAAAATTTTGAAATTTTATATAATTCCCATTTATTCAAATCATTTTCAGATAATGAAGTTTTAGCCAAACCATAACGACTATTTATACATAAATCATAGAAAATCCATGCTGGATTATCTGTCCATTTTAATGCTTTACTAAAATCGCCATTCCAATCACCAATATACTCTCTGGAATCGGGATCGTAATTATTTGGAATATTTATTTTTAATAATTTACAGTCAAAACCTCTTACAGGAATGTTCGAAAAGTGTTTTGCGCTAATAGTATTTTTACATAACGCTGAATAAGGATAAGAGAACGCATAATCAACTTTCTCAATAATAGAATCTATATAAAACGCTCTTTGATTATTAGTTGATGTTCTATTTTTTTCTCCAAAAGCAGTTATTCTTTTTTCTACACTATATACATTTATTAAATATTCTGGAAAATTAGAAGCTAAATTTGTAGATCTATTAAATTTTATCTGAATAGGAATAATAACAGGATTTCCTTTGGCAACAAAATACCCTTGAAAATAAAAATAATTTGTTGTTCTTTCTGTTAAATTTGTAACACAAACAACAAATCTTATATTATTACCATAAGTATCTCCTTTACCTCCAATATAAAAACAAGGATCAATTTTTATATTTACCGTTGCACTTGTTATGTATTTATTTTTAACATAATGAGAAAAATTCCTTGCAACATTTTTTAAGGCTATCAATTTTATATATAAATCATTAGTTGTTGAATTAGTGAATGGATCGCCAATATATTTTTGTTGTAAACTGTTAAAACTTGATATCCCAGGATCTCTATCTAAATCATATACTCTAGAATCATATGTATAAACACAACTTGAAATATCATTAAAATTATTTACTTCATCTCCAAGGCTCAAATTAAAATTAGCAGCAGTTAAGTTTAATAAATTGGTTTTTTTATCTTTTACTACAACATCGTTATAATAAACGCCAAACGCTAAGGAAGAATCTTTATTTGCAATAGAATTATTCAAACTTAAATAATTAAGAGTATTACCATTTTGATCAGACAATCCTTCAATTGGCCCTTCACATAAAAGATCATTACTTTCATAAAAAGCTTCTGTATCCAAAGTAGCATTACTAAAAGTTGCAGCATGAGACAAAGTATTTACCAAATCTTGTTCAATATATATTAGTATATTATTAGTAGCAATTTGTGCCGCAGAAACACTTTGTTGATTTGTTTGGTTATTCGGATTAGAAGAAGTTGCTCCTTGACCTTGAACTATAGACGATCCAACGACATCTTCAAAAGCTCTAGCAAGAGCTTCAGCTAACTTAACTGGTGTTAATCCTTGCATATCAATTATTATTTATTTTATTTATAAATGTTATATCATTAGCTATCAATATACTACCAATTTTTAATCGACCATAACCGATTGGAATTGGCACATTTCTTTTAGTAACATTTTCGTATCCAGAAAATAATCTAGAATTATTTTTTATATCTTTTGGAGCTTTTGGAGTCATTAATGATGTAATCAATAATTGAATTCCAGTTGCTATAGCCATTAATAACAATCCAATTAAAAATGCTGAAATACCAAAATCAGCATTTAAAATCAGCGGAACAACTTCAACTTTAGAATTCTTTTTCAAAATTGGTGAATTTAAATATTCAGTAGGAACCGGCTTGTCATCAACATATATGATAAAATGAGTCAAATATTCCTGAAAATGACCTAATGTTGACAAAAGTTTTCCGCTATTAGCTTCAATAGCTTCAAAAATCTCAAAAACAGTTTTTACATTCAAATTCCATTCTGTTTTAACGTGTTCTTCAAATATGCCATGTAATTTAATATTTACCATATTATATTATAGTTTACACTTTCTTTCTTTAAATACGTCTTCATTAATATTATATAATAACATATGCATATTATGATATTTTTGATAAAAGATGTCTGTTTCTGAAAAATCAGAATTATCGATATGACTATGGAAATGATATAAAATAGTGTATTTATTTTTAATATTTAAATAATCTTTAGGAGATATCAAAGCATAGTTTTCTTTATTAGGATGTTTATTATCAACGACTATAAAATCAATAGCATTATCTTTTTCAACTATAAAACCGCAAACTTCTTCATTAGAATTTTCTTTGCAATAAAAACGTAATTTTTCAAAAATTTCAGGTTTTAGATTCATTATCGTATGGAAATGTTGCAGGAAATGCGCCAAAAGGTAAATACGGCATAGATTTTGTTAACCTTGTATTATCGTTGAACCTTAATCTGCAACCTTTAAGAGTTCTTGAGCATTTATCTTGAATCCAAACATTTGTATTTTGTAAAGGAAATTTATTAGAATTATCTATAATACAAACGAAAAAATTTTTCGGTCTATTAAGAGAAACCAATACCGCTTCATCACTTTCTAAATTTAATTGCGATATAGAATCAACATATATAAAATCACCAGCCACATAAGATGTTGACGATGACCATTCTCCTTTATACATTAAAGATGTTAAGTTGTAGCTACCATTGTAAGGTATATCATATAAATCACCTGAATTAGTAGCTGATGTTTTATTTACAAATACTTTATCATTTTCATCTGCGACAGGAACGCCCAAATAAGTATTAAAACCACCATTTATTGTTATTCCTTTAGGACCACTATAACTTTTATTATTTCCATAATTACATCCATAACATCTATAATTCCATGAACAAGTATCATTTGTGACTTTTCTTGCGGGTATTGATAATGACTGAACGTCTACTTTTGTAACTAATTCAAGTTCTACTATATTAATATTTTCAGCAGTTTTTGCATTAATTATTAATTTATCAAAAGCGATATACGTATTAAAATTAGAAATACCATAAGGATTAATTCCATCATCAAAATTAGATACATCTAAGTCTCTTGCGAGAACTTTTTTTCTATTGAAATTTTTACCAATCAAATCATTTCGATCCTGCATTATTTTGGAAAAATAATTATTTATATTACCAATTTGTAATTTCGGTCTACTTTGTCTGCCATCAGAATTAGTTTCAAAAGAAGAAAATTCACAAGGAATAAATGTATATTCTTTATTTTGGAAAAATATATTTTTATTAAAATTTTTAGAACCATGAAAACGTAAAAAACCTTCATTTGGTTCCAATTCTATTTCAAATAAATCTATTATAACATAATTATTAAGTTTGAAAAAAGTGTTCATATTATGCAGATATTCTACCAGCCAAATTGAAAGAATTCGGGAATCTTATTCTATCATTTATATTTAAATAATCATTTGCTGAAACGCCTGAAAACAATTTTATATAGCTTTGTAATAAAGAATTATGAACTTTTCTATTTTCATCATCAAATAATATTCTATTGAAACAAAGCAAATCAAAAAAAGTTGTTGTTATTCCGTCACCAGCAGAATCATTATTTTCTAATTTAAAAGTAGTATTTAAAATAGAAGACATAAAATTTGTCAAATTTCTTGATGCTTGTGGTGTTTCAAAGTTAAGGTCATAAAAAGTATGAAGGTCGCCATTTATATAAATGGAATAGATAGTGCCATTTCTTTTTATATTTAATATAAATGGATAAATATTATATGAACTGGTAACTAAAGAACTTGATAACTGATAATAAGAATTTGCAGCAGATCTATTAAATATTAAAAATGTTTCATCTGTATAATTATTTATTTTATAATCATACAAAAGAGAAAAAAAGAAATTAAATACATTAGATTCGTTTAAATAACTATTAATTTCTGTATTTGGAAATTTTTTGCATAAAACATTTTTAGAACTTATATTTGTACTATTTCTGTACCAATTTATTATACTTGTTACTTTGGGAACAATTATCGGCCTATTAAAACAGCCAACAATATATAAATCAAAGTTTTTGAAAGAATCAGAAGATGCAGATATATTTCCTGACAAAGAACCATTTTTTATACTTAAAGCTCTATAACCAGTCGAATTAAAATTTGAATTGTATGTCAATCCTGATGGACTCGGCGTATTTAAAGTAAAAATTGTTGATCCATTTTTATTTTTTGCAAGCCAAGAAGATGTGCTTGTTAAAAATGTGTTTTCCAATCTGAAAATATAATCTGAAGGTATTTCAGTGTTATAATATGATAAACGAACTGAAGAATTAGAATATTTTTTCAATAAATTTCCACATTGAGATACACTCCCAGGCATTTTATTAAATCTTAAATCAAATGTTTGAACCATAGTTTTATTAACAACATTTTGTGGAATCTGATTAAAATCGGTAAAAATAGTAGTAGGTTTATAATAAAAACCTACAACCTTAGCATTAAGCAAACCATCTAAATTAAAAATTTTAATATAAAAAAAATCTGACCCATCTTCACCATAACCACTTTGACTAGAATAAACTACACCAGCATTGCTACTTCTAATAACTAAACCTCCGTTTTTAACTATTATAGATTGATTAGGATTTTCTCTGAATTGATAATAAAAATTAAATTTAGTATTAATACCGAATTTATTATAACTACCATTCAGAGGAACATTGTTGTCTCTATTTTTTTGATCCACTCCAACGCTATATAAATCCCCACCTACGAATGCTACACCTGCCTTATTACCACCTCCACCAGCTTGCAATAAAGTTGTTTTTTCTACAAATAAATTATAAACAATATCTGTTCGCAAATTCGAATTAACAGTAGTTTGAGCGTCTAATTTAAAAACATTACCACCAGCTTCAGAATCCGAACATGATGGATCTCTACTTAAATATTTTTGATTAGTTAATCCTATTATATTATGAGGTATAGGATAAAAATCTGGTATGTCTCCACCTTTTCCAAAATTCCCTTGAACACGACAATCATGCGGTATGTAAAAATTTATACGAGTTGGATTAGCATCACCTGTAAAATTCCTAAATATTATATTATTTAAATTAACTGCATAAGCAGCATAACTTGAAGACGAAAATGACGAGTTGTTTGGAAAATATATATTTATACCAGAATAAAAACTAAAATCAGCAGATCCATTATTTGTATCGATTATTTTTTTAGATAAATTATAATCTATATAATTACCATTTTCGATATAAACATTAAATGGTTTTTTAGTAAATTCAATATTCGGTCTATAAGCAGCAGAACCTGAAAAACCCAAGATTACTTCTTCTGATAATTGTTCACTTACACTATCTATACCAGTCGCATAAATACTTATTCCACTATTGTCAGTGCTGTATGTATAAATTCGCGCGTAATAATCTGTTTCTAAATCAAGCTCTGGATAATCGTTTTTTGATATATTTTGAATTATTTCTGATTCTGGAAATCCATAATAACTTGCAAATCTAGGATCATCATCTGTATTTTTAGAAATTGATATTTCTTTAGAATAAACTATAGATGAAAAATTATTTGATGTAGATAAATCTAACGTATATCCAGTAAAATAATAGTTGTGCAAACTTCCCGTTCCAGTAGGAGGATACCATTTAAAATCATAATTTAGACCTTTATTAACATCATAATTTCTTAATGCAACAAATCTACGCACTGCTCCAGCAGTATTTGAAATAATTCTTGATCCTGTTATATCTAATGTTATTACACCGCTTGGATCAACACTACCGTCTTCAATAGACTGACCAAAGATGGTTATTTTAGTAATATCTGTAGCAGTTGATGCCGTTATTGTTGGTTTATAAAAAATATCAAATTTACCAGACGAACCATTATCTATAATAAATTCATTTTTGGAAACAAAGAATTCAGTCGAAGGATTTGTAAAATCTATTTTATATTCGACATCAGAATTTCCACTATTGCAAATAAATACTGGATAAACAGAACCAAAACCAGTTAAGCATTCACCAATATGTTTACCAGTTGTATTTACATATGTCATAATTTTATAATTGTATTGAAAAATATATCCGAATCGGTTAACCCTTTAAATTCTAAAAATTTTATAGATATATCATGATTATTTTTAAATTTATATGTGTGATTCCATTCTGGAGCATACACATCTATTTTTTTATTATAAGGACTTGGCAAAGTCATTTCAAAAATTTTAAATCCTCCATTTACATCTAAAAATTTAAGTATAGCTTGAGCTTCTTTATCTGATCTATTACTCAAATTATAATTAAATTCAAGACTAGTTTTATTTATTCCATAATTTTCAAAAGCTGCTGCCGATGAGTCAAACTCTGTTTTTATAAATTTAGGAGATACAGACATTTGAAAATCTAAATCTGGTTGAAAATAAAATGATCTTGTAAATAATGAATTATTACCAGTTGGTCTTTGGTTATGAGTTGGAATTGTATTATCTATTCCAGTATACCAATAATAGCCTTTTTCACTTTCAACATTTGTTTTGTAATAAACAATATCATTTTTATAAAACGCTTTGTTTTCATCAAAAAAAGATGTAACTTCTTTACCTGTAACTTGATATCCTCTATAATCTAAATTTGAATCATAAGCTGATAAGCATTTTATATTTATACTATTCAAATTAGCTTCTGCGGAATTATATTGCAAATCAGAAAAATAAATTTTAGAATTATTTTTATATGGGAAAAATAAATCTATATTTACATTTTCATAAGAATCAACAATTGTTTTAGGAGTATATTCAAAAGTATTTTGAAAAAAGCCGATCAAACATCTTGCTTGAGTATCGGTTAAACCATTATATTGCAAATTAAATTCTGTATTCAAATTATTGATACTTGATATTACATTTGTATAATAATTATCTCCATAATTTATTCTTGCAGCTTTAGTTGCAAAATTGGCAGAACAACCATATGTTTTATTAAAAACAGAATCAATATTTTTTGTTAAATAATCTTCTCCAGTTATATTAATAGGTGCATACCTATAATCAGAAGCGGTAAAATTATATTTAGCAATATATAAACCATCGTCATTCGTAAAATGTTTTTCAAATAAATATTTTTCAATTGAAAGCATATCATCATCTGATGGAACTTTTGCAAAACCTAAAATTTCATAATATGATATATTTGAACCGTCATAATTATAATCAGCATTCAAAGTATTATTAGCATGAGAATTAACCGCAGATCCTAATCGAAGACCACTGCAACCAGAATTAAAATGTTCAGTAGTTAAATTTAATAATTCATAACCATTATTTCTTAATCTTAAATTATTAGTATTATTATTTTTAATTATAGATACAATATTTTTATTTTTTATTACCCTTGATGCCGAAAATGCAGAATTAACTGATAGAGGTGAATTTTCTGATTGTCCTGTCGGATTAATGATGAATTGTTGAGAAGCTGTAGGAACATTTGTGTTCCAACTATATATTTCATTATTTCCAGAAATAGAAAGAAATCCGCTTGTAGCGCAATTAGTTGGATATCTAGTTTCAGAATACAAATCTGTATCAATAATTGTTGCAATATTTGGTTTAATAGGATATCCATAATCTCCTTGTCTTAAACTTTCAAATTCATAAACTATAAACCAACAACGATCACCTGTGAGAAAATTATTAAAACCATCGCCAATTGTAGATAAATAATTAACTTTATATGGTATGTCTGATATAGAAGCTTCAAAAGTTATACAATTTCTATATTTATCATATAACGGCCTTGTATCTACGACTGTGTTTTCATTATGTAAGTCTTCTCCTATTTCATGACCCACGGCTGAATTATACCATTTATAAACTCTACCAGATGAATCAAATTCTAAATTATTTAAATTATCTAGATTAAACCATGCATATAAACCAGATAAATTCAATGGATCTTTGAAATTACCTGTAAAATATTCAAAATCAACTAAATCATATTTTGAATATGAAGTCGGAACATCAAAGTTTTTGATTCCCGTTATTGAAAATTGCGTATCTAAAAATTTACTCATAACGTGTTTCTTAATGGAGCTACTCGTTGATTTATCGATAATGTGCTTTGCAATAATCCATTAACATCAATATTCAAAGAACGGGCGTCTATTTTACCTGAGATATTAAAAGTATTTAATAAATTATTATTATAATCGTTCAAGTATAAATCACATATACTATCAGTTCCTTCAATGTCCGATACATTTGATTTTTTAAAATAATTACCATCAACCGATACAGATTTAGCTCTATTTATTTTTGCTACTCTAAAAGGAACAATTTCATCATTAGCGAAAAACGGAACTCTATCACAACTTTCATTATAACTATAAGAAAAAATTTCTGAAAAACCAAAAACATTAGATGAGTCTAAAATATATGAATTATTTGAATGAGATATTTGTGATAAATATTCTACTGGTCCACTTGGACCACTAGGACCGCCAATAGATTTATTAGACAAACTATATGTACTATTAGCGTTATTTATCTTTCCATACCAATCAAAATCCGCTGTTAATAAAATAGGTGAAAACTGAGTCGCATTAAAGCTTAAACTTTTTAAATAACAATTATTAATAGTTATTCCGCCAAAATCACAATTAACGCTTGTTTCTGACGATCCAACTACATTTAAATAATTGGGTAAAGATCCAGTTAAATAAAATTCAATAGATAAACCACCAATTACAGTTTCTTGAGGTGCATACCTCAACAAACTTCCATCTGCGAGCAAAACAGGTTGAATATTAGATTGCAAAGATATCTTAATTGAAGTAGAATAAAAAGTATTACTATTTATTCTAAAATCAAGATTCTCATATTTTATGAATTTGGTCATTATACAACAGTATATTTTATAGAACTACTTATCTTGACTGGTATATCTAGTGTTGTAAAATTAGGTTTAAAAAGTCGATATTGCAAAAGTTGCCCCGAATTAAATAGCCCTGATACTGAAGACGAAAAAACAATTTCAGCAACTTGATTTGTATTCATAGTTACTGTTCCACTGCATTTTACATTAGCATAATTACCAGTTGTATCAATATTATTATATCCATTACTAGTTGTAGTTGTCGGTGTAATAGCGTAAAATTGGAAAACTACATTTGAAGATATTGTATCAGATGTAAATAATTTTACTCTTTCTAATTTTCCATTATACATTGATACTCCAAATGGAGCATCATTATTAAAATTTCCACTGCTTATTACAGAAGAGCCATTGACACCAAAAGGATCAATATATATATTTGAAGTACCAGTTAGTGAAGTTTTATAAACCTCAATAAATTGACCTTTACAATAAGAAGAATTTGTTGTATATGATCCATCAATATCAAAATTTCCAGCTGTTGTTAATTTCGCCATAACATCTGGACTTGCTCCGAAATATCCATTTTTTATAAAAACAAGACAATCATTATCAAAAATACCTAATGCAGAATCATTATATAAATTACCAATTGACCATTTTGGAATATTTACAGCAGCATCGTAACGCGAAAAAGTAACTAAACTATTTCTATTTGCCGTTGCATCTAAAGATGTATCTTTATTTGCTGCAATAACTATTTGAGTAGTTCCTTGAACATTGGTACTTTGAAATGATGCGGGTGTATATGCTGTAGGACTATTTGTAGCCACATCTAATCTAAATTGTGGACCAGTAGTACCAAGACCAAAATTTCCTACAGTATCTATGATTGCATTGTTAATTGATAAAGTGGCACTTGGACCAATAAATGTTTTATTTGCAGAAAGACCAAAGTAATTTATATTTGTAGCATTTCTTAAACTTAATAATGTATTTGTTTGATTTGTTTGAAATCTACTAACTTGAGCAACAGTACCGCTTACATGCAATGTATGAGCTGGAATTGTGTGGCCAACACCTACTTTTGGAGATACTGCATCATTATCAACATATAAAGCATTATTACCTAATCTGACATCTCCTAAATTATTATAGTTTAACGAAAAAGTTTCATCTGCAGCGTTTGTTTTTATTTCACCATTATATGGATCAAATATAATTGAATTGCCATCATATTGAAATTCTGAATATTGACCACTAACTAAGAATTTTCTATTCAAAGATGTTGTAGAATCATGAATGGCGAAATTACCATTTAGATCTATTGCCATCAAATTAGTAAAAGTTGATCCTCCATTTGTTGATGACTCTAAGTATAATTTTGTATCGTTTGGTTTTTTTGCAAATTGATAATATGTTGATGGATCTGTTATACTTATACCAATTTTTCTAGCTACACTAGATGTACTTAATCTTATTTGACCAGAACCATTTGTTGCGCTTGTATTATCAGCTACATCTAAAGATACATATGGCGTTGTATCGTTAATACCAACAAATCCATTAGTACCACTTACCGTCAAACCAACAAGACCAGCGCTTTCAAATAAAGATATACCACTAGCATTTTGAGCGGTTAAAGAATTAAAAGACTTAGCTAATTCAGACCTTTCAATCTTATTATTATTAGTTGATGTAGAATCGGATATCAGAAATATATCTGTATCTATCACCGAACTACCTAATTTTGGAGACAAAGCTGAAAGTGTTGACATAAATTAATTTAAATATCCTTTATAACTTAATTTTACACTTAAAATATCATCTGCGTTAGATGTAAATTCTTGATTTATCAATTTAACATTATTAAAAGATTGAGTAAACAATGTTGCTCCTACCGCTTTTTGAGCAACAACAAGATCACCAATACCAATATTCAAAAATTGCGAAGAACCGACAGATAATTTTTCATCTTCAAAAACGACTCCTTTTATAAGAATAGAAAAAGACGAATCAGTATCATTATTTAATTGCTCATAAGCTTTTCGCGCAGAATAATCATCGATTTCGATATTAAAAGAGGCATTTATTTCTATTGGTAAATCACATAAAACTTCATAAGGTACATAATTATTAGATGTACCTAATATATAAATAGGTTTTTTTGGACAATTTATAGAATAATCAAAACTAGTTATTCTATTCGAACTTGAACCACTACAAGTTAGTGTAATATCTTTAACTTGTGGAACAGTCATAAATTTAGTTTGTCGATTTCCAAATGCAGAATAACCAGAACCAATATCGCCAAAAACTTGTATACTAGCTGAAGTTTGAGGTATTTCTCCAACCGAACAAGATAAATTAAAAGAATTTAAATAACCACTTTGAAAACCAATAGACTTATTATTATAGTTAATACTAGCAGCCAATGGTATAGCTTCAAGATCATTTCTTTCACCTGTATAATTCAAAAGTGGTTCATTATATAATAAATATTTGTTTATATTAAACTCAGCAGTTGGAACTTCTGCAATAACTTGTTTATTATAACCAAGACCTATTGTATTAATTGGAGCGTAATTGATAGAATACCCACCATCGACAGATATAACACCAGAGATAGCTTGACCATCAAGATAAAATATATTTTCGTAATTTAATATTGCGTTTTTCATGCTTATGTTTTTCTAGTACCCGCTAATGAACCGCCGAATCTTTGTTGATCACGAATCACATCAAGAACTGCGCCATATATTCTAGTATTAAGATTATTAGATAATTCAACATCTTGTTGTTTATAAGATGTGCTATTAGCACCCATTTGTATAGTACCGTCTCTATTTACTGTTGTATTGAAATTAAATGAATTACTAGCATTACTATTATTAACTGTATTAGAATTATTTGCAACTGGCGACATTCCTCCAGCTTGCATACCAGCACCATATTTTTTAACTATTGGTGAATTATATAATCCACCTTCCATATAACCAGGAATAGTATCTGATAAACGAGAACCAATTAAACCTCCAGTTTGGCGACCTTTTACTTTTGGAGGCAAAATAGATCCAAAACCAGTTCTTGGAGTTCTTACGGTTGACATTCCTGTTGGACTTATATATCCTGATTCTACATATTTTTGAAAATTACTTACTTGAGCTTTTGATAATCCAGTTTCTGCATATAATTGAGGAGTATCACCATATGTTGATAATCCAGCAGAAGCTATTGCTCCAGTTCCACTTTGAACCATTTTTTCTGCTGCTTTGGCTTTCATGTTAGAAGCAACATTTTGTAATCCCGCTCCTATTGCAGCAGTTGCCACAGAAGCGACTAAAGATCCAACCATTTGAGCCACTTGAGCTTGTCTTGCGCGTTTTTTCTGTCTAGCTTCTTCGGCTTTTCTTATCTCTTCATCGCGCAATTCTTTATATAAAGAACTATTCTCTAGTCCAAAAGTTGTCATGCCTTCTTCCATAGCTTTCATATCACTCAATTCCGCATTGAATGATCCTCCACTGGCAAATCTTGGAGCCATCGAAAAATTAAACGTATCTAAAGCTGCTGGACCACCCATTGCCATTACCGCTCTTCTGTTAAGCACGTATTCGCCATTCTCAAGTAATGCTGGATATTTATCTCCAGAACCAGTTCCAGAAATATACATGCCAGATTGTGCGCGAATTAAACCGCCAGCTTGTTTTGTCAATAAATTATCAATTCCTAAACTACCAAGTATTTTATAAGTACCAGCTTGCATCAATGTTGTGCTTACTGAATCTAAAAAACTAGCAGCAACACCCATCAAAGCATCTCCGAGATTATCAGACTCTTTTATTGCAGCTTTAATACCATTTACCATGCCATCAGCAAACATTTTTGGTAAATTTCTTCCTAATTGATCAATTAACTCATTAGATTCTTTTGGTAAGTTTTGGAAACCAATTTTAATATTATTTACAAAACCAGCAGATTGTTCAAAATCTGATTTTGCTTGAGCTACTTTTGCAGCAAAAATTGTTGCATTAGATCCTATTTGACTACTTGAAGTTTCTAATGTTGTAATTAATTCTTTTATATTTAATTTGGCTTCTTCAGTTAAAGTAGCATCCTGCATTTTGCTTTTCAACTTTGTAATTGCATCGTCAATACTAGAATTATCTTTTACTCCAAAATCAGATAATGTCGTTAATTTAAGAGTTTCTCTAGATTTTTCAAATTGTTGTCTATTAAATGAGTTTTTCTTTCTTGCTTCTGTAGCAGCATTTTTATATCCTGATGCTAAATCATTCATTCCAACAATTGATAAAAAATATCCTAATTGTTGAAATATCGCGGCTGTTGAATCAATAGAATCAAAAATAGCTTTTGTATTTTCATTCTGAGCTTCTGTATTTGCATTTTGAGCGGCAATTTCTATTATAGATCTTCTTGCATCAGCGATAGCTTGATTTTCAGCAATAGCTTGTTCTTGATCAAAAATGCCTTTTAAATCAACTTGTCTAGATTCAAATTCTTGACGCTTATTTAAACCTAAATATCTGAATTCGCCGCCTGTTTGAATTCTAGTTAATTCAAGTCGTTCATTTGCTGCTATTTTTGCTTTTTCGACTGACATTTTTAAACTGTCAGCAGCATCTCTTTGACTTAAAGTTATCTTTAATTTTTCTCTTTCTAATTCGATTTGTTTTGATGATGTAATTTCATTTAATTTATTAATTACTTCATTATAAGATAATTCTTGTAATTTATATTGAGTTTGTGATTTTATTTCGTTCGTGCTGTTTTTAAATTGATTAAGAATCTCTTTTAAATTTATATATAACGCTTCTGATTCTGTTTCACTTGCGCCAACTAAATCTTTTGAAAATTTCTTTATCTCTTCATCTGAATAAGTAACTCCTTTTGATAAAAATTGTTTAATTGCGTCACTAGCATTTTTACCAGGAGTGATTTTAGAACCTAAAATAGCCTTACTAGCCTGACTCTGAAAAGTTATATTAGATTGATTTAATTTTAATGATTGTTCTTGTAATGCACGACCAGTCAATCTTTGTGTTTCTTGTGTCTGAAATTGAGAAGCTGTTTTTATTTGAGCCTGTTTAAATGAAAAGCCACGAACAGTATCTAAATTATTTAAAATAGAATTATAAACCAAATCATTAATTTCTTTTAATTTATTTGGGATAAGTTGTTGTAATGAAGATCCATATTCAAAAGATTTTAAAGCATTTGCTGCATTTTGTAAATCTTCAGATATTTTTTCTGTCAAAGATAATCTAAATTGAAGAAAATCATTAATAGCTTGTTTTTCCAGAGGAGATAAAGAACCTTTTCCACGCTTTAAATTCTCTTTATAAGATTGTCTAACATTATCAATATTATCTCTCAATACTCTACCAGAAACATTTCCGAGTGCTGTTATATTTTCTCCAAATGTTGTAAGATAATCAACAGTTTCTATATCAAGTTGTGAAAATGTCATTAAAACTTTTCTTAAATTATCTTCATCAACATTTCCAACATTATCCATTGTTCTTAAAGCTTCTTTAAGTTGATTATATTGATCATCATTTAAATCATTAATATTATCAAAAAAAGTTCCATAGTCTCTTGCCATCATTGAAAAATTGGCTTCAGTGGCAGCTATATTAACACTATTTCTTATACCTCTTTGAGTTTGATAACCTCTTTTTGCTAATTTATTTACATCTAATTGTCCTAAAGATTTAGACTGAGCTAAAGATGATTTTTGAGCTTCTATCATTCCTCTTTTTTGTTCATAAGTTTTTAAAGATTTTGTCAATTTATCAACATCATTACCTGCGGCTTGAAAAGATTCTTGTAATTTTACATCTTTTATGCTTTTAAAATTTAATTCTAAAGATGTTGTAGCTTTTTTAATTATTTCTGGATCAGTTGATGAATTTAATAATTTTAAAGTATCAATATAACTTTGACCAGCGGAAATATTTTCTTGAGTTTCTGATTTATATTCTTGAGCTATTTTAGCAAACTCATCAGCACTTAATGAAGCTGCGCCCAAAGCTTGTGCTAGACCTATAGTAGCACCAGCAGCAGCACCCACCGCTGCTCCCCAAGGTCCGAAAGATGCTCCAATGCTTGCTCCAGTTGTAATAGAAGTTAAACCAGAACTTAAAGCTGATTGACCCATTCTTTCACCAGCAGTCATTTCGGTTCTTTGTCTATTTCCAAATACAGCTTGTTCAATTTGACCAGCAATCATAGGACCAGCTATAGCTAAAGTTGTACTTGATTTTTCTAAACCTTTTGCGAATTTACTCTGTTGACCTTTTATTTCTTTTGCCGCTGAATTCATTGCTTTATCTAATTCAGCGCCAGAAACACCACTTTTCGATAAATTATTTTTCAATTTTGTAAGTTCAGAATCTATTATTTTTGTTCTTCCTCCAAACAGACTTCCAAGAACGCTTAATTTATCATCTGCCGTTTGAACTGAATTGATGAAATCTTTAATAGCTTTATCTATGTCTTGTGGTTTAAATGTAATATTTGTTGCGGCTGCTGGAGCTTGATATGTTGGACTAACAGCTTGTGATGGCGTCTTTGGAGCGCCTGTTGGATAATAGATTGATGCTCCTGAAGTAGCGCCAGATGGGATATATGAATAACTTGGACTAGGACCATAATTAACAAAATTAGGAATAAATCCTTTACTCATCAACCCCGCAGCTTTCTGTCCTCTCATTGAATCGCTCATCGCATTTGCTAATCCACCATGATCGGCAATCGCGGAACTAAATGTTGGCTGACTGCTGTTTCTAATATGCGGGAAAGGCTTGGTATCAAATATGGCTTTATTGCCACTCATGTTTTCTTCTAAACTCATTACTGCTTGTTTATATGCAAAATTAGGAATAAAGCCATAGGAAGAACCTTTTTTTCCCTTTGAAAATAAGATTAAATCTGTTAATTTAGAAGACAAACCTCTGGAGACTTTGTAGCCTAAATTTTTAGAAGCTGAAATAAAAGCCTCGCCTCTTGGCTCAAGCAAAGGAACAAGATTAGAAACACTTTTTAAATAATTAAGTACATCTTTAGTTTCCATTCCATTAGCAGCATCACCAATTACACGATCAATAACAATATTGGGCAAATAAGTTAACATATGTTCTACTAAACTCTTTGTAGATCTAAAAGTTCTTGCTCTTTTGCTTCTAAATCTTTGTTGTTCCTCATATTCCGGTGTTTTTATCAGATTTGGAGCAAAATTAGGTATAAAACCTGAAAACATTTTATCTTTTCGGCTCACTAAAAACATGCGGTTGTTTCTGGATTCCCATACTTTATTCATTAAGTCAGCAAGACGATCATATTGTTCTTTATTCTTTTTGTAATCGCCATCAGAAATACCATCAGCAGCATTTTTCCAATCAAAAGAAGGTAATCCTTGAATTATTTCTCTAACAGCGTCTGGTCGTGGGGCAAAATAACTCACACCTTTACGAAATAAACGTTCTTCAGCACTACCTTTTATATCAACAAGTGTACCAACGCGATTTATGCTTTTAAGATAAGCGTTATATTCTCCCTTTAAAAGTTCAGAATGTTTTATTAATTCTTTATTAATATCAGATTCATACCACCAGCGACTAGTGTCATTTGGAGTTGCACTACCAAAATTTTTTTTACCGTCAAGAGCCAGACGTATTACTTTCTTTTTTGCTGCAATTTGTAATTTAGCCCAAGCATCTTTTACGGCAGGATTTTTGCTGTTCGCCCATCTACGTCCGAGTTTGCCGACATTTGCATATGACAATTTTAAAACTTTACCTTCAATAAATCCTGAGCCAATTAATTCTGGATTAGCTTTATATGAACCATCACTAAAAGGATTGTATTGATCAGATCTATTTCCTGTTATGTCTCCATAACTAGAAACTTTTCTAGCTGCTGACACAACATCGGCACCAGCAGTTTCTGCATCAACTTCGCTAGTGTCTGGTATAAAAGCATTATTTCCAAGCAAAGACATAATTAAATTCGGATAATTTAACTCAACTTCAGACAATATTTCTTCTTCAGTTGGATTTGAAGATATGTTTTTTTGTCTTGATGTACCGATATTTGTATTTCCAAAATCTGTTCCTTTTGTATTGAATAAAGATCCATAAGGAACTACTCTTGCCATGAATGATTTTATTGGGGCAAAATTAGGAATAAAACCACGCGAAGCCGCCATCGCTAAAAATGCAGGATCTTTAACATATTTATTCAACAACATATTTGTTTCTGCCGATAATCCTTTTACAAGATCAGGACTATTTTTTAACATTTCTGAATAACTTGTTCCAGCTAATTGAATAAAATTTCTACCAAATTCAGATGGCAATTGATTTTGATTTCCAGGTTCATTGAAAATCATGATTGCTTCTTTTATTTTAGCAGCTAGTTCTGGATTAGTTTTCGCAACTCTATTAACTTTATCGGTCATATGTTTAGCAGTCGAACCACCTGATAAATTACCTTTTGGAAAACCTTTAAAATCAAAACCGATTATTCCAGTTTCTTGTGGAAGCGTACCGATTAGATCTAAAGGGCTTTGATCATCACGAATCAAGTCAGGCTGTAATGCGCTACCTGCAACTAATTCACTAAATATATTAGATTTATTTACTAATTGTAACGCTCTTGTTCCAAAAGCTTCAAATAATGGAGCAAAAAGATTTGGATCGCCATCTGTAGGAGCTTTTTCAAAAGCTTTACTTCTAAACTGACTTGATCTGAAAGTATCTCTATCACCTGCTTTAGATATACCTAATGTAGGTTGAATAGCATCAAAAGAAGCGTTAGCAAATTTTTTAAACCAAGGAATTCTAATTGCACTTGTAGGAGTAGCAAAATTAGGAATAAAACCATTGCTGAAAGGTCTTTTTCTTTTTAACTCAGGATGACCTTCTGGAACATACAACTCTATAGGCAAATCCAATGGAATAGTATCTAGTTTTTCATTTTTAAAATCTCCTGGAGGCGTAACTCCAATAGCTTTTGCAACTAAATTTCCTAAATTAAATGTACCCGCTTTAGCTTCTCCACCTAAAAATTTTGCAATATCAGACGGAAGAAAATCAAATCTTTCATTCGAGATTTTAGATCTAGTAATTTTTTCTAACTCACTGACCCTTTGTTCAAATATTTCACCAGTGAGTAATGTAATCAATCCTCTTTTTTGATCAATGAAAGAAATTTTACCTTTGCCTGTATTTTTTGTTAATCTTTCTACTTTTGCATTTTGATCTAATTTTCCTATATCTCTATTTTTTGACCATAAAGGGAAATCAAAAGCAGATGACTTATCATTAGGTACATATTTTTGTATTTCACTACTTGATCCATTCATAGCAATGTGATCGGCTTCATCACGCATTTGTTCGTTTGTTTTACCTTCTATTTCTTTGAGTTCATAATAAATACCTTTTTTTCCGCCAATCTTATCTGTTATAAAATCAGAACCAATTAACGATCTGAGATTTGCTACATTACCTACTTCTTGTTCTTCGGTTTTATTCAAAGGTAAATCTCTTAAATCACCTTTAAAACCAGTTCCCAAAACATAATCAGTTTTCTTGTTACGCGCAAAATTAGGTATAAATCCTCTAAACATATATGGATCAACGCCTGTTCTATTTATAGCATTTTTTCTGTGTGCGCGACCCGCTTTAGAATTAGCAGGAGGATTGATAAAAGGTTGAGCAAAACCGGGAACATATTTTACATCTTCAGCGGTATTCATCACACCGCCTACTGGCGAAGGAACAACTTGACCGGGAGTATATCCACCAGCTTGTGCGCCGACTACTTCTGCCATTTTTGTAGCTGGAGGAACATAACCAGCAGCGCGAGTAACTTGCAAACCGCGAGAACCAGCAACTTTAACTCCTTGACCTGATAACTGTACTGCTAATTGTTGGGCTAGTGCAGCTTGTTTTTGATATTCGGCGGTTTGCGCTCTTGCTGTTTGTAGTAATAATTGAGCTTGAGCAGCCTGATTACCTGTCAAACCATCCAAAGCTTGAGCCACGGTGCCCTGCTGGGCCATGATTTGCAAAATAGCCGATTCAATATTTTTTCTATTTTGTGTTTCTGTCGTAATACCAGCAATCTGAGGCAAAGCTTGAGTAAGGAATGAAAAAGAGTTTTGTATTAATTTAAAAAGCGTAAAGAAAGCTGCGATAGCACCGGGACCAGCTATCACATTTCTGATACCTTTCAATAAACCATTTGCAAATGTTGAA
>Ga0194134_10002313_pt1 | contig 22869 bp, 21 predicted proteins | sample TA2KigOff0mmetaG_FD_148602 | JGI IMG/M metagenome (GOLD analysis project Ga0194134, IMG submission 148602) | Freshwater microbial communities from Lake Tanganyika, Tanzania - TA2015056 Kigoma Offshore 0m | ecosystem: Environmental > Aquatic > Freshwater > Lake | place: Tanzania: Lake Tanganyika... | reverse complement strand
AGGGGCCTTCGTTGACCAGCGATACGCTCATCTCAGCACCGAATCGCCCGGTCTCGACCTGCACGCCCTGCTCGCGTAAAAACGCCGCCATCTGGTCGACGAGTGGAGCGGCGATATCGGGATGGGCGGCGTGTGAGTAACCGGGGCGACGACCACGACTGGTATCGGCATACAGGGTGAATTGCGAGATGAGCAGGACAGCACCGCCGCTATCGCGGAGAGAGATGTTGGGTTTGCCACTCTCATCGTCGAAGATACGGAGCTCGAGGATTTTGCGCCCGATGAGCTGGATGTGTTCTGTGGTATCACCGTGGCCGATGCCAAGCAGGACAACCATGCCATGGGCGATAGCGCCGACGGTTTCGTCGGCGACGGTCACATGTGCGTGACTGATGCGTTGGATGATAGCACGCATGGTAGAAATCCTTTAGTCTTCGTCGTCGCGTGTTTTGCGGCGTGGCGCAGGACCGAGGGCGGCGTCAATCGCCTCAAACAGCGAGCGGGCATGGGTAATCTGCATGCCGTCGACACGGATGGGTGTTTGGGTGGGTGGGCAGACGGCGCGGCGGAAGCCGAGTTTGGCCGCCTCGCCGAGGCGGCGTTCGAGTTGCGTGACGCCACGGAGTTCGCCACTCAGGCCGATTTCACCGACGAGTACCATGTCTGATTCGACGCGTTGATTGCGGAACGACGAGGCGATGGCGGTGGCCACGGCGAGATCGGCCGCTGGTTCGCCGATTTTCATGCCACCGACGATATTGACATAGACATCTTGATTGAAGAGTGGTACGCCGACGCGCTTGCCGAGCACGGCGAGGATCATCTGTAGGCGGTTCTGGTCGAAGCCGTTGACGGTGCGTCGCGGTTGCGGATTGGCGGTGTTTGAGGTGAGTCCCTGGATTTCAACCAAAATCGGGCGCGTGCCCTCGAGTGTCACGGCTACCGCCGATCCGGGGGTATTGGCGGAGCGTTCGGCCAAGAAGACCTGTGACGGATTGGTAATCTCTTGTAAGCCATCCGATGTCATCTCGAAGATGCCGACTTCATCGGTTGAGCCGAAGCGGTTTTTGACGCCGCGCAGGATGCGGTATTGGTGAAAGCGCTCACCCTCGAGGTAGAGTACGACATCGACGATGTGCTCGAGCATGCGTGGGCCGGCGATGGCGCCTTCTTTGGTGACGTGGCCGACGATGATGATGGGGATGCCGAGATCCTTGGCGATGCGCAACAGGCGCAAGGCGCCCTCACGTACCTGGCCGACGGATCCAGCGGCCGAGGTGAGTTCTTCGAGGTAGACGGTTTGGATGGAGTCTACGATGACGAGGCCGGGGCGTTGGGCGTCAATATGACCGATGGCAGTCTCGAGGTTGGTTTCGGACGAGATCCACAATCGCTCTGGGTTGAGTCCCATGCGGTCGGCGCGGAGTTTGATCTGTTGGGCGGATTCTTCGGCCGAGATGTAGAGCGCCTCGCCGACGTGTTCGGCAAAGTGGGCTGCGCTTTGTAGGAGCAGGCTCGATTTGCCGATGCCGGGTTCGCCGCCGATGAGCACAAGACTACCGGGCACGAGACCACCGCCGAGGACGCGCGCAAATTCTTGGAAGCGCACGGGGAGGCGACTCACGCCGCCACTCGGGATAGCGTTGAGGGGTTGCGGGGCGCCACCGCCGGTCAGGACGGCGGTGCGGCGAGCAGCGCTCTGCGTGCTTTCTTTGCGCTCGATATGCTCAACGAGACTGCCCCAACTTCCACAGTTGGGGCAGCGACCCATTTCACGAGCTTGTTGAGCGCCGCACTGTTGACAGACAAATACGGTGCGTGATTTTGCCATGGTGCTTATGCCAATGAATCAACGGGCGTTTCAACCTCGCGTTGTGGTTGCATGCGCAGGTACGATTCGCCGTTTTCGAGGGTGGCCACATCAACGATGATGGTATCACCGGGCACAAAACGGCCGTCGAGCACCCCCTCGGAGAGTGGATCTTCGATGAGGTTGGTAATGATGCGTCGGAGCGGTCGTGCGCCGAAAGCGGGATCATAACCACGTTTGGCCAGAAGGTCACACGCCTCGTCTGAGACGTTGAGCGTCAATGAGTGTTCGTCAAGTTGCTTCTGCACGCGATTGAGCAGATAGCGTGTGATTTGGCGAATCTCCTCGGTGGTCAACGCATGGAAGATGATGGTTGCATCGAGCCGGTTAAGGAACTCAGGGCGGAAGACCAGGCGCAAGGCCTCGTTGACGCGGTTGCGCAAATCTTGGTTGTTGCTCTCGTTATCTTTGCCGAGGAAGCCGATGCGCGATGCGCCACGAATCTGCTCGGTGCCGACGTTCGAGGTCATGATGATGATGGTGTTGCGGAAGTCGACTTTGCGCCCTTTGCCGTCGGTCAAATGCCCGTCCTCAAGGACTTGCAAGAGCATGTTGTAGGTGTCAGGGTGAGCTTTTTCGATTTCGTCGAAAAGGACCACGGAGTACGGCTTGCGTCGCACGGCATCCGTCAATTGACCGCCGTCGTTGTACCCGACATATCCTGGTGGTGAGCCGACCAAGCGCGAGGCTGTGTGACGCTCTTGGAACTCAGACATGTCGATTTTGATGAGCAGGTCTTCGGAGCCGAACATGAACTCTGCAAGCGCCTTGGCAAGTTCGGTTTTGCCGACACCGGTTGGTCCAAGGAAGATGAAACTGCCGATGGGGCGTCGTGGATCTTTGAGACCAGCGCGCGCGCGGCGTACCGCCTTTGAAATGGTCACGATGGCTTCGTTTTGGCCGATGACGCGTGAGTGGAGCACAGACTCCATTTGCAGCAGGCGGGCGGTCTCGTCACCGGTAAGACGGGTGACGGGGATACCCGTCCACATGGCCACGACGGCAGCAATGTCTTCTTCGGTCACATAGGGTGGCACAAGGCTAGACGAGGCGTCGATACCATATTCTTGTTCGAGCTCGGTCACACGCTGTTTGAGCGTGTTTGCCCGGTCGCGCAAGGTCTTGGCCAATTCGGTTTGACCCTGTTCTTCGGCGGCTTCGACCTCTTTGATGATGGCTTCGTGGCCACGGAGTGCATCGCGCAGGGCGGATGGCGTTGAGCTACGGGTCATGCGCACGCGTGCAGATGCCTCGTCGATGAGGTCAATGGCTTTGTCAGGCAAGAAGCGATCCGGCACATACCGCGATGAAAGATAGGCCGCAGCACGGATGGCTTCGTCGCTAATCTGGAGCTGGTGGAAGTCCTCGTAGCGCGCTTTGATGCCACGCAAAATCTCGATGGTATCTTCTTCGTTTGGTTGATCGACCATAACCGGTTGGAAGCGTCGTTCGAGGGCTGCGTCGCGCTCAATGTATTTGCGATATTCGTCGAGCGTGGTTGCGCCGATGGTTTGGAGCTCGCCACGTGACAAGGCTGGTTTGAGAATGTTGGCGGCATCGAGGGTCCCCTCGGCGCCACCGGCACCGATAATGGTGTGGAACTCATCGATGAAGAGGATACAGCGTGTTTCTTTGATTTCGTCAACGACTTTTTTGAGGCGTTCCTCGAATTGGCCGCGATACTTGGTGCCGGCGACCAGCGCACCCATGTCAAGCGAGACGACACGTTTGCCACGTAAGTTCTCGGGGACATCGCCAGCCAAGATACGCTGAGCGAGACCTTCGACGATGGCGGTTTTGCCGACGCCTGGTTCGCCAATCAAGGCAGGGTTGTTTTTGGTACGGCGTGACAGAATCTGCACGACGCGGTCAATCTCGCGGCTACGACCGATGACCGGGTCGAGCCGTCCACTTTCGGCAAGTTCGGTCAGATCGGTGCCGAGTGCATCAAGATAGGGAGTTTTGCCTTGACGGGCACTGCCACTACTGCTGCTGGACCCACTGCTGGACCCACTGCTTGATGCGCTCGAACTCGAGGAGGCACTACCGCTCTGACCGGTCCGTTCGGGGAGTGGGGTCGAGCTGCCGGTGCCAGTACCGCCCGATGGTGCAGTGCCGGTACCACCTTGACGAATGACGCGCATCACGTTGGTTTTGATTTGTTCGAGTGAGACGCCGAGCATATCGAGTACGCCGGTAGCTACACCTTCACGAATGGTAATTAACCCAAGGAGGAGGTGCTCAGGTCCGACGTAGTTGTGACCGAGCCGTTTGGCCTCTTCCATGGCGAGTTGAATGACACGTTTGGCACGAGCGGAGAGCTCTTTGTCAGCGCGTGATTCACCCTCACCGATACCGACGATGAACTCGACGGAATGGCGAGTCTGCGCCAATTGGACACCGAGATCCTCAAGCACACGAGCAGCAACGCCTTCACCCTCGCGAATCAGCCCCAGCAAAATGTGCTCGGTGCCGATGTAGGCATGGTTAAAGGACTTCGCCTCTTCGTTGGCATATTGCAATACCTGCTTGGCGCGTTTGGTAAATTTATCAAATCCACCTGACATATCGTGCTCCCATAACTGCTTATTGGTATGAGCAGTTGCTATGATGCATCTGAATCAGCTGATGGTTCAGCGGCATCGGGGGTAATATTGAGACTCAAGCCGATGCGACGGCGACTCGGCTCAATGCGAACAATCCGGACAGTCACAGGCTCACCTTCGTGCACCCGTTGCAGGGCATCACCTTTGAGCTCAGAAATATGGATGAGTCCTTCGATGCCCTCAGCGAGCTTCACGAATGCGCCGTACTGGGTCATCTGGGTGACGGGTTTTGTGATGATTTGATTGACTTGGAACAACTCAGTGACGTTGCCCCATGGTTCTGTTTGGGTGCGCTTGATGGAGAGCGCAATGCGTCGTTGATCTGCATCGATGCTCAAGACCACCACCTGCGTGCGATCGCCGACCTTGAAGGCATCGCTCGGATGACGTACGCGGCTCCACGAGAGTTCGGAGAGGTGCACCAGCCCATCGGCACCGCCGATATCGACGAAGACGCCGAAATCGCAGACCGATGTGACCACACCTTCGCGGATGTCGTTCACGGTGATTTCGCTGAGGAGCGCGCCCTTGCGTTGATCGCGTGATTCGGCATTTGCTTGGCGCTCTGACAAGATGAGCCGATTGCGTTGCCGACTCATTTCGACGATTTTGAGACGGACCGTGTTACCGACCATGCGGGCCATTTCAGCTTGTTTTTGGGCTTCGTTGCCACGCCCAACACCACTGACTTGTGATGTGGGGATGAAGCCACGAACGCCGTCGAGATTGACCAGCAGACCGCCCTTGTTGTAGTTGACGACCATTGCTTCAATGATGCCGGCTTCATCGGCAATCTGTTGAAGACGGCGCCAGCTCCGCTCTTGGCGGGCACGATCAAGAGACAACGAAATACGGCCTTGGTCGTCTTCGGGTTGGAGGACGAATACCAAGACTTGTGCGCCGACCACGAGGGCAGTGCGTTCGTCGTCGGTGAGGGTTTGCATGTCACGTGCAGCAACAACTCCCTCGGATTTGGCGCCGATATCGACCACCAGTTCGTCACGGCCAACATGCAGAATCGTGCCGTCAAACGTGTCGCCGTATTTCAGTACTTTGAGAGCACCACCCTGGCTTGCCAGTAACATCTCAAAAAACTCAGGGCTGTGTGGGTCAGCTGCGGGGGTCACTGCGCTGACTCCGGCGTGTGGCTCTTCCATAATCTTCCTCTTTAGCTGAGGTGAAGTGCACCGGATTTGTGAATATTCACTTGCTAAATTATACGGAATTTAGCGTGAAAAGGCAAGATAAATGATAGGTGAGGAGAATGAGACATATTGGGCATTGAGATAAGGTTGTTTTGTGCTGTGCAAATGGAGTAGTACAGCGAGCAAGGCATATGGAACGCCGTTGAAATCACGAACCGTGGCTGTGGGCGTTGTCGTGCTCATCCATGGCACAAAGGAAGTCATGGTGTGGGGGTATGGCATGGGCACTGGTGCGATTGGTTTTGGGTTAGCGTAGGAGATTATAGAGCCACAAAATCGTCCACGTTGCAGTAAATGGGCCTTTCTGCTATACTAGCGCCCGATATTTGCCCATACCATACTGACCATTGGTCGTATCTAGTGAGGAGAGTCGAGGAGTGGAACCGCCGTCTACGATTGTCGCCCATTTAGCTCCGGATCTTGATTGTATTGCGGCAATCTGGATTTTTATGCGGTTTGGTGGTGCTCAAGATGTTACGTTACGTTTTGTGCCGGCCGGTGCTACACTCGACAACTTGCCAGCGGATAGTGATCCGAGTGTGGTGCATGTTGACACAGGGCATGGGCGATTTGATCATCATCAACGCCATGTCAGCACGTTGAGTGCTGCTGAGTTGGTGCGTCGCAGTATCGTATCGCACGATGTTGCGTTAGAGCGCATGGTGCGACAGGTGACAATCATCGACAACGGCTTGCCGAGCGAGCGATCGGGATGTGATCTCGGGATGTTGGCTGATTCATTCAACATCTTGTACGAAGATAATCCAGAGCGGGTTGTCGAGTTGATGTTACCGGCACTTGATGCATGGTATGCGCACGAGGTACGCCAGACGCACATGGCACACGCATTTGCGGAGCGCATTGAGTTTCATACGCCATGGGGGCGTGGTATTGCCGTCGAGAGTCCATACGGTGGGTCGTCGATGATGGCATATCGAGCTGGTGCAGTGCTTTCGATGTATCGTCATAGCGGGCATGGGTGGATGGGCATTGCGGCACAGGCGCGGTCAAATGTGGATTTGCGCCCGTTGGCTGACAAACTTGCGGTCATTGATGCGAATGCGGATTGGTATTTGCATCCGAGTCATCGTTTGTTGTTGTGTGGGACTGCCAAAGCCCCAGCCAAGCGGATATCGCGATTGAGTTTGCGCGAGTTAATCGAGGTTATTGAGTTATTGTAGTGCGGTACGTCAAACGCCAATGATGTCGTTTGTTCATCCAATAGATGGTTCGTTCGGTTTTGCGTTTGTTCGCTAGAGGAGCCACAATGCCAACACGTCGTGGCACCGCCAAGGCAGAGAAGTCTGCCCAACAATCGGTGAGGAGCACAATGACAAGTACGCCATTTTCGCGGGCTCGTGAGCAGCTCGGTGCAGATCAGATGGTCGAGTTGTATCGCCAGATGATGCTGATTCGACGCTTTGAAGAGAAGTGTCAAGAGATGTACACGCGCTCCAAAATCGGTGGATTCTTGCACCTGTATGTCGGTGAAGAGGCCACTGGTGTGGGTGCCATCTCGAATTTGCAGCCACAGGACCACATTTTTACCCATTATCGTGACCATGGTCATGCGATTGCTCGTGGCCTCGACATCAATCCATTGATGGCGGAGTTATTTGGTAAGGACACCGGTTGTTCACGCGGCATGGGTGGTTCAATGCACTTTGCCGACCACACGAAGAACTTCTGGGGTGGGTATGCCATTGTCGGTAGTCACTTGTTGTTGGGCGTCGGTGTGGCGTTAGCCTGTCAGATGCAAAAGACCAACGGCGTAGTGATGGTGTTCTTCGGTGACGGTGCCACCAATGGTGGTGAGTTTTATGAGTCGTTGAATTTTGCGCAGTTGTGGAAGTTGCCGGTTGTTTTCGTATGTGAAAATAACTTGTACGCCATGGGAACACCGCTTGAAGTACACTCATCAGTGACGGAGATTTATCGCAAGGCCCATGCATTTGACATGAAGTCACAGCGTATCGACGGCAATGATGTGTTGTCCGTGCGTGAAGAAATTGGCGCCGCCGTTGAGTATGCACGTTCGGGTCAAGGCCCTGTGCTCATCGAGGCGATGACCTACCGCTTCCGCGGTCACTCAGCCCAAGACACGCAAAAGTACCGTAGCAAAGAGGACGTCGAGAAGCGACGTAGTCAGGACCCCGTCGAAATCTACCGCCGTGAGTTGGTTGATGGCGGTGTGGCAACGGCTGCAGCCTTGGACGCCCTCGATGCCCAAATTGATGAGCAGGTGGAAGAGTCCGTTCGTTTTGCTGACGAAAGCCCCGTACCAGGCAACGAGTGGTTGACTGATCGCGGGATTTATGCGGCCCCGCTCGAGACCGCTACGGTAGACCCTGACATCATCTAATTATGCATGCCACATACGATGCAATCACATCGATGTGAAGGAGATAATCGATGCCCGTTCTAACTGTACGTGAAGCCCTCCAGCAAGCCCTCCACGAGGCCATGCAGGATGAGCGAGTCTTTATCATCGGTGAAGATATCGGTCATTACGGTAGCACCTACGGCGTAACTGCTGGTTTTTTGGAGAAGTATGGCCCAGAGCGCATTCGTGACGCCCCCATCGCCGAAGCTGGCATTTTGGGGTTGGCCACTGGTGCCGCCATGGCTGGGATGCGCCCAATTGCCGAAATCATGTCGGTCAACTTCTCGTTGCTCGCTCTCGACCAAATCATCAACCATGCGGCGAAGATCTACAGCATGTTTGGCGGTAAATTCTCAGTGCCACTCGTGATGCGTACAACCAATGGTTGGACGCAACTCTCGGCGACGCACTCACAGTCGTTCGACGCCATTTATGCACATATTCCGGGACTTAAGGTGGTTGCACCTGCGACGCCGGCCGACATGAAAGGCATGTTCCGGGCTGCCATGGCCGATCCCGATCCGGTCATCTTCATCGAGCACACCTTGATGTATGGTGTTAAGGGTGAGGTGCCTGAGGGTGATTATGTGGTGCCGATTGGCAAGTCAACCTTGGCACGCGAAGGCAAGCATATCACGGTGGTGACCTATTCACGCATGGTGCACTTGACCCTACAGGCTGCGGAGACACTGGCCAAAGAGGGCATTGAGGTCGAGGTTGTTGATTTGCGCACATTGCGCCCGCTTGATATGAGTGTGGCGCTTGAGAGCTTCAAGAAGACCAATCGTGCGGTGGTCGTTACCGAGGATTGGCAGTCATACGGCACGTCAGCCGAAATTGCCACACGCTTGTATGAGCATGGATTTGATTATCTTGATGCCCCCATCCAACGCGTCAATTTCCGTGAAGTTCCGATGCCATATGCAAAGAACCTTGAACAACAAGTGGTGGTAACGCCCGAGCGCATTGTGGCTGCCATCAAGAAAGTCTTGAACCGTAGCTAAGTGCTGTTAATCGGAAGGGAAGAACCATGGCCGATATTACCATGCCGAAGATGGGCTTCGACATGACCGAGGGGTTGATTGTGCGCTGGCTCAAAAAGATCGGCGACCATGTCAACAAAGGCGAAGCCATCGCTGAGATTGAAACCGACAAGGTGACAATCGAAATCGAGTCATTTGTCAGCGGTACCATCAGTGAGATTCTTGCCCCGGAGGGTTCACGCACGCCGGTTGGCGGAGTGATTGCCCGTACCGGAGATGGAGCGACAGCAACGGCGCCAGTAGCGGCACCAGTGGCTGCCGCACCAGTTGTGGCTGCAGCCCCCGTGGCTGTTGCGGCGGCGACACCTGCACCAGTGGCAGGCGTGGGCGCAGCAGATGGTGTTAAGGCGTCGCCGATTGCAAAGCGGATGGCGCGTGAGCACGGGGTGAACTTGGCGACGGTAGCCGGTAGCGGCCCTGGTGGACGTATTGTGCGCGATGATGTGGCGGCAGCTATTGCCGGCAATCCAACAGCCCCCGTTGTGGCCCCAGTGGCCCCAGTGGCACCGGTAGCCCCAGTGGCACCGGTAGCCCCAGTGGCACCGGTAGCACCGGTGGCACCGGTACCCAGTGCGGCACCGGGTAGCACCATTGTGCCATTGAGCAACATGCGACGCACGATTACGCGTCGTCTAGGGCAGAGCTGGCAACAGGCACCACACTTCTACATCACCATGGATGTGGATATGGGTGCGGCGCTTGAAATGCGTAAGCGTATCAATGCACCACTGGCCAAGGAACAGCAGATCTCAATCAATGACATGATTGTCAAGGCGTGTGGTGTGGCACTCGCCCAATATCCGAACTTGAATGCGTCATTTGTTGAAGAGGGCATCCAACTCAACCCGAATGTCAATGTGTCGATTGCGGTGGCACTCGACACAGGTCTGGTAGCCCCGGTGATTACCAACGCGGATAGCCGCACGTTGGGTGGGGTGGCACGTGAGTCGAAGCGCTTGATCGGGTTGGCGCGTGAGGGCAAATTGGGAGCCGAGAACTTGTCAGGTGGGACATTCACCGTGAGCAACCTGGGCATGTACGGGGTTACCGAGTTCGACGCCATCATCACGCCACCACAGTGTGCGATTTTGGCGGTAGGTGCGGTACGTCGTGTGCCTGTCTTTAAGGGTGATAGTGACGAAGTCGTTGCTGCCAATATCTGTTCGATTACCATCTCAGCCGATCATCGGATTACCGATGGTGCTGAGGCGGCCCGATTTGTGGCGGAGATTAAGCGTCTGCTTGAGGATCCGTTGGCGATGCTGGTCTAACGGTCGTGTATATACGACAACAAACGCGGAGCAGTCAACTGACTGCTCCGCGTTTGTTAGTGCGGTTATTTGGCTTGTTCGTCAATATGGCGAACGATGTCGCTCATTGACAGGATGCCGGTTGGCCAGACGCGACCGTCGTTGCGCTCTTCGACGACGACGAGGCGATGGACGTGATTGCGGTTGAGCAACCGAATGGCACGGTCAAGCTCCATGTCGGGCATGCAGGTAATGACGCTACGAGTCATGATTTGACTGACTGGCCCATGCATGACTTGATCGTACGAGGCGCCATCTTGCCAGGCTTTCAATAAATCAGTTTGCGACAAGATGCCGGCCAAATGACCAGGGCCATCAGTGACGACGACGGCATGGATGCGATAGCTTTTGATGAGTGCCAATGCATCGGCAACGAGTGTTTCGCTTGGACACGAGATGACGCCAACGTGCATGGCATCACGGACGAACTGTTTGGACACGAGAGACCTCCTTTGGTGGCAACGAAATGCTGACACACATCGTGCTTCTGACTTATAATACGTAGCATGTGGCAATAACGATGTATACATTTTGTGATGATAGATGAGGAGTCGGAGTCAATGACTGATGCACAACCACGGATGCAGGCGGAGCAAGTTACGGTGGATTGGTTACGCACCATCAAGTACACCATTGTGCCTTCATCACGACCAACGACCATCGATGGGGTGTACGTCAAAGATTTGCGCACACATCTTGACGGTCGAGGTGATGTAATCGAGTTGTGGAGTCGCCCGTGGATTGACCAAGAGGGATTGGTGATGCCGGCGCACGTCTACCAGAGTGCAACCGACTACGGAGTGACCAAGTGTTGGCACCTCCACAACGTGCACACCGATCAATTCACGGTGACCCGGGGCAAGTTACAAGTCGTGCTGGTTGATATTCGCCCGTGGTCGCCGACCTTTGGGCATGTCAATTCCATTATTTTGGGCACGGCACGTCCCAAACTCATCAAGATTCCGCCGATGGTGATGCACGGGTGGAAGGCGCTGACCATGCCCGAGGTGATTGTGGTGAATTTGCAGTCACATGTGTATGATGCAGCAGACGAGTTTAAGTTCCCGTGGGATTGTGTCTTGCGTGAGACGTGGGAGCCGATTAACGGCTAGGCGAGCTCGATGGCGTTGGGGATGTGTGCAATGTCATCGGTTGCAACGACGACGACATCAATGCGCCAATCGACATTATCGAGTTGATGCGTCAACAAGTAGCGGTGTGCAGCGTGAATGAGGCGACGAATTTTGCGTTGATTCACCGATTCGATGGCAGTTGCGTGACCACGCTGGCGGTAGCGCACCTCCACAAAAACCCAGGTGTGGTTGAGTGTTGTGACTAAATCGAGTTCACCTTCGCGACAGTGCCAGTTGCGTTCGACAATCACAAAGCCGCGACGTTGCAAAAACGTCGCGGCTTGTTGTTCGCCATCGAGGCCACGTTGGCGTGCCGATGCCATTAGGGGTAAATCCCGCGCACGCGATAGGCGTCAGCAGTGCGGTCAACGGCCAGCAAGTAGGCGGCAGTCCGCAGGGTGGTGCGGCGTGATTGTGCCATCTGGTGGACCGTTTCGAACGCGTTGACCATGATGCGTTCGAGTTGGGCGTTGACCTCACGCTCTGTCCAGAAGAACTCTTGCAAGCCTTGCACCCACTCGAAGTAGCTGACGGTGACGCCGCCGGCGTTGGCAAGAATATCGGGGATGACCAGGACACCTCGGTCGAAGAGAATGGTATCGGCATCTGGTGTTGTTGGACCGTTGGCGGCTTCGATGATGATGCGCGCCTTGATGCGATCGGCGTTGCGGATGGTGATTTGATTCTCGATAGCAGCCGGAATCAAGATGTCACAGGGCAACTCAAGCAATTCGGCATTGCTGATTTCGTCGCCACCTGGAGAGCCGGCCACGGTACCGGTCTTTTCGTAGTGGGCTTGGAGTACGCGTAAATCAATACCCTTGGGGTTGTATACGCCACCGCCACGGTCGGCAACACCGACGATTTTGGCGCCCATGTCTTCGAGCAACATGGCCGATGTACCACCGACGTTCCCGTAGCCTTGAATGACGACTTTGGCGCCGGCGATGCTGATGTTAGCTTGTTCACACGCCTCACGCAGGACATAGACGAGCCCACGGGCGGTGGCCTCACGGCGCCCATGTGAGCCACCAATGTTGATGGGTTTGCCGGTGACAACGGCGGGCGAGGTATGTCCGATGTGCATCGAGTAGGTGTCCATGATCCAGGCCATGATTTGCGCGTTAGTGCCGATATCTGGGGCTGGGATGTCTTTGTCGGGGCCAATCATGAAGCTAATCTCGGTGGCGTAGCGACGAGTGAGGCGCTCAACTTCACCGAGTGAAAGTTTGGCAGGATCAACGACGACGGCCCCTTTGGCACCGCCATAGGGGATATTCACGACGGCACACTTCCACGACATGAGCATGGCTAACGCGCGTACTTCATCAATGTCGGTGTCTGGATGGTAGCGGATACCGCCTTTGGCAGGACCGCGCGTCAAATTATGTTGAATTCGATAGCCGGTGAACATTTCGACGCGACCATCATCCATTTTGACGGGGAAGTTGACGGTAAATTCGCGATGGGGGACGCGCAATAATTTGCGGTAACCATGATCGAGATTGAGAATGTCTGCAGCAATATCAAATTGGCGCTGCGCATTTCGATAGGCATTCTCGGCATGAACGGAACTCATAAGTAACTCCTCTTTGAGCAACAGTGTCAACGATAACACCATCGCTAGTATAGCACTGTGTTATCAACCGTGCTACTGAATCCGACTTCGTAGTTGTGCGAGCAATCCATAGACGGCTCGATCTAGTGTGCCCAAGAGATGCGCACTGATGAAGATGCTCACGACTGCTACAAAGGCCATCAACAGTGCGGGCAATCCGATCATCTGTGCTCCCCAGCAGATGGCGGTGATAGCAGTCGTCACGATGCCACTGGTGAGCACAACTTTCAAGGGAGGGGTTAACTGAATGCGTACTAAGGTGGGCCACAACGCTCCAATTAAAGCAACCTCGGTGATGATGGTCATACCGGCCGCAGCGTACCCGCCAAAGAGCGGTATGAGGATGAGATTGCCACTCAAATTGACGCCAGTGCCAATCGCAAACGCCCACGTAATGGCTCGTTGTTGTTTGGTGGCAATCAGGGCGTATTGAACGACACCTGTGGCATACGAAAGGGGGAGATACCAGATGAGCACGCGGAGTAACCCGGCTGCGTCAGGTAAATACTGCGTGCCACCGAGCACCCAGATCAAATCATCGGCCATGATGGTTACTACGGCTACGCCCATCCACGCAACCCATTGCAGTACCACGATGGCGCGTGTGACCAGTGGTGCCAATGTGTCGGGTTCATGGACGGCACGTTGTGCCAACAACGGAAATAACGCACCTACCACGTAGGGTGGGATGATTTGGGTTAATGAGATGACTTTGTAGGCGGCGTCGTAGAGCCCGAGTGCGGCGTCACCCGCAATTGATCGGAGTAGAATTGCGTCAAAGCGAAAAAAGACCGTCAAGAGGAGACTATTGAGCAAGAGCGGAAATGCCTCGCGCCAGAGTCGTTGCATGAATGGCCAATCCCAGACTGGTCCAGCGGAAAACAAATAGATGCGCTGGAACCACCACAAGAGCCCGGCGTTGAGGAGTGTGGCGCCGAGTGCAACCGCCCCCATGGCGATGATACGTGATTCGTTGTCGTCGAGTGTCCATACCAGCATCATGCCGATAATGGTGCGCAGTATGCTGGTGCACACGATCACCAATGCGGGAATCTCCATGCGCTGTGCTGCTTGGAAGGAGGCACTTGCAGCTGCGGCAGTGCCGGCAGGCCACAAATGCAGGAGCAACAAGACAAGGGCGATGGTTGTGCCACTGCTGAGTGGCGGCATGACCCCCTGGAGCAACCACAACCCAATCAGCGTGAGCGGTGTAACAACGGCAGCCATGAGCCATCGCATCGTGAGACCGATGCCAAATAGACGACTGGCCTGTTGAGGATTTGCGGCCGCCTCGCGTACGGCCAAATCGTTGAGGCCCCAGTTAATTATTGTGACGAGGTACATGCTGGTGATGAGTGCCACAAAACTCCAGGCACCACTGGCTGTGGGGCCAAGGGCGCGCAACGTGACTGCGGCAAAGCCGAGATCAAGGATGCGCCCAAACAGATTTGCGGCAATGGGAATGCTGCTGTTCTTGATGAAGCGCGTCATTGTTGAGATGTCGTGCTCTTGCCACCACCGTTGCCACCACCAAATGATGACACCGAGAATGGGGATGCTGACAACGATGGCAACCACAAACAGATTGGTGGTACTCACGATAGAAAATCCTTTGGCATCTGACACTACCGCTTATGGGTGAGGGATGCGGATTAGCGATAGTGGATGGGTGAGCGTCATGTAGATATCTCCATCGATGTCTTCGTGCAACAGTCGTTCGTTCCCGATACGCCGTTGTGCCATACTGCGTCGTGCGGCATGTGTGGGACGCATACCATCACTATAAAGCACAAATGCGACTTTTGCATGCTGATGCACTGCGAGCGGTGGTTCGATGCGCCAAGGATAGATGAGTCCGGTCACCAGAGATGGTGTGGGCGGCACGACCGATTCGAGACCGTTGTGTGCCACGAGGAGCTGGCCAGCTGACCAGATGACCCAGAGTGAGTGATTGCCGGCCACGTGAATGGTGATGTCGTCTATGTGCCAGCGGTCTGTGGTGGTAGCGAAGGTGCAGGTGACTGCCCGGTGGGCACACAAATGATGGCCATCTGCGTGACTTGCGGGGAGCCAGATGATGTGTCTGGCACCACGGAGTATGAGTGCATGCAGGGCGCCCTGCCAGGGCGCACCGGGATGGGTGATGATGATGGTGTCAACGACACCTTGCTGGATGCCACGACGATACTGCCCCATGAACTCAAGCAGTTTGGGTGCGTCGTTGCCCGTATCAATCATGATGACATGCCCACCGGCAGTGCGGATGATGGCACTGTCACCAGCGAGCGCTGGAATGACCATTTGACTCGATTGATGGTGCGTATAATCAGTCGCCACAAGTGCACTGATGATGATGACGATGATGCCGAATTGCCATACATACTGCGTCATGCCTGCCTCCATCACGATACTTCTTGATGGGACAAGCATGACAGACGTGCATGTCTGGTGCATTACCAGAATGCGTTGTGGTTAACGGAGCGCCGTGACTTCGATTTCGACTTTGGCGTCACGGGGCAAGCGAGCCACCTGAACGGTTGAGCGGGCTGGTGGGTTGCTGGTGAAGTACTTCCCGTAGACGGCGTTCATGGCGACGAAGTCGTTCATATCTTGCAAAAAGACAGTAACCTTGACGACCTTTTCGAGTGAGCTCCCAGCGGCGGCCAAGACGGCCTTGACGTTTGAGAGGACTTGCTCGGTCTGTGCCGTCACATCACCCTCGACCATCTGGCCGGCTGGTGTCAGAGGAATCTGACCTGAGCAGTAGACCATGGTATCGGTCATGACGGCCTGTGAGTATGGCCCAATGGCTGGTGCAGCTTGATCGGTTGACACAATGGTGCGTGACATGATGACATCCTCTTGTTCTTGATGTACGAAACCGTCTTTATTGTACTCCACTCTGTTTGTATTGTGGTGATAGCGTGTGCGATGCACATTCTCTGGTAAATATGCATGATATCAAAGCAGATAGGGTATAATCGAACCATACGGTGTATTGCAATCATGCGTGTGTGAGAAGAGGTGTGGTATGACGTTAAACAATCGCGTAGTGGTAATTACCGGTGCCTCAAGTGGATTCGGGGCGGATATCGCCCGCAAAGCGGTGGCACATGGAGCGAAGGTTGTTTTGGCGGCACGCTCCACTGATAAACTCCAGGCGATGGTGAATGAGCTGGGTGGGGCCACGCGTGCATTAGCGGTAACCGCCGATGTGACCAGCGATAGTGATGTGGCTCATTTGGTCGCTGAGGCTCAACGATTTGGTGAGGTCGATACGATTGTCAACAATGCCGGGTTCGGCTACTTTGATGCTCTGGTCGATGCGCCTTTGAGTGATTTACAACGAATGATGGACGTCAATGTGTATGGCGCAGTACGCTGTACGCGGGCGTTTCTGCCCGACATGCTGGCGCGCAAACGCGGCCACGTGGTGATGATGGCCTCAATGGCCGGGCTGGTGGCAGCACGCAATATGGCCTATTACAGCGCCAGCAAGTTTGCCTTGGTGGCACTCGGTCGTACGTTACAACAAGAGTTGACCAACACGGGTGTGACCTGCACGGTTATCTGTCCAGGTGTGGCTCAAACTGGATTCCAACAGAATGCCCCCATTGAAAAATACCCGCGAGCCGCAGCGTTGAGTACCTGTACGAGCGATCAGGTTGCTGATGCGGTGGTACGTTCGATTATGCGTCGCACCCACGGTGAGGTCATCATACCGGGCATGAGTGCGCTCCTTGCGCGCTTTAGTGCTGCATTTCCGGGTGTTTCACGGGCGATTATGAACATGATTGGCTAGTGTGGTAGGATGTCGTTTTGGTAGTCTTTGAGGAGAATGACTGGGATGAACAATCGGCTGGCTCAACGCATCCACGATGTCCCCCCATCGGGAATTCGGCGTTTCTTTGATATTGCGGCGCAAATGCACGATGTGGTCTCATTGGGGATTGGCGAACCAGACTTTGTGACTCCTCAGCATATCCGTCAGGCAGCAGTTGATTCGATAAACGCCGGCAAAACGGCCTATACGTCAAACTCAGGATTAATCGAGTTGCGTCAGGCCGTGGCCAATCACTTGCAGGCCACATACGGCGTGCAGTATGACGCCGAAGAAGAGATTCTGATTACCGTGGGTGTCAGCGAAGCGTTGCAACAGGCCATGCTATCGCTGATTAATCCGGGCGATGAGGTCATTGTACCCGAGCCGTGCTTTGTGGCGTATACCGCTTGTGTCATCTTTGCGGGTGGTGTGCCGGTGACCGTACCAACGAGTGCTGACGATGCATTCATGGTTGACCCCAAAGCCATCGAAGCTGCAATTACGCCGCGTACGAAGGCGATTTTGATAGGCTATCCTAACAATCCGACCGGCGCAGTCATCGATCATGGGCGCATGCAGGCGATTGTTGATATTGCTCGTGCACACGAATTGGTGTTGCTCTCTGACGAAATTTATGATCGCCTGGTTTATGGTGTTGATCATGTATGTGCGGCAGCGTGTGAGGGTGCCCGCGATTTGACCGTCTTGATGGGCGGATTCTCAAAGGCCTATGCCATGACTGGTTGGCGTTTGGGTTGGTTAGCCGCCCCGGCGGACATCTGTGGTGCGGTGCGCAAGGTGCATCAATACGGCATCATGTCGGCGCCAACCGCCGCCCAATATGCTGGATTGGCGGCACTGCTGCACGGTGAACCGGATGTGCAACAGATGGTGCATGAGTATGATCAGCGCCGACAGGTATTGGTCGCTGGATTGCGTCGCATCGGTTTGCCAACATTCGAACCCCGCGGAGCGTTCTATGCCTTTCCGGATATTCGCGGCACGGGGTTGAGCAGTGCCGACTTTTGTGAGCGGTTGTTGACCGAGGAGCACGTGGCGGTTATTCCGGGCGATGTGTTTGGTCCGAGTGGGACCGGGTTTGTACGCTTGTGTTATGCGTCTTCTATGAACAATATTGAGACCGCACTTGAACGGATTGAGCGTTTTGTGGGGCGTCTCGCCTAAAAGAGGAATGGTTATGTTGTTGTCAGTGATTATGCCCTGCTATAACGAAGCAGAATCGTTGCCGATGATTTTGGCGAAGGTACGGGCAGTGCCGATTGCCAAAGAAATTATTGTGGTGGACGACTGCTCATCCGATAATACCTCCGACGTCTTGGCTGCAGAACTGCTCAACGATCCGCGTATGCGCGTCGTTCGACATGATCGTAATCGGGGTAAGGGTGCTGCAGTCCGTACGGGCATTGCCCAAGCAAGTGGTGATGTCATCATCATTCAAGATGCAGACCTTGAGTACGACCCCAACGACTATCATGAGGTCGTTGGGCCAATCATGGATGGACGTGTGAGTGTGGTGTTTGGCTCACGCTTCATGGGGCGCCATACCGGCATGTACTTTTGGAATGCATTGGGCAACAAATTCCTGACCTTTTTGACGAATTTTTTGTTTAACTGCTGGATTTCCGACATGGAGACGTGCTACAAGGCGTTCCGTGCGGACATCATCAAAAACATCCCGCTCGAGAGTAACGACTTCCGCATTGAGCCGGAGATTACCGCAAAAATCTTGTTGCGCAAGCACCGCATTTATGAAGTGCCGGTCAGCTATATTGGACGGACCTATGAAGAGGGCAAAAAAATGAAGCCCTCGCAGGGGTTCTGGGCGATTTGGGCACTCTTCAAATATCGGTTCTTTGCATAATTTGATGTATGTGTGATGCAGGATGGTGAGGGAAGGTCGCAGACCTTCCCTTTTGAATAATACGGACAGACGGAGGAGTGCAATGATGCAGGAGTATTTTGCGAATTTGGCCAAGGTGTTGGCCCAAGTGCCCCACGACCGGAGCGACGCGATTCTTGAGGCGTTGTGGCAGACCTATCAACGTGACGGCAGCGTGATTGTGTGTGGCAACGGCGGATCAGCAGCCTCGGCCTCGCACTTCGTCTGTGATCTGGGCAAGTGGACGGTGGTGCCCGGCCAACGCCGATTCCGTGCTATCGCCTTGACCGACAACATGCCCCTGGTCACCGCCTGGGGCAACGACACTGCCTACGACCAAGTCTTTGTGGAGCAGTTGCCCATGTTCTACCGCCCGGGTGATGCGCTGGTGGCCATCTCAGGGAGTGGCAATTCGCCGAATGTCCTCAACGCCGCCACCTGGGTGCACGCCAATGGCGGCAATGTGATTGGCATGAGTGGCTTTGGTGGTGGCAAATTGGCCGACGTCGCCGATATCGCCTTTGTGGCGCCGAGCTCATTTATGCCCGAGGTCGAAGATGTGCATATTGCCCTGTGTCATGCCTTGGCAGTCAATTTGGCCAACCGGATTCGTGGCCTATGACGTACGTACTCGGACTTGACTTTGGTGGCACCAAACTGGCCGCCGGCATCGTTGATACGAGCACCGGTCGTGTGGTGCAGTCGTTGCGTGCGGCCACCCCTGCCGGCGGGGCCGAGACGGGCTGGGCGGCGATGCGCGCCCTCGCCGATCAACTCATCAGTCAGAGTGAGCACTCGATTGGCGCCGTGGGGGTCTCGTTTGGCGGCCCAGTCGAGGCCGACGGTCGTACCGTGCGCCTGTCGATGCATATCCCCGGTTGGGAGGGAATGCCGCTCGCCGAGCGCTGTGAGCAGGCCTTTGGCGTGCCCTGCGTCATTGCCAACGACGCTGACGCAGCCGGACTGGCCGAATACCGCTTTGGGGCTGGCCAAGGATTCCGCCATATGCTCTATCTCACCGTCAGCACCGGCATCGGTGGCGGCGTGATTATCAACGGCGCCTTGCATCGTGGTGAGCATGCCTGGGCCGGCGAGGTCGGGCATACGATTCTCAAGCCGGATGGCCCAGCCTGTGCTTGTGGTGGCAACGGCTGTCTCGAGTCGTTGGCGTCGGGGTTGTCGATTGCGCGCGAGGCGCGTGCCAATATCCCACCGAGCCTCAAAGAGCGCGATCCGGCCACGATTACGGCCCGTGATGTGGCCGAGGCCGCCGCCGCAGGTGACGTGGTGGCGCAGCAGATTTGGGGCTCAGCCATGGAGTGGCTGGGGGTGGGGATCTCGTCGGCGAGTAACCTGCTCAACCCAGGCGTGATTGTTATCGGCGGTGGCTTGACCAACGCCGGCGAGCAACTGTTTGGGCCGGTGCGGCGTGTGATGGCCTATCGGGCCTTGAGCAAACAGGTCGAGCTGCGCCCAGCTGCGTTGGGCGATGTGATTGGCATCATGGGCGGGGCGGCGTTGTGTATGTAGGCGGCTGATTTTGGCCGATGATGGCGTCGACGTCGTGTGTGGCCATGCCTTGGGTGCGCAAGATGTCAGCGAGGAACTGGCTTTTGCCGGCCACATAGGCATCAATATCATCGCCACAGGTCTGTACTAGCTGCTGCTTGAGCGTGGCGTATGCGGTGACGGCGTGTGGATGCTGGCGCAAATAATCGCGCACCAGCAGATGATTGCGGATACTCGGGCATTCTTGATGACCGAGGTAGAGGTGGTGACGCGGCAGGTGGGTAGGCGCATAAAACGCCTCGCGCCCGGCAATCCCCAAATCGCCTCGATGCACATACCCGAGGGTGGTGAGATCTGCGATGATGGCCGAGATGGCGTCTACATCGTGTACAACGATATCCATGTCGATTACCGGTTTGGCGGCGAGCCCGGGCACTGCAGTACTGCCGACGTGTTCGATGGTTACATCGTGGTGATGCAGATGCTGTCGGATAGGGTCTGCCAGCTGGGTAAAAAGTATGGGCCACTGTGGGTCATACGCCATAACAATAATCGGCATGAGGGTACTCCAACCGAACCCCGGCGCAGATATATCTGCGCCGGGGTGAATGTTTGTGATTAGCCGAGTTTAGCGTTAACCACGGCCTCAAACTGGGCGACTTCGTCGGCAACTACGGCCAAACTCCCCTCCCAGAAGGCGCGCTGGGTGATGTCGATGCCCATGGTGCGGGCCAGGGTGGCGGCATCGCCTTTGCCGGTGCTACTGAGCAAGGTGTCGTAGCGGTCAGTGAAGTTTGCAGCGTCGTTGCGGTAGATGGCGTACAGCCCCATGCCGAAAAGCTGGCCGAACATGTACGGGTAGTTGTAGAACGAACGCCCGGTGCTGTAGTAGTGCCCCTTGACCGCCCACATGTACGGGTGCAGGGTGCTCTCTTGCAGGCCATCACCGTATGTCTCACGCTGGGCCTGGGTCATCAGGCTTGATAATTCATCAGCCGAAAGCTCGCGCTGGCGCCGTTGCTCGAACAACCACGATTCAAACAGGTAGCGGCTGGTAATATCGACCACGATTTGGCAGGAGCGTTGCAGCGATGACTCGAGAATTTCGAGCTTGCCGGCCTCGTCGGCTTGCTCAAGGGCTGCTGCTTGGGTCAACGTCTCACAGAAGATGCTGGCCGTCTCGGCAAGCGTCATCGGCGTATCGCGATTGAGCGGCGTTTGACTGGCCAAGTTGAGGTTGTGGTAGGCGTGGCCGAGCTCGTGGGCCAGCGTCATGATACTGCCGATTGACGGCTTGTAGTTCATCAAGATACGCGACTCATCGCCTTGGAGCCCCATACAAAACGCGCCGTCGACCTTGCCCATGCGTGGCTCGGCATCGATCCAACCCTCAGCAAATGCGCGCTCAGCAAAGGCGCCCATGCGTGGCGAATAGGCGTGGAACTGGGCTGCTACGAACTGCGTGGCCTCTTGGTAACTCCAGCTTTGGTTGCTGTTAATGACCGGCGCAAACAGGTCGTACCACGGCAATTGTGTGCCGGCGCCGAGGAGGCGCGCTTTGGCCTGCAAATAGCGGCGGAATATAGGGAAGCTGTCGTGGGCAGCGCCCATCATGGCGTCGAGCGTGGCCCGATCCATGCGATTGTCGAGGAGTGAAATATCGACTGGATTGGCAAAGCCACGGCGGGTGGCCAGCGTGTTGACCTCGCCTTTGATGGCATTGATGGCCATGGCCAGCGGCATCGAGGTCTCTTTCCACGTGGCAAGCTCGGCTTCAAATGCCGCGCGACGCGTCTCGCTGTCGCTATCGTACGCCAAGGCGCGAATGGCACTCATCGGTTGGCTTTTGCCGTCAAACTGGACACTGAGTTGCGAGGTGATATTGCTGTGCAAGCGGGCCCAAGCACCACCACCGCTGACGTTGAGCTCTGCCGAGAGGGCCTCGGCCTCGGGCGACATCTGGTGCGTGGCGCGGCGAGCTGCCTCTTCGAGCATAAAGCGATGGGTCTCGATTATGCGTGATTGACTGACCAGTGCGGCCACGTCAAGTGTGCCTGCCCAGGCGGTGAGGCGTGTGCCGAGCTGACTGAGCTTGACCAGGCGTTGGCGCAACTCGCTGAGACGCGCTTGAGCCACGCTGTCGCGCGAGTTGATACTGACGAAGCTGTAGATGTAGGCGTTGATGGTGCGCGCGCGCTCTGACATCGCCGCCATGTGTTGTAATACATCTTCCACGACCGCTGGTGCGACTACCGGTGGTACATCGTGTTTGGTGACGTGATGGCGATCAAATAGTGCTGTGGTTGTGCCAAGATGGGCATCCAACTGCTGAATGGCCTCGGTTAGCGCTGGGTCATTGATGTCGGCAAAGGGTGTGTCGGTGCGCCAGTGGGGTAGTGTGCTCATGAGGTGAGCCCTTTCTGAGTTGACGGTGAAAGAATGAATCCACTATGATACGTATGATACCAA
>Ga0194134_10002310_pt1 | contig 22926 bp, 21 predicted proteins | sample TA2KigOff0mmetaG_FD_148602 | JGI IMG/M metagenome (GOLD analysis project Ga0194134, IMG submission 148602) | Freshwater microbial communities from Lake Tanganyika, Tanzania - TA2015056 Kigoma Offshore 0m | ecosystem: Environmental > Aquatic > Freshwater > Lake | place: Tanzania: Lake Tanganyika... | reverse complement strand
ATAAGCGTCCGCCAGCGCTCGAGTCTGCGCACCAGTTAGATTCGCTTGAACATCCGCACCCATCTGGCCTAGCGCACCGAGCATCCGTTGTGACCCTGTTCCGCCCGAACCACCGAAGAAGGCTTTTAACGCTGGGGTCAGATTCCGCTGCATGTTTTGCTGCGAGAGTCGCTCCATCTCCTCCACCACCCCGGGCATTCTTGCGCTGCCGTCCTCGGGGGTATATCCTGAGATAAATGGGTTCAGGTATTGAGAGATGAGTTCCGGGGTGATTCCTTGCCCAGCCTTCTCGGCCAGATCAGCGGCGTCGGTAAGGTAATCGCTGTACCCTTCAAGTTCATCCGACCGAGCAAGTGCGGCGGTCTGAAGCGGATCAAAACCTGCGACTAGACTTTCACCTTTTGCGGGTGTGAAGGTCTTGCCGTCTGCAGAAAACGTTCCGAGTGCACTGGTTCCGGTTTTGGCGAGATTTTCGAGGTAATTTGTGTACCACGTTGGACCAGTCGTATCGACGATCTTTTTGGTGGTAACATCAGGTAATGCCGACCCTTGTGTAAGGCTCATTATTTTGATCCTCTAAAATAAGCTAAAGGGCTTTTAGCAGGAGGTGGGATCTTTTTAATCGACCCCGACCGCTTATGTTTCCTGATCGCCTCGCGCATTGCATCTAATCTTCGTGCCCCTTCTTTGTTCGACCCATCACCCAGTGCCGCTACGATTTCCGCATCGAACACGTACTCACCGTCCGCGAGCCTTGCCGGGATCAGGTCGTCCTGCCCGCCCCCCGCACCTTGCACGTAGTGCGAACCCTTGTGTGGTGTCCCACCGGCTGCGGCTTGCAGCGCCGAAGGCATCATTATACCACCCTGGGCGTACTTTTGGACAGATCCCCCGTTCAAGTACGGTTCGAGCATGCTATCGATCGATGGTTCTTTACCGTACGCATAATAGTCCATATCACCCTTCTTAGGTACTTGAGGTTCTTTACCGTATGCGTAATAATCCATATCCCCCCTCTTGGGTATCTGAGGTTCAACACCTGAGGCGCGGCGCAGCGCGGATACCGCTGCCGTGTCCTGCTGCTCTTGGGAAGGGAAAAGAAACGGGTACATCGCCGCGATTGAGGGTAGGTCGGTGCGGAATCTTCCACCTAGCCACACCGATTCGGGCATATCAATCTTCGATGTCACCGCAGGTGCAGCGCCCATAAGCATCCCGCCACCTCTAGTAGGCGTTGCTGGGCGAGAGGAAGTGCGGGTGGTCGTCGACTTTTGCGCAGTCTGCACGGTTTCTGCGTTGACGGGCTCAGGGTCTATAACCTCGACCTTCTCGATCTCTTCCTGAGTGAGGTCTTGCACCGTTTTGGTTTCGGTGCTTATTATTTCGCCCGAATCTGTAATCACCTCGGTCACCACCACTTCCCCCGTGTTGGTGTTGACGCGAATTTCGGTCGTTATGTTCGTGTTAAGGTCTATAGTGACATTGGTCGTCACATCCGATGTCGTGTCCTTAGTCGTAGTCGAGATTTCGTCAACGGTTTCGGTAACCCGAGTTACAGTTCCGAGATTTTCGTCTGAAGTGGTGGTTGTGACCTCACCGGTTTTCAGATCCGTGGACACTGAGGTGGTTGTCCCATTATTGGTGTCTGTAGTAGTATCTGTAATCACCCCAGTCTTGCTCTCGACTACCGTGCTGCTGTTCACTCCAGTGTTATCGTTTACAACGACCGTGCTTTTGGTTCCGGTATTCGGATCCGTAATCGACGTAGTCGATGCTCCGGTGTTCGCGTCGATTTTGGTGTCAGTTGTAACTCCAGTCGTCGGATTTATTTGAACACCGGCCTCGATCTTCACTCCGGTGTCTGCTACGACCCCAGTATCAGTCGTTACTCCGGACTTGGTACCAGCACCGACACTTGTAGTTGCTCCGACAGTCGCCCCTGTTGTAGCGCCTGTATTTACACTTGTATCCGCTGCAGTTGAACCGCCACCAAGGGTTCTTGCTGTTCGACCGCTAAGATCTGTTGTGATTGAACCGTCACCAAGGGTTCTTTCTGTTCGGCCGCCAGGATCTGTTGCGATTGAACCGTCACCAAGAGTTCTTTCTGTTCGGCCGCCAAGATCTGTTGCAGTTAAATCGTCACCAAGAGTTCTTTCTGCTCGCGCAGTGATTGAAGACTTTACGGTAGTTGTCAAATCACCTAGCGTGAAGTTCGTTCCGTCGGCGTTTGTACCTACCACCGTTGAGAGAGAAACTTGTTCGCCATTGCCCGTAATCGCAGCGCCAAGTGCATCACCAAGTGTGATGTCATCGCCTGCCTCGGTTTCTCCAACGACAGTTGATAAGTTCTCAAGGCTAATGTCTTGGTCCTGCAAAGTACTTGAAGCGCTGCTTAGTCCGAAATTCGCGACTAAGTTGTTCGATATTGTCGAAGCGGCGTCATCGCCCAGTACATTTGAAAGGCTAGTTGCGATTTGCTGCCCAGAAGCCGCTAAGTCAGGAGATGACGTGAGTGTGCTAACGACTTCTTGAGCTTTTGAGTCCCCATAGATCGTTTGAATCGTGTCGAGCGAACGGCTAACCGCTTCGGGGTCTGAGCCAATTGGAGGGCTTGAGCTTTCTGAAATATCTTGAGCCGTTGATATAGGCGCTGTCGCAAGCGCAGTACCTTTGCCTGTGAAGCCCCCTAAAACCGCTTTGGTCCAAGCCGAGTTTACGTCAACCGCTCGTCCCGTTGCAATATCGCCAGCAACTGACCCTAAACCTTCTTGACTCAACTCTTCAACGGTTTCTGAGCCAACTCGCGTGGTGGCTTTCGTTCCAAGGGAAGTTGCTCGCCCGAGCGCAACATCCGTGATTTTTCCAAGCGTAGCTTGAATTACAAGCTCCGTTGCGCCTTGAGCCAAACCTCTTTTACGACCTTCGGCCAAAGCTTGCTCATGGGTTTTTCCTTCATCGATAGCTTGTTGGTAGCCTTCAATTGTTCCGTTACCTGCGGTTTCGCCTGAATCAATCAACCCGCCTGCTATGAGCGCACCTCTTACGGTACCACCACCGAAGAAAATTCCCGGCAATTCCTGACGCAGTTCGACTACTACTTGACGCCCTAAACCGCTGTTTCCGTCCAAAATGCGCCCTACGACAATAGCGGCTTTTGCAAAAGGATTCGTTGTAGCCTGCACAAGTTCTGTTGTTTCTCCCCAATTTGCGGTGTCTTGCGGCCCGGTACCTATTGACTGACCTAGCCTAATAAGGTCTTCACCGCCTCTGATGATATCAAAAGCAAGAGGCTTATCACCTAAAGCCAGCATGCCACCACCCACAAGGTCGCGCATCGTCGTACCCGCCGCTTCGTAAGCTGTGCTTACGCTTTGCGTCCAAGGGCTATCTGGGTTGTTTTTCAGATAATTTGTGGCGGCTTGATAATTTCTTTGTCCAAGCGTTGATAAATTTTTTCCGATTTCAGTTATCACCGATCTAACACCGGTGTCAAACATGCCGGTCGCGTTTCTGTTAGCGATTTCCTGCTCAGAAAGCGGGAGCTTTATCGTAAAAGTTCTACCTCCAGGGCCAGCGACCTTCAAAGTCTGCCCTGATTGAGCAGTTTGTGTTGTGTCTTGCTGTGTTTGTGTTGTGTTTTGCTGTGATGTGTCTGCTTGAGATACGGTTGTAGAAGGTCCTGTTTTCGTCGTCCTACCTGTTAAGTCAGGTCGTTCTTCAGCCGTTGCAGTAGAATAACTCCCGCCCCTCCAAGTGAAGGTTGCTCCAGCACCTAATTTTTCTCGGGCTAATCTATAAGCATCAGAAAATTTAGATTTAGTTTCGATTTCTGCTCGAATGTCAGGTAAGTTCGCGGCACGTTCTTGAACCCGTTCACCAGAAGTGAGTTTTCCACCTTCAATGATTGCTCTGCCTTGCATAACTGCATTATTGATGTCTGCATCTGCGTAACCGGCCGATGTCATTGCGTTTCGTAACTGCTCTTCCGTGCCTTTTCCAGATGTGAAATTGCTATATGCAGATTGAATGATGCGGTTGTTCTCTAATCTGGTTGCAATTTGTTCATCAATACCTCTAAGTAGGTTATTGGCTCGCTCTGAGGAAAATCCTGCTGCCACCATTTGCGACAAGGCAGTGTTGCGCTCTAGCTGTGCGATACTGGACTCTGGGTTAACCTTTGAATACTGCATCATGATATCGACGCCTGTCCGATTCGTGATTGCTGCATTTACAAGTCTTGTAACTTCCGACTCGGGCAAAGGTTTTCCAGAAGGGTCTTTAAGTAGTCTTAAACTGTCTGCAAGATCGGTTGGCTCAATCGTAGAGCCAATGGCTGAAAAATCTCTAAGCAAGCTGTTAACCGCTTGATTGGTTTGCGCTAGACTGATTTGCTGATCTTCAGTTGGGTTGGCACTTGCCTTTAAAGATTGGAGTGCGCCGGTACCTACGGCTTCCCCGGCACCCATTCGCGACGCATCTTGTGTTTTTAAAGATTGGAGTGCGCCGGTACCTACGGCTTCCCCGGCACCCATTCGCGACGCATCTTGTGTTTTTAAAGATTGGAGTGCGCCGGTACCTACGGCTTCCCCGGCACCCATTCGCGACGCATCTTGTGCGGTGGGCTCCACGAGATCAGGATCGGAGGTCGTGTCGAGCGAGGTTATAGTCGTTCTAGGCGCTATAATACCCACAGTCGCGGCATTGGACACATCGAATGCGGTCTGGTCATCCGCTCCTGCGGCTTTAGCAGCAGCAAAGGCCGAAGCACCTAAATCCTGCTTGACGTCTAGACTTTCTTGATCGGCAGTCGAGAGCGCAGCGGTCTGGAACCCAAGTTGAGAATCAATGTCGGCTATATTTGCTGCATCTGCCCTAATAGTGCTTGGGGCATTACCTGTTCCTGCTGCTTGATGAACCGTATTTCCTAGATTTTTAGCAGCATTTGCTATAGCTGCAGGGTTTCCAGAATCTAAAGCGTCTTTTAAAATTACAGCTTGCCCAGCCGCAACAATTTCTTGATTTCCCAATGCATTACCAGCGGATACTAATGCTGCACCTACCTTGCCTTCGTTTAATAACTGGGCGGTATTTACCGTTTGGAGCACCTGCTTTACATTGACACCATCAAAAATTTCTGTTTTCCCGATATCTGCACCTGCTTTACTACCCGCAAGTGTAACAGCAGCCTGGAGCACATTTCCTTTATCTACAGCATCTGCGACACGAGCAATGGTGGCTACCGTGTCTAGCCCTGCCAGTGGGGCAAGCGCAGCAATAGCTTGAAGCGCGTTACCTTCTTTTATTGCAATCGCAGCATTTGCTGCTATGGCAAAGGGTTGTACTGGGGAAGGGATAATTGATGCAATCGCTACGATAGGCGCATAATCTGAATACCAAGGCAACTTGTGAATAACGCTGCTTTCAACAGAAAGCCCGCCATTTTCTTGCGGAACAAGATCAAAGCCGTACGTTGAGCGTCCCCTTTGCAAAGTTGCAACATTCTTTACTCTTTCGTTGATAGGAATGTTTTCAATATTGGTAATTCCGGCTTTTTCGAAATTTCCAAATATTGCCAATGCATCTCTTGCAAAAAGATCTCCTAAGGGGGTGCTTATTATTTCGTCGCCTGAGCCCTTTTGCGTCCTTGCCAAAGTTTCGAGCGTTGAATTTCCTTTTACTGCTTGTAAAACCGAATCTAACCCATAATCTCTAACTACCGTACCAATATCAAAATCTTGACCAACTAAACCCAATTCAGGACCTTCAGAATATTGTTGCGTAGGATTTTTTATCGCTCTTGTAAAAGTATCTTTAATTTCTGTTAAATCTACAGTTTTAGTAGAAGGGTCATTCACAGTTGGAATAGGTCTATAGCTCAGACCAAGTTCCTCGAGCAGTGCGCGGCTGGCAGGAGTAGAAAGATCATTCGGAGATGGAGGATTATCTGAAGAACTTGTCTGAGATACTCCTATTGTTGATAAAGGTGGAGGAGGTGTTGAAGGACGGTAAGCATCAATATTGCCTACGTTATGTTGATCTGCTATTTCTTGAATTTCTGCATGACTTTTACCTTGCGCTACAAGATCATTGTACGCTTGTTGAATTACTTCTGGCGTATAAGTAGGTGGAGGGGGTGGTGGAGTATAGACAGACCCGTAATAATCGTCATAAGTATATGTTGGTGGAGGGGGTGGAGGGGGCGGAGGTGGCGGAGGTGGCGGAGGGGGTGGAGGTGGGGGAGGTGGGGTATAGACAGGCCCGTAATAATCGTCTACAAACTGATTTGCATAATAATTGTCATAAGGATAATTTGGTGGTGGCGGAGGTGCAAGATATGCATCAACTACGTCTTGGCTGTACCCCGTCGCCTGCGAAATTTGTGCATTGCTGACTCCATATTGTGCTGCTGCCGCATTAATTGTAGCTGCTTTATCAGCATCCGAACCACCTCCTGCCAACACTGCGTTTATATAAGCTCGGATATCTTCATCGCTTACAAATTCCGGTAATCCTGTCTGTGGATTTGTGCTTCCCGACCCACCGAGAAGCTTCAAAATACCCGCTTCACGCGGAGTAATGTGCGCAAGCATGGTATCGCCGTAGCGTCCGGCTTTGCGTACCTCTTCAGCGTATTTTTTGAGCGGACTCATCTTTACCTTCCGTTCATGGCGCCTATTATTTCACCGCCGTGCTAACAACGTTAACTAATTCTGTAGCCCAGTCATCCCAATTCTCAAACACATAGGGACTAGGTACCGCGTCTTTGACGAACAAATCGATCCCAGCGAATCCTGCGGCCCAAGACTTCCAATTGTCCTCACTCCCTGGAATTTCAAGCTGCTGCGCACCATAAGCCTCGACCATGAGCGAAGCCCAAGAATCCCAGGTGTGGTAGCGGGGGTCGTAGACTAGCGCCATTATGAATAACCTCGAACATCGCCAAGGTCTGCGCTCAGCAGTAATTTTCCAAGCTGGTAATTACCACCGGCGACGTTTGACACGAACTGCAGTCGTAACTCTCGACGCTGCTCACGCAAGTCGATTTTAGTGGTAGAAGAATCGAAAGTGTACGGTCCGGTGGTATCGTCTGACCCTTGTGCATAAGACCGACCCTTGACGTACATTTCCATTTCACCAGAGAGGATAAAATCGGGTTCTACCCGCTCCAAGTGTAACCAATTATTTTGGCCAATGGCTGTCGGTTCTGAGGGTCCACCTGAGACCCACCCAAGATCATTGGTCTCGAAATAGGATTCGATCGCAAGCACCGAGGTGCCATCAACGGCGTCGGTCCCGTACTCATGCTGCCACATGGTGACGTAATTGCCGATCGTAGCGACGGTGAGCACAAGTCCAGCACCGGCGGGGATAGAAGCGGATAGTACGTCCCCGATTGTATAACCTTGCCCTGGATTGTAGATGATAGCCGAGGTGATAACACCACCGGCGACGATGATGTTAGCGGTTGCGCCCGTTCCAGTACCACCCGTCAAGGCTTGATTATTGTAAGTTCCATTCGTGTACCCAGCGCCAGCATTAGTGATCGTGAGACTCTCGATACCATTGGCCGAGGTGATTTCGCTTCCGGCTTCGATTGGTCGAGCAAACACTTGCGAAAAATAGCCAGCGGATCTTCGTGCTCCGACTGCTGTGCCCACGTCGTACCAGCAGTTTTCGCGAATATTGTAGATCACTGCATCGTTACATTCAGACTCTGAAGATCCATTCGGGAAGAACCACCAAACCTCGCCGAAACGAGGAACCTTGGTAACCCAGACTTTCTCGCGATATGTGTAGTTAAGGTTGTCGAAAAAATAATTCTGATTAAACGAATTAGGAATCTCTTTCACTACGCCGTTGTATAGCAAAAATCGATCGACGCCGCACCAATAGTAAATCCCGTCGTACTCGATGACGCATTGCGAAGACATGATCGAAGACTGAGTCGAGATAATGTCGTAGCGCCAGTATTGGGTGACCGTCGTCGCGCCTGCGGTAATCGAAGTTGGAACATAATTTACGCGAACCAAAGAGTCCAGCGACCAAAAAAGTCCCGAGGGTGAATTCGAGCCTCCTCGAACTGGTAGCCCTTGAACGATTTTGCCGGTAGCGACGTTCACTTCGTTAGCATCGGCCGTAACCCAGTCCTGAAAATTACCACTCGAACAATTGCGTATTAAACCATTATTACCGTAGACGAACACATAGGGGTGCAGGACCACCACACCGCCCGAGACGCTGACGTCGTTGTCGAACGTAAGGGTCGCTGCGCCGGTGGTCAAAGCGTTGGTCGAAAATGTCACCGTAGTACTTACAATGCTTACTACCGTAGTACCCGCCGCGAAATTAGTGGTTGGCCCTACAGTTTGTCCCGCACCGATAAGCGGATTCGCCGCTGCTATGGTACCCGTGTTCGAACCGGTGGTGAGAGTGACCGAGTCGGTAAACGTTCCGATCTTCCCGAGCGTCGATCCCGTGATGTCACCGGCAAGCACCGGAGTATTCACGGAGCTGTTAAAATCCGCGAGATTTTGTCCAGGATGCGCGAGCAGGTAAGTAAGACCTGAACCTAGTGTGTCCGTGAAGGAGTCGAATTGCCACAAGTTATTCGCACTCGCTGTAAAATCAGTGAGTGTCATGTCGGATACCCCAGAGCCCACGCCGCTATTATCTACAGGAGTCTTCTGGAGACCGCCCGAGTAGCCAGTGAACACATTATTCAGCACTCCCTGAGGATTCACAAACATTCCGCGCACCGGTCCACGGATAGAACTGGTGATCTTCGAATACCCGCCGATCTTTCTGGGTCTTCCACGTTGGAACCGTACCCAGCGACCGTCCGTGTAGTACAGCTTGTCAAAAAGCGTACCATCCCTTTGGATTCCGGGCTTCGTGTCTAGAGCGAAGACTTTAGAGGTCATTAAAATGCACCCCCGGCGATACCCTCAGATGTAAGTAAAAATCTATTAACGCCAGTCACCGCCATTGCCAGCTCCCCGGGGTTAGGCCTCCAAATCCCTGTCCCGGTCTCGGACGTGAAAGACAATGACGGATTAGCTACTGTCCCGTTTATTAGAGTCACAGAAGCTGCAGTAACGGATGTTGAAGTCGCGGCGAAAAAGTTTACTCCATCGCAAATGACAGATGCCCGGGTACCCTGGTTTACAGTAGTAGTGGCGCCGGATCCTGTAGATAGAGTGAGGGTGAAAGAGCCTGTGGTCTGGTTATTCACCACGTAAAAGTTCACGACTGGCGGATATATTACGGTAGCGTTGCTAGTTAAAGCGCCAGTGAATGTTTGTATCGAGTTAGTAGATTCACTGGAATTCAGCGTGGTCACGCCACCAGGAGCCACTGACTTCACCAAAGAAGTGAAAGTGAACGAATTATTCGTGCCGTAACCTACTGTAATGTATGCAGTTCCGGTACAAATTACAAAGGCTGATTCGCCTGGATTGAATACTTTACCTGAAGCTCCGTCTATTAGCTCTGCGCCTGTCGTGGAAATAGTGAACGCACCGGTTCCATTGTTTTTAAACAACGTGAACCAATTATTACCCAACGTTGCTGCAGCAGGTAGCGTGTAACTCCCGGCACCACCAGACCAGAGTCGTGTCTGTGCCCGATCTGCAGCTGCGAACACACCCCCCGAGGAGACAACGAGAACTGGGTGACTCTGGTTTAGTGTGGTAGTGATAGCGAGCAGTCCTTTACCCGCCAGCGCCGTCGCATCAGCACCCGAAGATCCGATCCCGAAAGCTATTACGCCCCAAGTTCCTGCAGCCGTGGAATTCGTGGTGACGTAGATATACTGCGCCTCCCCGGAAGCGACGGTAACAATAGTGTTACCCGCGTTATCCGCAACGGTAAAAGAACTCGCCCCCAGGTTCCTGATTAATGAGTCAGTACCCACCGAAGTAGCATTGGCCGCAGGCATTCGGAGTGTGAGTCCAGCCGTCGTCGGCAATACCTCCATAATCCGCGAAGCATAAGCACCGGTATTACTATTGGCCAGTGGCCATTCAAGCGTGGTGTTTGCCGAAAGCGTGAACGATCGATAGCTTACATCGGTAGGCTGGACGATGTCGCCGGTAAAAGGGGAAACGTATGTAGGCATATCATGTATCCACGGCTATGGCTTGACGATCGGCGATACGGAGCTTATCTTCGGTCTTAAGCTCGGCGACGTATTTGTCGTACATCGACTGCCAAGTCGGGATTCGGGGGTCATTCTTCAGAAATGGCATCGCTTGCAGGAGTGACCCATAGAGCATAGCCTGGGGCGCGTATTCGGTAAACCAGTTTGTTTGATTCGTTGAGTCCAACGGCACTGGGCGCTCATAGTAAAGCACCTCGAAAGCGTAGGCTGCAGCCGGGGTAGGTCCCAAGAACCAATGCGTGTAGTCGTAGTCCGCGTAGTAGAGCGGCACGTCGGTCTCGGTCGGGTCAGGCCAATAATTGCGAATGTATTCGTAGCGACGTTCAAGCACCGGTCGACGTTCACCCGCAACAGTCACATTTATCGAAACCGTTTTTCGCCACCTCGCGGGTTTAGCTACCACCGGATCGCTCGCGGTAAGTGTGGATGTATCGACCGTCAGATTTCCGAGAAATTTAATCTCTGCCGCCAGAATCTGCTCGGCCAACATAATGAACGTCGGGATTTTATCGATGGTGGCCGTATCTGTACGTTCCAAGTAGGACTGAACGTCTGCAGCGAGGCTTGTGTAAGTCATCGTCACTGCCATGATTTCACCTCATGAATGCAGCTTCGGCTGCGCGACGTCGAGTAAGCCCCGGCAAGACTCTTCCGGCAGCTTTATTCCATTTCTGGCACTCTTCGGCTGCACCGCTCCAATCCCCCGCATCAACGCGCTTTTTGAACGTGGAAACCCGAAAGTTTCCTAGGCCACAATTATACACCCAACTCGTCACGGCAGCAATGCGTCTTGGTAAAGCAATTTGGATCTTAGGCGAGAGCTTGGTGATGCCCTGCACAAAATACTCAACATGATGGTCTAGAGCCTCTTCGCACTGCTCCATCGTCCAGATGGTGCCGGGGTTAATGTCAGGACCTGTTGCACCCCAACCAATAGTCCATGGATGCCCACGGGTTCCTGGGTCAGGATAAGCTGTTACACGCCCATCAGGCAAACGCTTTGCTAGCCCCTCAAACGGCTTGATGAAAATATCTTTGCAAAGCTTCTTAGCCTCGTTCATGATTTGTTGTACTTCTCAATGCTGCGCCCAACAAACCAGAACGTTAGCATCATGTTAAGCATGGCGAAATCATCTTCGTCATAACTCTTTGTCAGCACCTCAGCCCAGTTAGCGTTGGTTTGAAATGCAATCGTCAGACCGGCTGCTTTAACAGCCACGTAAACGCCAAAAGCAATCCAAGTAAGGCCCGGACGGGTAACAGCAGTGATAAAAGACGCGAGCCAGCCCGCTTCCTTCGCAGTGGTAGCCTGCTCCTTAAATGCCTCTTTGATTGTGTCCATCTGCTGGATAGAATAGTCAACATACTTCTCCTCCATCTTGAACTCGCCACGCATCTTCTCTAGATCGGTCTGTAGCTGGAACATACTGAGTTCATGCTGGCGCTCGTTCTTTTTGTCCATGAACTTGAGGACTTCAGGGGCAAGCCTGAATAAGCCACCGAAGATGGAGCCAAGAAGACCGCCGCCAAGTAGTTCAAACATAATTACCCCTTGGCCGTCACAATGTCTTGACCCTTCTTAACCGTGACTTTGCTGCCTTCAACGTCAACCTGCATGGGCTGCTCGGCACGGTCAAGCTTGTCAAGACGATGGATCAAGTCCTTGATGACTTCAAACTCGGGCTTTTCTTGTTTCGCAGCAGTGCCAGCAATACCGTTGAGCATTTGAATAAGTGCAGTAAGTGAAGCACCAAGCAAGCCCATCACAGCAGCAATCTTTTCGCCTTCAAGGAAAAGGGACGCACCCACGCCCACAAGCACAATCATGAAGATGTAAAGCAGGCCATTTTCACCAATGGCCTTACCCGCGACTTCTTTGGCTGAATCTTGAGCCTTTAACTCTTCAAGCCGGATATTGGCCTGTGCTTTCAGAACCGCAAGTTCGTGGGCCTTGTCATCCATCATATGCCTAGCAGTTTTTTGACAAAGGTTGCAGCCACGCCTGGACCAAGCAAGACAGCAGCAATCGTGATATAAAGCAACCACTCGATATGCTTCATGCGCTTACTGCCGTCACTGAGGCGTTTCTCGATGTTCTCGTAGCGCGTAGCGCAGATCGCCTCGTGCACCGAAAGGCGCTTGTCTAAATCTTCGCTCATGTTAAGCCGCCTGTTGTGCCTCGGTCGTAGGCACTGGTTGGAGAACCGGAGGTTTTGCCGCTTCTTTCATGCCATCAATCAACTGGTAGACCTCTTGGTACGGCCGTGTACCAAGGTAACCGATGATTTGGTTCGCGAGTTCAATAGGGATATGCAGCTTCATATTTATTCCTTACGCATTTTTTACTAAAGACTTTGATACTAATAATGGGTCAATACCAGCAGGAATGGATGATGGGTCTATGATGTCACCCACTCCATCTCCGTCACGAAGTGCGTGGATACAATAAGCAACAGTACCGTCCTCCAAAGCAACTAATTCATGGTTCTTTTCTGCTTTAATGTAGATCATGTGCGGGGCTTTGAACTCACTGGTTTTACCTTCGACGGTTACACGTAAAGAACCAGAAGCTAACAGCGTCAGATGATCAAATTCATGCTTATGGCCTTGTTCGGTGTCGCCAATTTTCGCGAAATGCATTTGCTTTGCGAATAGATTGGCTACGCAACTTATCGCAAATGACGGAAAACTCATGTTTGTTCCCCTGCAACAGTCACTGGAATAGTCGGCTGCACAGGAGCCGTGAATGTGCCATCTTGATGCTTAATAAAACCGACATCAACCTCATCCGAGACTTCCTCAAATAAGGCGCGTACATCAGGGTGAAAGCATTCATCAATCCCAAAATTACTGGGCGGCGTAAATATTTCGACGACTAATCTGTTAAGAACTCGTGCATATTTCATGATTACCACTCCACAATGACTAATCCGGGACCGTTAGTACCAGTTACATTACTAGCTGACCCACCACCTGGAAACCCACCAGAGCCGCTGACTGAGTTACTATTACCACCCCCACCACCTCCACCATTCGTTCCTGAGCCACCCGCTACACCGTGAGAGCCTGCAAAAGCACCTCCACCACCACCACCTGTTCCTATGAAATCTATACTGTTTTGGAAGCCGGGTTGACCGGGCTGGCCTCCTAGAGTCCCAGAATTTGTTGAACCATAAGTCCCGCTGGCGCCTCCAGCCGCGAAATACCCAGACCCCCCCGACCCGATATTATTAGAAAAAGAGGTAGAACCGGCCCCACCACCCCCAGCCCCTCCACGCCCAGGCTTACCACCACTAGCGCCGCCATTGCCTCCACTACCTAGCAATGAGCCAGAACCACCACCTCCGGATTGAGAATTACCAGCAGAATGAGGATCAGCGCCACCTCCGGTGGTATTTATATCACCTCCAGAGCCAGTCCCACCCGAAGCTGGCGAGCCAGCTGTTGCACTAAGAAATGTACCAAAGCTTGAACTACCAGTCGTTCCGACTGTTACGGATATACCTGTTGCCGGAGTCAAGCCAGTTATAGTCTCTAACGAGAACCCGCCACCACCCCCACCGATATGGCCGCCATAACCGTTGGAGGCAGCCAAACCACCTGCGCCCCATAAACGAACACGAACGCTAGTAATTCCAGTAGGTACAGTCCACGTTTTACTCGAAACTATAAATTCAATACGGCCAGTACCAAACACACCAGTAATAGGATTTGGGTTTGAACCAGCATAAGTTTGCAAGTTACTCATCAGATAAGTCTCCAAGTAGAACCGTTGAAAGCAAGATTTATTGAAGCCCCATTTATAGATGCAAACATATTTTCAGAAAGAGACATAATAGTCGATCCGTTTCTGGCGATCTGCAATGGGAAGGCTTGAAAAGAACCGACTGCATCAGCGATGCTAATACTTGCGCCTGTTGATGGAGAAGCAGGCAACGTAATTGTGAAACTTCCACCGCTTGTGTTCGCAAAAATATTATCTCCAGACACAGCAGTGTAGTTCGCGGTTTTTACGCTGAAACTGGAGCCCCCAGATGGCGCAGAACTTGCCCAAGTCGTACCATTTGATGTAAGCACATTGCCAGAAGATCCTGGGGCTACGAATTGGACTGCTGAAGTTCCATTCCCAAGAATGACGTTATTAGCGGTAAGTGTTGTGGCTCCTGTGCCGCCGTTGGCTACAGGTAATGCCGTACCAGACAGGCTGACCGCCAGCGTCCCGCTACTTGTAATTGGCGATCCAGCGACCGAAAGAAACGCTGGGACGCTCATTGCTACAGAAGTGACCGTCCCGCCTGAACCTGTTGCGGCAATCGTAATTGATCCTGCCCCGTTAGTGATTGAAACCCCAGAGCCAGCGGTCAGTGTGGCTTTGGTCAGTGTATTGCCAGCTGTGTTGCCAATGAGCAGTTGCCCGTTGGTGTAAGAAGTTTGCCCCGTACCACCGTTGGCTACAGGTAATGCCGTACCAGACAGGCTGACCGCCAGCGTCCCGCTACTTGTAATTGGCGACCCTGCGACAGATAAAAATGCCGGAACGCTCAATGCTACAGATGTCACCGTCCCACCAGAACCCGTTGAGGACAAAGTACCCCCAGCGAAGCTAATACCGGAGCCAATGGTCACGGCTTGCATGGCGGTGCCGTTTCCATAAATAATGCCGTTAACCGAAGTGGTAAGCGTAATAGCAGGTGTGGATGTTGCGGTAGCCTGAGCGACGGTTCCAGCGAAACCATTAGCGGAAGCGACCGAGACCGAAATTTTATCGGTCAAAAGTCTTACCGTTCCGCTATTATCCTTGTAGTAAAGCTTGCCGTCCGTGTAGTTCAGCGCTAGTTCCGCGCCGTTGGCCGAAGACGTTAAATTTCCAGCCGTAGGTACAGCAGACGCCGTTCCACTGCCATAAATAAGGATTGGGGTGTAACCTGTTTGGGCCATTAGAAGGCACCTCCGTAAATGCCCGTGGTTGCTGTCACAGTTGTGAATTGTCCACTAGAAGCTGTTGTTGCGCCAATCGATGTGCCGTTAATCGTGCCACCCGTAATCGTCACACTATTTGAGTTCTGTGTCGACATCGTTCCAAGACCAGTAATGTCCGAACTGGGTATAGTTGCTGATGCCGTAAATGCTGATGTTCCACTACCTTTAACGTAGCCTGTTAAAGTCGTAGCTCCAGAGCCGCCATTTGCAACTGGCAGAGCTGTGCCAGATAAACTGACTGCTAGCGTTCCACTGGTTGTGATCGGGGTTCCAGTTACGGATAAAAACGAAGGAACCGTCATTGCTACCGAGGTAACCGTACCACCTGCAGCGGGGGTAGCGGAAACAGTGATACCACCTGCTGTATTCGTAATGGAGACATTGGTCCCAGCAGTCAACGTACTTAACGTGTAACCTGTGCCATTTCCGATTAGCAGTTGTCCATTAGTGGGAGCAGTCGCGCCGATGCCGGTTCCACCATAAGCCACGCCGATAGGCGAACCATTCCAGGTACCTGCCGTCAAAGTTCCAACACCCGTGATCCCGGTATAGGAACCAGAAAGACGAGCGGTGCCAAGAGTACCCGACGAAATGTTTGAGGCATTGGTTGTGTCCGTTGTAGCTGAAGCAGCTAATCCCGATACTGCCCCGGAAGAAATTGCAATCGATGTGTTCGTAACAGACGTCACACGACCATAGATATCCACCGCGAAAACAGGAACCTGAGAGGCTGATCCGTAAGTGGCCGTTGTGACCCCGGATGTAGCTAGAGCTATAGTAACCGCAGCAGCACCTGTGTAACTTGTTCCAGTTAAACCAGTCCCAATCGTTAACGCATTCGGATTCGCCGCAGTTATCGTTCCTGAAGCCCCAAGTGAAATAGCGGTACCATTTACGGTAATTGAACTGTTCGTCAGCATTGAATTGCCGAAGGTTCCCGAAGTAACCTGCGAGGCCGCGATTGCGATACTTGCGTTTGCGGCAAGCGTTAACTGCCCTTGTGCGTTAACAGTAAAGGTCGGAACTTGAGATGCAGAACCATAAGCGGCAGCAGTAACCCCTGTATTTGTAATGCTGAACTGGGTGCCAGAAAGAGTTAATCCCGTTCCTGAGCTGTAGATCTGCGCTGAAGACACCTGGACAAAGGTGATTGCAGTCGTCCCAAAGGTAATTATTCCCGAAGTGTTGCAGACGTAAGTCTCACCTGCCCCCGTATTTCCTGAAGTGACAAAGAAGGCATCACCTTCGCCCAAAGCGGTTGGGCTTTTAAGGCCATAGCTATTTGCATCAGTAGCTCGCGTGAGTACCCAAGCCACCGATCCACTGCCAACTGTGGTAACTGTGTAAATACCGTTTTGCGCAGGAGCGGCTTGGTTGTAGACCAGGATCCGATCATTTACTGAGGCTGTTACCCCATCCGGCGCAAAAGCCGCCAGGGTTCCTGCATTGGTGAGAGTCGCTCCAACGCCTGCTGCGCCGTTATTGTAGGTCGCTGTCAGTGCGGTTGGCGCTTCGTAGTTGACCGGCGTGTGATAAGTGATCCCTGAGGCCGCAATCGTGTCGACATACGACTTATTCGCGATGTCGGTTGCGCTGATAGGAGTCGTGCTGACCGTGCCCGATGTTGCAGCGATGGTGGTAAAGGTACCAGCCGCTGCAGTCGACGCGCCTATCACTGTTGCGTTGATTGAGCCGCCGGTGATCGTGACGCTGTTTGCATTCTGAGTCGACATCGTGCCGAGGCCAGAAACCTGGGTGTTTGTGATCGCGATATTCGTATCCGCAAAAGCAGTCAACTGCCCCTGAGCATTGACCGTGGCGGTCAACGTTTTGGATGCCGCTCCATAAGAAGCTGCCGTTACGCCAGTATTCGAAATAGCAATCGTAACCGGCGTTGACCCATCGTAGCTTGTTCCGCTTAAACCCGTGCTGATTGTGAGAGCATTAGGATTCGCTGCGGTAATAGCTCCTGACGCACCAAGAGCTACAGTAACCCCATTGTAAGTGACCGAGCTATTAGCCAGTTGCGCGTTAGAAATAGTTCCCGAAAGATTACTTGTCGGAATCGTCGCAGATGCGGTAAAAGCGGAAGAGCCATTTCCGATCACGTACCCAGTGAGCGAATTCGCACCGGTACCACCGTTACCCACATTCAGAATACCGGACAATACGATGTTCCCGCCTGTGGGGGCTGCGGGTAGAAATCCCGTGGATCCGGCACTGAATGTGACGACACCACCGGTAAGTGAAAATTGTTGCCAAGAACTTGAAGCGTAACCTTCGAAAGAATTTAGGGTCGAGTTGTAACGAAATTGACCATCAATCCCGCCTGGACGTTGTGCGGAGGACCCTGAAGGTAGCAGTACCGCACCGGTGCCGGGTAGCGTAGGATTGTCGGAGATAGCAATCGTCGGATTACCAGCGATCGCGTTGCCATTCGTTACATCGATTTGACTCGCGGTCCCCGCGATTAATCGCAACCCGGCGGTAGTACCTGCATCGACGAAAGAAATCCCGGAACCACCCAAGTTCGCGAAAGCTGCGGCAAGACCTGAAAGAGAGAGTGTAGGGTTAGCTCCAGTACCGTCAGCATTTGCTATCGAAAGACCGGCGCCTGATATGGCGATCTGTCTTGCTACGACCGTGCTGGCCGAATTCTTAACAATTATGCCGCTGCCTGCAGCCTCAAGCGACCCGGAAACACCGTTAAGCGAAATTCGAAGAAAAGAAGTAGCGCCACCATCTGTCAGCCCAAGACCAGTGTTTACGGCCAAATAGCGACTGTTCGATAGTGTGAGCTCCTGATTCATAGTCAAGAACGTTTGCGTTTGACTCGGAGTCGCAGCAATCGCGCTTGTAGTCGTCTGAACGGTCTGCCCGTTCTGCACTACTGGGACTAATTCTGAGCCAGTAATTGCACCCGCTGGCGGAAGCTGATTAATGGGGATTTGTGCGGCCATATCAGGTGCTCGGAGTCAAGGGGTTTATATTTCCGTTATTGCCCGGGGTGTTGTTATTCTGCGTAGAAGAGATCTGCAGATTGTTCCCTGTGCTAGTAACCAAATATTCGTTCGTATCTGCCACCGACACGTCTGGACGAGGAAAACGCAGGTTAATACGCTCGGTCTTTCTAGCTGGCAATCGGTACGGGTCGAACTGGTCGGCGCAACCCTGATCGCACACCCGAAGTCCCGGAAAATTAGGGTCTCTACGCATCACCGAATAAAAACGCTTCATCTTGCAACGATCGCAAATCGCAATCGCAAGAGAAGCATTACCGGTAGTGTCTAGAAAGATCGGCATTATCGAGTGTACACTGCAATGTTTGGCGCCCAATAAATCGGAGACTTGTCACGCTCTTCTTGCTCAGCCTCGTTGAAGAATCGATCAGCAAGCTCTTGCAGGTACTTCGCGCGGCCGACATCAACTCCGGGAAGCGAAAGCGACATATGCTGCGCGAGCATGTACTGAATGGCCATGCACCAACGATCAGGGATCTCAAGCGTGTTCGAAAGTTTACCCACGTCCTGGATAAGCCGTGAGTACCAAACGGTCATCTGAATGAAAGCGTCGCTCGGCGTTGGCCACAAATAGAGCGTGGGCTTTGGGATCGTGCGATCGAACCAATACTGGTAGGGCTGGTTCGCGGTAAAGTTTTTATTAGGCAAGTTTGTGTAATCGTCGCGGTTCAGACGAGCCATCTGAATCTCTCGGCTATTATTACCTAGGTAGAACTCTCTCAATGCAAGCGTGGTACCCCCGGAGGCCCGGACGCGGTATCCGGTGACATCCTGCCCCGGATCTATATCGGTCCAGAGCCACTGATTATCGGTCACGGTCACGGTCCCCAGGTCTTCAAGCGTATTCCAGGTCACACCGAGATCATTCGAGTATTCAAGAATCAGCGTCCAGACCGCATCACCACCCCCTGAAACATAAGGGAGAAGTCCGATCGAGCCTATGTACTGGGGGTTTCCTGAACCGTATTGAACCGAGATGTTACCATTCGTCGACGTTTGCTGGCAGAAAGTACTCGTATCACTATCAAAAGCAAAAGCCACTGTCCCACCCGCCGAGGTCGCGTACGTACCCGAGGGCCTATTCATCGTGCGATAGAGCACGTTAAGCGCGTCATTCGAGCCTAACGGTAATTCGTATTGGTACTGGTCGGGCTGAAGGCCGATCACGATCTTGTTGATCGCCCAATACTGGATGCCTTTGTTAATGAGCGCCGAGAGCAGAAAAGTGAGATTCTGCTTGGCCGATCGAGTCTGTTCGTTGGTAAGCTCTTCCGCGAGTTTACCGCATTTGCGAGCACCCTCGTCTATGAACTCTTGAACCGTTACTATTGTAGTGCCGACTGTACCCGAAGTCGTCATGAAAGTCCTTTACCATCCGGGGCATTTCCACCTGCGGAGACTTGCCTTAGCTCGTGGTGCATCACCCGATGCGTTCTTCACGACACCCGACATTCTAGCACAGAAACTATCCTTCCGTGAACCCCCTTGAGGCTGTGGAGCTTTCAGGTTCGATCCGGTTTCCCGGTTGTACTTGGCTCTTCCTTTTGCCGTGAGTCCTGCGCCCTCAGATGTCGCAAGCTTTTCACCACGCCCGACAGCAAGTGCAACACCGCCGCGCTTTAACTTTGCGGTTTTCGCAGAATCTCGGAAGGCTTTATCCGTCGGAGCACCAGCAGAACCGGGCTTCCGCATTTTCTCACCAGAGCCTTCAGCGATTCTAGCACGTTTAGCATTAATATTCGCATAAAGACCACCTTCGGCCATCTTTTCGGGAAGCTTACCGTAGGACTTTCCTTTGACGTTACTGGCGGTGTATTCAGCAGCTACCGTGGACGGGATTCCGACCTTTCTGGCAAAAGCGGGATTGTTCTCCGCCGCTTTCATCAGTCGAAATTGAACCTTTGATTTTGCAGGCATAGCCTACCCGCAGAATATGGTGATTGCTGCATTAGTAGGCAGAGTCGCATGAATATCTGAATTAAAACGTATTCCATTACCAGGAATTATGGTCGAAATAATTGCAGTATTCGTCGTTAAATTGAATCTTAACCTAACGGTTCCTGCAGCGCCACCGTCACGGAGGACGATCTCGCCAGCCACACCTCCGGGTCCTACTTGATAGCCGCCGAGGTTAGTCGCCCCACTATACATGATACCCGTCGCATCTGCGTGGGCCGAAAAAACATTTGTTAAGGTGCTCATCGCTTACCCCAGAGTTTTCGGGGGCCGAAGCCCCCGACTATTAACAGGCTACCTCACCGCCCCTCATAAACGTCCCGGCTTCCTTGGAGGTCGCGACAGGTTCAGAAGGTGCCTTTTTCGGCATCGCTACGGGTTTTCCTGAATCAACAAGACCCCCCGTAGCGTAGCACTTTTTTGCGGCACCACCTTTCTCATAAGCCATACCACCACCCATCATACCCTTTGCCTTGGCGAGAAATGCTGGCACTTTTTTGCCATCTTTCTTAACCATAGCCATGCCACCTTTCTTGTAGCCACCAGCATTACCCATCTTGACGTCACCGGTCGGAGCCGAATTGTGGTCAGGCTTAGCCTCTACCACCTTCGTCGTCTTCTCGGCCATCGTCTTGATGATACCACCATTCTTGAAGCCGCCCTGCCCATCTACCACACCACCGGTAGCATACTCACCCGGTTTCGTCGACTTAGCGACTCCACCAGTCTTCAACCCCTTGTGAGCTTTTGAGGCAGGTTTCCCGGCATGCGCCTTGAGTGCCTCTAATGCGCCGCCATTCTTGCGCATCATCGGACGCCCCATCGGCATTGCTGGTGGCACCGGAGCTGGTCCAACACGGGGTACCGAAGCCGCAGGAGGGGTAGGCATTTTCGCCATACGACGAGCCGCCATCGCCTTAGCTGCTGCGGGGTTTCCCATTGGGGTGGTCGGAGGGGGTGAACCCGCTAAAGCGCCCATCGCGCCACCGATCGCTTTTCCCATGGGTTTATGCCCCATTTCGCCGCCCTCTTTCATGAGCCGCTTATGCGAGGCAGAACCACCATCCTTCAGCTTCAACATCACCGAAGGCTCAGTAGTTTCCATTTTCACCATTGGTTTAAACTGACCCATGATGCCCCCTACACTTTCTGGGCATAGACGACGGTGAAGCGATAAACGCCTTGAGTCGTACTAATTGTGCCATTAGGTGTTAAAGTCAAGACTACATTTTGATTCGTGCCAATATCGGCCATCGCCGATAACTGCGCTGCAGTGAAGGTCAAAGCAGCCCGGCCACCGGCAATGACGTTAGTAGAAGACACATACTGAGTACCAGCGGCAGCGGTACCTACCGTCGCATTAATCTGCGTTGCAGTACCGCCACCGACCACCTCATCTACTACTTGATCGATAAAGATCTGCAGGATTTGCGAACTTGCCGGTAGAACCTCCGTGACGCTTACTGCAGTTCCAGCGGCGACCGTAGTTACCGTGTTGGTCTGAGTAAGCACCATGAATCCGCCGTCAGTGGCGTCGGTAAGACTGTCCGACCCCGCGCGAATCGTGCAACCAAAGTACGTTTGAGCCATCGTCTTTCTCCTTAAAGACGAGGGAGCTTTCGCTCCCTCTTCGGTTTAGACGCCTGGAGTGCCGTACATGGCTCGAGGATCGGTAAAGCCGACGTCGTAACGCTCGGTCGCCTTGTAGCGCATCGAGTCAGTTTCGAAATCGCCTTCCATCGTCTTCTCAAGCGCACGACGCATCAACAGTTTCATACCCTCCGGAGCATCGGTCTGCACCCACCAAGCCGTAGCGGAGGTAAGACGCGACAGAACTGCGGCACCCTCGTCGAGCAAGCCAATCGACTTGACCGGGTTGATGTCGTTGTTCGCGGTACCTGCACGGAGTACAGACTTGAGTAACACCTCGGCCTGGAAGACATTACCGGGTGCGACCACCAATTGGCGAGGCACAAGACGGATCTTCTTGCCGTTGTTGTCCACGGCCTGACGGACCTGAATGAGCATCTGCTCAAGCGAGGTCTGCGAAAGGTTCGCAGCAGTAGACAACAGGTTACTGAAGGTGCCGTTGACGATCGGATGTGAAGCCGAGTTCAACTGGACGCCATCACCACCCGGGTAGGAGCTGTTGAAAGAACGGTTAAGCACGTTCGCCGAAAGCGTCTCTTTAGTCTCGATTAGAGACTGTGCGAGGTGCTTGGCGTAAACCTGACCGATCCGGATGTGGTCGCCGTCTTCCACGAGCACTTTGGTCAACGCAAAGGCCAAGCCATAAACGTTGTACACATAGCGCTTCAGGAAGAGCACGCCACCCTGCTGATAGGTCACCGGAGTGCCATCAGGCAGTTGGGGTGCGGCACCAAATCCGTACAAGACTGGTTCTTCGTGGTAATTACGAGGAATGCCTTGTTCCTGGCGGAAGACTCTCGACCACTCGTCCTTGCGTTGCTCGTAGATTCCGTCGAAGCATTCGTTAAGGATAGGCTCGACTATCGACCGAAAGTCGGTACTGCGCATCGGGGCTGCCATTTCTTAACCCTCCTTAGATAGCGTTAGAGGTGGCAACGTACTGGCTCTCGGAAATCTGAGCACGTACGATGACAAATGCATCACCCCAGGCATTGTCCGGGTACGGCGCGATGTCGATAATACGCATTTGTGCGCTATTACCGGAACCAACGAGCGTGGTGGACAGTGTGCACTGCGAGAGACCCGTGGTGGTGGAACCCGCCGTAGTATTGCTCAGGTCAGCCTCATCACCGATCGAGGTCTGGGCAAGGGTGCCGTCAG